>Ga0075430_100000308_pt1 | contig 34641 bp, 44 predicted proteins | sample RhiMetdeltSRZDD4_FD_75294 | JGI IMG/M metagenome (GOLD analysis project Ga0075430, IMG submission 75294) | Populus rhizosphere microbial communities from Tennessee, USA - Rhizosphere MetaG P. deltoides SRZDD4 | ecosystem: Host-associated > Plants > Roots > Rhizosphere > Soil | place: USA... | reverse complement strand
AACGCCCACATATCGCCTCTAGGCTTCAGACGCATAGGCCTTTGCGAGCTTGAGACCGGTCAATATCGCTGTCGGTATTTTTAAACCGTGCGATTTAAGCTCGTTGGCTACCAAGATGAGCGCGTCGGCCGCATCTGCGATGTAAGTCTTGAGCGTGGCCTCACCTTCCTTTTCCCCGGTTACATATGGCTCGGCGAGCTCGAGCGCGGTCTTGGCCCGACGCAGGCGCTGTACTTGCTCGGCGGCCTTCTCGAGGTCTTCGGGGGTTGGGTCGGGCATCGCCCCAATCCAGGTGGCGGTCTCTTCCTCAAGGTACTCGAGTCCGGCCTTGGCAAATCCAAAGGCTACGTGGGCGGCCTGCTGGGCGCTGGAAGGGTCTTTGGCCCCCCCAAGGACCATACATCCGGGGGTGAGGGCAAGGGAAGCGGCGAGTACGAGGGCGGTAAGGGGCTTAAGTTTCATGGGAGGCGCTACGTGCCCCTATAAGGGCGTTTGGGGTCGGATGGGGTCTGGGGTCGTCCGACGGGTGAAAAGCGATTGTGGGGCAACCTGGACGGATTATTCGCCATCCGGGGGGTCGGTCTGGGCAACCCCGCGCTTCCAGGCGACCAGTACGCCCGAAACGAAGCTTACGGCGGACCCAACGGCGAGCTGGGCGTCCATTTTACCAAGGGCGGCAAGCATGAAGATGCCGGCGATTACGAGGCCAACGAGTCCGAGGACCCATTTGGTGTCTTTAAGGAGATCCATGTGGGTAAACCTAGCAGGTAGAGGTACTAAGGACGAGGTCGTCGACCACTACGGCCGTGATAACCAGACATTCCTCATCGGTATAACCGAACTGAAAGTTAAAAAGGAAGTAGATTTGGGGGATCATGGGGCCACGAAGAAGTGAACGGTCCAGATGGTATTGGCCAGTGCGCCCGAACAGTTTATAACCAGCGCGGTATTAGCCGTAAGCTTCCATGGCGGGTTGTATTGCATTTGAACCGGCGCGCTGTTTGTGACCCAGGCATTGATACCGGATACACCGCCGGCCCCGTCCTTAAATTGGACTTGATTACCGGTCGCGTTTGAGTTCGTAACGCAGATACCGGTTACGTATATTGATAGACTGGCCCCCGGGGTGGCAATTGCGTCCGTATCACCGCTGGTAGCCTTGGTGCCCGAGGTGGGACCATTGGTACCGGCCGCCGCGACATTTGATGGGAAGTTCAGTACTGCTACGGCACGACCCTGTCGGTCGCCCCATGCGTAAACGACGTCGCCGTCCGCGTCGACCGCGGTTGGTTCGTTCGCGCTGGCACGATAGGCGACACTAAACGGATTTTCTACGACCGGTTCGTCGTGTTCGGTCATACCGCGTACGGGTTGGAAGGTCGTTCCCGTAGGATCGATACGAATCGGGAAGGTTGCCGTGCCACCAGCAACGGGGCCGCCCGCCGAGGGCAACGCAATACCCACGGAGACGCGGTTGACGGTGCCGACGCCCGAATCGAGGTCGAGCGAGGCGATATTGAGGTTGGCCGAGCCGTCGTTTAGACGGACGGGTACCGGGTTGGTCTCGGAAACGTCCGTTGCAGTCCCGTCGGCACCGATTTCGATTTTAACGCGCGGGTGTTGGACCCCCGCCAGGTCGTCGCTAGCGAAAGTGACGCCGGGGGTAGTTACAGCCTGTGCCTGGATATTATCACTCAAGACTTAGCCCTCAAAGGTAAACATCAAAAAACGCCGGGCCGGCGCGCTTGGTCCCACCCGGTACCGCAAGTAGGACCATAACCCGGTAAGTACCGGGGGTTACGGCTTCGCCGCTCGTGCCGCTGTTGAAAGTATGACGCGCCTGCAGGGTGGTTGCAGTCTGGGATATGATCCCGGCTGTCCAGGTTACGTCGGCGTTGGTATCGGGGGTACGAACCGAGAAGGATACGCCCGTAACCGTCGATAGATTCAACCCGCCTGCACCCGGGGTTACGTTTACCGTAAGCGTTTCGGGCGGTTGGGGGTTGGAGTAGACGTACTTTATGGACATAAGCGGCTCAGCCGGCCTCTCTTATGTCCCTTTCCAAGCGGTCGGCGAACGCAAGTACCGCCGCGGCCATCATGTTTGGGTCTAGGGGGTTATCGTTGGGCCAGGATGCCTGGATTGACTCGCGAAGATGTTTGACGATGGCCAGGCGGTCGTTTAGGACGAGCACCGCCGGGGGCTTGTTGGGGCTTAGGCGGTCGGGCTTGAGGCGCATTAGGAGATCGCTCGTGGGCTTGATCACTGGAGCAACCCATTGGCCTGGAGGTCGTCCAAAAGTTGGTTAAGGACCTGGGAGGTCGATTCGTATGCGACCCGAAGGTTCTCGTAGGCGACGCGGAGGGCATTCAGGTCGACGAGCTTCGCCTCGCCGTCGGCCGCGCCGGTATAGGCACTGCTTTCAGGATCCGATGTATACGCAGCGTGTGTACGGCTGGCGGTTGAGTAGGTTTGGGTGTAGGCAGTGGGTCGTACGACGGCCGTAACGCCGTAGAATCCAAGTTTCGAACCGTCGGCCGCTTCGATGAGTAATGTACCAGCCCCGTTCTTGAGTTGGGCCGAACCATCGACACCCGCGCCGTCCTTGGCGCCGCCGCGCAGGATTGCGTGTCCTCCGTCGCGGTTTGTGCCCGTCGAACCGGCGAATGCCGATTGGGCCTGAACCGTAAGGGAGTTGGTGGCCGCGTCGGAGGTTCGAGAGTTCTGCCGCAGATGCGGCGCAGTAACACCCTGGTCCCATAGAAGCCCGCCGCCGTTGTCGATCTGCATTTGACCGGCTGCGACGCCCAGTGTTACTGTGGTCGAGTCGGCGCTTATTAACTGAGTAGTATTGACAATCGCCTTGAAGCCAGCATGCCCCTGGGCAGTAAGAACTCCAGACGAGTTATGGATGGTCGCCTGGCTGGCGACGCTCGTAAGGGAACCGGCACTGATCGTAGTAATATTGAGGACGGGTCCAGTTAGCCCGGCGGCGGCTTCCGATTCCGAATCGTTGTTAGTTTGCAGACCAATCGAGATTGCCGCGCCGTTGGTAGAACCGTTCCAGACTTTGATTCGGTCAAGAAGCGAGTCCGTAGTACGGATAGAACACACTCCAGTTCCGGTAGCATCCAAAAAACTCCCATTGTCGTCCGAAGTTAGATGCGTCGTCTGTCCGCCAACTGCTTGAAACCTAGCGGGGGCTCCCGATTGACCGGTAATCTCAAAGGCGTTAATCCCGCTATTGTATGCAATTGAAAAGACCGGGATGGTCCCGTCGGTAACTCTAACCCCATTTTCAGCCTGGAGAACTAGAGTGCCGTTGACATTGTAAATCAACGTCTGATTTGCGGCAGATGTCAAGGTTTCGACTGAGACCGATGACAAATGCAGCGCCGGTCCAGTCAAGCCGTTGACCGTATCTGCGGTCGCCCAAACTCCGTTGTTACTCATTTACGTCACCTTGATCGACATTTTCCAGTCGACTTCCCAGACCGAGCCCGAGTCCCCGGTTTCGCGAAACCGAATTGTATTGGTCGAATTATCAATGGTTGCCGCGTATGCCGCCGCTCCTACGTCTGCCTGATCGGACCCCAAGGTCTCCGTTGTTCCCAATTGAGTCGTTGTACCACCCTCGCGTTTGAATACCGCTCTACGTACGCCGTTGAAGTGTGCAGTGCCGTCCGCCTTGCGAGCGTGAAAAGTCGCTTCGAGCGAGTAGGTACCGTTCCGCGGCAGGGTTACGGTTGCTATGTTCTGCGCGGCTCCGCTGCTTGCGGTATGGATTGCCAGGCCTCGCATCGAACGTCCGTAGTTGTCTGACGGACCGAGACGGTGTATGTCGTTCGCCGCGCCCCCGTCCGCAATTGTTAGCCCCGGCAGGACGTACGCGGCCGGTTGTGGCCCAACATTGATCATGGGCAGTGCCATAATTACAAATCCGGCCGTACCTGCGGTGCCAGGCATGCCGCCGCAAGACAATTGCAAATTTCGGTTACTACCGTCGTGCCAAAACGGGAAACTCAGGCGCTGCCACTCTTGTGCAGAAGCGGAGCCGTCGAACTCGCGAACTGCGGTCATGGCAGCAGCATAATCACGCGACAGCCGTAGGCGACCTGAGAAATTGGCCTTTACGAATATACTAAAGGTGTAAATCCCGGCGGCATATCCAGCGAAGGTTACTCCATCGCTCCACCCTACAGAGGCATCATATCGCAGCGCGGCACCGAAATTTCCGGTTGCCCCAACCTCAGTCGAGGTATATTTTCGGGTTGTGTAACCCAACGACGTATCATTCGTAAAAACTCCAGTTGCAAATACGCTGCCAAACCCGACCGACGGGTCAATCTCCAACCCGGTAGTTCCTCCGGTCCCGTTTGGAATGAAAAGATTTGGCAATCCCTCAGAACTCTGTCCCGGAGTTGGCATGGACAATGCGCGGACGATGTCTGTTACGTCCGTTCCGGCAGTTGTAGGATTATTACTCGTGTAGAATCGGAATACACCGGTCTTTCCGTCGAATTCGTACTGAAGTCCTTCGCCCTGGGACATTCGCCACTCAGAGGCCGGACAACTTACCGAGTCTATCCAAACTCTCGCTTCGTCGGCAAATGTGAAATAAAGACGCCCTCCTCCGAAGTTGAAATTGATTGGCACCGGGCGACGGATTGAAATGATGTCCGGAAAGTCGTCGTAGATTTCGATCAGATTTTTGCTCGTATTAACGAATACGTCAGTATCGCTATAGAGCTGTGCCAGGATTCCCGGGTCAATTGGCAAAGGCTCTCCCAGGTAAGACATTCCAGTAGTTCGAACCCGGTAGATTACTAGAGGATCCTCTCCGCGTCGAAAGTCTTGAGTACGGATAATCCCCGAGCCCTCAAGCCACGCTTGCCCGCTAGCCAAGCCGACTCCTGTGATATGGGATACGCTTAGAACTCCGCCCCCATTTACAAAAACACCCATCGTAGCGCCGCTGTCAAATAGCACCGGAAGTGTGGTTGCATCGGCGATAATTCGACCATTGTCGAAGAAGAACCCGTCAAAGCCACCGTAGAATAAGGTACAACCCTCGAATCCGAAGTTCGAACATACGAACGTTTGGGCACCGGCCCGATGGTCGGTCGACGAATCCTTCGCAATTGACGGCCCGGACTGGTACCTAAAGAAACAGTTATCGATGGTTCCTCCGTAAAGATCCAAGGACCCGTCTCCAAGATTTGTACCGTAATGAGCACTAAATCCTCCGATTACAATCGCTCGCCGGCCTCCTGCGAATATGATGTTTTGGATTTTGTTATAGCCGCTGCCGATGCGAAGAATATCGGTCGATGCGTTATTACCCTTTAACGAACACTGGCTTTCGCCGATCAATCCGATGTATGACGGCTTGTCGATGCACGTGTTGATTTTGTAAACGCCCTTAGGAAGAAAAACGTCCTGCATGGTGTATACACCAGTACCGGCCGCTCCCGAGAATTGGTTGGCGTTCTGGGCCGAGTCGACCGCACGTTGTATGGCGGCGCTATCGTCGGTTACGCCGTCGCCCTTGGCCCCAAACCACTTAACATTGAGCGGCCCGGAGTAGATGCGTCTCCATCCTGCCGAAGAAGAGCCAAACCCTGCGTCATTGAGAACTGTACCACCGTCGTCAGCAACGGGAGTGTTGCTCCATCGAAAATCCCCTTCGCCGCCGTCTCCGTCGGTAGCAAATCCTCGAAGAAACCGAATCTCGTTGTCCTGACCGAGTTCGTCGCGTAACTGGTTTGCAAGCCGCCCGGTCAGACCGACGCCCAGGGTCGCCGAAGTAGTTCCATCCTCGTTGACTAGAACGATGTTACCATCTCGATCAACTGCGACGTAGGCGCTCGTCAGCGACGAGTGACCGAGAAGGGATTTTAGGATGGGGCTAGTCATTACGGAAGTGTTACCGAAATTGTGTATTTGTTGGAAAGGTACTGGAGTACGCCACTGCGTTGTGGGTTTGTCAGCTTGTGGTCGAAGACAATTACCTCTCCAATCTTACCAGACATACCAACGTTGTTCCCGGTGGCATCGGCCCCGATTCTGGGGGTTGCACTGAATGCGACGGTATTGGTTCCAGTTGTAAATAGTTGCCCACCGTTTAAAAAGTTTGTCCATTCGCTCGATGTAGAAATCGTTTCGTAAATACACGGGGACGCCAACGAAGCAGTTGGATTAACGGTTGCTTTTCGTGCGGTAGACCCGAAATCGTCAAAGATCGTACCGTCCGAAAACGGGACATGCGAGGCCAGTGCATCCGTACCGATTAGCCACAGTCCGCCAACCCCATCGCCGGCTGTTGATGGATCTGCGTCCTTTTGCATTACAACGTAGGCATGTCCGGCAGTAAGAGCGGCCAAACTCGGACCGTCCAACCAATCTTTGGTCGCATCGGCCGCAGGATAAGTGAATGTTACGGCTTGTTGGCCCTGCCAACTGACCGGAGTTGCGGGTTGGTTACCTGCAGTCGACTGCGTCCAGTTACCCAGAGTTCCGCGATTCGGCCAAGTGTAGGTACCGCCGCCGGTTGCGTCGCTCGCAACCAACCACACAACAAGACCGCCGAGATCCAACGGATTTGGAATTATGACCGGCGCATGTGCCGTAATACCCGCCGGAATCCCCTCGCTACCACCGCGCCGATGGATCATGCATCCCCGCTAGACAGCCGCATCCACACCGATGCATCATCCGCCGAGCCGTCGCGTGCGAAGTAAATGGTGTCGTTTGTACTTGGCGCACGTGGTGCACGGGGTACGAGTACGTCCATAACCTCACCATCGCGAAGCAGCCATCCCATGGCGGCACTGGGGTTACCATCGTTACCCTTCGCGGTTGAAGCATCCGGCAACGCCGTCGAGACATGTGAGAAAAACCAGTAACAGTCGGCCCCGATGGCCTTTATGGTTACGTACTGGCCCTGCCATGCGACCGGCACCGCATCGCTGCGTGCGGCAAGATCGAGGGTGTAACGTCGTACGGTCGACGGGTTGGTACCGTCGCTCGTGGGCGCACGTACCGCTTGTGCTTTTACTTCTACTGCTGAGCTCATTACTTCTTTTTCCCCCGCACCTTGCCTTTCTTCGCTTTTCTGGCGACGCTAAGGGCGATTGCCACTGCCTGACGCTGCGGTTTTCCCGCGGACATTTCCGTACGAATATTGGCCGATACGGCCGACTTTTTGGCGGACTTGATAAGGGGCATTACAGGCCCCCTTGCCAGACCAAAGAATGCTGGTTAAATGGCCAAAAATGGCCACGATGATTAAGCATGTGTGTAATCGATGCGGAAAAGAATTTTCCCGGCGAAAGGGAGCCGGCGGACCGGGTAAGTTCTGTTCTAGGCGTTGCGTCTGTTTGGCAACCGTCGCCGGAAAGAACAAGAATCGCCAGATTCTGATCTGTCCCGAATGTTCTACCGCTTTCGAAGTTCCGGTATGTGGCGTTCTGAGCAGAGTTACCTGTTCTCGCAAATGCCTTGCTGAGAGACAAATGCGCGAAAGAAAGGGCAAATTCGGAGTCGGAAAAAACAATTCCGGATGGAGGGGAGGAATCCAAACCTACAGAAGACTTAAAAAGTCTAACTGCGAAAGATGTGGTTCTGTGAAGAAACTTCAGGTTCATCATAAGAACGAAGATCGGTACGATAACCGGCTCGAGAACTTGGAAACTTTGTGCTGTCGTTGTCATCGGCAACATCACAATGCCAACAGAAGAGACCCGAAGACAGGTCGGTACATTAGCCTTCCTTCCGACCGGCCGCAGCCATCTTAGCCATGCGTTTATTCCCCCAACGCTTGCGCCCAATATATCCAGCGAGCGCCCCAGGATTCTTCGCGCCCTTCTTCTTCAAGGCGGCGACCAGGTGTTTGTATCTGGCACCGCTTCCGAGTTTTCCGCTTACCTTGTACTCGGACATCAACCAATCTCCCCCGAATCGTCTTCAACTGCATCACCGGCACTCAATTGACTACGAGCCCGGTCGCGCGTCCGTTTCGATGTCTCACGCCTCGGCGGTGTCTGCGGGGCCTGTGCAACCTTCTCGCGCTCTTTGGCCCAAAAGCCTTGGACACTCTTGATGAAGGCCGGCTCCATTGTCGAATCGAGCGGTGCACCCGAAATCAGCGACATCTGGATCCGCGACACGCGCGACGGTTTAAGCCCCCGCTCGGCCATATCCGCGATCTTTGCACCCATCTCGTTCCGTACCTGCTCCTGCAGTGCCGGACGGCGGACCTGGAATACCTCCGCGGTCTCTGGGCCAAGAATACCCTTGCTATTTACGTTCTTAAGTGCGCCCACCGGGTCCCTCAATGCGCTTTCGGCGCGAGTGAACTTTGACGCAGCGGTTATGCTCACGCGAGCCGGGGTGGCGGTATTGGCCAACGTGTCTATACCCTTCTCCTTCCCCTTACCCTTCTTGCCCTTACCGCCGGACGCACCCAACCCCATGGCCTTGGTCGAAAAGACCGAGTTAGTACCAGGGGGTGGAAGTTTATCGGAAAGCCATTTCAGGTCGTCCGCGACCGTTTTACCCGCCGCCCGGCCTAGGTTGGGGTCGAGCACGGTTAGGGGTCTAACCACCTGAGCGGCCTTGGATACGGCTAGTTCGGGGTTGGCCCGGATTTGCTGCGCCGTGTCGCTGCTCTGTTGGTATCTGGTTATGATCTTACCCGTGGCCGTCGGGACCTTCTGGACGAGCTGGGAGGCGCCGGTGGTGAGGGTCTGGCCGACCGAGTTGGCAATCTTGCCGGTGGTGGCGTCTACCCCGCCTTTTACGGACTCGGCCGCGCGGACCAGCAGGGCGGCCGTATTACGGCTTTTAACGGCCCTCCAGGCCAGGTCGGTGGCCAACCCCACCCCGGCCGACATAAGCCCTCCTAGGCCGTGTAGGGCGGCCGTACCGGTGCCTATTCCCACCCTTAGGAGATCGCCCGTACCCAGGGCATCCTTGACGGCCGTGGCGGCGGCACTTTCTTTGAGATCGGTCGCGGCCTTATTCAGACCGAAGTACTTCTGCTTAAGTGCGAGATAGTTGGTCGCAAGGGGAGTATCGCCCGCCAAGGCAGCCCGGTTGACCGCATCGTCTACAATCCCTTCAATACCACCCTTCCCGTCGGTGCCGGTCTCTAGGATCCCTCGGAACTTCTTGTACGCGGTGTCGATCGCCTTGTCTTTCTTCTTATTCCAGACGGCCTGGATTTCGTTATCGAACCGCTGGCGGAAGCCATGTAAGTCCGAAAGAGTGGTTTTTGACTCCAGGTCGGTCTGCCAGTCCTCAAGCTTACGGGCGATCTTGGTATCGGCTTTGATGTTTTTGGCGCGCAGGCCGTCGATTAGTTCTTGGACGTCGGCCTTGATCTTGGTTGTATCGGGCTTGTAGCCCGTTTCGTCGATCTGTTTGATGAGCGAGCCGATCTGCTTGCCCACCCGTTCCCGTGCCGCAACCGCCGCTTCGGCCGATTCCTTTACCGTGTTAAACGGTTTGATGATCCCGGGCTCTTCCTTAATCGTACGGACGATCGAGTCGACGATCTCGGGCGGGTTGTTCTTGACGATCGTCTTGATCTGGGCCTGGGTCATACCCGCGGCCTTCAGGGCGAGTATGTTCGGACTCATATGCGCGGCCGCGACGTCCACGCTCATACGACCAGCGCCGCCTAGGATGCCCCCGAATGCGCCGCCAATTGCCGCACCTTCGCCACCCGCGGCAAGGATCTTTTCAACCGAAAGACTGTGGTCGGGACCGAGTCCACGTACCTGTCGTGCGGTTTCTTCGGCGGCGCTATAGAACCCGCTTTCGGCGGCACCCGTTACGCCGTATTTGGTTGCGGATGCGCCCGCGCGCGTAAGCAGGCCGGTCTCACCGGCGGCACCCGTTACTAGGGTATCAAGACCTGGGATAAATTTGGCTGCCCCGGTAAGTTCGGCGAGCCCTTTAACCGCTCGACCGGTCGCCCCACCCGCACCACCACCGATCAACGCACCGCCGACCGTACCAATGGCGGTCGATACCGGCATTTCCTCTTTGAGGACTTCGATGTCCCGTGCCATCTGGGGGGCGACTACGGCGCGCGCTACGCTCGTTTGTCCGAACGTGCCTACGTCGGCGGCCTGGGTCGCACCGGCTGCAATGCCCGCGAGAATTGGGTGTTCTTCGGCTGCTTCGTGTAGGGCCCGCGCACGCTGGGTCTCAACCGAAGCCGGCAACCAGCCTTCGCCGCTATCCAACGCCTCTTGTGCGCTTTGGGAAGGTACCTTCCAGATGGTCCCATCGGGGGCCATCATCGGAACGATCGAATCTTTTTGAAACCGCGCCGTACCCTGGCTTAGGTGGGTCGAGATTTGGTCTTCGGGTATCTCTACGCCGTTCGGATCGTAGACCTTTAGCGGGATAATCGGTTCCGCCATATTATTCTGGCTTAGGTGCCGGCTTTACCGGTACGGCGCCCGCGGGGATTTTGAATTGTTTTTCGCCCGGCGGAGGCCCCACCGGAACCGCATAGGCGTCGTCTTCGGTTCTAAGCTGGGCGCGAATATCGCGGATGCGCTGGTCGATGAGATTGATACCTTCGTTCCACTGCGCCTCTTCGTTAACAAAGTTAATGAAGTCCGTGGCCGATTTACCGGTCATGGAAGAAAGGCGCTCTGCTTCTTCCTTCTGAATGGCATCGCCAACGATTGCGTTTTTCGCGTTTGAGAGCGCGTTTGAGACCTTCGCCGAGATCTGTCCTCTCAGCTTAGTGTTGTAACCAGCGGAGATACCAGTTGGGTCCTTCTTATAGATCTCTTTGATCTCTATAAGGTTCCGCTTCATCTCAACTAGAGCCGGAAATCCGATCGCCCACTTGTCGGCGCGCTCCTTGTTCGGTGCATAAAGTCTGAGCCCAGTTTCGGGATCTCTTAGCGAAGTCTGATTTACTTGGAACTGCAGCTTCTGGGCCTGCTGACGCATTGCCGCCTCTTCTTTCGTTGCAGGCATGCTGGCGTTCGGATCTGCCCAGAGGTTTACGGCCTGTGCCGTACTGATTCCCCACACGTCTCCAACCTTCTTGAAGACCATCAATTGTTCGGCTTTGTTCCGAGGCCCGATGTGGACCATGCCACCGGCCAGTGCAGTTTGGTGCTTGAAGAGTTCGCGCAGGGCGCCACCTTCGAGCTGTGCTGCCTTTGATCTCCAATCGGCGGCATCGAGACTGAACTTGGCCGCGATCTCTTCGCCCTTCGCCAGCGCGTCGGCACTGCCCATTTCGGCTGCGAGCCGACGGGTTTCCGCCGCCATACTTTCCATAAGCAACGCGCGGGTAGCATGCTCAGAGGCCTCGGGCGATAGGTACATCTGGCGCATCTGGGCCAGCGTGTTCGTCGCCGCTTCGGTCGACGATTTCATGGCGTCGAGTTCGGACTTTTGGGCCGTCATCTCGTCGTCCATTTCACCGCGAATCATCTGTGCAACAGTATCCGGTGTACCGGTCAGCGCCGAACCAAATGCACCAAGTGCAAGCCCAATCCGGGTCAGCATCGTTCCAAATGCACCTTTCTTTCGCCAGTAAGCGTCGGGGTCGATCTTGAAGGTACGAATTGCCTCGGATTGCTTATCGATCGCATCGATCTTCGGCTTAAGCGCCGCATCGCGCCGGTCGTCGAGAAGTTTGATATCGTCGAGTTGTTTCTTGGCTGCATCGCGCTGTTTCTCATACCCAAGCGCAAGTTGTGTCTGTGCGTCCGACAGGGCCGCGGCATTGGTACGCGCCGTATCGATCGCATTCTGATACGCCATCGCCTGCCCGAGCTTGACGTCTTCTGGTAATGGGCGTTGGCGTTCGACCGAGAAGCTTTGAAGTACGTCGCCTTCCTTTCGTCCCGGCGAGTAGACGTTCCGACCGGTCAGCGCCTCATTTACGACGTCGCGATGCATCTCCGACGCCAAGTCCGGCCCTCCGGCTCCGACTTGTGCACCCATCTTACCCGAGACAGTCGGCGGTGCAGCCGGTGCACTCGGTTGAGTAACCTCTACGCCGTATGGGTTAGGATTGTTGAATCTTTGCTCGGCCCACTTCGGCATTTTTTGCGAACCAGCCGAAGACGGAGCACCACTAAACAACGGTTGATCTCCGCCTTCAACGCTCGTAATTTGCGGCAGGTCGCTAGCGTTGCGAGGTGGGAGCGGGCGTACGTCTAGCTTGAACGGCGAAGCGGCTTGCGGCGGATTAGATGCCAGCTCGGGTGATTCTGGTTCTGGTATGACCGGTGGGCTAACCGGATTATACAGACTCGGCGCGGGCTCCGGCGGTGGTTCGGGTGCAGCTTGGGCGACCGTGCGACCCGCTGAGGCAAGTTGCGATATTACATCCGACGGAACCCATTCCGGCGGTACATCGTTTGCTATTTCATTGCCATCGGCATCCGTTACTTGAAACGTGCCGTTGGGATTGGGGATAAACGCCATGCTCCCTTCTGGGCTTTAGTAAGCCCGCTTCATGCGTACGTCGGAACCGACATCGTTCGCCGGTGGTCCGAACTGTGCCGCCTCGGGACGCGGCATCTCGCTCTTCAATGCACGTATCGCATCGATGATGTCTTGGTCAGTTGCCTTATCCTTCGGCTTGGCTTTGGACGCACCCTTCTCCTTCAGTGCGGCCATCTTTTCGAACTCGCCGAGCCGGCGTGCAAGGTCCGAAATCATCGCCGTGTTGGTCATGGTGAGCTGGCCCGCATCGACACGCTTTAGCCCGTCAGGACCCGTTTGTACCGTCGGTGCCGTTGCCGGTACCCGTTCGAGGTCCTGTGCCATCACGCCCACGCGCGGGCCTTCGCCGTATTGCTGTGCGTAGGGCTCCTTGTAACGGAACTTGTAGGCCGGGATTTCGGCGGCTTGCTCAGTGAGCGGAAATGATGCAGTCGACGAAGACGCCGGCCCGCCGTAGCTTGCGGTTGAACCGGGCGATACTTCCCCGCGCATCTCACGCCCGCGCGCCTTGATTGAGTCAAGTAGCGGACGCATATCCGTCTTCATACGCTCGTCGCTTTCGACCTGCTTGGCATTAACGTCGCTCATTACGACTTCTTCGATCGGTGGGGCGCTCTGGGTACCGATGCGGTCGGCTTCGATTTGGCGCGCGGCCTGGATGGCCTTGAGATCGCGTTGGCTGTCCTGGAAGTTCTTTTGGAACTGTGCGAGACGCAGGGCATAGTCGGCCGCCGCGGCCTTATGTACCTCGGGGCGATTCTGTGTCTGGTCGAGCGGGGGGATCGTCGTGGTAAAGATCTCGTTTGCAATCGCGGGCGACTTGCGTTCGTACTGTTGAAACTGGGACTCACCTTCCGCGCGCTGTTCGGGGGATAGCGGGGCCGTGCCGGCCGGTGCCATCTGGGCTACGCCGGGCATCGCGCGCTTGAGTAGGGAATTCTCTTTACGCAGGTCCTGGATTTCTGCCTTTGTCGTCTTGTCCGAAAGTTGGCTGCCAAACGCCATCAAACCACCGCCCAACCCCGGTCCGGAATTACGGTCGGCCTTGGCTCCATCCTGGTCGGCGGTGTACGGATTTTGTGACGATGCTTGTTGCTCTTGGATTTTCGAGAGCGCGGCATTATATGCCGAACTGTTTCCGCTGAGTCCGGCCCCGAACCCCATTAGGCCAAGTCCTACCTTCTGTCCGGCGGAAGGTCCTCTCGGACCGCTTGGTGCAGGCGAATTTGGGTAGGGCTGCTCGGGGGCGAAGTCACCCTGTCCGTAATAATCTCCACGCGGATTCGACATTTGGAGCGTTTGCATTCCACCGCCGGTCGTAATCCCGGGCGTACCGCGACTTTCGAGCATTGACGCACGGGCCGGCCCGGGTCGCAGGCCAGTACCTACCGGCTCGATATCCTCCTTATAAGTAATGTCCGAAGGAATGAGTCCACCGGCCATAGTTGCAATTGCGCCGACGCCCCTCTGAGCGTTTGCGGCGTTTTCCGATCCGGCTTTCAATTGTGCCGCCTGGAGTTGGCCGTAGTATGCCAACTGCGCCTTGGCCTCATCGACGGAGTAGCCGCGGGCAAGTAGGTCCTGCATCCGCTGGGCTTGGATGAGGTCCGAGTACTGCTTCTGTGCGGCGATCTGCTCGCCGGCTCTAAGTTGCGCCGCCTGGGCGTTGGTCTGGGTTGCGATGTCGGCCGCATTGCGCTGTGCAAGGGCCTGGTTGGTACCGCGTCCGGACGCAGCCGCCGCCATGGCCGTACGGGCACCCTGGGCCATCTGGGTCTGCGCGACACTTGGCCCCTTCCCTGCAATTTGGTTCTGAAGGGTCTGCCCCAAGCCAAGCTGCTGATTACGACTATCCAGCCCTAACTGGCGTTCCTGATCGGCCCGTGCCGTATCGAGCTGGTGACTCTTCGCCTCATACTGGTTAGTACCGAGAACGAGATCGTCAACCTTTGTATCATCCCAAGTGAAAGCCATTGAGTTATCCCGATTGTGATGCCGGCAACCGGTTCAAGCCAGGTATCATGCCGATCTGGAATGCGAACCCATCGATCGCAAATCCGGGCGTATCCATGTCCTGGCCGATTTCTAGTGCCTGCGGAGAGGTTTCGGTCAGTCTGAGCCTTATTGCCGGGGTTTTCTTACGGGGTACCGTAACCCGAAGCCACTCAACCGCCCCAATGTCTGTAATGCGAACTTCCGGCCAAACCAGGGTAGAACCCCCAGTCTCCTGGTAGCTGTACTTCAGGCCGAGCGTCAGACCGTGTGCCCCAAACCGCTCGAGCAAAACCCCGGCCTTGCGTACCATCTTGTATCCCTGAAGACGACCAAAGCTGATCCAACCGGTTTCGACGTCCAGGCCATAGAACAGCAGGTCGTCGCTATGTACGTTCGCCGCCGCCTGTTGCTCATACAGACAGCCATTCTGGGCCAGATATACGACCTCGCGGTCCAGCCAAGCCGAAATGTCCGACCAGGGGGTCGGGTCGTTGAGTATACCGTCCGAATCCCGCTTCTTGTGGTTCCAGAGGCTCCACATGCCCTGGAGGTAGTTGTAGACGGCCACCGTGCCCGCCGTCCCGGCGCTATCATTAAGGGCAAACATGACCTCCCCGCGACGGGATTCGTTGGCCACCCCCCGGACGATCGGGTAAAGGAGCATCGTGTCCTTTATGGGTTCGCCGATGTAATTGATGTTTTGCTTACGGTCGATCAGGTAGAGTCCGTTGCGGGTTTGGAATATTAACCCCTGGGGTATTTCGATAACCGCGCGCGGGCCGATACACGCCGAGTCGGCGTTGATCTTACGTGGCACGTCAAAGGGCCTACCTTGTCCTGTAACGTCGGGACCGTCGCCGTCTATGGCATAGATACCCCGGCTGCAAAAGACGATTAGGGCGCCTTCCAGGGACCCTAGCGCTACGACTTCTTCGCCTGGGATGCGGAAGGTAAAGGCCAGGGAGAACTCGGCGGGCAATCCGTCTACCCGGGGCTTGCTGTACCAGACGATTTCGGGGTCCATACCACCGGCCAGCCACAGCCGGTCCTTGTGAACGCATATCGCGGTCGCCCCACCGTAGGGCATGTCGTTTTGAAACTCGCCGCTTTCGGTGAAAAGGACTTCGTTGTCGACGTTGTCCTCCCCGGTGTCCGTGTAGGTCAGGTAGTTCAAAGACGTCGGATCGTTAACCAGGGCAGTCGGAGTCTCGGAATACTGGAACAGACGCTGAAACAGGTTACCAGTTGCCTCGCGGGCACGATAAATGGTCATATAGACCTTACCGAGTTCCTCGGCATTCTGGGCGCCGTAGCGCTGGGCTCGCGTCAGAGTCAATGGTTCAAATCGCAGCTCGACTTTGTCCGTTGCATTCGCAACGTTTACGGTCAAAACGTTGCTCTTCAGAAACCGGTGCCGTTGGGTCTGGGCATCGATGTATTCATAAACCACTAGGTATGAGTAATTGCCCGTATCGGCGAATGAACCGCCAAGGGCACTTACAAGTCCAAAGAGAATGGATGCATGGACGGTGCCTACTTCGCGCAGCTTCGCCCCGTCCCATTCGGTTACAACACCGCCCGTGCAATAGGTCGAACCGCCGAACTCGACGTTGCTGTAGCGGCCCAGATGGTCGTAACGAACCTGACAGTCGACCGGGCCGACTCGCACTTCCAGAGGCACATAAATGACGTGCTGGCAGGTATGATATGTACCGTCGATCAAGGCATACGAAGCGGGCTGGCACAGTTGCAGCCCCGTGCTTTGGATGAATGGCGGAGCCGCTGCCTGTGGGAACCCGGTTGTTTCGATCGTGGCACCGGGCAATTCGCTCGCTCGGTACATCCGTTCCGGATAATTCGGAACCGAGATAAGAACCTGGGTGTAAGATTTACCCCCGGTCGTTGCAACGCCGTGTTCGGTAGCTGTCCAGATGTGCTGCCGGTTCCCCTGCACCCAAGGCTTACCGGTTATGTAGATTCGCCGTTTCTGTCGAGGCGTCCCGGACATACCGGAGCGGGTGGCCTGACACCACGCCGTAATCGGAGTTGAATCGGGCGGAGAGACAGACCCGCCGCGTGTATAAGAGGCAAAGAGGGTGTAATCGTCGGTCGAACCGTTCTGAAACTTGCCAATTGCCGTGGCAAGTACCGTTGTAAGCGTCGTAGAATGCCAGATGGTCTTGGCTAGAACCGTAGCCAGGGTGGCTTCGTCGAAAACCGCATACCGGAAAATTCTTACACCGGCAGGACCAACTAACAATCGCGCCCAACTGACTACGATATCTTGGCCGTCGGCGGCGACGATTACGGAAAGATGCGTAACGTCCGCAGTATCGACCGTGGTACTTGCAAACGAAAACCCTCCGGAATAGGTGACCTGTACAAGTTTCAGGTCGTCCGTACCCGCCTGCCGGTACACAAGGGCCCAGCGACTCGTCGTAACCGTAAGCCCGACAGAATCGTGCGCGAGCCAGCCGTCGCTAACGTCCGATACCAAGACTTCTGCGGTCTTGGGGATAGTACCAGCGCCGATTAGGGTAGGAACTTCGGTCGTACAGTCGACTATGATGCCACGGATTTCGTTATTAACGGCGACTATGCTTCCGCTCCAGGTTACCAGAACCATATCACCACTTGCGGCGGCTCGTACATAACCTGCGTTGTTATTTCCAAGAAGGATTTGTTCTTCAAGTACGACCGACCCGCTCGAAACCTCGACTACGCGGACAGATGCACCGGCCTTGCCGCCACCCGAGCCGGGGCGCCCAAGTATGCCGTAAACTAGGAAGCCATTGGTTGTAACCGCTACATCGGCGAAGACATCCCGCGTTAGGTCATTGTTAACCGTAGTAGCCCGCACCGTCGCCGTGGGGATAGGCGGCATTCCGCCCGGCGGAAGCTGCGGATAGTCACCGTTGATCTCGTTAATCTGGTGGACCGCAACGGAATCTTCCGGATCGAATACGAAGATCTGATTACGCCAACGCGCCAGGCGGTCGCCCTTCGGGAAATCGTTTGCGAATGAACTTACACGACGACGGATGCCTGGGCGCTTGCGGATCGTACCCGGTTTGACGTAGTCGCCGTTTATAACGGAAACGAACTTGCCGGGCGGTAGAATGCGTTTGTCTACGCCTTCGTCGTGCCCGCCAATTGGCAGTTCAATTTCTGACCACTGCACGTCGTTCATGGTCGCCAGCACCATATAGTTGCGACGCACTCGGCGTTGGCCACAAGCCTTATGAACTTGTCGGATGTTTTAGGTGCCACGACCGCGGCCTGGACTACGACCGGAAACGTTCCAGCGGTCGTCAAGAGTCCGACGATCGCAGCCTTGCACTCACCACCCAACCGGTGAGCGAGGGTTTGATCCAACGTGCTAGCGGTGAAGGTTACGACCTTCTTTCTGATGTCCGCGTCGGTAGATCCAGACAGCAACTGACCTTCGGTATAATACGTGGTCGGTATATCGCCGATTGCGTCGGAAACCGCGTCGTTGTTCTTGGTCGCGGCTTCGTCGTCCAGGGCTACGCTGCGCACCGTCCGTAGCGGCGGACGCTTCAAACCATGCTGGTGGCCGGTTGCACCACTAGCCATGGGTTAGAACAGTCTCCCCGTGCGATAGTTGGCCGTACGCCACGGCTGCGGCGCATCGATCGTACGATGCGGGTTGGCACGGTCGAACGTTGCACCCCAGTCCTCGATGCGACGTTGGATCATCGCGCGCTCGCGTTCCATGCGTCCCGTGTCGCGGTCTTCCTTATCCTTGATACGGATGCACGACTCTACGACGATGTAATCCGCAAACGGGATTGATACCGGGTCGGCATCGTCGTCATACGTCGGTGGAACCGTATGGTAGACGAGGTTTATGGTGGTGACCGTATCGGGTGGCGGATCGAACCGAATGCGCCATATCGAATCGGCACTGAGTGAGAGCTCATAGCGCGGTAGACATCCCGGTCCCCATCCCTGTCCAGCCGATGCCGACTGAATGATTACGTCCGCTTCCTCAAACGGCGAAAGCGGATACTCGAGATCGTCGATCGCCCAACCCATCCGCACGAGGCGGTAGAAGTTCGACGTCGGAATCGTGTAGGTCGAGGTGCCGGCTACGGTCGAGAACGTTGCTCGCTCGATCGCGTAGTTCGTGTTGGCGGCCGAGATTAGCAGGTCGTGGAGGACCGCCGCACTGTCATTTATATGGCCCTCGAGCTCTACGTCCCCCTCGAAAAAAGTATTTTCAAGGTCGCAGCGCTGTCGGATCTGTTGTTTGAGCTGTGCGCGGGAATAGGCCACTACGTAACCTCAGGAGGGGTTACGGCGCCCCCCTCTTCATCAGAATCGCGATACCCGACGGTTTCTTTTCTTCCGCCGGTTCTTCTTCGTCCGAGCCGCCTTCCATCTCTTCGCGGGCAAGGCTGCAGATCACGTCGCGCAGGCGCATTGCTTTGTCCGAATCGAGCCCGAGGATGTCCCCGAGCTCGTCGGCAAGTGCGTCGTACGAAGTACCTTCGTCGGCTTGATCGGTATCCGGCTTCTCTTCCGGTTCCGGTTTTTCTCTAGAAAGCAAAGCCATCTAGATTACGCCTGGAAGGAGTCGTCGAAGACGCAGGAGAAGTGAATGCGGTTGTTGGCGTCGGCTGCGACGTCTGCAACTGCGGCGCCAGAAGCGTCCCATACACGGACCGTCAGGGTCCGCGATGCGGCGGTGTACGTTCCAACTTGGAGGTACTTGTCGTCGCCGGAGGCAAGCTGCAACGAAACCGTTACCGACTGAAGCCGACGGTAGGTGTTCGCGAAGGTGATCGTGAACAATCCGGTCGACGTCCAGGCGACGGTGAAGCCGTAGCCGTAGGTGTCTGCCGCAACGAGCGTGGAGCCACCGTTCGGCGCCCAGCTACCCGAGACCAGGCGCTTCTTACGCCCGATCGTTTCCATAAAATCAAAGTTACGTTCCGCCATGGTGGCCTATTCGGTCCTCTCTTTTCGGGGACCCTTGTTGGTCCTTACACAGGTAAGGAAGCGGGGGTCCGAAGACCCCCTGGTTATGGATTACAGAGCCTTGAGAATGACCGTGTAGTGACAGTCCGGAAGCTGCGTGCCGGTCGAAGCCTTGGCGCGGGTAAGCGTCAGGGTTCCGTCAGCCGGAACAACGCGGTTCGCCAGGGTGACCGAAAGCGTCGCTGCGTACTTCTTGTGCGCCACGGTCGTTCCGATTCCGGCGTTCGCCACGGTATTGGTCGTAAGGGTCGCCGCCGTAAGGTTACTTACGCCGAGCGAGTCGCGGCTGGTGAAGGTGTCGGTCGCGTAAACCGAGGTGCTTTCCGTAATCGCCGTGTCCGAACGGAACTGGATCTCTACGACCTCTGCCCCGTTGGGGAACTGCGATGCCGGAACGGCAACTACGGTCTTTTCGCCGATGACGTCGGCCGCTGCGCCTTCCGCCACTGTGTCGACCTGGTACGGGGTACGTACGAGGGCTCGTTCTGCGACATCCTTACCGGTTACGGTAGCGGACGGGTCGGTAACGTCGTGGTTTGCCGCGCGTGCGCGTTGTGCAAGTTCGCTATAAGCAGTCATGTTAGTCCTCTAAAGTCCTATTAGGCTGCCGACGGCAGGGTGATGTTGACGTTTGCGCCTGGGTCGGTGCAAACCATCTGGAGGTATCCACCCACACGGAGTTCGTCCGCGTCTGCGTTCGCCTCGCGGAGGGTCTCTTGACCGTCGCGGTTAAGCACCTTCGGCACGTCGCCGATCGACCAGATTTCCCAGGTGTCCTGGGTAAGCATCCAGGCCTTGTAACGGGGGCAACACGGGTCGCTCATGATCGAGAGCGTTCCGGCTGCGCCGTACAGGGACAGACCCTTAAAGCCGATTGCCGGCTTGTCGGTCGGGATTTGAATCTCGGACTTGCTGCCAACCTGGTTGATCAGGTTGGCCATGTCCAAGGGGTTAAGCACCACGAGGTCGGGGTCTTTTCCGAAGTCGTAGGCAAGCGCCGAAGCGGCCACCAAGATTTCTTGGATGGTTCCACCCGCCGAGGCGTCGTAACGGATACCCGCTAGACGGTCGGGGTCTGCGCTGCGGTCGACACCGAAGAACGAGTCACCACCGGTCGGAGCGGTGCTTGGGCACCATGCTTCAAAGCCCTTGATGACGTTTCCGAAGTCGCCGTCGCGGAACAGGTAGTCACTGTCCGCAATCGCCGGGATCAGGGTGTTCCACGCCGCCGAGGTGGTCAGCGTCTTGGCTACACGGTTGACGGCCGTGATCATCGCCTTGCCCGGGTTTACCGAGCCGCTGGTGCCGTCGGTCGAAGCCGACTGGATCCACATCCCGCGCTCGAAGCCCTGCATCGAGCTGTCCGAGGTAAGGGTTACGGTTACGGTACCGGTACCCGAGGCGCTTGAAAGCAAGCGGCCACGTGCGCCACCGCCGTTGCGGAAGAGCTGGAAGCCCACCGAACGGGAGATGTTATAAAGCGCGTCGTCCATCGCGACTTTGAAGCCGCTGGCAACCGCATTCGGACGGCCCTGCGAAGCTTCCATGAACTCACCGTCGAGGGACGCCAAGGCGTATTCCTTCGTACGGGTGATGAACGGACGCTTAAACGAAGCCGCACCCTTGTTGGCCTGTGCGTTTGCGAAGACGCTGGAAGCGCCACCGCCGGTTGAATACTTCCACACGAGGAACTCACCCTCGGCTCGGAAGTCCTTCATCTTCCCCAGCACGCCGTACGTGGGGACCTTCTTGTAGAGCATTTCCTCTAGGCCATTCGGATAAAGCCGCTTAAGCAGCTCGACGGCCGTGGACATACTGAAACTAGACATTCCTGGACACGCCCTGTTTTGGGCCCTGGGCTAGGCACTAGGAGACGGTTTTCGCGCGTGGTTAAGGTCCGCTTGCGCGTTTGGCGGCTCCCGGAGTCCGGGGATTGCCTAAGTATTTAAGGTCCCTTAGGCGGACCGAGTGTCGTTTTAGAAGCCTTTCGACTTCAGGAAATCCCCAGCGTCGTTAATCAGGTCCCGATCGCGGAGACGTTTGCCCGAGGTTCCTGGCCCCGTTTGGGCGGTAAGCGCATTGGTAATGGCTTTCGGCCCGCTCGAGCTTTTTTGAAGAGACTCGGGACTCTTACTCACCGGGGGTGCCGGCGGAGGGGCGGCAGTTGTCGCCTCAGGTGCAGATTTGGTCTTAGATAGGTGCGGCTGCAAGCGCTCGTACCTAGAGTTGAACTCTTGCTCGTGGAGAACGTCTAGATGTTCAAGGATTGCCTCGGGGTCGGGGTCATACCCAAGCCGGGCCTGTTCGTTGGCAACCTCTAGGTACTTCTCAACGATCTTCTCGGGCTTCTCGGCGGCGATGTATGGGAACTTGTCCGCTTTCTCGTTGACCAGGTTGAGGGCGGTCTGGGCTATCGTATGAAGGATCGCGTTGTCCTCGTACTCGAGCTCCCGGCGTTCGCGCTCGGTAAGCTTTTCTTTGGCTTCGGAGGCTTCCTTGCGGGCGGCCTTAACCTCATCCTCAAATGCCTTGAGCTTGTCTTCCGAAGCCTTGATAAGTTTCAAGATCTTAGGGTCAAGTTCGGCCGTATCGTCTTGGCCTTCGGTCTTCTGTTCCTGCTTATAACCGGCTTGCTGCCACAGGGCTGCCCGCAGGATGTCATTGGCCGACTTACCGCGGCGTTCGGCCGCAAGCTTGATCAGGGCCATCTCGTCGAGCTCGTCGAGCTTCTCCAGGGCGGCGATCTTCTCTTCCCGGGACATAAACTCGGCTTCTTTGAGGCCGATAATCTCGGTTACCTTACGTTCGGCTGCCTCTACGGCCTTCATGCGCCGGGTTAGGGCGGCGTGTTGGTTGGCATAACCCTTCGCATCAAACTTGGGCTTGGCCGGCTTCTCGGGCTCGGGCTTGGCCGGTTCGGGTGCCTTTTCGGGCTCCGCCGTGGCTTCGGTCGTCCCTTCGGCCGGTTCCGTTCCCTCGGCTTCCTCTTCCGTCACCCGGGTGGCATCCGCTTCGGGTTCGTGTTGAAGGTCGGCGGCCACGGCACCCATAAGGCCCGTTTCGGTGGGCGGCTTACCCGATTCCACTGCATCGGACGGCGCCGGCGTGGGGGTGGGGTTGGAAAGGACGGTTGCGGCCGCGTTGATGAGGTCTGAACGTGCTGACATATGGTTCTACTGGATCAACCCAACCCGGTTGGATTGGGGGGTAGTGTTGGAGGACCTGCGGGGGCCACGGGGGGCGCCCCGGTGCCGGCTAGGACGTCGGTGGGAAGTGGTTGGGGTGGCATGCCCGGGAGTGCCTCGGGCGGCATTAGGGCGCCGCCTGGGGCCATTGCTTCGGGTCCAGGAGGGAGGGCCGGTGGTACCGCTTCCGGCGGGGGTAGCTGGCCCGTATTGGCCTCGGTCGTGCCGTATGGGTCCCGAATCATCTTTTCACACATCGCCGTCCATTCGGCGAGTAGCTCAAGGCGGTCGGACGGGGCATCTTCGTAAAGCTGCGCCTCGAGTAGGTTCTGCAGACCAAGCTTCATGGCGAGCTCAAGGTCCCAGAAGGGCTCGGGCTGTACCCATATACCCTCGCCGAGGATCTTCTTCTCGATGACCATTTCGAGTAGCTCGCGATGTGCCATCGACTTACGCTTGTGGCGCTTAAGGTCGGGCAGATCGAGCAGGTCGCGGATTTCTTCGGGATCCGTGATCGCGCCCAGGTCCCGCAGGTCGAAGATGTCTTCGATGCGACCCGACACCGTCGCCGAAAGCGAGGATGCGGGGACGATCTGGATACGGAACGAGTCGGACGGCATATTGGCGTCCTTCCACGAAATCCGATCGATTTTGCCGCGTCCGATGACGGTTACGGCCTGGTCGGCATATTCCTTGCCCAGCTCCTCTTGCTCTTCGATGAGCAGATGGGCACAGTCGAGAACCAGTCGCTCGTAGCTACGGATGAGATCGACCAGGAGTTCGGACTCAAGGTCGGTGTAGGTACGAAGGGCGCGACCGGAATTAAGGCCGGCGGGCTTGATTGCCTGTGCGGTTAGCTGGGAGACGCCGCGGGCTTCAAACATGCCCTTCTTGACTGTCTCCGCATGGCGCCACAACTCTGCGGGAACTGCCTGGGGTGTGACGAGCTCGGGTTTGTTACCCGAATACTCGACGATGCGGCCGATCAGGTTCGAGATATGAGACTTAACTACCTTGGAACCGCGCTCAACCAACCAGAACGGCACCGACAGAAGTCGGATCATCTCTTGGCGGGATGCAATCGTGCGGTTGTGCTCGAGCTGCGCGCCGGCAAGGTCTTCGCCTATACCGATACCCCAGAACCCCATCGGCCGGCGCTCGCCATGGATAAAGGCACATGGGAAATGATCACGCTTCCACTTCTCGCGGAAGATGACGCCACCCTGTACTGCCATCGTACGGTCGCCGTCATCGGAATTTTTGCTCGATGGGAGGTGGATCGCTTCGACGCAAAGAATGCGATTATTGTCCAGATCGTCATCCCATCGACCAAGTGCGTCGCCCCATTCCTTCTGGGCACTGGCCGGGTCGGCCTTGAGGATTATCTCTTCGGCATCTGGAAATGTTGCGGCGAGCACATCGCGGTCGACCACACGGACGAAGTAAATCGAACGGGGCGTGCCATAACGAGCATCGCCATCGTCCACGAAAACTTCGTAGGCTGGAATTACTTCAAGCCAGGCGCCCTTTTCGGGGTCGCCATATGACCTTACAATCCCCGTGCCAAGGATAAGGGCCTGTAGGATCGCCATTGGGAAGATGTCCCAATCGGCCCGAATCTCAGCAAGCTTACCATTTACCCAAATATCTAGGAGCTCGGCGCGATGCTTCTCCGTCCACGATGCACCATCCGTAAGAATTACTGGGCGCGGACGGTGCCGGCATACCTTGGAATGCAGGGTGCGGACGATCGCACGAATGACATTTTCGCCCTGGCGCGACTGGAGAATGTCTTCGCTTTCGTAGGTACCGTCGTTGCTGCGGTAGCCAACGTACTTACAATCGGCGTATAGACGCAGCGAAAGGTCGTCCGAGCGTAGTCTCCACGATTGACGGTCTCGGATACGCTTGAGGGTGGACCACAGCGAATCCGCGGGATCTTCCTCAAGCCACCATTTAACCGAACTCTTATCCCAGCTTGCTTGGTCTCTCATAGGTTAAGCAAGCGGCGATCTTCACCCGCTTTCTCGGCTTGGCGACGGCGGTCGGCATCGCGTTCGACTAGGTCGGTTTCTTCGACATCGGGCGCCAGCGGCACCAACCCCTCAAGGGTTACGCCAGATGGGCCTACATGTACGCTTCCGACGCGGTATCGGTGCTTCTTAGCCACCTTAAGCAGCGCATCGATCTGCGAGACTTCTACGTCACTCACGCCTTCTTTCCCCATTGAATGTTCGCGTCTGCTACCCAGTAGGACTGTCCGTCCTCGCCGTGGATGTCGAAACCGCCGTTTGGATCCCTGCGGATTGCGACACAGCCGCCCATTCCGACCTTCACCGTGTGGGGTGGGTGGTCGTTGAGGTGGGTTTTTTCCTTTACCCGAAAGGCTCGGCAGGGCCGGGATAGCGTAAGTTCGACGAAATCCGTCTCAGGCACGTATTGCGACTGCAATCTTGTGGATTACAGCCAGAGCGGACTTTGGACCTATGGGACCATGCCGGCAAGCGTGGGTTCCCTAGACAAGCCCAAGCCGATGATTAAGCGTAATGGAATGAAACTTGCTGTTTGCCTGATTTCGCTGGTTTTGGTCGCCTGCGGCGGCACATCGCGGATATCCACCCCAGAGGGGGGATCCGGATATAGGGTCAAATGCAAAACGGACCGTGGCGCCTGCCTGGCCGAAGCCGGCGAGGTCTGCAACGGCCCCTACTACGTCATAAACGAGGACCAGCACAGCGGCGGCATCTTCGGAGACCTATTACCCGGGCCGGTGACCTGGTGGTCCATTACGGTCGGTTGTGGGAGAGCACCCTACGGGTACACCGGCTCAAGCCGTTCTTACGCACCCCGAACCGAAAATCCATTTGAGACAATGGGCAATTCCCTACAAGAAGGCGCCCGAGCCGGGGCCGGCAAACGCTGTCACGAAGACGGCGATTGCGAAACCGGATATATTTGTCATCGCGCATACGGCACTTACAAGGCCATATGCGTCCCCGGATAGAGGACGAGGCGGCGCTTACGCGGTTCTGGGCAACTTGTATGGAAATATCTTGACCGGGATGCCGGATCTAACTGCGCGGGTAAACATGTCCTGGGTGCCCTTCGAGGTGCCATCCCAAAAGGCCAAGCATAGGTCGGCACCCGCGTCGGCCATCGCTTGATTACGGATTGGGCCGGCCTTACGACCGTGGGTCGCCCAATCGGCGGGATGGGGTTCCTCTTTGACGACGGGAATGAGCCGGTTGTTTCGCCGCTCGGCGGTAATCTTCTTTACCCAATCGCTTGCGTGCTTATCCACGCCCGTTGGGCAGGCGCCGTGGACGATTATGAGCGCGTATGCGTAATTGAATGCAAGGCGTTCGAGCTCGAATACCACCGACGAAACGTCCGGCCAGTCACGACCTCCACAAACGATCACCCTCATCGGTCGTATCCGCGCATCTTCGGTAGCCCGTCGACCATCTCCCAGTCAACCGAACTGCGTTCAAAGCAGTCGAAGATCTCAACGTAATCATCGGTCCGTTGGGCCTGCCGTGCGGCGTCGAAGGCCTCTTCGAGCGTATCGGAATTGTTTACGATGTCGCTCAGACCACCGCCCGGATAGTATTGGCTGTAGGCGAAGACGATGTAGCGCTTGTAGGGTTCCTGGACGCTCATTTATCCACCCGGGCGCAAAGTCGCTCGAGTTCGGGGAGAAGTTTACGGATCTCGCGGGCACAATCGCGCAGGCTTTCCCCGGGCGGGGCGACCGGAGCATTGGCATTATTACCGGTTACGGATCGATCTAGAAATTGAACCGCGCAGACCACATAACTAAGAGCTTTGTTTGCCCTGTCCAAAGGAATGTAATCGGAGTCGCGCGAGCCGGCGTACGGGTCTTGCTTGGGTAGTTCGACAGACGTAGCTACGATTTGACCGATGTATTTGTCCATCTTGGTCATCGTCTTGGCACGTTCGTAAGAACATTGCCGCACAATAACGTACCGGGCGTCGATGTTGCGATTGATTGATTCGATCAAACACCCCTTCGGAACCAGGCACATACTGGCCTCGCCAAGGTATAGAGCCAGCATGCCTCTGGCGGCAGATTCATCGACCAAGGGCCGGTCGTCGGCATCGGCCGGCGTGTAAACACGCACTGAATGGTAGTCTGGCGATTCAAACACCCATACATGATCGCCAAGTCGCCCATTTCGTGTCGGTACGGCCCTCAAATCGGCATGCCAATTGCTCATCCTTCAATCCTCCAACTCGTCGAAAATGTACTTAAACCGGTTTTGCTGTTCCGTCTTGAGCTTGGTAACGGCTTTAACCTGCGTCAGGGCCTCCGCTTCGCGCGTAAGGCGCCTAATCCGTCGTAGCTCCTTGTGCATCCACAGGATACAGGCCGGGTCGGTCATGGTGACGATGTCCAGCCGCCATCTAGAATCGTGCTTTGGAACATTGTGGATTTGCCACCCGGTCCCGTTGTCCGTCCGACGGAACTCGACAAAATCGCCGGGCTTGATCACGTATGTAACCCCGAGCCGGGCAAAGCCGATGGTAACGGGCTTCTCGACCATGGCCAAGAACCCGAACTCCTTAAGCTTGGCCACCTTCTTGGCTTGCTTGCTGCGCTTTGCGGACTCTTTGGAGGTAAGCCGGGCGTCCCGCACCTTTGGCCCCGTTACCCCAACCGGCTCATAATTGGCGCAGTTGAAGCAGAGATTGGCGTCGGTGATATTAAGGTCGACGTAGACGTCGCAGATCCAAGGACCCGACTCGACGCGGTCGCGGCTACCGCAGATCTCGCAGACGCCCCGCTGCGGGGGCTTGGCACCCATTAGGTCGACGAGTTCGGCGTGGATACGGGGGACTTCGCCGGCTAAGACCCTAGAGGATGCGTATTCAATTCCTACCCCAACGAAGACCCACTCGCCCGGTAAGTAACCGCTGTACCCGGGTCGCGAACTGCAGGGGAAGAATTCGTACTCCCTGCCCTGGTCGATGTGTAGATCAATCCAGGGGCCGTGACCCAAATTCATCTCGCGTTTGATCTTGCAGGCCCCCGGGGCCCGAAACCTTAACGGCGGAAGGTCACCCTTCGATTTCGACGTCGATTTCAACATCGGTGGACCCGTCGTTCTTTGCCACGGCCAGATCACGCTGGCGCATTGCTTCATCCCAGTTGGCCACCGCCGAGGCGTAGTGTAGCGCAGCGGTCTCAGCCCCGAAGGCTTCAATCTCGGCCGCCAGGGCGTCCATAAAGCCCTCCCATTCGTTTGTATCGCCGATGGCGGGCATACGGGCTACGTCGCGAAGGGCCCTATTATCGGCACGTAGGCGGTCTAGCTCGCGGCCCATCTCGAACACGGCGGCTTCCCACCCACGGATGAAGGCGGTCTTACGGCAGAAGCCTTCCGACGCCTCGGGTTTTAGGTACCACTCTTCGAAAGCGGCTTCCTGCTCTGGCGTACCCTTCGGGTCGTAGTCTTTGAGGCCGATCATTTCTTGTATCTCCGATAGACGACTCCTGATTTGTCGCGGCTTGCAAAGCCGAGCTTTATCAGAGAATCATCACAGTACATTTGATACTGGTTGAAATCGTACTTCCAGGTCTCATCCCAAAGACTCTGTGCGAGATCGACAACCCAGGATTCTTCACAATGCTTGGCGAGCTCGTCGAACATGAGCCCAAACAACGCCGCCGAGGTCCGATCGGCCATTACGACTTCCTCGTCTTGGTCTTACTGCGGGGACGCTTGGTTGGGAGCAGTGGATCTTGGGATGCAAGGTACTTACCGGCGTCCTGAATAAGCTCCTGGCGGGTTTTGACCACCGGAACGGGCGGATCGACGATCGAGATGCCGCCGAAATCAGGCTTGCGTGGCGGCGTTACCTTGTAACCGTTGGCGCGGAGGGCGGCGACGAACCATTCGGTCGGCATGGCCACCCTTTCGAGGACGAATGTATCCTCGAACTCGCTACTCGGGACCTCGTGGTCGATCCACACGCCCGCATCATCACTATAAAGTGCCACTCCGTTGGGTCCGACCGCGCGCACGGTGCCGTTTTCGTTCTCGACCAGCCAATCCCTGTATTGATAGCGTTTCATTTGTCCTTTCCGTTCAAATCTTCGTCACCCCAGCCAAAAACGAATAGGGCGGCAAGCAACCAGCCAAGCAATACCCAGAATAGGTCCACGCTGGAATCAACCGTGGTCATGATAGTCGCGGTTGCACATGAACCAGACGGCCCACATGGCAAATACGATCAGGGCAATAGCCAGACCGACGTCGAACACGACCAGCCTCAGTGCATCTCGGCCGGATCTAAGTCCGGTTCCGGCTCGACACCGCGGTTTTGCTCGAGTGCAAACGCGGCAAGCGCGGCGTATGCGTTGATTATGCCGATCGCGGTGTTTAGGTCGCGGCGATGGAAGTAGCCGGCGAACTCAAGGGTGAGCACCGACCCCCAAACGAAGCCGAGGAAGACGTCGAGCAGGGTGGGGTTGTCTTTGACGACGATACTTGCCGTCGTGAAGACGAACCCGAAGGCGAGAAAGCCGTACCAGAGGTAGGGGAGAGCGCGCCTGAGAGACTTTTTTAGCTTGTGCTTCATGGTTTCACCCGCTTCAATGCCGCGCTGGCGGCGGCCCGCGTCTTATTTCCGACCAGGCCGTCGAGCGTCAGCCCGTGCTCGCCCTGGAAGAGAACCGTGGCGGTCTCGGTTGCGGGACCGAAGATGCCGTCGCACGCAAGGTGTGCGCCGAGCTGGTTAAGCACCATCTGCCAGGCCTTAACCTCGGGTCCACGGTCGCCCCGGTGCAGGGTCGAAGCCTTGAGGGGTACGATCGAGCCGAGAACTTTGCCGACGACCGTCTTGAACGTGGCGGCCGAGCCGGGCATGGGCTCGTTTAGGGCGACATACTGAGCGTGGACGGCGGCGGAGAGCGCCTTGTAATGATTGGCGATCTGCTCGGTGCGGGTGGCACCGAACCCGAGATAGTACGACTGTGCGCGCAAGGCCGCGCTAACCCCGTACAGATCCCCAGCGGTAGCCGGCGCGAGCGCGCCCTTTGGCTTAAACCGCGAGCCGAACGCGATATTGATGAGATCCGCGGCGGCGAGCTCGTCGGTAAGGTACTTTTTGAAGCAGACGCTGTACGTCTTGTTCGTACCGTCGCCCTGTGGGGCCGAGTCGGTGTACAGAAACGATGTAGCAGTGTCGCACGGGGGCTTGCTGCGGGTAACGGCACCCCAGTTGCGGGAGCCTACGCCGGCCCCCAGCCATGCCGTCCCGTAGCGGGTCTCGAGCCAGGCAATGCCCTGGGCGGCTTGTGCTTCGTACTGGGTTGGGACTCGTCCGAAAACGGCTACGAAGGCTTCGATGATGATTTGTCTAGCTTGTTTATGGTCCATTGTCCTTTCTGCTCGGACGATCCCCATATCGATTGTTGTAATCGTCCAGAGTTTTTTGGAGGTTTTCGGCCAGGGTCTTTTCGTAGTCGAACTGCAGATCGCAATTCGCGATCATCAATTCCAGCAGTTTCTGCATGCCATAATGGCCATATATGAGCCTGAGAAGCCTTTGTGCGAATTCTTTCGTCGTTGTTGAAACCTAGTTGCCATAAACGAACCCACCAATGAAGAACCCGAGCACAAGCGCCACCAAGAAGCAGGCAAGCATGGTACCCGGGTGATTGACCAGGGTGTGACTGCGTTTGAAGTGCGCCATGCTCTCCCGCAACAGCGCATTTTCGGTTTCGGCCATATCCAACCGCCATTTCAGGAAGTCAGCGTAATGGTTACCGTCGGCATTGAGGTCGTGATATGGGTCGGTTGACATGATATTACGCGGCGCTAAGCCCGCCAGCCTCGGCGACCAAAAGAACTACCTGCGTCACATGTGAATTTCTATTGTGTTTCATGTTGTCCACCTGTCTTCTCGAAAACCCAAGTTGCTTCGAGCTTATTTACAATCTTATGAGAATCCGCCCAAAAGTATTCGTTCAACATCTCCCCTCGTAGCGCCCGGATCAAGGTCGCACCCCGAATTCCAGATTTTATTAACTTACTGCGCCCACCCCGAATCTGCATTATTTGCCGGAACCGTAGGACCAATTCGCCGTCATTGTACCGTTTGGTAAATTTCGCTCCTCTCCTCGGCGTATCAGGCAATCGTTCGCGACCTTCTGCACATCGTATACAGAGATCCCGCTTCTGTCTGACCGACTCACGAGAGAGTCCGAATTCTGACCCAATCGTCGCCAACGTTTCGTCGCCCACTAGGGCACGAGTAGCAACAATTGAGTATGGATATTCGAGTCGGGTCGCGAATTCGGCCGCTCTCTCATGTAGCCTGCGTTTACCCAGAGCAGACGCTTTGGCCAATAAGTAGCTTGCCCGTAGAATCAAGCCCTTGACTCGCCGCCTAGAAAGATTGCGGCGAATTGGTTCTGCGCAATCCGGCCAAAGTTCTTCTGGATTAACTCCTAGCGCAGCGGCCTGAATGGTCGCAGCTTTCTTCCAAGTTCCATTTACTGATATGGGAGTTACAATTCCCTCAAAAAGGGAATAAACCGATCCTTTCGAGCAGTTTGCGCGCTCGGCGAGAGCCGGAGCCGAAACTCCCCTTTCAACCCGGATCAACGTTGCGAGCGGCGTCTCCTTTCCAGGAGTTCTCGGTTCGGCGAGGCGAGGGCACCCTTTTTTCCAGCCTTTCTTCATCACAAATCACCCAACTGCCTTCTCCAAAGGCTTATCCAGGTCATAAAGCTCGCGCATGAGCAAAAACGCCTTGCGCCCCATCTCCAGCGTTGGCCGTTGCCACGAATGATGATGAAATCCGGCATCTTCCTTCCCGAATCGAAGTAGATGCACCTCGGCAAGCGGTTTGTCTGGGTTAAACTCTTCCCAGAGCTGAAGGTAGGCGCCCATCTGCACGAGCATGTCGCTGTATATTCGCGCCGATGTCTTAAAATCTATCAGCGCATACTTTCCAGAGACGACGCCAATTGCGTCAATTGTCCCACCAAACCGGTAACACTCGCTTACGTATGGCTGCTCTGTTACGATGAATTCTGCATTCGACTGGGTCTGCCAGCGATCGAACGCCTCTAGACAGAGCGTCGCCTTTTGGACGATGTCCTGATACTCGGGACCATCGCGCATGCCGAGCTCGAACGGGGACGGTGGCGACGGTTCTAATCCGTGGATACGGGCTTCGATCATATCGTGGGCGATGGATCCGCTCGAACCGGCGTCTTTTTTGCGGGAATCCATATCGATTCCGTCTCTGCCGCAGTTAAACGCCCATCTAACCAGGGCTCCGGCATTTTTGAATCGACCGGTTATGGTCGTTGTACCCGGGACGATGGTCCCATCCTTAGTTCGGTACGCGCCCGGTCGGCCCCCGCCTCGTTGTTTCTCACTCGTCGCTTTTCTTTTCACTTCCCTTCTTCTCCAGCACGGCCTTAACCCGCGCAATGTACTCGTCGTGTCCCCATTTGTCGGCGAAGTACGCATCCACATACGGCCGCATATCGAGCATGCCGTCAAGGGCATACCGCAGCGCCGGCTCCAATTCCTCCGCCTGCTCCCTCAACGCCACATGCAAATCATCCCAAACCCCAACCCAGTACTCGCGCGGCAGTGGCTTAACCCCTTGGATACGCCGTTGTCGTTTGGCCCATGCGCCGACGAGCTTGGTAGCCAGGCGGTCGTACCGGTCGAGTTTCCTCACGGCTGCCTCACGTAGGGCACCGACGCCTTCAACGCCTCAATCCACTCCCGTCGCTCGCGGTTGCGCTTCTCCTCGGCCGCGGCTTCCTTCTCGTACCGCTCGACGTCTTCGACGGCGGCCTTGATCTTGGCGGCCAGCCAATCCTCGGGTGCTTGCTTCTTCCCCGGCTCCCAACGCTCGTACCGCGGGTTCCCGGTCTCAAGCTGTTCAAGCATGAACTCCTTCAACCCCCGATGGTCCTTGGTAGGCGGCTTCCACGCCTTGACCTTGGCCCGCATGGCGTCGTATCGGGCGTTGGTACGTTCGTCGTCTTCGTTCATCTGCCGATGGAACTCCTGGGTCTTCTCGTATTCCTCGTCTACCAACGCAGCCGCTTCGGAGACCGAAAGTGACATGAGCCGCTTCAGCTCGGCGCGCTCTTTTTTCAAATAATCCCGGTAGAAATTCGACGGCTTCGGCATCCGTACGTCCGCGTCCATGTCGTCATCGCGCATATGGATTAGGGCGCCCATACCCCGGGCACACCGCCAGACGTACTGCTCGAACGTGGCGTCGTTTTCATCGATGATATTGGTATATCCGGTCGGCATTTTACTAATCTCCGAGTGGGCTGGTTAGCAGCTTCTCTCCAACATCGCTGACTTTTACCATCACATTTACGAATTCATCCATAACATCGGCAAATTCGACCGAATGCTCTCTATATTTTTCAATCATAACTCGAAGTTCTGGTTCGAGTTCTCTCCGCCCATCGCAATACTCCTTCACTACCATGAGAAACTCTAGCTTTGTCATCAGTTTATCCTCTCCCGCAGCCACTTCTTTGTCTTGCCGATGAGCGCCCGCTCCTCGTCGCTTAGAAACCCCTCGTACTTACTAAGCTCAAATCGCTGGCCGTACTGGCTTAGGCATCCGCACTCGGTGCATATGGTAAGATCGCCCGGGCTCGGTCGGGCACCGCGGCCGGACGCATCCGTTGCCGCATCATGCTTGGACCCACAGTCGGGGCAATTACCCGCCGGCATGTAGGTGGTGTTATTCGGGTCGTCGATTGGGTCTTTCATTTCCCACCCCAACACAATGCAATGAGCCCCCGCTGCAGCGCATCCACACGCCGGGCCATCCAGTGCCCCCAACGCGGCGTCACCCGGGTGGCATATGGCGATGCGGTATCGCCCCATAGGTCGTAGGCCCGACGGCGACGGTCGGCGCGGTCGTAGTAACCGCCTTCCTTGGCCTGCGGGGACTGGGCTAGGACGCGGATGTTCTTACGCCACTTGGCGCGTCGGATACGGCGTGGTTGCACGCCCTTTATATGCCGCGATACCGGGCGACGTGGTTCCAGTCGATTTGATCCGTCCAGTGGCCTAGGCCCTGCCCAAGCCCCGCCCGGTTCCACTGGTTCTGCTCGGCCGCTTGCTCGGCGCGTTCCATCTCGCCTAATTCCATCGCGTCCATCTTGGCGCGGGCCTGCTCGCAGAGGATTTCGTACTCGGACCGCTTGCCGTCGCCCTGGTGATAGTCGGGGTCCTTTTCCATCGACATGGCGATGGCCATAACCACGGCGTGGACGCGGTCGTCGTGTCCGACGCGGGCTTCGATACGCTCGGCACCGGACTTAAGTAGCTTGCTCGAGACGTTGGAGAATTCGCGGATCGTATCGGGGTCGTCCGGTAGTCGGATTAGCCCGTCCGCCATGCCCGAATGCACCCGTCGGAACTTCGAGGACTTGCTTTCGTGTCCGAACCCACCCGTCCAGGGCACCTCGACGAGGTGCAATCCAACCCGTTTGGACATTTCCACGAGGGCGGGACCGGATGCCTGGTCGGTGTAAACGACTTCGGTGCCGTGCTGGCGCGCTATTGCCGCTACTTTAGCGAGTGTTTCCTCGGTCGAAAGCACCTTACCGCGCTGGGGCGACCAGACTTTGACCATATCCACGACGGTTTTGAGGGCACCGAGGCCCTCGCGCTCACGGTGTACGACGGCAATAGCCCAACGGTCGCCTTTCCACGCGGGGTCGATGGCGATCCAGTAGTCGTAGCCGTCGCGCGGGTGGGAAACCTCGCGTCCGCGGTCGATCGAGGCCTCAAGTACGTCGTTGAAGTACCCGTCCAACGTGGCATCCTGCCATTCGGCCTCGTACTCGCGGCGATAGACCTTCTCGCCGACTCGTACTCGCTCTTTTGCCAGCCACGCCTGGTCGATATTGGGGTTAAAGGTCTCAGTGTTGCCGCG
>Ga0075430_100000306_pt1 | contig 34724 bp, 40 predicted proteins | sample RhiMetdeltSRZDD4_FD_75294 | JGI IMG/M metagenome (GOLD analysis project Ga0075430, IMG submission 75294) | Populus rhizosphere microbial communities from Tennessee, USA - Rhizosphere MetaG P. deltoides SRZDD4 | ecosystem: Host-associated > Plants > Roots > Rhizosphere > Soil | place: USA... | reverse complement strand
CCTGGTTGTCGAGGAAATCCTGGCGGTTCTGCGAATCCAGCCCGCGCCGGTACTGCTGTTCGTCCATGCGCTCCCCGCGCGACAGATCCTGCGCGTTCAGCCGGTCCCCGCGCTCGAGCTCAAAGCGCCGCGCGTCTTCCTGCTGCCGTAAAAAATCGTTCCGCATCGCCTGCTGGATCTGCGCCACGCGGATCTGGTTCTGCTGGCCGGCCTGCTCCTGCTCGAAGCGCTGCGCGTTCTGCTGCAGCGTCAACCGCTGGTTCGCCTCCACCGCCTGCCGCTGTTGCTCCTCAGCCGCCAGAGCCTGCCGGATGCGCCGGTCGCGCTCCTCGTTGAAGCGCAAGCCGGCGTCGAAGTTCCCGCCCCCAATCATCAACCGCGCCATCCGCCACCGCCCTTCCCAGCCAAACACCTGAATTTTAGACTTTCACTGATAGTGTGAAAATCCGCTGCTTTACCAGCCGTACTGCCCGCCGATCATCGACCCCGGCGGAGCCAGAGGCATCCGCCGCACATTGCCTCCGCGCATGTCGTACATGCGCTCGCCGCTGCCCAGCGCTCCGAATCCGCCAGTGGCCAGCGGATCGACGCCCAGCGGACGCTCCATTGTCCCGTAAATGTTCCGCCCCTGGTCGTCCTGGCCCATGGCGATCGAGCTGCGGTCGGTCCAGTTGAACCCCGCCTGTGTACTCGGCCCTTTCGGCCCGCTGAAACCCTGCGGCGTCTGGAAACTCCCGAACCCCGCCGCGGCCATCGGATCCACGGGCGCACCGAACCCTCCGCCCATCCCGCCCAGCGCTCCGCCGTAACCTCCGCCCCCGCCCCCGCCAAAGGCCTCGTTCCCGAACGCGCCGATCCAGCCGCTCAAGTCGTCCGGCATTTCCTGCGGCAGCTCGCTCATGATCGTTTTGTTCACGTCCAGGTTCAGCCCCGCGTCCTGCCCCGACTGCGCCTGGCCCAGGCCTATCGCGCGAGCCATATCGCCCGTGCGCTGGTTCGCGCGCGTCACGTCCAGCTGCTGGTTGGCGTTCTGCATCTGCGCCGCCGCCTGCCGGTCGATCCCGCGCCGCGCCGCCAGCAAACTCCCCGTGTCCATCTGCCCGTCGGCCGCAAGAATCCCCTGCGCGCGGTTGAACTGGTTGTCCGCCTGGCCCCGAATCTGGTTCGTCTGCCGGTTGCGGATCGAATTCACCGTCGGGTCGTTCAAACTCTCCGGGTTGTTCAGGAAATCCTGCACCAGCCCGCGCGTGCCCTGCGTGATCGGGTTCGCGTTGTTCGCCGTCACCACGCCCTTTACCCCCGCTTCGGCGTTGTTCCAGCGCTGTGTGTTCGTCGCTCGAGCCGCGTCGTTCTGAACCTGCTGCTGCTGGAGCAGCCCCTGAATATTTCCCCCGCCCATGCCTCCGCCGCCACTGAACGCCCCCGCGCCCGCCCCGGCCGGGCCCAGCGGCACCCCGCCAAACGACGCCCCCGCCGCGAACTGCCCCGGCATCGCCGGACCGGTCCGCGCAGCCGCTCCCGTTCCCGGCCGCAGCGCCGCCGACTGCTGCATCGACCGGTTCATAAAATCCACTGCGCCCGCGTTCGCGCCCAGAGCCATCCCGCCGTTGGCCAGGCGCATCCCGCCGCCCATTCCCCCGAGGCCCATGCCGCCCTGGCCCTGCGACCACTGCGCCGCCCCGCGCAAAATGTTCCCCAGCGCGTCGGGTCCCGCGCCCGTCATGTTCGTGCTCGCCCCCGTGCGCCGGTCGATCACCCGCGCATTCATCGCCGCCGGCCCGCCAATCCCCACACCCATGATCATGTGTCACCGTCCTCTTCCAGCCTTGAATTAATCCAGATTCACTTCAATTTTCGCGGCCTTGCGCAATGCAATCTCAGAAGCTTTTTCAGCCAGTTCACGATCCAGAGCTTCGTTGTCCTGTGTGGCAAGCGCCCAGGCCTTGTGCAGTTCATCGTGCGCCGCGGCGAAGGCGCGCCCGATGCGTTCGTTTTTGGACAACTCCCGATTTCCTTCCATCGCCGGCGAAGGGACTTCGATCGTCAGCGTGAACGACTGCGAGCCCTTATTAAATTCAATCTCGACCATCATCCAGTCCTCCGCGCTCGAATTTTCCCAGCAAATTGCGGTGAACCGCCCGAGTACTGCGCCAGGCCTTTCAAGCGCACCGTTGTGGCTGCGGTGTAAGTGCGAGGCCAGCGCATGCAGATGCCGCCGTTATCCGACCGATCGTTGCCTACCGCTGTCACATTGTCGCCCGCTACATGATCAGTCGTCGTGTTGTCGTCGTTTTCGGACAGCGCACCGGCAAAATTACCCGTGAGCGTCCCGGTATTGATTTGGCAGAACAGCGTCCCGAAAATATCCCAGCGCCCTGCGGGGATGCTCAACGTCACAATGTTTTTGTATTGAGTCGAAGTACCGGCAGACACGTTCGATGGGGTTCCGGAATTGACTTCATCCGTCGCCCGCAACACCAGCCACGCCGAACCGGTGCAGAACAGCTCAACAAACGCATACTGCGCGTTAAGCACGTTGGTCAGGGCGCCGTTGATCGTTTCGCTGCTGTTCGGGTCGATCGTCACCGTGTTGGCACTGGAATCCGTCTTCATCACCAGCACGCGGTAACCCGCGCCAGCGGTGGCGACGGCCGCCAGCGGCAATGTGGTGTTTCCCGCAGTAGCGTCCACCTCTATAATGGCCATGTTTTCATCAATGGCCACCGCGGTGACGGTTCCGCCGCCCGAACGCGTTGCGCGCTGGTCGGGGTAGTACGCGCCCAGCACGCTCCCCCGATCGCCCAGGAACTTTCCCGCCGCCGAAGCAAACGAAATATCCGCCGGCACGCCGGACGAATTGACGCTGCGGCCTTTCACCGAGCGCGCGCCCATGTTCGCCAGCTTCGCGTCCGTCACGTTCGCATCGAGGATTTTGGCCGTGCTGATCGCGTTGTTGGCGATCGTCAGCGCACCCGAAGACGCAATCGTGGCATCGCCCGACATCGTCACCCAGTTCGGCGCGTTGCCGGCGTTGTTTACCATCGCGATCTGAGCCGGCGAGCCGATCGCCAGCGTTGCCAGAGGACTGGTGCCCTGGCCGTAAAGCAGTGCGCCTGTCGGCACCGTCGGCAGCCCCGTCCCCCCCGCGCTCACCGGAATCGGCACGCCCCGGAACGTCACGTACCACATCCCGTTCTGCAGCAGCAGCGTCTCCCCCGCCGGCACCACCTGCTTGCACAGAATGATCGTCGTCGCTCCCCGCACTTTCTGGATCGTCACCGTCTGCGCCGCCGCGTCGTTGTTCATCACGTTGCACAGGTCGAAACAATGGAAGAAGCCCTTCTTCGGGCTCGGCACCACGTCCTTCGCCACCGCGTCCGACGTCTGGCCGTTGTAGGTTTTCTGGCCGATCGTCCCCACGCCCGGAGCCCAGATTTTCACCGGAATTTCATAGTACGGGTCCGGGTTCGCCGAACCGCCCAGCACCATCTGCAGCTTCTCCCCATACGCCAGCGCATGCCCCGGCGGCGGCGCCGGATTTTCAATGAACGTGCGCAAGCCCCCGCCCGGCGCGATGCCGACCGGCACATACTGGCGCTGGCGCTTCGACAGCGTCCGCGCCGCCACCAGCACCATCTGCTGCGCTTCGGTTGTGTTGCTCCCGTTCCCCACAGGTCCGCGCCTTTACTGGTTCTTGGCCTTCGCCATCCCCATCACCGTCGCCGTCCGCAGCACCGCGCCTTCACGGCTGCTCAGCACCACCGCGTACGTGTCCGCGCTGTCCGCCACATCCCACGCTTCGGTCAGTTTTTTCAATTCCAGCTTCTCGTTGTTCGCCACCGCCGCGCCGTTCACGTATTTCTGCATCCGCACGTACGTGCTCGATCCCTTCGTCCGCACCCCCACCACCAGCCGCCGCACCTTCGTTTCGTGCCCGCTCTGCTCGAAATCCTTCGTCTTCCAGCTCCAGGGAATATTCCCGATCTCGTAGCGGTCGCCCGCCTGCAGCGCCAGAGTCCCCCCGCCGGCGCCGCTCGCGGCCCAGCTCACCGACGTGCCTGAATTGCTTGTGATCAACCGCGTTCCCAGCAGCGTTTCGACGCCGTTCGCCGCCGTGCGGTAAAACCGCGCCAGCACGTTTTCCAGCCCGCCCCCGCTGGTCGCAAAACTCGCGCCGCTGTTTGTCGCGCTCAGGCTCGTCGCGCCCGTCAGCACCCCGCTGTAGCCCGCCGGGCCGTCGATCGCGCCGTAATCCGGCTGCCACACGTCCCGCCCCACCACGTAAAACGCCTGTCCTTGAATTCCGCCGTCCCCGTCGTAGCGGAACCCGAATTTCGCGAACGGCCCTTCCTCCGGGTACCACTGGTCCAGCGTCCGCTCGTAGCGGAACGCTTTCGAATTCTGGCTGTTCCCGCTCTCCGGGTAATTCACCCACAGCTTTTTGCCGTTCGAATACAAACAGATCAGTTCCTGCTCCGACGCGTCCAGGCTGTCCAGCCAGTCCGTTCCCAGCCGCTCCCCCACCGGCTCCGGCCCGCGCCCCGGCCGCAAGACGTACAGCCCCTGCGTTGTGACGAAATACAGCTCCTCGCCCTCGGTCCAGACCGCATCCCCGCCCACCGCGCCGTAGCCCGCATACGCCGGGTCCGGCGTGATCCGCACGTCCGTCTCGCTGTTCGGACCCTTCCCGCTGATCGCGTAAATGTTCTGCGCCGTGAACACCATCTGCTGGCCGTTCCACGGAATCAGCCCGCGCAGCTCTTCCTTGCCCGGAATCTGGAGGATGTTGCGGCTCTGCTCGCCGTCGAAGCCCGCCGCGAACACGTCGCCGTACTCCGTGTAATAAATCTCCCACGGGTTGCGGAAGATGCGGAAGCTCGCCCCCGACAGCGTCCCACTGAACGGGCGGTCCAGCGCCAGCCCCGTCGTGCTGTTGTAGCCCAGGATGCGGTAGACCGTGCCCTCGCCCTGCTTCTGGAAAATCGCGCCCTGCACCCCGTCCGGCAGCGTCACGCCGCTGAAGCTGATCTTCTGCGCGATCCCGCCGGAACCCAGCGCCGCCACGTCCGCGCCTTCGCGGTGGTACGTGAACTGGTTTCCGTTCGGCACGCTGCGGATGTACACGCACCCGTCGAAGCGCAAATCCGGCGTGGTCAGGCCGATCGACACCCACTCGCCCGCGCTGTACCCGTGGCTCGACGCCGTCACCGTCACCACCTGGGCCGCTTTTGAAATATCGCTGATCGTTTTCTCCGCCTTCGACACCGTTCCCGTCTCGATCGGGTCGAATCCGCCCGTGAAAAATCGGTCCGCGAAGCACGACAGATACTTGCCGCAGGGCAGAATGTTGCAGTTCTCGCGCAGCCGCTCCGCGTCGTCCAATTCGTCGTCCGGCACGTTGTCGACGAACTGCGTCGTCCCCACTGCCACCCGCCCAACGTAAAAATAATCGAGGTCCGACGTGGTGGTGTCCGCGTCTTTCGTGTCCGCCTTGCAGCGGTAGATGAACCAGAAATCGACCTGGCTGTCGGGGTGCGTGGACGGGATCGCCGTCAGCGTCACGATCTGCCCCGCCGTGTCGACGTCCACGGGAATGCTCGGCAGCCCGCATTTCACCTGCCCCTGGCGGTTGCGCTGGCGCGAATTCACCGCCACGACGAAATACGAATACGCGCCCACCAGGTTCCCGGTGCTGCTCGGCGTCGCAATCGGCACGAACGGATAATCCTGGATCGACAGCTTGTACCAGGCCGAACGGTCGTAGACCCGCGGCAGGTTTTTGCCGTTCTGAAACGCGCAGACGTTCAGGTACTGCTCGAAGTAGTACCGCCGCGCGCCCGTGTCCATCCCCGAAAGGTTCATTACAGATCCAACGCCACGCTCTGCTTCACGCTCGCCTGCACCGCCGCCAACTTCACACTCCCGGCCATGGCGTGGAATCCCTGCACCACCGCCGGTAAAAACCGCTCGCCCGTCGCCTTCTGCCAGTTGTTCCAGGCCGGATCCAGCGCCGCCACCGCGCCCGGCATTTTCGCCGCCGCCAGGTCGAAGGCGTGTTCGTCCGCATGCAAATCCTTGAACGCCAGCCCCGCCGCTTTGAACTCCAAAACGGTTTCCAGAAATCTCAGCGCGCCGGGCCCGCACTCCCCGTACAGCCCTCCGCAGTTGTGCAGGATCCCCTTCACGCCCGCGCAGCGCACCGCCCCGACGCAGCACCCTTTCAAGTCCGGCGTCAGAGGCGTCTTACGCCGCAAGTGCACGGCGTCGTTGTCCAGGTACGCCCAGCGCGTGCCCGCCGGCTTCGTCCGGCACAGCTCCGCCACAATCTCGTAGCGCCGGAAATAGCCCTCTTCGCGTTCGACCTCCAGCTCCGGCTCCGCCACGCCCACGAACTCGCAGCCCGGCGCCGCCCCGTTGTGAGCCCACGAAATGGCCGATTCCGTCACCAGCCCAAAACTGTGCATCACCAGCACGTAGCTCATTTCTTCATTCCTCGGCGCACAAGCGCCGTCGAACGGTTGTTTCTTCGCACGCGTAGCTGGATCAGGCGAGCTTTCCCTAACTTCACCAGTTTGAAATCAACATCATGCACAAGCCCACAATCACAGCAGCCCAGGCGATACGCCTTACGCACGGGTTGAATCCAGCGCGACCAGCCGTTTTTCTGTGCTACCTCCTGCTTCATTCGAGGCATCAAGACACCGCTATTTCCGCGGCGTTCTCCTGGCGCTGGAACAGGAGCCGCGCCGAAAAATCCGCCTGGATGTCGCCCGATACGTCGCTCGTCGCCTGCAACCGCACCTGCGTCACGCTTCCCGTTGCCGGCAGGATCAGCAGTTGCGCCTCCACGATCCCGGTCGCCCCCATCGTCCAGCGCCACACGTCCGTCCAGACCGCATCGATCTCCGCCTGCAGCGTGATATTCCCCGTCGTGAAACCGTCCGCCTCCACCGTCGCCAGCGCGTCGTCGTACTCGCTCAAGTCCAGCGACAGCCGCGCGAAATCGCCCAGATCCAGCGCGCTCGCCAGAGCCTTCGCCGTGCCGTTCGTCGTCCCCGCTCCGACCTGCGACACCGTCAGGTCCGTGACCCGCACCGCGTCACCGCCCAGAGGCGGAATCGTTTGAGGGTCGGGCCAGTCCTGCACTTCCGGCCGCACACTCCCGTCGTCGAACGCGAAAAGCCGGAAGCGTTCCCCCGGCATCAGGAACGCGCCCACGCCCAGAATCCGGCCCACGCTCGAATTCGACACACGACGCCGGCCTTTTCGAGGCCCCAGCTCGCCGGCCTTGTCGTCCGCCGGGCCGCAATCCACGCAGTCCGGGCTCTCGCCTTCGGCCAGCATGTGCGCCGCCACGCGCCGGTTCACACCCTTGAAATTCGCCGCCAACCGCGCGTCCATGCCATCTCCAACGGTCTAAATTATTGATCCGACCGGAACGAAATCCCCGGAATCACGTCCCGCTGTTTCTGTCCGTTGCCGTCCAACTGCACAATGCGCGGCCCGTCCTGCGTCGCGTTCTCGTCGTCGTTGTCCCCGTCCTTCATTTCCTGCACCAGCTGCTGGAAAAGCTGAATACGGGGGGCCGCCTTCACCATTTCCTCGGTGCTCAGCTCGATCTCCGCCAGCGCCCCCTGCCAGAGCATTTCGTGGAAGTCTTCACTGATCTCCGGCACCTCGTCGGCGTAGATCAGCACACGCGGCCGCTTCGTGTAGCGGCAGTACAGCGTCTGCGTGATCGTCGGGCTCTGCAGCAGCTCGAACTTGAACTGGCCTTTGGGCGCCAGTTCCCAGCGCACCTGCGTGTAACCCTGCCCCGCGCCGTTCGTGTTTTCGTTGATCGACCCGTCCGACAACGGCGAGCGCAGCGCGCGGTCCAGCGTCCCGCTGTTCGCGCCCGCGTAGGTAAACACGTAGTCCACCCCGTCGCCGTTGAGGTGGATGATTTTCCCGGTGTCGCTCGTCGCCCAGGCCGTCCCGCCGCTCTTGGTGATCGCCGTCGCAGCTTCCGTCACCGTCACGCCGGCGGTGGCCCCTGCCGCGCCCGACTTTTCCGCGCTGCTCGTCCGCGGCAGCCGCACCAGTTCCCACGGCCCGTTTGCCGCGTACTGGATGTTCGAATTGCGCGAACCGTCCCACGTGCTCCGCGGCAGCGAAAGCACTTCGACTTTGTGCGCGGCGGAGTCCTGCGTCCAGAATTCGCGCGGAGCCACACAATACGGGTCGATCGCGTAGCTCGTCGTGCCTGGCACAATCGCGATCGTCGTCACGCGCTCCAGGTCGTGCAGCAGCGGCTTCATGCGCGCCAGCCGCCGCAGCACGTTGTTGAGCCCGTTGCGGATCTGCTGCCGGCGCCAGTTGTAGCGGTTGCCCGTCTGGTGATAGCCGAGCACCCCCCACATCGCCTCTTCCATCTGCTGCAGATTCATCGCGCCAGACTCCCAGCCCCAGCGTCCGGCAGTCGTTTACGCGCTGTAAACGACCCCCGTGCTCGCCTTCGACGTCTCGTGATGCACCGACTTCGCCGCTTCGATCTCCTTCAGCAGCTCCGCATCCTCCGCCATGCGCATCAGTTCTTTCAGCACCGTGAACTGCTTCAGGCCCACGCCCTTCGTCAGCTCGCTGCGCCGCACCATCTGGCCGATGAAGGCCTCCGCGCCCTTCGCGCTCATCTGCAGCGTGAAGCCGCGCTTCTGGTGCTTGTTGTCCAGCGCCGCCGCCAGCTCGATCGCCGGGACGAAATCGATGCCGTAAAACGGCTTCGACACCAGCTTTTCCAGCAGGTTGCGCGGCAGGTAGCATTTGTGCGCGCTGAATTGCAGCTTGATCCGGCGCTGCGTTTCGACGTCCACGATCTTCTTCTCGTCGTTCATCCCCTGCGTGAACTTCCGCGGGCGCAAAATCAGTTCGTAGGTCGGGTACGTCGACAGCACCAGCACGTGGTCCTTCTTCGGCTCCAGCCGCCATTCCGACGGCGCCGCCAGCGCAGCCACCGCGCGCTGCGTCGCTTCCTTCTCCGTCCGCTCTGGACGCTGCTGCTGTTTTGGAGGCTTCGGAGGCTTGCCCTCCGCCTTCGGTTTCTCGTCCTTCTTCGTTTCCGTCGCTTCGGCCATGGCCGCTTCTCCTCGTCTTCGCCACCCACTTCACAATCGTTGGCGGGCGGTTCACAGCGAACCGCCCGCCGGTCCCGTTTCGTTTCAGCTCAGCCCGTCACGCCCTTGTAGATCGCGTGGTGCTGCTCGCTCACCAGTTGCATGCCGATGTCTTCCAGCAGCCCGTCCTTCCGGCCGTCGGTGCCCGGCGTTTCGATGTCCTTCTGCTCCTTCAGGCCGCGGAACGTCACCTGGCCGCACTTGCCGTAGTTCGTTCCGAAGGCGTAACCCTGCCAGCCGTAATTGGCTGCCGTCACACTGCTGCCGATCGGCGAGAGCAGCGCGTGCTTCATGATCTTCACCACCGTGCCGTCGTCGCTGCGGTAGCTGCCGCAGCTCATGCCCAGCAACTGGTCGTCGGGTCCGTACTGGACGTTGTCCAGCCCGAAGCCCGCCAGCGCCGCCGTCACCAGCTCGCCCGCCATGACCACCAGCTGCTTCTGGCCCACGTTGCGGCGCAGCCACTGGCGCAGCCATTCGCGCCACGACCCTTCATCCAGGTCGCTGCCGCCGGCGTTCGTCACGTTGGTTGTGACCCAGTATTCGAAGCCGCCCGTCAGCGTCGGATCGCTCGAGGAAATACCGTTGCTGAACAGGTACGTCTGCTCCTTTTCGCGGCGCATGGCTTCCAGCGCATCCGTGCGGATGCGGGTCCACTCTTCCGGACCGTACACTTCCGTCGCCATGTTGCGGCCCGACGCTTCGTAGGCCCGGCGGAAGATCTGGGTGTAGTTCGTCTTCAGCGTCGGCTCGCTCGACACGCCGTTCGGAGCCGTGTTGCCGTCGGTGTCCGCGAATCCCAGGATCGCGATTTCTTCGCCGTCGCTGATCGCCGCGGCCGTCGTGCTGCCCGCGCCGCGCGTGATCGTCAGCGTGTCCGTGCTCCGGTTCGTCACGCGGATCATTTCACCCGTGCGCAGAACCTTCAGGATCGCGCCGATCGTGACGCGCGCGCCGTGGCCCGCCGACACGCCCATCGACGTGTCCGAATCGTTCAGCCCGCCCGCGTCGCTCACCGTGATGTAGAGCGGCAGCTTGTCGGTCTCGAGGTGGAAAAAGCTCTGCGCTTTCACCTTCCGGTTGATCCCGAACTTCTCCATCAGGGCGACCAGCGGGGACACGTCCGCGCTGATGTCCTGGAAGGTGTTCGTGTACTGCGGAACCTTGCGCGTCGAACCGATCGTTGCCGCCACGCGCGCGCCCTGGGTGTTGGTCCCCGAGCCTGCTCCAATCACACCCATGGTGTGACCTCCTTAGTTAATGGCGCCACTCTTTGCTCGCGCCGCCCCCGCAGGACACAAAGCAAAGGGCCGAAAACGAAAACGCCGTACAGGGAGTGCAGCCCTGCACGGCGCTCGTTTTCGGCCCCATCGTTCGCTCGAGCTGGCCGGCCCGAGGGAACGTTGCCTTGTTTATCTTGTCGTCCTGCTTGCTTCCCGCGCGAGCCACCCCGGCAAAAAACCGGGGCTCAAAGCCCGAGCGTTACTCTCATGCCTCCGTTGCGATCGGCACCCGCACCATCCCCGTCGCCGGCTTCCCCGTCCCGCCCTGTGGCCGCGGAGCCACCGGACCGCCTTTGCGCGGCGGAGGTGCATTCTTTTTCGCGGGAACGGCCGGCGCCGGAACCTTCGTCCGCGCCACAACCTTCCCATTCGCTCCGCCCGGAGGCGGAGCCTTCTTCCGCGCCTTGATCTCGCGGTGCCGGTCCAATCGCGCCAGGCCCATTTCCAGCAGCGTCGTCATGCTGCACGTCGTCAAATCCGTTTCCCCGATCTCGGCCGAAATCTGATCCATCGTCAGCTTCAAAGCCTTGTCGGTGATCCGCACCCCGTACTTCGCCTTCCCGTCCACCGCCGCCAGCTTGGGGTATGCCTTCTGCATATCCCCCACGCTGCTCTTGAAGCGCTCCACCTGCGCCCGCGCCGCGTTCTGCGCGCGTGTCTGGCGGTCCTTCGCCGCCTGGGCCGCCCGCTCGGCGTCCTGCTTCGCTTCGACCTTCTTTCGTTCGTGCTCCGCGATCAGCTTCGTCGCTTCGCTGTTCTTCCCCTGGTTGAAAAGCGCATCCGCCTCGGCCTTCACCGCCTCGTCCGACTTCAACGCCGTCGGCACAGCCGCCTGGTTCTTCACCAGGAACTCCTCGGCCTTGTCCGACAGCGCCTGCTCGTCCGCGCTCAACGCGCGGTCCTGCGCCAGGTCGCGGTAGTAATATGCCATCAGCAGCGGATTGCGCCCGATCACCCGATCGGCTTCGGTCGCCAGTTGCAGCGCCTGCTGCGCCTGCTCCACAAAGCGCGCCGGCAACTGCTCCACAGCCTTTTTCGGCGGCTCCGCCTCCGGTTCCGGGTCTTCCGCTTCGGGCTCTTCCGCGGGCGGTTCCTCCGCCGGCGTCTCCGGTGTTTCGCCCTCCGGTTCGGCTTCGGGTTCTTCTTCCGGCTCCGCCTCGGGTTCCGCCGGCGTCTCCGGTTCGGCCTCCGCCGTTTCAGGCGCTTCCGGCTCGGTTTCCGGTTCAGCCTCCGCAGGCTCTTCCGGCGTCTCGGTCTCCACCACTTCGGGCGGCGCTTCCGCCACCGCCTGGGCCCCCGAATTCGGGTCCGTGATCCCCGGATCCACCTGGATCGCCACCTTCACCTTTTCCACCGCCATCGTCGCATCCTCCCACTTCACAGGGTTTCAAAAGGACCGCACCCGGTCCCGCCGTTTACTCGTTTGGAATTGTGCTCGTGTTCTCTGGGCGCAGCGGAGTGATCGGCAATTCCGCCGGCACTGAAATCCCCAGCGCTGGGTCCGCAACAACGAACGGAACACCAACCACTGGAATCTTTTCCACAGCAGCCAATTCCGCTCCCGCGACCGGCTCTGTTTCCTCCTCCGGCGCCAGCTCGCAATCTCTTCCGCCAGGCTCGGCCGGTGGTCGCGCTGGTTCTTCTGCTGCGCTTTCAACGTCTGCAGCCGCGCCTTCAATCCGTCGATCACTTCCTTCGGAGTGCTCATGCGTCCTCCTCGCCTTCCGCCAGTTCGCGCAGCTTCTCGCGCGCGTCACGCCCGTCCTGAATCCCAGCCGGCACAATCCGCAGCACCGTCTCCAGCGCGTTCAGTTCCGCCTGGATGTTCCGCACCTCGTCGATCGTCTTCGCCACCCGCAGCGCCTGTGTCTTCTGCTCAAACGTCTCGATCAGCGTCTCCTGCACCTGCCGCCAGCCCTTGGTGGCCGCGAGCTGCTCCAGTTCCGCCCCGCGCTCGATCGACTGGTGCAGCGCTTCCACCAGCCGCGATTCGGCCGCCGACGCGTCGCCGTCCGCCTTCGGAGCCTCCATCAGCCCCAGCTTCGTCGCGAGCGCCGTCAGCATTAAACCGTCACCCCCTGCTGCGCCGCCCCCGCCGCCGCGTTATCGAACTGTTCTTCCGTCTGCGCGTTCGCCGCCGGCACTTCCGTCGGCCCCGGAGCATCCTGGCCCGCGCCCGCCTGCTGGCTGGCCTGAGCCGCCTGCGCGGCGGCCGCCTGCATCTGCTGCGCGATCGCCGCGTGAATCGCCACGTGGCTCTGGAACATCGCCGCCCACACCGGCTTGGTCAGCGCGATCTGCTGGAACTCCGGCGTCTGCATGAACATCTGGTGGATCTGCAAATGCTGCGCGTGGTCGTCGCCCGCCTTCGGTTCCGGCATGTACCCGAAGCGCGAAAGCATCTGGTTTTCTTTCAGCGCGTCCTGCTGCGCGCTCATGCTGCTCGCCAGCAGCCGCTCCGGCTTCTGCACGCCGTGCGCTTTCAACAGCTTCTTCATGAACTGCGTCTGGTCGATCAGCGGGTTGTTCAGGCAGAACGGCGCCAGCGTGCGCCAGTTGTTCGCCATTTCCGGCGTCGTCTCCATCACGTTTCCCAGCTCGACTTCGACGTCGATGTCCGAGTCGAACACATCCGGGCTGTACCGTTTGAAGGCCTGCTCCGCCGCATCCCCGCCCACCCGCACCGCGTAATCGCCTTCCAGGTACATCGCGTTCAGCATGTACAGCGCGCGGTAAATCACCTGCAGCTCCGGCATCCACTCCCGCACCTTGTCCTGCATGCGAATGCCCGCCGCTTCCTGCATCCGCACCACGCCGGTCGCCGTCCGCTGCGAACTGCCCGCGCCCGCCATTTCGTCGGTGATCCCCGTCGCCAGCTTCATGTTCCCTTTCAGGAACGGAGCCTGCGCCATCAGGTCCGGAGCCGTCGGGCGCATTTCGAGGTTCAAATTCTTGAGCTGGTCCAGTTCCGGCGGGCTGCCGACCACCACGCGCCCGCCCGGCTTCCACTCCGCCGTGCGCCAGGCCTTCGCCACGTTCTGCGTCATCGCCCACATCGGCGTGTAGCCCCAATGCACGCTCATCACGTACAGGGCCATGAAATCGTTCAGCAGCTTCTGGTCTTCCAGGATCAGCAGCGGCTCGGGAATCCCGTAGAACTGCTCGTCCTGCGGGTAGTTCCGCACCGCCGCCATCGGGATCTGCCCGTACGGGCACAACTGCCCGCGCAGCAGGTGCTCGCCGTCCAGGATCGCGTACTCCATCCCGTTCGACAGAAACGCCACCACCAGCGTGTGCCCTTCGTCCCCGCGCTCCGACAGCACGCCGTCCGTTTCGCACCACGCCGTTTCGTGCACGTCGCTGGAAAGCTGCGGCTCCTTCGGGCTGGCCGCGTCCGTCCCTTCCTTGCACGCCGCCTCGGTCCGCGCCGGGTCCAGCCAGCCCTCGCGCACCATCGTTTTTAAATCGCTCACCGACACCCGCAGCTCGACAAACACGGCCGGCTGCTGGCGGATGTTCTCCACGTTCGGATGCACGTACACGCAGCGCGGGTTCAGCGCCTTCAACGCCGGAGCCCCCTGCTCCACCTCGAGCTGCTCGCGGTCCCACGCTTCCGTTTCGTCCGATGAAATATCGCTGATCCGCATCACGAAATGGCGGTACTTGCGCCATTCCCAGCAGATGATCCCCGTCCCCATCCGGATCCCGGATTTGATGAACTTCCGCAGCTCCGGCACCGCGTCGAACCGGTTGATCTGGTCGTGCACGACTTCCGTGGCCGCCGTCGCCGCATCGTCGAACGCTTCATCCCGCGGCGCATAGCGGAAAAACTTCTCGCCCCCGAAAAACTGCGTCAGCATCTGCGGGTTCAGCGTTTCGATTTCGCGGAAAATTTCGCGGATCGTGTACGACACGCCCAGCGGCGCCGATTTCGGCGCGTAGCCCATGTACGCCGCTTCGCACGCGTCCCAGATCTTCTCCTGGCGCTTGCGCACCGCGTTCTCTTTGTACGACTGCAACAGCCCGTTCAGCCAGTCGACCGTCTGGGCCGACGTGACCGCGTTCTCAAGTTCCTCAACCAGAGGCTCCTGCTCGTACTCGTAAGCCGCGTCCTCCGACACCTCGGGCTCCAGCGTGGCCGTGGCCGCGCCGTCGTCGGAACCAAACAGGTCCGCGCCCGGCAGTCCGCCGCCCATCGCCCCCAAGAATTCGCGCCGCTCGCCCGCCATCGCGTCACTCAGCCCAGAAAATTGAAATCCACGCCGCCTTCAATCTCGTCCACACCCGCCAGCCGCTCCGCGCCGGCGTCCCCGTCCCCTTCCGGCTCCTCCTGCGCCCGCACCCGCGTGCCCTCGCCGCGCTTGTACGCGCCCGGAATCTTGCGCTGATAGTCGCTCTCCCGCGTCGGCGCTTCCGGCGTTTCGTTGAAACTCGGCAGCGGCGACAGATGCACGGCGATACCGCAGCCCGCCAGCAAATCGTCCGCGCCCGGCGCATCCCCCAGCCCCGGATAGCCCTCGTATTCGCGCATGAATTCTTTAATCAGGTCGTACGGCTCGCCTTTCCCGCTCACCGGCTTGCGCACCAGCGTCGTCGGGAAGAAAAAGCTCTTCTGCTCGAACACGCTGGCCAGAGCGCCGATGCGGTCCGGGTTGTCTTTGCCCGCAACGGTCGTGAACGAAAACGTGTCTTCCACCGTGCGCTCGCGCACTTCGCGGTCCAGGAGCACGCCCAGGTAGTTCGTGAACCCAATGTCTTCGAAGCCGGCCGTGAAACTATCGGCCTTGTTGTCGTACACGCGGTTGCGCCACTTCAGAGCCAGATTCACCATGGCCCGCGCGACCTGGTTGGCGCTCAGCCGTTCCTTGAAGCCGTCCAGCAGGTACAGCTCGCGCCGGTCGCGCGACTGCCCCAGCACGAACGCCGCGAAATAGTCCAGCTTGCCCTTCTGGATGCGCTTGCCGCTCGTCGTGTCGAAGCCGATGAAAACGTTCAGCTTCTTCTTCCGCGCCAGCTTTCCCGGCGTGTACTCCGTCCCGTCCTCCATCTTCGGGTAAGGCTGTATCCAGCTCCGGTCGAACGTCAGCAGCCCCGTCCCGCGAATCTGGTTGAAATACTGCCCGTAGTGGAAGCGGTCGTGCCGGTGGCGTTTCTGCAGCAGAATCTTATGCGTCCACTGCTCGCCCCAGATCGGCTTGCCGTATTCCAGAGGCGTCAAACGCGCCGGAGCCGGAACCGTTTTGTCCGCGTCCAGGCACGTCGCCACCATGAAGCTCGAATTGCTCGCGATCGTTTCGCAGAACTGTTCGTTGGTGAACATTTCATGCGGGTCGTTCAAATTCCACTTCGTGCCGATGTCCGTCATGCCCATGCCCGGATCCAGCACCGCCAGCATGTTCTCCACCCGGTCGCACGCCGTCTGTAATCGCTCGCCCTGGAAATTGCGCTCCGTCACCACGTCGTCCATGAACGAATCGTCGAAGTGCCCTCCGGTCGGGTCCGTCTCCATCCCCAGCGTCACCAGCGTCTTGTCCGCGCCGCGCAGCCGGTCCGGGTCCAGAATCCCGTCGTACCCGCGCAACTGGATCATGTCGTTGTTCCAGCAGCCCTCGCGCTTTTCAGGCGGGCCCAGTTGCCGGTACAGCCTGCGAAACCGCGCGCTGCCTTCGAAGTACAGCGACACGTACGCCAGGTTCGCTTTCGCCTTCGGGTCCGTCACGCTGCGCAGCATCCGCCGCCAGCTCGGTTCGCGCGTGATCTTCCACGTCGTCTGGAACTGCGTCCCGATCGTTGTTTTCAAATGCCCGCGCGGCAGCAGCGCGCATTTATAAAACCCCGCGCCTTTCACCCGGATCACGCAGCCCTGCCAGAATTCGCTGTTGAACATCCGCGCAATCGGCCCGTCCGGTCCGTCCTGAATCTCCGGCTTCGAATCCAGCGTCCGCCAGTACAGCCAGCGCTCCGGAAACTCCCCGCTCGCGTCGCGCTTCGGCAGATATTTATTGAGGTCCGAATACCGTTTCACCGGCACGTCCGAGTAATCTTCACGCGCCACGGCGGGACCACGCGGGACGGGCCCCTGTACGATTTTCGCCTTCGGCTTTTTGGCCTTCGCCTTCTTCTCTTCCGGCTCGTTCAGGTTCAAAAAGTCGATGAAATAATCGTGGATCCGCCCCCAGCTCTCGGCGCGCGTGAGCCCCGTCCGCTTGTCCTTCACCTTCGGCGCGATCAGTTCCTGGTACATCGCCTTGGGGTCGCCCGCGTACTTCAGCCGCAGCGCCTCCGCCTGGGCATCCGTCACCCGCTCCTCTTTCGCTTCCGGCACCCGTTTGGACCCACTGGCGGCGGCACCGCCGCATTGCTTGTAATCCCGTCCCCTGGCCTTCCCCGCGGAACGGTTGTCCATTCCGTGCAGGCCCTTCGTCCGGTTGCTCGCCATGGCGCCACCACCTTCACAAAAAACGAGGGTCCCCCAGGACAGGAGGACCATCGCCCAGATCGAAACCACCATCGTTCGCATCGCTTTCGACTCCTAAAAACCCAAGACTCCGCGCAGCGTTTACGCCGCCAGCCGGCCGCAGCGGAACGGCGGAAGCACCGTGATCGCCTTCGCCCCCGCCGTGGCCGTTTCCACGCCCACATACGGAATCAAATCGATGTTGTCGGTCAGCGCCGCCAGCGGCGTCCGGAACGCTTTCTGCCCGTTGATGTAGGCCATCACCCGCCGCGCCGCGTCCACTTCGATCGTCAGGCGGTAAATCGTGCTCGCCGTCACCGTGATCCGCGTGCTCGCGCCGTCCAGGCTGGTCGTGGTGTCCGTGCCCGCGCGCGACGAAATGAACTGCCAGCGCCCGTTGTTCACGCCCGCTTCGAAGCGGAAGTACACCTGGTCGTCGTCCGTCGCCACCGTGGCCACGTTGGTCAGCTTGAATCCCGCCCAGATCTTCAGCGCCGCGACACTCGCCGCCGTTTTGATCCACGCGTCCATCAGAATCTGTTTGCCCGTGTTCCACTTCGTGCCGGCCCAGGCCGTCTGCACCGTGTCCAGGTGCGGCGTCAGAATCATCTGGTCGCCGCTCGTTCCCGCCGTCGTCATCGTGATCCCGCCGCCGGTGGCGAACGTCGCGTTCGCGCTGGCCACGTTGGTGCCCACGATTTCGAAATCCCTGTTCGCCGCGGTGTAAGCCGCCAGCTTCGTCGCGTCGTCGGCGTCCGGATCGATCACCAGGTCGCCGTTGATCGCCGGCCGCTGCAGCAGCATTTCACTCAGCAGAATGTGAGTCGGAAACGTGCGGAACCCGCGGTCGCTCAAAATCGCCTGCAGCCGCGTCTTGCTTTTGAATTCGTGGATCCCCGTGTAACTCTTCAGTGTTCGGTCGCTCATGGCTCAAACGCCCCCAATTTTCCGCTCTTGCTCTTTTGAAAGGCCCGCCCGTCCGGTGCGCAGCGGAGTCGCCGGCGGCCTGTTTTTTCGCCCTCCCCGCCCACACGGGGAGGGACTTTCGATTCGTAATCCGGGAAGGCTTACGCGTTCACTTCTTCCCAGATGTAGCTGCAGAACATCCCGCTCGCGCCCGACGCGGTGCTGGTTTGCAGCGAAATCGCGCAGCCCGGAGTGACGATGATGCTGCCGTTGTACCAGCGCTCATACGGCATCATGCCGGGGATGGTCGTGATCGCGCCCGTCAGGCCCACGCCCAGGATGTCGATCGCGATGGGAGCCGCCGGCAGCGTCGCGGCCAGCAGCGGGATGATCGACGGATTGTTCCCGGACAGCTTGAGGTTGCGGTGCGTCGTCGTCTGCGTGCCCGTCACCGCCGCCGCCGCGGGGTTCGTGTTCGCCGCCAGGAAGAGCGCCGCGGCCGCCGCGAACGCCACGCTGAAGTTCGCCGCCGCATACCACAGGATCAGGTTCTTTCCCGACGCGGCCGGGTTGGCCAGCGTCAGCACCGGCGTGGTCGCCGACAAGCCCGCCTGGCTGGTCACGCCCGCGTTGTTGGCGACGCTGTACACGTTCCCGCGCTCGACCGCCGCCTGGAACAACGATTGATTCTGAGCCACGCGCAGCCCTAAGGTGCGCGTCAGGCTCAACGGCTGAACCTGCGCCTCGGGGCTCAGCCCCGTGCCCACCACGGCTTTTACGACAGTGTTGCTCATGATTACGTACTCCCCCGTATGCAAAGCCGCGCCGCTGCACCGGAGGCCACTCGTCTTCCGTCGGCGCGCCACCGCGCCGCCCGGTCCGTCACATCCGCACCATCTCCGCCCGAATCTCGTCTTTCTCCGCCTCGGGGTCCGGCCCCACCGGCTGACCCGTCTTCGGGTCCAGGAACCAGCCGAACCGCACGCGGTACCGGTCCAGTTCCTTCGCTTCGTTCTGCTGCCGGCGGTAAATGTGCGACGGCACCAGCACGAACTGCCCGCAATCCCGCCGCTCGAAATTCGTCTTCCCGCCGCTACCCACCGACGCCACGTCGATCGGCTTGTTCGTCACCACCTGCACCGCGCCCTCCACCGGCGCGTCCCCCACGAACACGTGGTTCACCTTCTCGTCTTTAGCGCACCCAATGCACGCCAGGCACACGCTGGCCAGGCAGAGCGCGCCTAAGCCCCGAAACAGGCAGCGCGCTGCGCCGCACCACCGGGTCCGACGCTGTATTTGTGATCGCATGTGTTCGCACTCCCGAGCCGAACAAACTCCGCAGCAACGGTATAAGCACCGGCAGCAGCACCGGCGCTAAAGTCAACAGCGCCGCGATCACGCCCGCGGCGGTTCCGTCCGCTGCGTCAACGCCGCCACTCCGCGCGGCTGTCCGGTGGCGGTGGCGGCAGACGGCAGTAGCTCCAATTGCCGCGCGTTCGCCGTCGTGTCGTCGTCGTAGGCCATGCGCGCGAGGTCCGCCTGCAGGTCGGCGCGATCGCGCTCACCCGGCGCATGCCCAAAGAGTTTGATGAAAACGCCGTCGAAGATGTCCATGCCGTACGCGAGCTTCTGTTTGTGGTCCCACTTATTCAGCGCGCCGCTTTTCTCGGCCGCGTTGTAAATTTGATGCACCAGCCCCGCCCAGCGGTCCGCATCCAGCACGCCCTTGTTGTGCAGGACTTTCAGGACGATCACCGTCCCCGCGAAAAACACGCACACGATCACCGTAATAACCAGGTCTTTATCAAACCCGCCGATTGTCTTACCGCCGCCGTCCGCCTTCTCTGGCGCGGCTGCCGGCACCGGCACATACACAATCTTGGGCTCGGCCGCGGCAGGCGCGGGCTCGAACAGAATCATCCGCTCGTTTTCGGCGCGCGCTTTCAGCTCCGTGACGGCGAACGGATCCGGCTCGTCGTGGATGACCGGCGCTTTACTCTCAGCCCACGCCAGAGGGCTGAACAGCATCAACGCCAGAAGCGCCGGACCGATGTAGAGGAAGTGCCGGCGCACAGCTCCGTCGCGCCCACGATGGGAACGGCGGAAGACGTGGTACCAGTGTTTCGACTGGTCGTCGTGCTTCTCCATCCGCCGCCCCTCGTAAATCATCGGTCCCTTGCGCATCGTCGTTCTCCTTCACAAAAACCGCGTCGCGCGGCGCTTTGCCGGACACCAGCACGCATTCCAGATCCTCGCGCCCGGCGATGAAATCGAGCGCCTCCAGCGGGTAGTCGAGGTAGGCCACCGGTTTCCCCGTCTCGATTTCACGAACCAGGAAGTACCAGGGCAATCGACTGAAATTCACTACGGCCTCCGCGCGATCTCCAGCGTTCGGAGCCGCGTTTCCTGGTCTTCGTCCTTCTTCTCCAGTTTCTCGATCGACGTGCGGACGTGCTTCATGTCGCTCTTCACTTCCGCCATGTCCCCGGCCACCGACCACATCCCGCCGATCAGCGCCACCGCGAACACCGCCAACACGCCCGCCACCGCCGTCAGAAGCCCCAGGCTCACGCCCGTCCGCTCATCCATCCGCCCCACGTTGCACCGGTCCTGCTGAAATCCCCACGCCGCCGCCTACGTCACTTTTCCTCTTCGAAGCGCTCGAAAAACTCCGGCACGCCGCCCACCCACGCCCGCGTGATGTCGCCCGAATTGATGATCCACAAACCTTCGACCACCGACTCCCACGGCCGCATCCGCGTGAATTCCACCACCGTGCCCTTCGGCAGAGGCCACACCTCCGGCAAGGCCCCCAGCACCACGCCTTTCGTGTCCAGGAACACGCTCGAGCACTCCACCACCTCGGCCATCGTCAGCCGGTCGATGTTCAGCGCCTTCGTGTCCCCCTTCGCGTTGTGCGCCGGGAGGTACAAATTTCCTTTCGTCTTCTCGATCAGATTCATCGGCCGGACTAAAAGCCGCCCCGGCATCATGAGTGCACACCCGGCTACGGCACCGCCGCATTCCTGTGCGTGAATCGCTTTCTCGCGTATGGCCACCTGTTCCGCGTTCTCCATCCCGTCCAGCTCCGGGCAGAAAGGCAAAGGCGCCGTTCGTTCCCGCGCCAGCAAATCCACCGGCGGACTCTTTTCCGAATGATCCCGCCAGCGCCGTCGCACAAAAAAAGCGGCCCGTCTCCGGTCCGCCCCCGCTACGCCTTCTTTTTCTTCGCTGGGTGCAGCTCGATCGTCTCGTTCGCACCCCCGGCCACGCCCACGCGCGCCGGCGTTGCGAGCCCTTCAAACTGCACCTGCCCGCGCCGCTCCTGCCGCGTCGTCCCCAGCAGGCGCTTCATCAGCTCCTGCGTGTTCGTCTTCAAACTCTCCAGCTTGTCGGCATCGAACAGCGGCTGCTTGTTGTTCATCCGCTCGCACAGTTCCTCGACGATCTGTTTGAACGTCTCGGGCCGCAACCGGTCCGCCAGCACGGCGATCAGCGTCCACTGATCAATTTTGTTCGGCTGGTTCGCGAACGACGCGACGCCCACGCGCAGGCTGCCTTTCAGGCGCAGCACGACGTCGACGTCGTGAGCCCCCGCTGCGACCTGGTCCTGAATCTTTTTGCCTTCGTCTTCGGAGAGCGCCGCATACAGCGCCAGAAGGTGGAGCGGAGATAATCCCTGCGAACTCAACATACCGACTGCCCTCGGTTTTTGCGCATCCAGAGGTCCGGCTCAACCGGCGGAGTGGCAGCTCCACCAGCCAAGCCGGACCCAATGGCTTGTCGCCCGAGTCTCAGTCAGCCACGCAATTCCCCGCGTTCAACCCCGCGTACACAACTGTCCACAACTGTATAAATAAAATAGGCAGGGATTAGGGGGTTGTGTGGCGAGAACGAATACGTTCGGCCTTGTAGCCGCCCAGCACTAATTTCTTAACGATGTACGCGCGGTAGCCCTTTTTTCGATCCCGCCGCACCAGAACAAGAACCTCCGTGAACCGCTTACTGCACATCCGCACGTACCACTTCGCCGCCGCCGCATGTGAAATAAAATCCTCGACCAAATTCGTGTCGTCGTTAATTTCCGGCGTGTAAACCCAATAATTCGGCATCGCGCACCTCGTACAAAAAACGGCCATGACCGGAATTGTCTCTGTGGTTAATTCTTCTCCGCCAGCGCCTGTTTCTCCGCCCGCACGCGCTCCAGAAAGACCGCGTCCCGCGCGGACTCGAACGCCTGGCGCGCAAAGCTTTCGTCTTTTTCGCCCGGAGCCCCGTTGCTCCGCTGCAGATACGCGCCGGGCTTTTCGATCCGCTGCGCCCGTCCGGGAATCAGCCCGTTGTTCACGCGCTGGATGTAGCGGCATTCGCCCAGCAGCTTGACCAGCCCCAGCTCGTTGCAGCGCCGCCGCCGCGCCACGCCCAGGATGTCCGCCACCTGCTCCGCGCCGTACCCCCACGTGGATCCCACCGGCCCCCAGCTCAAAAGCACCCGCTCCGCCGCGGCGTATTCGTCCGCCAGACTCTCCGGCACTGACTTTTCCGTCTCAGCCCCACCGGTACCGAGGTTCGGGAGTATATTTTTAATAACCGACCGTACCGGTACCGGTAGTAAAGCACCTGCTGTAGCACCGCTGCAGCGCTGCTCTGGCGGTGCTTGAGCTGCTCCAGTCTGACCCACGCGTTCACTGTGCGCGGTCCGCTCGGTGCCTCTTGCGATCTGGTTGTGTCCGGTTGCTCTCGGTTCTGACCCGTAAGGCGCCGCCTCTTCCGCCGCCTTCTGCCGTCGGCCTTCCGCCGACGCCTTCCCGCCCGCCCGCCCCGCCCGCCGCTTCTCCGCGCGCTTCGCCTCCGCCAGCGCGCACAAATGCTCGAGCAAAGGCTGGTGCCAGCGCCCATCCGCGCCCGCCACGAACCCCGCCGAGCGCAACACCTCGCCCGCCCCCGCATCCCCCGGCAGAGACCCCCCGTTGAACGGATGCGTCGCCTGCCGCCAGAGGTACAAAGCCGCCTTGAAAGCCCCGCCCTCCAGAGCCCCCAGATCCCGCAAAAAATCATCAATCGGAAAATCGGTCATCGCGCCGCGGCAGCCTCCTGCAGCGCTGGAAACTCGTCCCACGTCCGCCCATCCAGCACGCGCCCGGCGAGTTTCTTGCCGAATCGCCACACCTTGCACGGAGGATCGTCGAAGTAGTGAAAGTACTTCGGGTTGTCCATCGGCAGCGCGTCCGGTAATCCGCCGTCAGGCGACGGTGCCCACTCCCCCCACTGCTTAAAGAAGAACGGCACGCCAGCGGCCTGACACTGGTCCCGCAGCGACCGCGCCCACTGAGGATGCATCGGCCGCGCGTTCGGCCCGGATTCGCCGCCGCAGACGAGCCAGTCGATAGGCCAATTCGGGCAAACTTCGTTATCAGGCAACCGCAATACTCCTTCCGATCCAATGCCGTATCCGCGTAAATACTTCAGAATGTTCACCGCCCCCAGCAACGGCTCGCACGAAAGCCAGCGCACCGCCGCCGGCGTGCGCAGCAGATGCGGAATCCGTTCGTCCGCCCGCTGCTGGTCCTCCACCGACACGCCCAGCCAGACGTTGGGAAGGGGCCAGTGCCAGCCATTCGCAAGAACTTCACGCCCAAACATTGCGTCGTACGCCATGCGAACGTGAAAACCGCGTTCTTCGTGGAAATACTCCGGCAACCGATCTGATCGCTTTGTAAGAATCTGCAACGTGTGCTGCGGGCAGAGCGCGGCGACGGCCAGCACGCGGTCGATGGTCTCGTCTGTCACGTTCTTATGGAACAAATCGCTCATCGAATTCACGAAGATTTTGCGCGGGGCCTTCCAGCGCAGCGGCTGCAACAGCGCGTCTTCGACGACGTTGATTTTCCCCGTCCAGTTCAGCGCCTCCCCCGAAGGCGTCACGACGCCGGCGAAGCGCGCCTGCATGGCCGGATGCTTGTTGTACATCCGTACCCGCGCCACGCTCATCGCGTAACAGTTCTTACACCCAGGCGAAATTTTGCTGCACCCCACCAGCGGGTTCCACGTCGCGTCGGTCCACTCGATTTTGGATTTGTCCGCCATGTTCCACCCCCATCCAATTCCAGAGCCCCTGCGCCCCGCGCGCCTCGATCGGCTTCTCAAAGCGCTTCACCACTTCCAGCCGCGTGCAAAACCGCCCCGGGCGGTAATCCCCAAACGCCCGTTCGCGCGCGTCGATCAGCCCCCGCTTCAAAGCGTCTTCCGTGGGCAGGCACTCGCACACCGACACCACGCACACCACCGCGCCAAACGGCAGATCACCGATCTCTTTGAATCCGCCGAGAGTGTGCAGAACGTGGCGGAACGGCTCCTCCACGCACAGCATCAGCGAATCCTCGTCCTGCTTCTTCGCCGCATGGATCGCGAGCATGCCCTTGTGCCGCAGAGGCCAGGACCGCGTCTCCCACTTCTTCGCGCCGATCGCCACCAGCGACGCCCACGGCTGCCACAACGAAAGAGCCTTCATCAGTTCATCTCCGCAATCCGGCTCACCTTCTCGCCGCCGTTCGCCCGGCCGCTGCCGTGCGCGATGAAACCGATCACCGCCTGCCGTTTCGGGTTCGCGCAGGCCTGGCACTCCAGGCACGTCTTCCCGTGCGACTGCGCCGGACAGACCACAATCCGCTCGCCGCTGGCCGTGAACATCGCCCAGCGCTTCGCCGCCTTTTCCAGCAGCGTCACGACGGGCGCAATGCCGTACGCGAGCAAGCGGTTGGCGTGGCGCGCGCCGTTCGCCGACAGATTGATCGTGAACCCGTTGCGGTTGGCGAACGCGATCAGCCGGATATTTTCGTCCGTCAGAGGCTTATGCGTGAAGGTGAACCCGCGCCGGCCGCGATTGGCTTCGACCAGTTCGTGCAGCAGCACGGCGTCGATCGTATTCCCCGCGCCCGGCAGATCGCCCGCCTGCGCGTAGCGCCACAACTGCCCCGCCGGCAGAGCCCGCACCGCGGCCAGAAAATCACCCCAGGACAACCCCTGAGTCCCCTCCGTCACGCGCTGCCAGTGCACATTCAAAGCGCCCGAATTCGCATAGCACCCATTGCCCTTCAAAGGGCACACGTCCGGGCAGGTATCCTTCGGCGCGATCGCCACCGGAATCCGCCCCGTCTTCTGGTTCGAAGATTTCAAAACAAACCCGATCATTCCCCACCCCCCAGCACCCAGCCCACGAAGCGCTCAAACAAAGCCAGCAGCACCGGCGCGTACAGCACGAGCACAAACATCCCCGCCGTCAAAACACACCCGCACCCCTCACCGAATCTCCGCAACGCGCTCACGCCGGCACCACCTTCGCCGCTTCCAGTTTCGCGACGTCCAGGTCTTCAATGCCTTTCACAGCACGCTCGACGAGCTGCACGTAGCCACGTTCGCGGTCCAGTAATCGTTTGAGTTCGGTCAGGAGATGTGTGCGGCGGTCACAGTCTGAAATCGTCCGCAGCGTTTCCGCGACCTGCTGTGAGTTCCATCGGCTGATTTCAATGCCGGACGTTTTTTCGAAGAGCGCCACCCGCTGCTGCAGTTCCTTCAACTCTTTTTCCGCGCGATTGTCCGCAGAGAACTGGCGGCCGCGGTCGTATTCCTGCCGCTTGATCACCTCAAGCTGATCGTCCGGGACGAGCTGCTCCATGGCGCGCCGCAACAGTGCCGCGAGGAACACGCGGTCCACCGGCTCCGGCTTCAATACAGGAGCTTCCTTGCGCTGAATCACGCCCTTCCCGCGCGGCACCAGCAGACCCCACGTCGCGGGCAGTTCACCGTCTTTGACAATCCGTTCGTCGCCGACCACCAGCCACCAGCGATCGCAATAACAGCAGATGCTTTCGGCTTTCTCCGGCGACTTCAGCTCGCGCAGCCAGTCCGAGCGCGACACCTTCACTTCAAAGCCGTTCAGCTCGAGTCCGCGCGACGGCCAGAGGCTCATCGCCATGGCATCCGCCGAGCGGCATTTCGCCGACCCCGTGCCGTCCGGCACTTCGGTCAGAAACGCCCACGCATTCCCGCGGTAGCGCTCACGCAAAGCCACATAGATTTCGCCGGTGGAGAGCATTATTTTCACCGCCCTCGCTTCTTCCTGCGCGTGAGGTGCCCGCGCAGCGCGGCGTTCTGGCGTTCGAGTGTTTCAGCGCGTCTTTTCTGCTCTTCGTAATAGCGCTTGTACCTGTCTCGCTCGTCGATCAGCGCTTTATAATTCTGCGCCATCGCTTCCGTCGCGGTGGCGATTCGCATGAGACACCCGGCTTTAACCGTCTCGACGTCAAGAGAATGGTCTGTCTCCGTGAACCAAATTTTTTTAGACTCTTCGATCCAGAATTTCTTTTCCAGCATCACGCACCCCCACCGGCGTCCCGGCGAGCCGCCGAGCGCGCGAGCAACAGAATCGATTGTTGAACGTGTTCGGGCAGCTCCGCCCAGGCCAGCCGCAACTCCTCCGGCACCTCCGGCCGCGGCGGCAGTATGTCATCCAACGACGGCGCGCGAACGGCCGAAACCGCGCTTTTCGCGGCCCCCGTTGCGGCCCCCGACGTTGAAGTGTGGAATTTAGACCCCTTCGGCAGCTTCCCAAAACCCCGGGAACGCGAAGGATTTATATTGGTCGGGGCGACAGGATTTGAACCTGCGACCTCTTGCACCCCAAGCCCAACGGCCGCAAACGCATTCGACCGCGTTTGACCGGACGGCACGGGCTTTTCATAGGTAGAACCCCGCCCTTCACCACTCCGCGACGGCTCTTTTGTGGTCCCCGAACCGTCGATCGGTGGCCCCTGTTGTGGTACCTGCTCGTTCAAGCCCACCACTTTGCGCTGCGCTTCCGGCTCCGGTTCTTCGTGCAGCGCCGCCCACACTTCCGCCGCGCTCCGGCTCGGATCCACCAGCGCCAGGTAATGCTTCTCCGCCATCGTGTCCGGCGCGTGGCCCACCTGCAAATCCACGCTGTCCTCGTTCACGTTGCGCCCGCGCGCCCACGAAATATGTGTCGCGCGCAAGCGGTACATGTAACGGCCTTCCATCAGCGCCAGCCACTCCTCGCGAATCTCCTCCTCAATGTCCGCCGTCAACTTCACGCGCAACGCCCGCGCTTTGATCTTCTTCGGGTCCTTCGGCGCGGGCCCGTCGAAGCCGCGCTGGCGGCCCGTCAGCAGCAGCGTCATCACGCTGTACGGTTCGACGCCGTCCGGCGCGTCTTCCGGCCAGAGCATCCGCACGAACGCCAGCGCCATGCAGCGCTCGAAATTCCGCTTCGCGTTGTTCCGGTCGATCGCGCTTCCGTTCGCGCTCACCAGCAGAGGCTCGTCGGCGCCGGCCTTGCGCGCCTCGATCGACGCCAGCAGCTCCTCGCCCAGCGCATGCGGCAGCGCGGCCAGGCCGTTCCGTTTCTTCCCTTCCCCCGGCGGCAGCTCGATCCGGTACGCGTCCTTGTACCCGACCAGGTCTTTCACCGTGGCTTTGAACACCGCGCCCGGCCGGTTCCCGCTCACCAGCAGCGTCACCCACGCCTGCCGCAGCGAGCCGCGCTCGGCGCCGATCTGCGCCAGCTCGTCCGCCGCGTCCAGAATCGCCCGCACTTCCTCCGGCGTGAACGCCTTCGGCTTTTTCGCTGGCGGAGCCTTCACGCGCTTCCAGTACGCCAGAGGGTCGGTTTCGAGGATCTGGTGTTCGGCCAGCCAGCGCGTCATCTGCTTCAACGCGCCCTGCGCGCATTTGCGGACATAGTTCGCGCCCAGTTTGTCGGCCAGGTCCTTCGCCGCCTTGTTCAGCGGCCCCAGCTTCAACAGGTCGCGCGCGATGTGGATGTTGAATTCGTTCTCGTCCAGCCAGCGCTTCAGGTTCGCACGCCGCTCGTCCGACAGCTCCGCCTGCTGCAGGAAGGCCTGGACCATGTGCGGGTACGGCGTCGTCCACGCCTCCGCGTTCGGCAGCCCGTCCAGAGCCCGCTGGCGCGAATTCAGGAATTTTCCGTGTGCGGCGGCCGCCTCGTCCTTGTCCTGGTACCAGTACGTGCGCTTCTTGCGCCGCCCGCTGAACGGGTCGGTGAAGCGGAACTGCCAGCCCCGGCGGTTGTTTTTGCCCGAGCGAACCCGGCGCGGTGTGGACATGAGCTGCCCCTCAGTCGTTTTTCAGTTTCGCGCAGTCTAACTAATTCTTGTTCGCTTCAAACATCGGCGTTGCCTTGCCGACAAATTTCCCGTTGCCCAGGTTTCTCTCGGAAACAATCACCGGCGTCACCCGCTGCGCCAGGCGCTCCTTCTTGGCCATGTAGCGCTCCAGTTCTTTCAGCCGCACGCGCCACTGCCGCCCCTCGGCCACGGTGAACCCGATCAGCGAGCCGTCCTCCAGGTCGCGCCGCACTTCCTTCTCCGGCACGCCCGAAATCTGCGCCGCCGTTTTGATGTCCACCGCCAGCAGCGTCGGCGCCGGAGCCAGCGACGTCAGCCCGATCGGCGCCGCCGCTTTAAAGAACTCCAGCTTCTGCAGCAGTGGCTCGACGCGCGCGTTCCCCCGGTCCTTCTCCGCCCCGACCAGGTTCACCAGGTCCTCTAAATCGCTAATTGTTAGAAAGGTGTCCATAAGCCTCTAGCCTCGCCTCTTCGCACGCTTCGATGAATTCTTTCGCGACGTAGGGATTAATGGCGTTTCCGTACCCGCGCAGGCGCACCACTCGGGCGGGTACCCCATGAGCCAGCGGGAATGTGCCGGGTTCAACGCGCCTCTTTTTTCCGTCGGTGCAGGGGAGCCAGTCGAAGGAATCCCAAGGGACGCCTGGCGATCCAGATACGTGCTCCTGGAAAACTGGCTGTCGTGTTCGCGCGGGCAGTGCGGCGTGTTCCATCCCGCTGGGGACAGTCGCGCTGCGCTCGTCAGCGTGTCCGGAACTCCCCGATGCGCGCCCGTCGATTCCGAATCTTCCGCGCGTGGAGTCGGCCAGCCGGCCAGTTCGACAGTCTTCCGGCTGCTGTCCGTGTTCCCGGCCGGGTTGTACTCGTCCGTTCCGGGCGATCCGGCCATCGGCGTCGGCCAGCCCGCCGCCAGCGCCGCAAACTGATTCAGGTTCGTCCCCGCGCCGCCGCCCACGCGCTTTCCGCGCGACAGCCGCACGTCTTCCGGTTCCACTCCGCGCGTCGCATCCATCACGCCCGGCGTAGGCCATCCACCAAAGTCGTTGTCGGATGTTCGGCGATTTGACGCACGCAGCCGGCAGATCGGATGCGATAAGGGCATATCCACACTCTGCCAACGTAGCGCGTACTCCGGCGAGCCAGATAACTCCATCCGCGCCGCTAACCTGCTCTCCAGCAACAACTGGAGGCTGGCACTCCGCAATAAGGCGCTGGAACTCCGGCCACAGGTGACGTCCGTCGGCGAACCATTCGTAGCCGCAGGGCACGCAAGCAAAGATTCCAGTCTTGCGCGGATGCGGGATGGTTTTTCCTTCGCAGACGGGGCACTTCTTTTTCTTGCCGGCCGCGCTGAACGGCGGACAGGGGCAACTACCAGACCACACGGGCCGGTCTTCGGGCCATCCAGCGAGTCGAAGAGCGAGGGGCCATCCGCTGATGCCGGCGAAGAAATGGCATTGAGTATAGTGCCGGACTTCATGCGCCTTAACCTCCTGGATGTCCCGTTCGTCCACGTCCCCGGCCGGAATCAGCCCCGCCCGCATCAGCTCGCGCAGCCACGCCGCCGCGCCCTTGTCGAATTCGTTGTAGTAGTTCACTTGCTCCGAATCTTCCGCACCGACGCCTCGTCCCACCCGCCGCGGCCGCTCTTCGTTGCGTAGCCCATCGTGTTGAGCTGCTGCGCGAGGGCGGTATTCGTCAGGCCCTGCGTGGTCTGGATCAGCGCCAGCGCGCTCTCGTAATCGTGGCGGATCACCCGCCGGACCTGGTGCCCCATACGCGTCCCCTTTACCCGTACGACACCTGTTTTCCGCACGTCAGGCACTTCGTCAGCGGGCCGTACCACTCGTAAAAGTGAACCCGGTGTTTCCGCCGGCGTTTGCATTTCCGGCAGCGCAGAATCTTGATTTTCGTGTCCGTGGGCGCAGGCGCGTGGATGTGGACCAGGGTGTTCCCGCTGACTATGTAGCTCATCGCCCACCCCCTTCCCTTTCACCGCCACCCGAATCCCGTCCGCGTCGAAGTCGTACTGCGCCTCGATCGCCGCCGCCCCCGGTTTCAACGCCCGCCACTCGTCCAGAGCCCCCGCCGCCCAAGCCCGCAACCGTTCCTTCCGCGTCGCCAGCCGCTCTTCGACGCTCACGCGGGTTTCTCTACGGCAGGGCTAAAATTAAACCAGAGGACCTCTACGCGTTTCCGCGCGCCATCCGCCAGCGCTTCGCGTTCGACCCGCCGCCAGTCTCGGAAAATCGTGGAATAAAGTTCGGAATGATAACCGCTCAGAATGACGCTGCCTTTCAGCGAGCGCAGCAGTTTCGCCAGCCGGCGGTGGTCTTTCTCCGTCATTTCATGCACGTAACGTCCAGTGCTTTTCATGCTGGAACGCGTTGACGGCAGGTACGGGGGATCGATGTAAAACAGCGTCTCCGCATCGTCGTATTTCTCAATCAGGTCCAGCGCCTTCATATTTTCGATCACGCAGCCCGCCAATCGCTCCGTGAACGACGGCACCACTTTTTTCCAACTGTTCCAGTCGTGGGCCGGCGTGGTGTGCGAGCGCCTGGACTTGCCCCGAAATCCCGTCGAATAATCGGGCCGAAAACCGGCGGAACCGAATCCAGCCATGGAACGCAGGAGCGTCAATCGCGCGCGCTCAATCGGGTTTACGACTTTAGCGAAATCGGGGCCAAACGACGCATTGAATTCTTCGCGTGCGAACGGCGTGAATTCGAGCGCTGCGCGCAACTGTTCCGCGCTCGCCGGATCCCGCAGAACGCGATACACGTTCACCATATCCCCGTTCAGGTCATTGACAACTTCGTGAAAGCTGCGCGGCTTTCGAAAGAAGATCGAGCCGGCGCCGGCATACGGCTCAACGTAGGCGCGGTGCGCTGGAAAGTGCGACATGATCCAAGGCGCTAATCGCCACTTTCCACCGTGATACCGCATTAAAGGCCTCGTCACTAACATCCCTGACCCCTCTAGTTGTAAACCGGCTGCAACTTCCCCCGCAGGATCGCGGCGTCCTTGCGCGCTGCGTCGCGCTCCTTCTGCAGCTCGACCAGCCGCGTTTCGTGCAGCTTCTGCGTGGCTTTCAGTTCGTCGATTTCCTTCTGCGCCTTGTCGATCGCCTCCACGCAGTCCTCCGACAGCGAGACGAACGCCAGGTCCAGCGCCTGGCCGTTGCGCGCCAGAGCCACCCGCCGCGTGCAGCTCGCCGCCTTCGCCACAAACGCCTTGTGCTCCGCCGCCGCCTCCAGCGCCTTCGTGCTCTCCATAACGGCCTCCCCAAAGGTGAAAGGTTGAAGTATTGCACGGACGTCCGCGTGACCGGAACCGGGGCGATAATCTCGCCTGAGCCCGATTGTGGGTGGCGGGACACCCCGCCAAAAATCCCACGCCGTCCGTGCAAATTTTTTGACTGTGCGGGTGGAAGACACGGCTCAATGAGCTCGCTCTACTCTTCCAACTTTCGCGCGCCCGCTACTTCAGCGTAGTCCACCGGCACATCGAGCCGCGTTAGCCCCGGCACCGTCGTACACCGCCGCACAGTTCCTTAGCTCTCGACCAAACACCGCGCCGGTAGCACCGCCAGTACGGAGCGCCGCGTCTTGGTGATCATTTCTTCCTGCGGGGGATAGTGTGTGATCGTGTAGAGCGCCGCCGTCATCCGGTCGTCGACCACCATCATGTGTTCGCCCGACTGGCCCGCCTGCGCCTGCGACACCACCGCGTTCGCCTCGACCATTTCGGCCAGGCTGTACGCGCGCAGATCGGCCGGCTCGACGGGCATCAGCTCCATCGAAAACCACACATGCGTGAGCATGTCCCCAACGATCTTCTTGGCCCGTTCCAGTTCCATCCCCCACCTCCTAAAATCCTGCGATGGAAGCCGCCCCATTCATGACCAGCGATTCGGCTACCCTAGACGGAAATCCCTCGCTGCATCGCAAGAACGTTTTCTTTCGCGCGTCGGTCAAGCTGCGCCGGACATGACCGCGAGCAGTCTCTTTTTCGAGGACGTTCCGGAGCCCCGCCGGCGCGTGCCGCTCCCCACGCTGGAGCGCGCGAATGCGTTACGATTTCTGCGCAACACGCAGCTGCAGGTACGCCCGCATGCCCGCGATCACGCTGATAAAAATGAAATCCTTCATGCGCTGCTCGAACGGCAGCTTGACGTACTCCAGCATGTTGGGATGCAACTTCTTTTCGGCGTTCTTCACTGGGCCCCACGCCCACCCCGCCTTCTGCTTGTGGCGGTACCACTCTTCATGCGAAGCGCTCGGCGGCGCGTCGGGATGCGCGATTAGCCAGACCACACCGTTCTGGATCGAGGCCTTCATTTCCTCGGGCGCATCCGCCCAGGCCGGGCCCGGGTCTTCGCCAATCCGTTTGCGGTAAGTGCGATTCGCTTCGTGAACGACGACACAAATAGCTTCGAGTTCTGTTGCTGCGTCCATGGCTGCCCCCACGACGAAGTTTTAAAAGACCCGGGCGAGTTCGCGCTGCCCGGGGTACCGCGCTGTTAGGGGTCGGGCCTGCAACACGACTTTTCGAACCTACAAACTCCGCTGCATCGCACCTAAGCCGCTGAGATGGATCCTTCGGGGCGCGAACCCCTTGGATTCCAGAGCTCAACCATTCTTCGCGGTTCACCTGCAGCGCTGCCCGCGAAAGGTATGACCCATTCGTTTGTAGTCAGTCGCGTTCCGTCCTCCCCCTCCGTGGTATCTGTTGCGGGTCTCTCCCCGCCTGTCGCGTCGTTCGAGGTGACGTAGCCTTAATGGCATGCCCCAGTCCTTCAGCTTCTTAGCGAGACTCCACGCGCGGAGAAGAAGCCCTTAGCCATCGTCGGATTCGCTTCAATTTTTTGACGGGGGCCGCGCCGCCAAGCTGGCCCCCGTCGTATCCGGGGAGGACGTCACTCTTCCGCCGGACTTCTTCAAGCTCTTGTTCTTCGATCGGCCCTGCCCGCTGCGGCTCCGCCCGCTGCGGTTCCCGTACGGCGCAGAACCCTCCGCCGCACGTGCAGCCTGCGGCGAATCGTAAATTTCACCCATGCGCCGGTAGATCCGACCCAGCGCGCGCACACGCGCCTGCGCCACAAGGGCCTGGTCGCTTTCCAGTACGGCTCCGGCAATGAGGGTGTTGGATTTCATGCCCGAAACCTATCATTGAGTTTTATCTAAATCAAGATAAATAACTGAATCAAATAAGTTTTTCTCTCCGGTTTTGCTTTTTCTCTGAATGGACTGTAGTATCACCTGTGACGCCGCCGCTGAACTTAGGAGCATCATGAGCGAAATCCGAATTGCCTCCATCAAGGAAGTAGGCCGTCGACTCCAGGAAGCACGCGAAGAAGCCGGACTCAGCCGCCTGGCCTTCGCCAAGGAATTGGGGATCGATTCGGCCGGTTACAAATTCTGGGAAGAAGGCCGGCGCGAAGGTGGATTCCACAGCGTGTGCCGCGCCGGAGCGCTCCTGAACCGCTCCCCCAACGCGCTCTTTCTGGAACAGTTGAGCGACATCGAATCCCCGGACTCGGACGGCCTGCCGGATGAAACCCTGCACACCCTGCGCCGCAGCCGTGAACGGATCGCTCAGATTTACAAACACACCGGCGGGCAGTTGCGCGTCGAACTCGTCATCGCCCAGATGCTCGACGAAATCGCGCAGCAGGTCATGGCCCAGCCCGCCATCCCGTTCGGCACCGTGATCCGCTCCAAAGGCGGCTTCAAAACCTACTCCAGTTCCGGCAACAAAGTGCAGCGCGCCGCGTCGCGCTCGAAGAATTCCAGCACCGGCACCGCCGGCGAAGACACAGCCAGCTACGGACGCGACAAAAAGGCGTGAGTATTTTTGGGGGGATCGTTATGCAGAAAAGCACAGACGGCGCGGGAGTGAAAACCGTGCTGATCCTCGCCGCGGTTCTCGCGCTCGCCTGGTTCGCCCTGGCCGAGCCCGCACCGCCCGCGTACACGCCGCCCGCCACCGGGACGATCGTCGAAGACGTCCTCACCCGCGCCAACGCCCGCGAAGCCCAGCGCGCGCAGAAGGAAGTCGACCTCCGTCAACGCGAGCTCGACCTGAAAGAGCGTGAGCTGAGCGTCCGGGAAAAAGAACTCAGCCGGTCTCAATAATCTGTTTCTTTTTCGAATCCAGGACCACATGCCGCTCCACCCGCATCTTCGCGGGTGTCACGACGGCCACTCCATTCTCGATCTTCTCTCCCGGTGGCACGTCAATAAAGCGGATCGTCACCGGCACCTTCTGCGCCGCCGCCAGTTCCTCCAGCGTGAACTCGACCGTCGGCCAGCGGTGCATCAGCGCATGCAGCACGCCGGTCTGCGCCCGCAGGCCCTTCAACTCCTCCTCCTGCGCCGCCTCCGCGCGCATGAACATATTGAGCGTCACGATCAGCCGGTCGACGTCCGCCATCGAAATGTCTTTGCCGCGCTTGCGGGCGAGCTCCAGCAGTTCGTATTCCTGCGGCTTGAACGGCCTGGCGGGCTTCTTCTCGGGCTGCGGCTGTGGATCCGGCATGCTTTGAGCCTCCTGTGAAGTTCCCACAAAGGTGTCTGAATTCCGGTATTACGTGGTAATATAATACCCGGAGTCCCGCAGCTTGAGAAGGTTCCCCCCGCCCCCGCCCAGGTCCCCCGGCGAGCCACGCCTGCTCGCCGCCAAGGAACTCGCCGTCTTCTTGAACCTCGCCACCGGCTCCATCTACCGCCACGTCCGCGCCGGCGTCCTGCACTCCGGC
>Ga0075430_100000305_pt1 | contig 34764 bp, 23 predicted proteins | sample RhiMetdeltSRZDD4_FD_75294 | JGI IMG/M metagenome (GOLD analysis project Ga0075430, IMG submission 75294) | Populus rhizosphere microbial communities from Tennessee, USA - Rhizosphere MetaG P. deltoides SRZDD4 | ecosystem: Host-associated > Plants > Roots > Rhizosphere > Soil | place: USA... | reverse complement strand
GGGCGTCGGGCACGTAGCCAAGCGCGCGCCCGGGCGCGCGCTCGCCCTCCCGCATGTAGCCGCGTCCCGAGCCCGCCGTGACGAGCTCGATCCCCTCGGCCTCGAGGGCTCGCTCCGCGACTGCGAGGGCGCCCAGGTTCTTGCGCGCGATGCGGGTGGCGAGCGCGAGCACGTACGGGCGCTCGAGGCCGAGGGCGGCGCGCGCGGGCCCCGGGTCGGCCGGGCCGCGGAAGCGCTCGGCCACGCCGTTCGGGACCACCGCAATCCGCTCGGTGGGGACGCCCAGGCGCTCGGCGATCTCGCCGCGCGCGAACTCGGACACCGTCATCACGAGCCTGGCCCGCCGGGCGAGCAGCGGCAATAGGAGCCGTTGCCAGGCCGTGTAGGTGCGCCCGTACCACTCGGGATGCGCGAGCGCGGCCACATCGTGGATCAGCACCACGTTGCGGCGCGACGCGAGCGGCGCGAGGTTCGCCGGGCAGTAGATGAGCCGGGCGCGCCGCGCGATCACGGGGAGCGCGAACTGCTCCCAAGCGTGGCCGGCCCGGTGCGCCAGCCCCGGACGCGGACGCACGACCTCGTAGCGGCCGGGGAAGAGCGCGGGGAGGCGCGCCGCCATCTCGCGCGCGACACGCTCGACCCCGCCTATCTCCACCCGCAGCGCGGCGCGGGCGTCGATTGCCACCGGGGCGCTCATGCCGCCGTCGCGAGCAGCTCGCGGTAGCGGCGCCGCGCCCGCTCGCGGTCGAAGTGCGCCTCGGCACGGCGGCGGGCGGCGGCGCCGAGCTGGTCGCGGCGGGCGAGCACGTCGCGCAACACCAGCGCCCCGGCGGCGGCGTCGCCAGGCGGATAGAGCCGCCCGCCCTCGCCCACGATCTCGAGCGGCCCGCCGGCCGCCGGCGCCACCACCGGCACGCCGCAGGCGAGCGCCTCCACGAGCGCGAGCCCGTACGGCTCGCGGTCGGCGCAGTGGAGCAGCGCCGCCGCGCCCTGAAGCGCCGGCAGGGGATCGGCGAGCGGCCCCACCAGCTCCACCCGCCCCGCCAGGTCGGGGCGGCGGACCCGCTCGCCCAGCCGCGCACGCAACGCCTCACCCGCGGCGCCCACGGGCGCGCCGGCCAGCCGCATTCGCAGCTCGGGCACCCGCGCCGCGATCTCGAGCGCCAGCTCCGGTCGCTTCCAGGGCTCGATCGCCCCGAGCACGAGCACCTCGCCGGCGGCGCCGGGCGCGGGCGCGAAGCGCTCGAGGTCGACCCCCGCCGGCAGCACCTCCACGCGCCCGAGGCGACCCCCGGGGTCGAGATCGCGCGCGATCGCGCGGGACAGGCAGACGGTGAGCCGCGCGCGGCGCGCCGCGGTCCGCACGGCCGCGCCGATCGCCGGCCCGGGTAGCAGGTCATTGTGCTGGAAGACGAGCGGCGGGCGCGGTCGCACGGAGGCCAGCGCCGGCACGCTGGCCAGCAGCGCGCGCATGTTCCAGGCGACGACCAGGCGGGGGCGAAGCGCAGCCAGCGTCTCTCGCAGCTCCCGCGCGAGGCCGAGCAGCCGCGGCGGAGCGGCGGCGCGGTCACGCGGGCGGGCGCGCAGCTCGAGCGAGCGGGCCCGAAGCGGCACGAGCCGCAGGCCGGCGGCGCCCGCGGCCTCGGCCAGGGGACCGGGAGGCGCCGCGAGCACGACCTCGCCGGTCACGTCACTCGCGAGGTCGACCAGGATCCGCTCGGCGCCGCCGAGAGCGGGGGAGTAGCTCACGAACAGCACGCGGTCCGGCAAGTGCGCGACGCTACCATCGCGCCCCCCGATGGAGCTGACCGTGGCCATCTGCACGCGCGACCGGCCGCGGCTCCTCCACGCGACCCTCGAGGCCCTCGCCGCGCAGACACGGCCGGACTTCGAGCTGGTCGTCGTGGACCAGAGCACCCGGCCCGATCCGCAGCTCGAGGCGCTGAGCCGCGACCGGCCCTCGACCACGCTGATCCACGACGGCGGCGCGGGGCTCTCGCGCGCGCGCAACCTCGCGCTGCGCGCGGCAAGCGGCGACTGGATCGCCTTCGTGGACGACGACTGCGTGGCCGACCCCACCATGGTCGAGGCGCTCCTCGCCGAGATCGCCGCCCATCCGGAGGCGGACTGGCTTAGCGGCGACGTGTCGGCGGCGGGCGCGCCGGGAGCGGACTACCTGCCGGTCACCGTCTTCCCGGTGGAGCGCGCCCAGCGGCGCTCCGGCCGATGGACGATCCCCGGCCGGATCGGCTTCGGGGTCTTCTTCTGCGTGCGCCGGGCCATGGCGGAGCGGCTCGGGGGCTGGGACGAGCGGCTCGGCCCGGGGGTGCCGGACCTTCCGGCGGCCGACGACATGGACTTCAACCACCGGCTCCTCAAGGACGGCGGCGTGGCGTGGCTCTCACCGCGCATCCGGCTGCGCCACGACCAGTGGCGCTCACCGGAGGAGCTCGCCCCGCTCCAGCGCGGCTACGTGCGCGCCTGGGCCGGCTTCGCGATGAAGCACCTGAAGGGGGGCGAGCCGCTGGCCGGCCTGTGGCTCTGGTCCTGGGGTGCGATCGACGTGCTCCACATGAGCGCGAGCGCCGGGCGCCACCGGTCGCGGCTGCGGGCGCGCCTTGCGCTCGCCAAGCTGCGCGGCCTGGCCGAGGGCACGGCGATCGGCGTACGGCGCCGCTGGTAGCCGGTCAGAGCCGGCGCCGCAGCGTGGCGCCGGAGAGCGCCAGCAGCGCGCCCGCTCCGGCGAGCAGCAGGACCGGAAAGCCCGTGCGCGGCAGCTGCGCGCCGGTGGCCTCGGTCGAGGTCGTCTCGGTCGACTCGACGCCCGTCTCGGCCGGCGCCGCGGGCGTGGAGGGCGCGGGAGCCGCCGTGGTGTTCCCGCTACCGCCACCGGCGCCGCCGCCGGCGTCGTCGTTTCCGTTTTCGACCTTCCCGAACGGGTCGGAGTACTGCTCGTCCCCCGCGCTCTGGGCGAGCGCCGTGGCGGGGAGCGCGAGCAGCAGAAGCACGCCGAGGCAGGCAAGGATCCGTGCCATGGGGGCGAGAGGGTAGCGAGTGGCGCGTGTACATTCGCCCGGTGGAAAGAGCGACCCAAGCGGCGCCGCCCGTGGTGGCGCCGCCCCCGGGGCACCGCCGCTTCCCGCTGTTCGACTCGCTGAGGGCGCTCGCCGCGCTGGGCGTGCTCGTTGCCCACGCCGGCTACGTGGCCACGGCAATCCAGAACACCGAGTGGGGGACCTTCGTGGCCAACCTGAGCGCGGGGGTCACGCTCTTCTTCGTGATCTCGGGTTTCCTGCTCTACCGGCCGTTCGTGGCGTCCGACCTGTTGGCGCTCGAGCGTCCGGGCCCGTTCGACTTCTATCGCCGCCGCGTGCTGCGGATCGTGCCCGCCTACTGGCTCGCGCTCACGCTGCTGGCGATCTATCCGGGGCTCGTCGGCGTGTTCACCGGCAAGTGGCCGTGGTTCTACTTCCTCGGGCAGGTGTACGGCCCCGACGCCACCAGGGTCGAGGGCATCTCGTTCGCTTGGAGCCTCAACGTCGAGGTGATGTTCTACCTGCTGCTCCCGCTGTACGCGTTGGCCATGCGGCGCGCGACCGCGCGCCTCGAGCCCGCGCGCCGCGTGCGGGTAGAGCTGATGGCGCTCGCGGCGCTGGCGATCGCGTCGGTAGCGATCCGGATCTGGGACCTCCAGGGCGGCGGCGGCGCCCTCCAGGTGACCCTCGCAACCACGTTCCTGTGGTTCGCGCTCGGCATGGGGCTGGCCGTACTGAGCGCCTGGTTCGAGCGCACGGGAGCCCGCCCTGCCGCGGTGAGGCTGATCGAGTCGCGCCCGGGGCTCGCCTGGGTCGGAGCCGCGGCGGCCTACCTGCTGCTGGCGCTCGTGGTGAGCACCGACCCGGGCCAGGCGCTCGCCTACACCGACGGTCAGTGGCTCGCGCAGCATCTCCTGGCCGCCGCCGTGGCCTTCCTGCTCGTGCTGCCCGCCGTGTTCGGTGACGACCGAGGCGGCGCGCCCCGCGCGGTGCTGGCCTTCCCGGCGCTCGCCTGGCTCGGCCTCGTCTCGTACGGGCTCTATCTCTGGCAGGGCGGGGTGATCGCGGCGCTGGCCGAGGAGGGTGTGCTCGGCTGGGCGCCGGACTCGCGCTTCCTCGTCCTCACGTCCATCACGCTGGTGGTCACCGTCACGTGCGCGGCGCTCTCCTACTACCTGGTCGAGCGGCCGATCCTGCGTTTCAAGTATCCGCGGCGAGGTGCCCGACAGGCCCGCTCGGCGGCCTCTCCCGCGACGGTGCGCGCGGATTAGGACGCGACGCGCCCGCCGCGTTCGGCCCTAGACTGCGGCCCGTGAATTCGAGAGGCGCCCTCCGTGCGGACGCGCGCATCGCGCTCGTGCACGACTTCCTCGTGAGCGTCCGCGGCGCCGACCGGGTGTTCCTCGAGATGTGCGACCTCTGGCCGGAGGCGGACGTTTTCACCCCCGTCTACGACGAGCGCGGCACCGAGGGGCGCTTCGCGGACCGCACGATCCACACCTCGTTCCTTCAGCGCACGCGGCCCACGGCGCGCACCTTCCGGGCGCTGCTGCCGCTCTACCCAGCGGCGATCGAGTCGTTCGACCTGTCCGGCTACGACCTCGTGATCTCGAGCTCGAGTGCCTGGGCGCACGCCGTGATCTGCGGGGAGCAGACCGTGCACGTGTCCTACTGCCACAACCCGTTCCGCTACGCCTGGAACGAGCGCCACCGCACGCTCGCCGAGCGCGGCGACCCGATCTCGCGCGCCGCGCTGCGCGGCTTCTTCCGGCGCTGGCGCGAGTGGGACTGGATCGCCGCCCAGCGGGTCGACCGCTACCTCACCAACTCGCGCGTCACGCAGGCGCGCATCAAGTCCTACTTCGGGCGTGAGTCGCGGATCGTCTACCCGCCGGTGGCCACGGACCGCTTCTCGCCGGGGCCCACGGGCGACCACTACCTGGTGCTGTCGGAGCTCGTCTCGCACAAGCGGATCGATACGGCGGTGCACGCCTTCAACCGCCTGCGCCTGCCGCTCGTGATCGCGGGCGACGGGCCCGACCGGCGCCGTCTGCGCCGGCTGGCGGGTCCGACCGTTCGCTTCGCGGGCCGCGTGAGCGACGCCGAGGCCGAGCGTCTGATGGCCAGCTGCCGCGCGCTCGTGGTCACGAGCATCGAGGAGTTCGGCATCGCCGCCGTGGAGGCCCAGGCCGCCGGGCGCCCGGTGATCGCGCGCGCCGGGGGCGGGCTCTTCGAGACCATCCTCGAGGACGAGACCGGCTGCTTCTGGGAGGGCGGGCCGGACGAGCTGGCGGTCGCCGTGGCCGCCTTCGACCCGGACAGCGTGGACCCCGCGGCGTGCGTCGACAACGCTCGCCGCTTCGACTCGCGCGTCTTCCGCGAGACGCTGCCGCGCGAGGTCGAGCGCGCGCTGCACGAGGCGCCCGCCGAGCGCTCCGACGAGCGCACGCGCGGGCCGCGCCGGGGGGTTCCTGCCCGGCGCCCGGGCTCGCTGTACCGCCGCGGCGCCGCCTGGTAGCGCGCGTTGGACGAGCCGCTCTACGACCGCCTCCGGGAGATGGAGGACGACCACTGGTGGTTTCGCGGACGCCGGGCCGTGATCGCGGCGCTGGTGGACCGCGCCGGAGCGCTGCCCGCCGACCCGCGCGTGCTGGACGCGGGCTGCGGCACCGGACGCAACCTCCAGGAGTACGCGCGGCTCGGGCGCGCCGAGGGCGTGGAGCCGTCGGCCACGGCGGTGGACTACTGCCGCGAGCGCGGCCTGACGGTGCACCAGGCCGGCCTCGAATCGCTGCCGTTCGAGGACTCGTCGTTCGATCTCCTGTTCGCCTCGGACGTGCTCGAGCACGTGGAGGGTGACGTGGAGGCGTTTCGCGAGCTGCGCCGCGTGGCGCGCCCGAACGCCGCCTTCGTTATCACGGTGCCCGCCTACGCCTGGCTCTGGAGCCACCACGACGACTCCCACCACCACGTGCGCCGCTACACCCGCGGGCTGCTCGCCCGGCGCGCCCTCGCCGGCGGCTGGCGGCCCGTGTTCGCCTCCTACTTCAACACCGTGCTGCTGGCGCCGATCGCCCTCGTGCGATTGGCGCAGCGCGGCCACCCCGCCAGCGAGACGAGCGATTACGAGCGCACTCCCGTCGCACTGTCGCGGCTGCTCGAGGCGCCCATGCGCGCCGAGGCCCGGCTGATCGGGCGCGGGGTGCGCCTGCCGGCCGGCGTTTCGGTGGGAATGGTATGCCGGGCTGATTAAGCCGTGTCGATGAATTCGCCGATCCGGGTATGGCGGCAGGCGTGATTGCGAACCGGTCGTGCGCGAGTTGGGTCCGGCGGACAGCGACGTTGGCGGTGCTGGGGGCGTTGTCCCTGGCCGCCGCTCCGGCGGCCGCGCAGGAACCCGCGCCGCCGCCGTGGCTGAAGGTCGAGAACGGCCGGACGCAGCCGCAGTTCAACTTCGCCGCGGCAATCGAGCAGACCGTGTTCGTGGAGACGGAGCTCGACAGCGACGACGACGGGCGCCTCGACCGCGTGCGCATCCGGATCAGCCGGCCGCGCCAGACGCAGAGCCTGGGCTACAAGGTCCCGGTCGTCTTCGAGCACAGCCCCTACCGGGGTGACTTCGGGCCGGCAGAGAACCACGAGGTGGACTTCCAGTTCCTGCCTCAGGAGTTTCTATTCGGTGGCGGGGGCAGCACGGCCACTCAGCTGGAGCGCGCCGCGACGACGAGGCGCGCGGCCGAGCGCAGCGCACGTTCGCGCCTACTCCGCGCCGCCGGTCCGCGAGCCGACCTTCCCGGCTCGCTCGACAACTACTACGTCCCGCGCGGCTACGCGGTCGTGCTGGGCGAGAGCATCGGCACGTTCAACTCGGACGGCTGCCCAACGGTGGGCGACCGGGTCGAGACGCTCGGCACGAAGGCTGTGATCGACTGGCTGAACGGCCGGGCGAGGGGCTTCGACAGCGCCGCCCCGGGCGGCAACCGGGTGATCGCCGACTGGACCACGGGCGCCGTCGGCATGGTGGGTGTCTCCTACAACGGCACCCTGCCCAACCAGGTGGCCACCACCGGGGTGGAGGGCCTCGAGACGATCGTCCCGATCTCGGCGATCTCCTCCTGGTACGACTACTACCGCGCCAACGGCCTGGTAAGGGCGCCGCACTCCGAGGTCCAGGGCGTGGGGGACAACGGCTTCCTCGGCGAGGACACCGACGTGCTGGCCTCCTTCATCGGCGGCAGCCGGATGGACGACCGCTGCGCCGGCACGCTGCCCTACCTGCTCGAGACGCAGGACCGCGTGACGGGCGACTACAGCCCGTTCTGGGCAGCGCGCGACTACCTCGACGACGTGGACGACATCGAGGCGAGCGTGTTCGTCGTCCATGGCCTGAACGACTGGAACGTCATGACCAAGGCGTTCGCCGAGTGGTGGTACCGGCTCGATCAGTACGAGGTTCCGCGCAAGATCTGGCTGCACAACGGCGGCCACGGCGGTCAGGGCCCGGGCGGCTCGCCGGCCCAGCTGGCCTACAAGGCCACCGAGAACCGCTGGATGGATCACGAGCTGTTCGGCGTCCAGAACGGGATCATGAGCGAGCCCCGCTCGACGATCCAGCGTGTCGACGGCTCGCTCTCGAGCGAGGCGGACTGGCCCGCGCCGGGCACGAGCGACGCCACCCTGCGGCTGTCCGCTCCGGATAGAGACGCGCCGGGCACGCTCTCGAGCGATGTGAGCGCCGCGGCCTGGGTCCAGGACTTCGTGGACGAGGGGCGCACCTTCGACACCGACGACGTGCTGATCCAGGGGCCGGACGAGGATCGGCCCAACCGGCTGATCTACCGCTCGCCGGCGCTCGGAGCGAACGTGCGCATCAGCGGCACGCCCTGGGTCAACCTGCAGATGTCGATCCAGAACCGCAACGCGGCGAACCTCACGGCGGTGCTCGTGGACTACGGGCCCGGCGGCGACGCGCCGGTGATGGTCACCCGCGGGTGGCTCGATCCCCAGAACCGGAACGGCTACAGCGACAGCGAGCCCGTGCGCCGCGGCCGCTACTACGACTTCCGCTGGGACCTCCAGCCGGACGACTACATCTTCGAGGCGGGGCACCGGGTCGGACTCGTGGTGGTGTCCACCGACCACGACTACACGATCCGGCCCGACCCCGGCACGCGGCTCACGCTGCGGCCGTCGGAGAGCAGCATCGAGCTGCCGGTGCTGGGCGGCCAGGGAGCACTCGGCTTCTAGCGGCGCCGAGCGTGATGCGCCGGTGACACCCGGGTGACAGCCGGGCGCTAGATGTTGGTCCGTGCCGGTCGAGGATCTCGAGCTGGAGGCGGCGTTGGCCGCCGTGGAGGCGGCGCGCGAGCGGCCCTACTTCGACGAGTCCGCCGACGAAGCGGAGCGTGAGCGCTACTACCGGCCGGTCGACGGCGCGGCCACGGGGGCTGAGCTCTACCGGGCGCTGTCGGCGCTGCTCGAGGACACGCATGGGCCGCAGCCGTCCTACAAGCCCACGCGCTTCGTCTATCCCTGGGTGGACCTGCACCCTGACGGGCTGTTGCGCAGCATCTACTCGGGCGAGAGCTTCACCGCCGAGGAGCTGGTGCGTGCCGACCTCGAGGCCGAGCGGGCGCGCAGCGAGCGGCTGATCGGCCTTGTGCGGGACGGCGTGGCGCTCGGGCCGCGCGAGCTCGAGGCCGAGTTCGACGCGCTCGAGCGCGAGATGCCGTTCAACTGCGAGCACGTGGTGCCGCAGTCGTGGTTCTCGAAGCGCGAGCCGATGCGGGGCGACCTGCACCACCTGTTCGCCTGTGAGTCGCGCTGCAACAGCTTCCGCGGCAACTGGCCCTACTTCGACTTCGACCGCCGCCGGCGCGTGCTGCGCGAGGACTGCGGCCGGCGCGAGGAGGAGGGGTTCCAGCCGTCCGCCGGGAGGGGCCCCGTCGCCCGCGCCACGCTCTACTTCCTGCTGCGCTACCCGCGTCAGGTTGGGGACACTGAGCGCGAGCTCACCGCCGGGCGGCTCGAGATGCTGCTGCGCTGGCACGAGAACGACCCGGTGAGCGAGTACGAGCGCCACCGCAACGCCGCCGTCCACGAGCTCCAGGGCAACCGGAATCCGCTTATCGACCGGCCCGACTGGGCCCGCGAGCTCGACTTCGCCGCCGCGTGGACCTAGTCGAGCGCGGCTTTCAGCCGGTCGAGGTCCGGCGAGCCGAACACCACCCGGTTGCGCGTGGCCACGTAGACCAGGTCGAGGTCGACCCCGGCGCGCGCGATCTTGCGCGTGAGGTCCGCGAGCACGCCGGGACTGTCCTCGACCTCGACGACCACCACCTCGCGCTCGCGGGTCACCGCCAGATGCGAGATTGCGAGCGAGTGCCTGGCGGCGCCGGCGTGCTTGACGAGGATGTGGAGCTCGGCGCGCTCGCCCGGGCCGACGCAGGTGGCCGCCGCGATGTTCACGCCGGCATCGCTGATCGCAGCCGCGACCTGCGCGAGTGCCCCGGGCGTGTTCTCGACGTCGATGACCAGGTCCACTGCCACGGGAGGCTGGGCATCTTGCCATGAGTGCTCAGGCGGCGCGCGTAAGTTCTCCCTGGCTCCGCGGTTCGGAGTGCATGCGCGGTCGAATTCTCCATGGAATCGGAGTCCTCTTGACGGCCACGGTGGTGGTCGCGGCGGCGGTGCCGGTGAGCGCCGGTGCGGCCGGGCCCGACGCGGACGCGGCCAAGGCGAAGCGCGTCCCCTCCCTCCGCGCGATCGTCCCTGTCGGCCGCAAGGGCGGCGTGGCGCGCGACACGGCGCTCAAGACCTTCGCCGCGACCGTGGCCCCGCTGCCCGGGGTCAAGCCACGCAAGGGCGGCTACCCGCACATCCGGTCCGCGTCCGGCCCGATCCGCTGGGTGCTCCGGCACTGGCCCCGGCTGAGCCGTAGGCAGCGCGCGGCCGTCCGCAGAGCGCTGCCGGGCGTCAGGACCCCGGGCGCCAAACCCGCCGCGGCGCCTCGGCGTGCCCGTTCCGCCCAGCTGGTCGCGCTTCAGAAGATCGCGGACCAGGGCAGCGCGCTGCTCAACACGTTCCTCTCGCCCGACCTGACCATCCTCGTCCACGTGGACGTCGACCTGGTCTGGAAGAGCGCGGACGCCGGCGCCTATGCCCAGCTCGACGGCGGCTGCCGGATTTCGTTCCCACCCGGCACGGACCCGGACAACATCTACGTGAGGGAGCTGATGCTCCACGAGCTGACCCACTGCTACGAGTTCCAGCTCAGCCCGGCGCCGTACGGGTCGGCGCCGTGGGTGGCGGAGGGGGCGGCCGAGTGGGTGCAGGCGGTCGTGAGCAAGCACTGGCTCGGCGCCGGCTACGACTCGCAGGTGATCTCGGGCGACTGGAAGGCCTACTTCAAGAACTTCACCGCGCCGCTGACCCAGCACGCGTACTCGGCCATGCCCTACTACGCGCACCTCGCCCACCGCTACGGCCAGGCCCAGGTCTTCCAGACGATCACCGCGATGTTCAAGGCCCCGCCCAAGGACGCCTATGGGATCTTCACCGGCGGAAATCCGGTCCAGTTCCTCGACACGCTCGCGCCGTCGGGCACCCGCCTGAGCCCCCTGGGCCAGAGCTGGGTCACCGCTGGCCCGCACCTACCTCCCGTCGACCAGGGTCGCTACAACCCACCGTCGGTCGCCGTCGGAGCCGGAACGGTGAACCTGGACACCGGCGCCTACCGGCGCACCGTGGTCGGCCTCAACCCGGCCAAGGGCGCTGAGGCGATGAAGCTCGACGTGGGCTCGCCGAACAGCGCGTGGGGGCTCCTCCACGGGCAGCAGGGGGATCTCCGCATCCAGGACGGCGACAGCTACGTCTGCCTCGGCAAGCAGTGCACCTGCCCGGACGGCCGGGAGATACCGCGGCTGGGCGACGACGGCTACCTGGCCCTGTTCGCCCACGGCAAGGCGGCCACGGTCCGGCTGAAGGGCGCCAAGCTCAGCGAGGCGTGCGACCAGGACCCGAGCGCGATGGTCGTCTCCGGCGCGTTCAACATGGTCGTGAAGGAGCGGGGCTCGTGCGGCCTGAAGTCGAGCGAGATGGGCTCGCGGCGGCTCGACGCGCTGTTCGCCACCGGCTACTCGCCCTCGCGCCCGCAAGGCCTCGGCCAGGTGCTGCTGGACGTGAGCGGCGCGGGCCCGGGCAGCTACCCGTCCGAGATCGACAACCCGGGCCCCTGGGGCAGCGCCCTGGTCACCCGCTTCGGCGAGCCAGGCGGCGGGAGCTGGAGCAGCTACAACCCGGTCGGCCAGGACCCGATCGTGAAGCACTTCGGCACCGTGAGCGTCAAGGCCGTCAGCCAGAACGGCGCGTCGGGGACGGTCGACATGGTGCTGTTCGCGAACCCGCCCAAGGCGCTGACCAAGGTGCACCTGAGGGGTCGCTGGAGCTGCGTGCCGTACGACAAGGTGTTCCCGCAGAAGCCCTAACGCGGCACCAATACCTCGTACTCGCCCCGGCGCACGAGCGTCCGGTACTCGCGCTCCAGGTAGCGGTCGAGGATGCGCACGCCGGTCGGCTCGCCGCGCAGGTTGGGCTCGCGCCGCACCGAGATCGGGTCGAGCCAGCGCACGACCGCGCGCGGGCGCTCGCGCTCGAGCGCGGCCACGATGGCGGCCTGCTCGCCGGGGCGGGCGAGCAGGCCGAAGTCCGCCTCGGCCGCGTTGGGTCGCTCGGTGAGCACATACACGCGCGGGTCGTTGAACGGCACCAGGTCGGAGCGCAGCGTGGCCACGTAGATCGGCTCGCCCGGCGGCACCAGGCCCTGCACGGTCTCGACCATCCGCTCGATCGCGCGCGCCTCGCCCGGTGGCGCCTTGGCGCCGTCGGCCACCGCCACGTCGATCGTGTCGAGCTCGGGCGGGGCGAGCAGCGCCTTGCCGCGGTTGGCCACGCCGTGGAGCAGGAACAGGCCGAGCACCACGGCGCACGCCAGCGCGAGCACGCGCGGGCGCCGGGCGAGCGCGATGCAGGCCGGAAGCACGAGCGCGAGCGCCACGATCAGCGGGGTGGTGTGGAACTCGTCGGCCCGCGAAAGCAGGTAGGCCACCATGCCGGCGGCGAGCACGAGCAGGCCGGCCAGCCGCCACTCGCGGCGTGCCGACGGCAGCCACGCGAACAGGGCGAGTCCGAGGCCCACGAGCCCGAGCAGCGGGAGGTAGAAGCCGAGCACGTCCTTGGCGTCCTCGGCGAGCGCGCCCGGGGGCCGGGCGCGCAGGTCGCCGTGGTAGGAGAACGGGAACGGGAGCGTCCACCACTCCTTCTCCCGGAGCGACTTGCCCACCAGCTCGTCGTAGAGGTCGGCCGGGCCGATGGCGGCCGCGAAGGGCAGGTAGAGGAGCAGCGCCAGGCCGGCCGCAGAAGGAGGGCCACCGCCACCGCCGCCGCCCCGTACAGCGCGAAGTCGAGCCGCCAGGCGGCGGCCAGTCCGATCAGGAGGCCGGCTGCCACGAGGTCGCGCGCGGGGAGGATGCTCTCCCGGGAGCGGGTGGCGGCGCCGTAGGCCAGCAGCACCAGCAAGAGCGCAAACGGGAACGGCGTGGGGCTCGTGGGCTGGGCCATAGCGCAGGCCGCGGTGAGCCAGGCCACGAGCGCCAGCCAGGGCGGGGCGTCGCGGCGCACGAGCGCGTAGACGGTGGTTGCCACCGCGGCGTCGCAGAGCACCCGCAGCACCCGCCAGGACATGAGCGAGGGCCCGAAGAGATCGAACCAAGCCCCGAGCGCGTAGGGCTGGGCGGGGCCGTAAGGCCAGAGGAAGTCGCGGTAGGGCAGCTCGCCGTTCGCCACCCGCGCCGCGGCCGCCAGCACCACGCCCTCGTCGAACTCGGCGCCTCCGCGCCAGATCGTGAAGCCGGAGATCAGCGCCGCCCCCGCGAACAGCCCGAGCAGCGGCAGCGCAGCGCGGCCGAGGCGCGCGCCGCCTCGCTCCGGGGCGGCCGCTGCCTGTGCCCGCGTCGACACCGCTTGCCAATATTGCAGACTTGCCACGGCCGTCCTCACCGGGCCTCGCGGACCGCCCGGCGCGTCTCGTCGTGCAGGCCGTGCTCCTCGTGGGCCCCGCCGTGCTCGCCTTTCGCGCCGGCGGCTTCTTCGACGGGCCGCGCGCAGTGGCCGCGGTCACGGCCTGGGTGCTCGTGGCGCTGTCGGCCCTCACCTTCGCGCAGCCGTTCCCCGGCGGCACGCCGGCGCGGGTCGGGCTGGGGGCCCTGGCCGCGCTCTCGGCCTGGGTGGCGATCGGCGCCTCGTGGGCGCCGCTCGGCGGGCCGGCGCAGGACGACCTGATCCGCGACCTGCTCTACCTCGGCGCGCTGCTGCTGGCGATCACCGCCTGGCGGCGGCGCGAGGAGCTGCGCCGCGTGGAGCCGGTGCTGGCTGCGGGCGCGCTCGTGGTGGTGGGCTATGGGCTCGCCGGGCGGCTCGTGCCCGGGATCGTCGAGCAGGAGACCTCGATCAGCGCCGCCGGGCGGCTCGACCAGCCGCTCACCTACTGGAACGCGATGGGCGCGCTCGCCGCGATCGGCTTCGTGCTCTGCGCCCGCGTGAGCGGCGACACCGCCAGGCCGCTCGCCCTGCGGGCGGCCGCGGCGGCGTCCGCCGTGCCGCTGGCGGCGGGCGTCTACGTGAGCTTCTCGCGGGGGGCGCTCGCCGCGCTCGCCGTCGGCGTCGTGGTGCTGCTGCTGCTCGCGCCCGGCAGGCAACAGCTTGGCGCCGCCGCCATCGCGCTCGTGGCCGGCGGGCTCGCGGCGGTCGCGGCGAGCCTGCTGCCGGGGGTCGAGTCGCTCGCGGGCTCCGCTGCGGACCGGCGCGCCGACGGGCTCGTGATGCTGGCCGTTCTGCTCGTGCTCGCGGCCGCGGCGGGCGGCGCAGTCGCGCGGCTCGCCCGGGAGGGAGCCGGCGAGCGCCAGCCGGCCGAGCCCGCGCGAGCACTCAAGCGGCCCGGCCTCGTGGCGGCGCTCGCGCTCCTGCTCATCATCGGAGCCCCGCTGGCGGCGGCGGCCCTCGACGACAGCGGTGAGAACGCGCCCGAGGGCGCGACCGCCGGGCGGCTCAGCGAGGTGGGGAGCAACCGCTACGACTACTGGGAGGTGGCGCTCGGCCAGTTCGCGGACGACCCTCTGCGCGGCGGCGGGAGCGGCTCGTTCGAGGTGGAGTGGCGGCGCGAGCGCGAGATCGACGAGGCGGTGGGGGACGCGCACTCGCTCCCGCTCGAGACCGCCGCCGAGCTCGGGCTGATCGGCCTGGCGCTGCTGGCCGCGCTGGTGGGCGCCGTGGCGCTGGCGGCGCGCCGCTCGTGGCGCGCGGATCCGTCCCTGACGAGCGGCATGGCGGCGGCGCTCACCGTCTGGGGGGTGCACACCTGCCTCGACTGGGACTGGGAGATGCCGGCCCTCACACTCGTCGCGGTGGTGCTCGCCGGCGCGCTGCTGGCCGCCGAGGAGCTCCGCGATGAGCTCAGCGCCCCGCCAGCGGGTTGAGCTCGAGCGCGCGCCCGCGCGCCCGCCGTGCGCCCGCCGGATCGCTGTCGGCCAGCAGGAGCGAGAGCGTGGCCCAGGCGCCGAAGTTGTCCGGCTCGTCGCGCAGAACACGGCGCAGCAGCGGCTCCGCCTCGCCGGCGCGGCCGGCGCCCTGCAGCGCCCCGGCCGCGCTCAGGACCGGGGCGCTCGCGTGACATCCGCCCAGCAGTGTGGAACGCGCCTCGCTGAGCTCGGCGGCGCCGCCGCCGATCCCGCCCAGTGCGCGCCCGATCGTGGCCGCGGCCTCGTTGCAATCGTCCTCCGTGCGTTGCCAGGACACGATCGCGACGACCGCCGCCAGCGCGACCGCGAGCAGCGCGAGGCGGACGGCGAGGCGGCCCGGGCTCGACATCGGGGCGAACAGTAGCCTCCCGCCGCCGAGTGTCCCGCCGCCTGCTCTCGCCCGCCCTCGCCGCGCTCGCGTTCGCGATCGCGCTGCTCCAGCGTCCCGGCGAGGCGGTGGCGGACACGAAGATCGACCTGCATGTCGACCCGGTCGGCTTCCTCGCCGACGTGGCGTCGGTCTGGAGCGACTCCGGCGGTCTGGGGCAGGTCCAGTCGGGTCAGTACTCGGGCTACCTGTTCCCGATGGGGCCGTTCTTCGCGCTCGGGGACCTGCTCGGGCTGCCGCCCTGGCTGATCCAGCGGCTCTGGCTCGGTCTTCTGCTGGCGCTCGCGGCGTGGGGGACCGTGCGCCTGCTCGACGCCCTGCTCCCTCGCGAGCGCGGCGCCGCGCACCTGGTGGCCGGGCTGCTCGTGCTGCTCAACCCCTACGTGGTGGTATTCGCGAACCGCACCAGCGTCACGCTGCTCGGCTACGCGGCGCTGCCGTGGCTGCTGCTGATCGTCCAGCGCGGCGTGCGCGACCCGCGCCGGCTCTGGTGGGCGGCGGCGTTCGCGCTGGTGCTCGCGTCGACCGGCGGCGGGGTGAACGCCGCCGTGACCGGTTGGATCCTGCTCGCCCCGATCCTGCTGGCGGCCTACGAGGCGGCCTTCGGGCCGGTGCGCTGGCGCGACGTGGGTGCCTTCGCGGTGCGGGCCGCGCCGCTTGCCGTGCTGGCCTCGCTGTGGTGGATCGTGCCGGTGGCGGCGCACGCCCGCTACGGACTCAACTTCCTGCCCTTCACCGAGGCGCCCGGCTCGATCTGGGACACCACGAGCCTGAGCGAGGGCTTCCGCCTGCTCGGGTACTGGATCGGCTACCTCGGCGTGGGCTACGGCGGCACGCTCACGCCGTACTTCGACACGGCCCCGACCTACCTCTTCGACATTCCGGTGATCGTGGCCACCTTCTCCGTGCCCGCGCTCGTGATCGCCGGGCTCGCGCTCAGCCTGCGCTGGCGTTACGGACCCTTCTTCCTCGCACTGCTCCTGCTCGGGCTGCTGATCACTGCGGCGGGCTTCCCCGACGGCGCGCCGCTGCGCCGCGCGCTCACCTTCACCTACTACCGGCTCGAGGCCGTCCAGTTCCTGCGCACCAGCTACAAGGCGACCCCGCTCGCGGCGCTTGCGCTCGCCTGCCTCGGCGGCGTGGCCGCGGGGGAGGCGTGGCGCCGGCTCCGCGCTCGTCCGGCGGCGCTCCGCGCAGCTCTGGCCGTGGGCGCGGCCGTGCTCGTGGGCCTCACCGCGCTGCCGCTGCTCGAGGGGCGGGGGGTCGACGAGCAGGTGACCTACGACGTGCCCCGCGCCTGGGAGCTGGCGGCCGACGACCTCGACCGCGAGCTGCCGCCCGGGTCGCGCGCGCTCGTGCTGCCCGGCCAGGTGTTCCCGTTCTACGAGTGGGGCGGGACCCAGGACTCGATCCTGCCGGCACTTTCCGACCGGCCGGTCACGACCCGCTACATCGAGCCCCACTCGGACCTGCACGCCGTGGACATGCTGTTCACGGTCGACGGGCTCGTGCAGCAGCGCCGCGTCGTGCCGGGTCAGCTCGGGCCGCTGCTCCACCTGCTCGGGGTGCGCGCGCTGGTGACCGCCGCCGACGACGACCGCGCGCTCAGCGGCTCGGTCGATCCGCGGGCAGCCGAGGCACAGCTCGCGAGCGATCCCGCCCTCGGCGAGGCGGAGCGCCGCTACGGCCGCTTCGGCAGCCTCCCGCGCGTGCGCCGCTACGACCTGCCGGCCGCGCGCCCGCTGGTGCGCATCGAGCCGTCGGGGCCCGGGCTCGTGGTGGACGGCTCCGCCGAGGCGCTCGCCGGACTCGCGGCGTTCGGCGCGCTTCCCCGCAGCGGGCCGATCCTGTATGCGGGCGACGCCGAGCAGGCGGCGGTGGAGCGTGCAGCGGTCGGCGGCGAGGTCGTGGTGAGCGACTCCAACCGCAGGCGAGTGTTCCTCAGCTCGCGCCCGACGCAGAACGTGGGCGCCACGCTCGGTCCGGACGATCCGATCTCGAAGGACGGCGCCCAGCTCAACCCGTTCGGGGAGCGCGGCACCGACGGGCAGACCGTGACGCTGCTCGATGGGGCCGACTGGATCCGAGCGCCCTTCTCGCCCCAGTTCGCACAGTTCCCCGAGCACCGCCCGTACACGGCCTTCGACGGCGATGCGGACACGTTCTGGATCGCCGACCGCAACCTCGACGTGGACCGGCGCCGCATCGAGATCGCGTTCGAGCGCCCGCGTGACGTGCCCTATATCGACGTGCTGCCGCGGCGCGAGAGCCGTACCCGCGTGACCTCGCTCGAGGTGGGGGGCCGGACGTTCGAGATCGAGCCCGGCTGGAACCGCCTGCCGGTGGAGCTCGCGGACGTGGAGCGGCTCGAGCTGGCGATCGGGGGCCTCAGCGGGGGCTCCGAGGAGTTCCGCGGCCCTGGCGCGCTCGCGGAGGTGCGCATCCCCGGGCTCGAAGTGAGCGAGAGCCTACGCACGCCGCGGCTGGCCGAGACGGCGCTCGAGGGCCGCGACCTGTCGCGTACGGGGCTCAGCTACCTGTTCGCGCGCACGACGGGCGACAACCCCTACCGGCGCGCGCCCGAGCTGAACCCCGACCGCGGCTTCGTGGAGGACGGCCCGCGCGACGTCGCCGCGCTCGCCTCCGAGCCCGGCGACGGGGAGCGGCAGATCCGGCGCAGCATCGATCCGCCCGAGGCCAGGAGGTACGAGCCGCAGGCCTGGGTCTCGGTGGCCTCGGACGCGCCGGACGAGCTGATCGACGAGCTGCTCGGGCTACCGGCCGGCTTCCGCTCCTCGGGGCGCCACGAGGGCCTGCCCGGCCGGCGCGCCTCGAGCGCGTTCGACGGCGACCCGGGCACGGCGTGGATCGCGCCGAGCGCGGGCGGCCCTCCCTGGATCGAGTGGGAGACGGAGCGTCCGGTGTCACTCTCCCGCCTGCGCCTCACAGCGGTGCGCGCGCCCGGCGTGGGGGCGCCCGCGCGGGTGCGCGTGAGGTCGGCGGGCAAGGTTTCGCCAGCGCTCGAGGTGGCGGACGGGGGGCTCGTCACGCTGCCGGGGCCGCTGCGCGGGCGGCGCTTCCGGCTCGAGCTGCTGGAGGGCGACCGCGCCGGCGCGCCGGCGCTCGGCATCGCGGAGCTCGACGCGCCGGGCGTCGCGGCGTACGAGCCGCGCGGCGGCGGCTCGTTCCGGTCGCCGTGCGGCGCCCTTCGCCTGTCGGCGAGCTCGGGCGCCCGCGCCGACCTGCGCGTGGACGGCGCCGTGCGCCGGCTCGACGCCGGGCGGCCGCTGCGAGCCACCGCCTGCGGCGACGCGCTCGAGCTGCCGGCCGGCCGCACGGTCGTGGAGACCCGCTCGCGGCTCTTCCTGCCGAGCCTGGTCCGGCTGCGCTCGCCGGCGCCCGACGGCGCCCCCGTGCCGGTCACCGGTGGCGGGAGCGTGATCGACCGCGGCGCGCGCGGACACGGTTCCTACAAGGACGTCCGGGTGGAGGTCGAGGGCCCCTCCTGGCTCGTGCTCGGCGAGAGCTTCAACCTCGGCTGGACGGCGTCGTGCGACGGTGACGACCTGGGGGACCCGCGGCCGATCGACGGCTTCGCCAACGGCTGGCGGGTGGAGCAGGGCTGCGAGCGGGTGGAGATCGTGTTCGGTCCGAACCGGGTCGCCATCTGGTCGTACGTTCTCTCCGGGCTCGCGTGCCTAGTGCTGCTCGTGCTGCTGGCGCTGCGGCGTCCGCCGCGGAGGGCCGAGGAGGAGCGGCCCGCCGTGCTGCCCGCGCTGCCGGCCGTCCGCCGGCTTCCGCTCGGCCGGGCGGCCGCGATCGGCCTCGCGGCCGGCCTTGTCGGAGGCTTCCTCTTCGCCCTGCGCGCCGGGGTGGTGATCGGCCCGCTCGTGGCGCTGCTGCTCTGGCGCGGCCCCTCGATCCCCCAGCTCACCGCCGCCGCGGCGGCGCTCGTCGGCCTGGTGGTGCCGACGCTCTACCTGATCCTCATGCCCGACGACCTCGGCGGCTTCAACTCGGAGTACCCCGCCGACCTCATCTCCGCCCACTGGGTGGCGGTCGGGGCGTTCGTGCTGCTGGCGCTCGCGCTCGTCTGGGCTGTGCTCAGTACGGCCAGGGGCCGGAGCGGTGACCAAGCAGCCGCGCCAGCGGGCGCAGCCTCAGCACGATCGCGACCTTGACGGCGAGGTTGCGCACAAACCAGGGCAGCTCGAGCAGCTGCCGCCCGGCGTCCCGGGCGCGCTCGCGGAGGCCGCCCGCGGGCGCCGCGCGGTACTCGGCGAGGGAGCCGGTGCGGCCCTGGTACCGGAAGCGCTCGCCGGTGAGCAGCAGGCGCGCGATGGCGAGCGTCACGCCCACGGACGAGAACGAGTCGTGGATCAGGAGGGTGCCGCCCGGGCGCACGCGGGCGCCCCAGCGCTCGATGTCGTCGCGGGCGGGGCGGTAGCGGTGGGCGCCGTCCACGTAGAGCAGGTCGACCGGACCGTCCACGGCGTCGAGCGCCTCCAGCGATGGCCGGCGTACGTGCCTCACGCGCTCGCCCACGCCGGCGCGCGCCAGGTTTGCCATGAACGCCTCGTGGTCGGCCTGCCCCTCGCCGGCGCTGCCGTGGATCTGCTGCGGACCGCGGTCGTTGCCGGCGTGCGGGTCGATGGCCACCACCGCCACGCCGTCGGCGGCGGCGCCCGCCAGCACGATCGCCGAGCGCCCGCGGTAGGAGCCGATCTCCACCACCGTGGCGGGCGCCTCGAGCGCCGCGACACGCTCCCAGAGCACGTGCGCCTGGGCGTCGGTCATCCATCCCTCCACCCCCGCGACCGCCGCCAGAGCCCCGGCGAAGCCGCCACGGGCGTCCATATCCTGCCCGGCGTGCGGGTCCGGATCGGTCACGTCCCTTGCTGAGGAAGGCTGCTGCATGGCTGCGGGCGCGGCCCGTCCTGGCCGCGGCTGCACTCTACGCGGTGCTCGGGGCGCTCCTGTTCTCGCCCGCGTTTGTGCCGGGGCGCACGCTGTCCGCCTCGGACTACCTCTGGACCGCCGCTCCCTGGCGCGCGCTCAAGCCGGACGGCGTGCGCGGTTTCGGCTCGAACCCGGAGATGGCCGACCAGTCCGCGGCCTTCCTCCCGTTCCTTCAGTACACGCGCGAGCGGCTGCCCGACATCCCGCTCTGGAACCCGCACATCATGGGCGGCCGGCCGTTTCTGGCCAACGCGCAGTCGGCGATCTTCTCGCCCTTCAGCGCGCCCGCCTACGTGCTGCCGTTCTGGCGCTCGCTGGCCGTGATCGCGCTGCTCAAGGTGTTCGTGGCAGCGTTCGGCATGTTCCTGCTGGCGCGGGCGCTCTCGATGCGCTGGCCGGGCGCCTTCCTCGCCGGCCTGGTGTTCGGCTTCGGCCTCTTCTTCCTCGCCTGGATCCCCTGGCCGCTGTCGAGCGTGTGGGCCTGGCTGCCCTGGCTGCTTCTGCTCACCGACCGCCTCGTGCGAAGGCCGGACGCGCTGGCGATCTGCGGGCTGGCTGCGATCACGGCGCTCCAGTTCTTTGGCGGGCATCCCGAGTCGAGCTTCCACTCGCTGTTCGCGGCGCTTGCCTTCTACGTGCTGCGCAGCGTGCAGCTGCGCCGCTCGGGCGAGGCGGCGCCGGTATCGCTCCCGCGCTCGATCGCCGCGTTCGCCGGGGCGATCCTGCTCGGCACGGCGCTGGCGGCGGTCACGCTGCTGCCGTTCGTGGAGCTGCTCGCGAACTCGACCGACGTGGCCGAGCGCGGCGCCACCGGCGCGACCAAGGTGGCGCTCAAGTTCTCGATCACGATTCTGCTGAACGACTACTACGGCCGCCCGACCGCCGAGCCGCTCGAGGGCTTCGTGCTCGAGCGAGCCTTCTACGTGGGCGCGCTCACGCTCACGCTGGCGGCGGCGGCTCTGCTCCTGCGGCCGACCGGCGAGCGGATCGCCGTGGCCGCCTTCGGGCTCTTCTCGCTCGCGATGGTGTTCGGGCTCGAGCCGCTGTTCTCGCTGGTGCGCGAGCTGCCCGGCTTCGGCGTGGTGCACAACACGCGCTTCACGATCCTCTACCTGCTCTGCATGGGGCTGCTGGCGGGCTGGGGCCTCGACGAGCTCACCTCCCGTGAGCGGCCGCCCGGACGCTCGCGCTGGCTCGTCGCGTTCGCGGCGCTGCTCGTGGCCCTGCCGGTCGCCTGGATCGTGATTCGCGGGCGCACCGAGTGGGGCTACCTGGTGAACGAGGGGCTCGACGTGGCCTGGGGCTTCGCGACGCCGGAGTTCTCGCCGCGCACGCGCTCGATCGTGATCGCGGGCGCGCTGCTGGTGTGGCTGCCGTTCGCGCTCGCCGCGCTCGGGCTGGTGGCGTTCAGGACGAGCGGCAGGCTGGCCGCGGGCGCCTTCGCGGCGCTCGCACTGCTGCTGATCTGCGCCGACCTGTTCCGCGCCGGGATGGGACACAACCCGGCGATCCCGATCGACCACGCCCGCCAGCCCGTCACGCCGGCACTCGAGCGGATCCAGGCGGGCTCCCCCGCGCGCTTCGTCGGCACGATCCCCACGGAGGCGATCTTCCCGCTCGTGCCCGACACCGCCATGCGCTACGGCATCTACGACGCGCGCGGCTACGACTATCCGATCGAGAAGCGCTTCGACCGTCTCTGGCAGCGCAGCGTGGAGCCGGTCACGCCGTTTGCGGTCCACACGATCCGCACCCCGATCACCGACAGCTCGCTGCGCACGCTCAGCCTGTTCGGGGTCGAGCAGGTGATGCAGCAGACACAGGACGAGCCCCTCGAACGGCCGGACGTCGAGCTCGCGTACGACGGGGAGGACGCGCGCATCTACCGCAACCCGGGCGCCCTTCCGCGGGCCTGGCTGGTGGGCGGGCAGCGGCTGGTCGAAAGCGAGGACGAGGCGCTCGACGCGGTGGCGGAGCGCGGCTTCGACCCGCGCCGCGAGGCCATCGTCGAGCGCGAGCTGCAGGGCCTCACGGGCACGGGGCGGGCGCGCATCGCGGAGTACGAGCCCGAGCGCGTGGTGGTCGAAACCGACGCCGACGCTCCCTCCCTGCTCGTGCTGAGCGACTTGCACTACCCGGGCTGGAAGGCGAGCGTCGACGGCCGCGAGGTGGACATCGAGCGCGTGGACTACCTACTGCGCGGCATCCCCGTGGCCGAGGGGGCAAGCACGGTCGAGCTGCGCTACGAGCCGCTCTCCTTCCGGATCGGCTGGATCGTGAGCCTGCTCGCGCTTGCGGGTATGGCGCTCGCGCTCGTGCTCCACCTGCGCCGGCGGCGGCGGCGGCCGGCGTGAGGCGCCTGGCGCACGCCGCGGCGGCGCGGCCGGTGCTGAGCGCGGCGCTCGTCTACGCCGTGCTCGTGCTGATCTTCGTGGGGCCGGGGCTGCTGCCCGGCCGGGTGCTGTCGAGCTCGGACTCGTACTGGTTCCAGGTCCCGTGGGCGTCCGACATCCCCGCGGGGCTCGAGCGCCCGGCCAACCCGGAGATCGACGACGCCCCGAGCGTGCTCCACACGTTCGTCCAGCACGCCAAGGCGGAGCTGCCGGACATCGCGCTCTGGAACCCGCACATCATGGCCGGGCGCCCGTTCCTGGCGAACATGCAGTCGCAGATCCTGTCGCCGTTCAGCCTGCCCGCCTACGCGATGCCGTTCTACGAGGCGCTGGCGATCACCGCGGCGCTCAAGCTGTTCCTCGGCTGCCTCGGCGCCTTCCTGCTCGGGCGGGCGCTCGGCATGCGCTTCGCCGGCTCGCTGCTGGCCGGCGCCGTGTTCGGCTTCGACCTCTGGCTCGTCACCTGGCTCGTCTACCCGCACGCGAGCGTGTGGGCGCTGATCCCGTGGCTCCTGTGGCTGGCGGACCGGCTGCTGCGCCGGCCGGACGGGCTCTCGTTCGCGCTGCTCGCCGGGGCTGTCGGAGTGCAGTTCCTCGCCGGCCACCCCGAGTCGAGCTTCCACGCGCTGCTCGTCACGGTCGCCTTCGTGGCCCTGCGCGCGTTCCAGCTGCGGCGCGACGGCGAGCTGCCGGCCATTGGACGCCCGCTCTTCTTGTTCGCCGGGTCGCTCGTCGCGGGGGCCGCGCTGGCGGCGGTGGTGCTGCTGCCGTTCGCCGAGCTCGTGCTGCGCTCCGCCGACCTCGAGCAGCGCGCCGGCAGCGCCGTGGACGCCAAGACCGCGCCACGCTTCCTGCTCGGGTTCTTCCTCTACGACTATTGGGGCCGCTCGACCGGCACGCCCCTCGAGCTCTTCCTGCTCGCCCGCGCCTTCTACGTCGGGGCGCTGCCGCTGATGCTGGCGGCCGCCGCGCTGATCCTGCGGCCCCGGCTGGAGCGCGTGGCGGTGGCGGGCTTCGCCGCGCTCTGCATGGCCGTGGTGGTGGGCGTGCCGCCGATCTTCCAGATCGTCACGGCGCTGCCCGTGTTCTCGAGCGGCCATAACACCCGGCTCGCGCTGCTGGCGCTGCTCTGCATCGCGCTCCTGGCCGGCTGGGGTCTCGACGAGCTGATCGAGCGCCGCCATCCGTGGGAGCGGCGGCGGCGCCTCGTGGCGTGGACCTCGGTCGCGATCTTCGCGCTGCCGCTCGTGTGGCTCGCGCTGGCGCGCACGGTGTCGTTGGACGACCTCGGCGAGGCGCTCGAGGTGGCCTGGCTGCTCGGAGCGCCGCCCGGCAACCTCGAGGCTGGCGCCGCCGACGTGATCCGGCTCGCCTCGGGGCTCGTCTGGCTGCTGTTCGGAGCGGCGGCGCTCGCGCTCGTGCTGCTGCGCGAGCGCGGCAGGCTGCCCGCCGCCGGGTTCGCGACGCTCGCCGTGCTGCTCACCGTGGTGGACCTGTTTCGTGCCGGCATGGGCTACACGCCGGCGATCGACGAGCGGTACGCCACTCAGCCGGTCACCGGCGCCGTGCGCTACCTCCAGAGCCGGCTGCCGTCGCGCTACGTGGCGGTAGGGGCGATCCCGCAGAACGCCCTGTCGATGCGCTTCGGCCTCTACGAGGCACGCGGCTACGACCTGCCGGTCGACAAGCGCTTCGACACCCTCTGGCGGCGCTACGTGAACCCCCAGTTCGCCTCGCAGGTCGACGAGAACCCGCTGGCGATCCCGCTCTCGTTCCAGGAGGTCACGCCCGAGCGACTGCGCGTGCTGGGCCTGCTCGGAGTAACGGACGTGCTGCAGGCGCGAGACGCGCCCGCGCTCGACGGCCTGCCCGGCGTGCGGCGCGCCTACGACGGTCCCGACGCCCGCGTGTACGCCTATGGCCGCGCGCTGCCGCGGGCGTTCGTGGTGGGCGCCCAGACCGTCGTCGGCTCCGAGGAGGAGGCGCTCGAGGCGATCACCGCCCCAGACTTCGACGGCCGCCGGACGGCGATCGTCGAGGACCGCATCGGGGGATTGCCCCAAGGCTCGCGTCCACCGCCCGGCGAGGCTCGGCTCGCCCGCCTCGAGCCCGAGCGGGTCGAGGTCGACGTGAGCGCCCGCCGCCCCGGCCTGCTGGTGCTGAGCGACCTCGAGTACCCGGGCTGGAAGGCCGAGGTAGGCGGCGAGGAGACCGACATCGAGCGGGTCGACTACCTGATGCGCGGGGTGCGCGTGCCCGCGGGCGACTCGACGGTCACGTTCAGCTACCGCCCGCTGAGCTTCACGGTCGGCTGGGTGGTGTCGCTCTTGGCGCTGGCCGGCGTGGTGACCACGGGCGCGCTCGGCTGGCGCGCCCGCCGCCGCCATGAACGTCCCTGACCACCCCCTATAGCGACCAGTCCGGGACGTTCGCTCGGCGCTAGGCCGTCAGGAAGCCCCGCTTGCCCGGCCGCGCGCTCGCCTGCCGGAACGACATCGCGAGCACCCCGGCCGCGCAGGCCAGCTGCAGCGCCGACAGCGCCAGCGCGATCTCGGTGAGGTTCGCTCCGATCCCCAGCAGCATCAGCACCTCCGCGAGCGCCGCGGGCCCGAGCACCCACAGGAAGCTCGCCCGGCCGAGCGCCAGCAGGTACTGGACCGACAGGTAGGCACAGGCGAGCAGCGCCATGGCCAGGCCGAGCCAGGGCAGCGCGCCGGCGGCCTCGGTCAGGTCCTCGCCGAACACCGTGCGGAGCAGCGGCTCGGCGGCCAGCGCGTAGATCAGCACCATCGGGATCGCCGCGGCGGCGATCAGCGCGAGCGTGCGCGTGAGCACCGGCCGCGCGTCGCCTCCCAGCTTGGCCCGGCGGGCGGCCTCGGGCAGCAGGTAGAGGCCGAGCCCGACCGCCACCCAGATGATCGCCTTGGCCGCCACGGCCGCCACCGCGTAGGAGCCGGCGGCGTCCTCGGTGGCCTCGTGCTTGACCACGATCACGTGGACCTCCTGGAGGGCGAACAGGAGCGTCAGGCCCAGCACGGGCACCCAGGCGTCGCCGAGCAGGTCGCGCAGCCGCGGCTCGTCGCCGTCGGGGTCGCGGTGGGGCAGCCGCCGCATCAGGGAGGGAGCGAGCGCGAGCGCCATGGTGCCGATCGAGAGCGCGCTGCCGAGGAAGGCGCCGGTCACGTCGAGCCCGGCGGCCACGAGGGCGAGACCGAACACGAGCCGCGTGCTGGACTCGCCGATGATCGAGAAGCCAACCATCTTGTAGCGCTCGAAGCCCTGGAGGGCGCCGCGCTCCACCGAGAGCACCATCCACAGCATCGCCGTGAGCGGCACGCCGGCCGCGGCCCACACCTCGTCGACGTTGATCACCGCGCCCAGCACGTGCCGGAGCGGGATCGCCGCGAGCGCCACCACCACCGTCGCGGCCAGAAGCCGCGTGAGCCATCGCTTGACTCCCGCGCCGGCGCGCGGGTCGCCGGACGCGACCGCGCGTGACACCTCCCGCGCGGCGGCGATCTGGAGCGCCGAGCCGGGGACCATCAGGATGATGAACGCCGAAACCAGGGCGGCCAGCGAGCCGTAGCCGCCGGCGCCGAGCACTCGCGCGAAGACGATCGTGAAGGCGAGGGCGATCACGTTGCTCGTGATCACCGCCGCCGCCAGGCCGGCCGCGCGGCCGGTGTCGGATTGCCGCAGTCCCTCGATCAGGCCGGGCCGGTCGCGGGCCGCCTCGACCTCGGACTCGAGCACCGCCAGGTTGTCGCGCGCGGTCCGGTCCCACGTGAACTCCTGAGCGCGCTCGAGCGCCCGCGCACCCAGGCGCTCGCGCAGCTCGCGGTCGCGCACGAGCAAGCGGGTCCTCTCCGCCAGCTCCTCGGGCTCGAGGGCCAGCAGGCCGGTCTCCTCGTCGACGATCGACTCGGGCAGCCCGCCCACCGCCAGCGCGGCGCTCGGGGTGCCGCAGGCGGCCGCCTCCATCACGGTGAGGCACCAGCCCTCGGCCGACGACGCGGTGAGGTTCACCCACGAGCTGCGCAGCAGCTCGAGCTTCTTCTCCTCGCTCACGTGGCCGTGCAGGCGCACCCGCTCGCCCAGCCCGCGCGCCTCGATCTCGGCCTCGATCGCCTCGCGGTGGTCGCCGTCGCCGGCCATCTCGAGACGCGCCTCGGGCACGTGCTCGAGCACGTCCAGCAGCACCTCGATCCGCTTGTAGCGCTTGAAGCGGCCCAGGTAGAGGAGCGTGGGCTCCGGCGCCCGCTCGCCGCCGGGCGAGTAGGCCGCCAGGTCCACCCCGATGTAGTTCATCGCGATCGACTCGCGCGGGATGCCGAGCGCCTCGAGGTCCAGCGCCGCGGCCTGCGAGATCGTGAGGAAGCGCGAGCCCCGGTAGAGGAAGCGAAGCGGGACCGTCTCGAGCAGGAACGCGGCCAGCGCGCCCTTGCGGCCCCACTCGCGTACGTAGTGGTCGCGATGCACGTGGTGCACGAGCGTGACCCGCGGCGTTCGCAGCCAGATCGGGGTCAGGAAGCTGATCCCGTTCACCACCTCGAGCACCACGTCGGCGTCGGGCACGAGGCCGCGCCACTGCTTCCAGATCGCGCGCGGGAAGACCGTCGAGCGTCCGCCGACCCGGTGGATCTCGAGCGCGCCGTGGCGCTCGTGGGGCAGGCAGCCGTCGTAGCCGCACGCGATCACCGACACCCGGTGTCCCCAGGCGAGCCAGCGCTCGACCTGCCCGTACAGGTTCGTGCCGGTGCCGCCCCCCTGCGGGTGCGTCCAGTCGCGATCGGTGAGCACGAGAACGTGCACGGGCGGTGAGGGTAGAGCCGGGATCACCCGAATACCATCGGCACGTGGACGAGTGGCGCCGCTCCGCCCCGGTGTACGTGGACACTTTCGACGGCTTCCGGGCCTACGCGATCCTGACGATCGTCGTCCTGCACGTGGCCTTCTTCGCGCAGTATGTCCCCTCGGCGGAGGTTCCGAAGGCGCTGCTCGTGTCCACCTTCCTCGCGCTCGACGTGCTCTTCTTCGTGAGCGGCTTCGTCCTTTTCCTGCCGGTGGTGCTCCACGGCGGCATGGGCGATCTGCGCTCGTACGCCATCCGGCGCGTCGCGCGGCTGGCGCCCGCGTTCTACGTGAGCCTGGTCGTGCTGGCGATCGCCGCGCCGCTCCTGCGCCCGGACCTTCACCCGCCGTTCCCGCCGGTCGACGCCGGCACGGTGCTCTCGCACGTGTTCTTCCTCCACATGGAGGCGTCGGTGGCCTACGGCTCCTTCGTACCGGGCTTCGGTCTGAACGGCCCGGTCTGGACGCTCGCGATCGACATGGTCTTCTACGCGCTGCTCCCGCTCGTGGCGGGCTTCTGGCTCAGGCGCCCCTTCCTCGGCTTCGGCATCGCCGCCGCGCTGGCGGCCGGCTGGACGCTCGCGCTCGACCCCGGCGACCAGTACTTCAAGCACGCGCTCGACCCGACCAACCGCTATCTGATCTGGCACCAGGCGCCGCTCTTCCTGGCCGACTGCGCCGCCGGCATGACCGCCGCCTGGTGCTTCGTCAAGCTGCGCGGCCGCGGCACCCGGGTGCGGCCGGTGGTCGCCGTAACGCTCGCCTCGGGCGCGCTGCTCGTGCTGCTCTGGTACGTGGTGGGCAGTTCGCTCACCGACTCGCGCAACCCGCTTGTGGTGGCCGGCACGCGCTTCACCGAGGACGCCTGGCTGCGCGTTCTCGTGCCGGCGATGCTCGGGGTGTTCGCGGTGAGCGTGTCGCTCGGCCCGCGCTGGCTGCGCTACCCGCTCGCCAACCCGCTCTCGCGCAGGCTCGCCGACATCAGCTACTCGATCTACCTCTACCACGTGATGGTGCTGCACTTCTGCCTGTTCACGCTCGGCTTCGACCGCGAGGGCACCAGGGCGGACTTCCTCACGCTCCTCGTCGCCGCCGTGGCCATCACGCTCGCGATCGCGTGGATCTCGTACGTGCTGGTCGAGCGACCCGGACGCAGGCTCGGCCGCCGCCTTGCACGCCGCTACGAGCGCCCGCGCGAGCGCGAGCCGGCCGCCCCCCAGCCGACCGTCGTGGTGAGATAGGGGCGGATGCACCCCAAGCTGTCAGTGGTCGTGCCGGTCTTCAACGAGGAGGAGAGCCTGCCCGAGCTCCACGCTCGGCTGCGCAAGGCGCTGGCCGGGATCTCGCACGAGCTCGTGTACGTGGACGACGGCTCGGCCGACCGCTCGGTCGAGATCGTGGAGGGCTGGACGCGCGCCGAGGAGGGCGTGACGCTTGTGCAGCTGTCGCGCAACTTCGGGATGGAGATCGCGATGTCGGCGGGCATCGACCAGTCGCGCGGGGACTGGGTCGTGCTGATCCACGCGGATCTCCAGGACCCCCCGGAGCTGATCCCCCAGATGCTCGAGGAGGCCCTTCGCCAGCAGGCCGACGTGGTCTACGCCCGGCGCATCGGGCGCGACGAGAGCGCGGTCAAGCGCAGCCTCGCCACCACCTTCTACCGGATGATGGAGCGCCTCGCTCGGGTGCCCTTCCAGGGCCAGGCCGGGGACTTCAGGCTGATGTCGCGGCGGGTGGTTGAGGCCGTCCAGCGCATGCCCGAGCGGCGCCGCTTCCTGCGCGGCATGGTCGCCTGGGTCGGCTTCGAGCAGGTGCCGATCGAGTACCGGCGAGCGGGCCGCTCGCACGGCCGCGGCGCCTCCTACCCGCAGCTCTTCCGGCTGGCGATCGAGGCGCTCACGGCGTACTCGGACGTGCCGCTCTCGCTGGCCACGATCGCCGGCACGTTCACGGCCATCGTGAGCGCGCTCGGCGGCGTGTTGGTGGCGCTGCTCACGCTGTTCGGCGTCGTCGACGTGTCCACCCAGTCGTTCGTGCTGCTGGCGCTGCTGTTCCTGGGCGGCATCCAGCTCATCACCGTCGGCATCATCGGGCGCTACCTCGCGCGCGTGCACGAGGAGTCGCTCAAGCGCCCGCTCTACCTGCTTTCGCGCGTGGTCCCGGCGCGCACGGCGTCCGGACGCGAGCTGGACGCGCCGACCGAGCCCGCCGAAAGCCGTTGAGCCTCGCCCGCGGCTCGGACGGGCGCCGGCGCTGCTCCTGGGGTGCGTCCACGCCCGACTACGAGCGCTACCACGACGAGGAGTGGGGTCGCCCGGTTACCGACGACCGCGGCCTCTACGAGCGGATGGTGCTCGAGGGCTTCCAGTCCGGCCTCTCCTGGCTCACCGTCCTGCGCAAGCGCGAGAGCTTCCGCGCGGCGTTCGCGGACTTCGAGATCGACGCGGTGGCCCGCTTCGGCGATCGGGACGTCGCGCGCCTGCTCGCCGACGCCGGCATCATCCGTCACCGCGGCAAGATCGAGGCGGCGATCGCCAACGCGCGGGCCGCCGCGGCGCTCGAGCTCCCGCTGGCCGAGCTGGTGTGGTCGTTCGCGCCGCCGCTCAGGCGGCGCGCCCCGCGCGCCCACGAGGACGTGCCGGCGCTCAGCCCGGAGTCGACCGCGCTCTCCAAGGAGCTCAAGCGGCGCGGCTTCCGCTTCGTAGGACCCACCACCGCCTACGCGACGATGCAGGCCTGCGGACTGGTGAACGACCACATCGCCGGCTGCTGGGTGAGGGGGGAGGTCACGCGCGCGCAGCGGGCGCGCGAGTATCCTCCTCGCGGGGATGGATGAACGCGTTCTCACCGAACGCCTGATCACCTACGACACGTCCACCCTGGAGGGCATGCAGAGCGCCGCCGCCTTCGTCAAGGGCTGGCTCGAGGCGCGGGACGTGGAGGTGAGAGGCACGACGCACAACGGCCGGCCGCTGCTGGCCGCCACCGTCGGCCCCCAAACCGGCCCCACGATCGTGCTCCACGGCCACCTCGACGTGGTGCCGGGACGCGCCGAGCAGTTCGTGCCGCGCGTGGAGGGGGACCGGCTCTTCGGCCGCGGCGCCTACGACATGAAGGCCGGCCTGGCCGGGATGATGTGCGCGCTGCGCGACCTGGCGCTGCAGGACCGCGTACGGGTGCACTTCGTCTGCGTCTCCGACGAGGAGTCGGAGGAGTCCGAACAGCGCGGCTCGGACTACCTGGTGGAACAGGGATACCTGGGCGACTTCGCGATCACGGGCGAGCCTACGGACCTGCTGATCGGCATCCAGGCCAAGGGCGTGCTGGCCCTGCGTCTGGAGGTCACGGGCATCGCGGCGCACGGATCGACGCCATGGCTCGGCGACAACGCCGTGCTCAAGGCCTTCGACGTGTTGCGCCAGATCGAGAGCCTCGCGTTCACGCGCGAGTCGTCCGAGCTGTTCGACCGGCCGTCGATCAACCTCGGCCGGATCTGGGGCGGCGACGCCCTCAACAAGGTGCCCGACCTGTGCACCATCGACGTGGACGTGCGCTACCTGCCGGGCCAGGACCCGGAGGAGATCCAGGAGGCGATCGCGAACCTTCCTGACACCAGCGTGGTCAAGACCTTCCATCGCAGGCCTGCCATCGTCGAGCGCGACAACCCGTTCGTGCAGACGCTCGGCGAGGCGATCTCGCGTGTGGCGGCCCCGAAGAGCGAACGGCTGTCGGTGGGGCGCGACGGCGCCTCGGACGCGATCTCGTTCCTCGAGGCCGGCGTGCCCGCCGTCGAGTTCGGCCCAATCGGGGGCGGCCATCATGGCCCCGAGGAGTGGATTTCGGTCCGGTCGCTGGGCCAGTATCGGGAGGCGCTCGTGGAGTTCGTCACACTTCTCCCGGCTCGCCTGCCCGCCGACGGCGAGGATGACCGCCGGCTCCGAATCGCCTAAGCACTCGTGTTCGACGACATACCCCGCCCCGGACTCTGGAAGCGCCTGCTGCTCGGCGGGCTGCTCGTGATCTTCGCGAGCGCCGGCGCAACGGCCGTCGCCGGCTTCAACGAGATCGACAAGGTCGTGGACGCGCTCAAGCTCGGACCGGAGCTCAAGCTCGGCAAGCGCGACCTGGCCGAGACCGACCCCGGCGACCCCCAGACGCTGATGATCCTCGGCTCGGACCGGCGCCCGCGGGAGAACGTGGAGGGCGCGGCCGGCGCGCGCTCGGACACGATCATGCTGGTCCGCCTCGACCCGGAGAAGGAGGCGATCGCGGTGATGTCGCTGCCGCGCGACCTCAAGGTCGAGATCCCCGGCTACGGCACCGACAAGATCAACGCCGCCTACCAGGCCGGCGGGCCCGAGCTCGCGCTGCGGACGGTCAAGCAGCTCACCGGCCTTCCGATCAACCACGTGATCAACGTGAGCTTCCGCGGCTTCTGGCGCGCCGTGAACGCGATCGGCTGCGTGTACGCCGACATCGACCACGACTACTACAACGACAGCGCCGAGTACACCTTCATCGACATCGACGCCGGCTACCAGCGCCTGTGCGCGCGCAAGGCGCTTCAGTACGTGCGCTTCCGCCACACCGACACGGACCTCGTGCGCTCGGCACGCCAGCAGGACTTCCTGCGCCAGGCCAAGCAGCAGATCACCACCTCGCAGCTGTTCGAGCAGCGCGTGCGACTGCTTCGGATCTTCGGTCGCAACACCTCCACGGACAGCGCGCTGCGCTCTTCGGCCGAGGTGCTGCGGTTGCTCAAGCTCGCGGTGGGCACGGCCGGCCTGCCGGTGCAGGAGATCCACTTCGAGGGCCAGATCGGGCCCAGTTACGTGGAGGCCACCAACGAGCAGGTGAAGAAGCTGGTGCAGCAGTTCCTGAACGTCGAGGACACGCCCGGTCCGCGCGGCGGCGAGGAGGAGAAGCCGGAGCCGCAGACGAAGCGCCGCAAGCAGCAGCGCCGCAACCGCTCCGGCCCGGCCGCGCTCGGCCTCTACGACGCGAGCGGGCTCGGCGCGGACCAGGGCCTGCAGGCGGTCCAGGCCGGGGCCGGCGGCTCGCTGCCCGTGCTCTACCCGACGCTCCTGCTCAACTCGTCCGAGTTCGCGGACGCCCCCCGCGTCTACAAGGTGATGGCTCCGGGCGGCAAGCGCTACGGCGCCTACCGCATGGTGATGCGGCGCACGAACGCGAATGGCGAGTACTACGGCCTTCAGGGCACCACCTGGCAGGACCCGCCGATCCTCGGCGGCCCCCACGAGACGAGGAAGCTCCGCGGGCAGGAGTACGAGCTTCACTACGCGGGAGACCGGCTGCGCCTGGTGGCCTGGCACACGCCCAAGGCGGCCTACTGGGTCTCGAACACGCTGCTCCAAACGCTCAGTGAGAAGCAGATGCTCGCGATCGCCCGCTCCACCCGGCCCTGCTGCTGAGCTAGCCTGCTCGTCCGCGTGAGCCCCGAGAAGGAACCGATTGGCGTAATCGGCGTCGGCTGGGTCGGTCTGGTCACGGCCGCCTGCTTCGCCGAGCTCGGGCACGAGGTGTGGGCGCGCGACATCCTCCCCGACAAGGTCGAGTCGCTGCGCCGCGGCGAGGTTCCGATCCACGAGCCGGGCCTGCCTGAGCTCGTGACGAAGAACGCCGAGCGGCTCCACTTCACGACCGACATGGCGGAGACACTCGAGCGCGCGCGGCTGCTGTTCGTGTGCGTCGACACCCCGCCGACCTACTCGGGCGACGCCGACCTCTCGCGCGTCGAGGCGGTGCTCGCCGAGCTCGGCGACTCGACCGATCACGCGCTCGTGATGAAGAGCACCGTGCCTGTGGGCACCGGCCGCTCGATCCGGCGCCGCCGCCCCGGCACCGTGTACGTGTCGAACCCAGAGTTCCTCAAGGAGGGCAGCGCGGTCGTCGACTTCATGAAGCCAGATCGCGTGGTGATCGGGGCCGACGCCGCCTCGGCCGAGTTCGCCGACCGCGTGCAGGCGCTCTACGACCGCCTCGACGCCCCGATCGTGCGCACCGACGTAGCGAGCGCCGAGATGATCAAGCTCGCCTCGAACGCCTTCCTCGCGACCAAGATCTCGTTCATCAACGAGATCGCCAACGTCTCGGAGGAGCTCGGCGCGGACGTGACCGAGGTGGCCCGCGGGATGGGCCTCGACGACCGCATCGGCCCGAAGTTCCTGCAGGCGGGCGTCGGATTCGGCGGCTCATGCCTGCCAGGCGAGGAGACCGTCCTGGCCCGCCATCACGGGCGTCCGGCGCTGCTCACCTTCGCGGAGCTGTGGAGTCGTCTCGAGGAGGACGGCGAGGAGCAGGTCGAGGAGGGTGTGCTCACGCCCAGCTCGCTCGAGGTGCTCTCGTTCCTTCCGGAGCAGCGGGAGCCGGTCTTTCTCCCGGTGCTGTGCGTGACCCGCCGGGCCTACGAGGGCGACCTCATCGAGGTGCGGACGAAGATGGGGCGCCGGGTGCGAGCCACGCCGGATCACCCGTTCCTCGTGACCGACGCCGACGGCGCTCCGCTTGAGCGCGTACTCGCGGATCGGCTCACGACGAGCGACTGGCTGCCGCTTGCGATGAAGCGCGAGCAGGCGGCCGACGCCGCCCGGATGGCGTCGATCCTCTCGGCCGCGGACGCCGCCGGCCTCTCGCCGCAGAAGCTGATCGTGCGGCCGCAGGCGAAGGAGATCGCAGGGCTCGTGCGCCTTCCGCTCGAGGAACGCCGCGAGGTGTTCACGAGGCACGCGCTCGTCGGCGCGCGCACCAGCGAGGTCCGGCGGACCGGCAGCCTCCGGATCGACGAGGCCTGCCTCGCCGACGTGGACCTCACCGGCGCCACCCCGGCCACCTCGAAGAGCGGCAACCGGATCCGCAACGAGCTCGAGCTCTCGCCGGCCTTCTGGCGCATCGTCGGCCTCTACATCGCCGAGGGCTGCTCGAACGAGGAGCGCATCTTCTGGCATTTCCACCTCCGTGACGAGGAGCATCTCGTGACCGAGGTGGCCGTGTACTGGAGCCGCCAGGGGATCGTGGCGCGGGCATCGTCACCCGGCACCGCCCGTAAGGTCACGGTCAGCTCGCGGCTGGCCGCGGCCTGGTGGACGCGTGTTCTCGGCCTGGGCCGGACGAGCTACGACCAGCGCCTTCCCGACCTGATCTGGGACCGCCCGGACGACGACAAGTGGGCCCTGCTGTCGGGCCTCTTCGAGGGCGACGGCTCGTGGTCGCGCGTGGGCGGTGGACCGAGTGTCGTGATCGAGTTCGGCACGATCAGCGACGAGCTCGCGGACGGTGTCCAGCGTCTGCTGGGTGAGCTCGGAATCGTCACCTCCCGCCGGGTGGGTCGGACGGGCAAGTCGACGAAGGACACCCACTGGCTGCGGATCAGCGGGGCCGATCAGGTGGAGCGGGCGATCGCCCTCGTGCCGGAGCGCGAGCGAGGTCGCGTCCTCGGCAGCATCGCGCGGCAGGCCAAGCGCATCGCGCCCACCGGCTACCGCCGGGAGGGCGACGGATCGGTGCGTGTCCGGGTCGCGAGGGTGAGCAGGTCTCCGTACGCCGGC
>Ga0075430_100000302_pt1 | contig 34911 bp, 35 predicted proteins | sample RhiMetdeltSRZDD4_FD_75294 | JGI IMG/M metagenome (GOLD analysis project Ga0075430, IMG submission 75294) | Populus rhizosphere microbial communities from Tennessee, USA - Rhizosphere MetaG P. deltoides SRZDD4 | ecosystem: Host-associated > Plants > Roots > Rhizosphere > Soil | place: USA... | reverse complement strand
TGCGCCAAGACCGGCTCGCAGAGTGGGCCGGTGAGCTTCACGAGCTTCTCAGCCGCCCGCACGCCCGGTCGGTGATCCGGCTCGTCCACGGCATCCGCTACGCACTCGGGCTGCTGTGGGTTGCACCGACCATCGGGCGGGAGGCGACGAATCTCAAGCATTCAACCCGGACCTGGGCACGCCCCCTTCCTCCAGTCTCCATCCGCGACTTGTGGCACAGCAGCGAGCGGATACCGGCACGTCGGTACCGAGGTGCCAGCTCGTTTCTGGCCATGCAGGTCTGCGGCCGGAGCCGGTCAAATGAATTCGAGCCGCCACGGAGTCCATTCACGGGTTGTCGGCTGTGACACGAAGCTCGGCCAGCAGGATCGCGTCCAGATGACTCTCGCCGCGGGCCTTGGCCGCCTGTACCTTGCCTGTACCTACGTGTACGCCGCGGCTAGCGCGACGGTGACCTGTAGGTGGGCCAGAACCGTATACAAAGGCAAAGCCCGGGACCGGCCCGTTGGCGCGCCCCCACTCGACCATCGACGCCAGCTCCTGGTACAGCCAGCGAGACGCGACGCTGATTACCACCGGTCACTGCCCCTTATTATAACTGAAGGATGATTTGCGGAGTTCGTGCTGGTCCCGGGAGGCTGGTACCGGTCGGGCTGGACACCAGTGTGTTGGGTGGGGCGTGGGTGGCCGACCCGCGGACGATCACGGCGGCGCTGGTTGAGGCCGGTTACCGTGACCGTCGCAGACGGGTGTTCACCGGGGCGCTGACCGTGGCCGTGGTGCTGGCCCAGTGCCTGTACCGGCGGGAGAGCTACGACCTGGTCATCGGCAGGGTCCTGGCCGAGGTCCCCAGGTCCGGGTGGAGGGCCGCCCCAGCGGGCCGGCGCTGTCGAAGCCCGTACCCGGCTGGGCGGCGTGGTCATGCCGGCGGTGTCGACCACGCCGCCGCCGCGATGCCCGCCCCTGGCGGGGAGTGTTACGCGTTCGGGCTGCTGGTCACCGCGTTCGACGGCACCGTGGTGGACCTGGCCGCCACCGACGACATCCGGGCCGTGGACGGTTCGCGGGTGGTGCCCGTGGTGGTGTGCGGTCTGCGGTGGGTGCTGGCCACCCGCCTGGGATGCTGCTCGGTCAGCGAGCCGGCTCTGGCCGACCAGTTGGCCGGGCAGATCAGGTCCGGCACGCTGAACCTGGCCGACCGGCCGTGATCGTGCTGAAACCGAGTCGACGACCACCCACCGCCGCCTGCGGACCGTGACGAGCTGGCCCCCGACCGGAGCGCCGGCAGGCCCTGGCCCTGCGGGCGGAGAATCCTCGATCAGCGCCATCACGGCCATGACTCGACCCTATCGAGAGGGCGTGAAAGCGTTCTGCCGCACGGCAGCCTGGTTGGGCCAACTCGTCTGGTCATTCCGGCCCAACCTAACGGCAACGGCAGCAGATGGTGAGCTGGCGTTCGCCTAGAGCACCCTAACGGGAGACCCCTGGTGAAGACGAACCTTGCTGCCGGCTGCCGGCAGTGCGTCGAGCCGTAGCCCGCCACCTCTTGGTGGAGAGTCAGTCGAGGTGATCGGCTGGTGCCGTGTTCAGCAGCCAGGACAGCGGCATCTTCGTGACCACTGCGTACTCACTGTTCTGGTTGAGGCGATGCTGGGTGACGGTCTGCGCGGCATCGCGGTCGACCATCCAGTAACGGGGTATGCCGGCTCTTGCGTACTCCCGGCGCTTAACCATCTCATCCATCGCCTCGGATCCCGGCGACACGATCTCGACCACAAGCAGGAGGTCGGCAATCGAGAGCCAGATACTTCGTGGCTGCGGCCTCGCCCACAGCGTCAGATCGGGGATCCGGCCGCCATCACCGCCGGGACCGGGGATCTGGACACCAGCCGCCTGCAACACCTGCTCGGCTGGCCAGCCGGCCATCGCTAGCCATACCAGCAGCCGGCTTGCGATCGCGGCGTGCTCCGAGTCTGGCGGCGGCATTACGGAAAGAACTCCCTCTGAGCTGGTCTCATAGCGATGCCCATGCATGTCCGCAGCGATCATAGCCGCAAGATCATCAAGCGTGACCACAGAAGGCATGTGCCTTCCGACGGTTTCAGCGCTCATTCGACGATCCTAGGGCGTCGTCTAGATCGCCGAGTAGGTGGCGAGGGTTCGGTCGCATGAGCTGCGCTCGCCAAGCGCCACGATCCGCCAGCACCCCGGGGTCGCGCTCGCCCACCTCGTTCCCAGGAGCCGACGGCGGCGGCAGGCCCCTGAGCCCAGCCTCGGCACCGCGGCACTGGTACGGACCAACATCCAGACCGTCGTCGACCCCGTCGCGGTCCCGGTCACTGGGGTTTCCGGGTCCCGGTAGGTATCCGCAACGCCGGACCGCGGACCGTCACCGCACCGGCCGGGCAGGCGGCGACAACCCTCGGCCTCTGGCACTGCCCCACCGGCCGCGCACTTGCGGTCGGCGCGACGTCATGGCAGTCGTTGACCTTCTCCACGCTGGCGTACCTCAGCCAGTTCCAGCTGCTCATCGACAGCAGCTACGCCGATGACCGCTATCTGGCGGACAACGCCAGCCGACTGACGATGATCAAGCCAGGTACCTTGGGCGGCGGCGGAGGCGGCGGCCTGCCGGTCACCGGCCACCCCCCTGGTCCGGCTGGGTGGCGCTGGCGTGGTGCTGGTCCTGGCCGGTGCGGTGGGGCCAGGCGCAGGCGCTTCACGCTCGACTCCGACTGAGCATTGGATGAGGCGACCAGCTAACCGGCGCTGAGCGGCCGGCCGCACAGCCGGGAGCGGTAGGCCGGGCCGAGCCCACGGGTGCTGCCGCTTGACACCGGCGGACCACGTGGGTGGACTGAGCGCCATGACCGACCCGCCCGGGCTCGACCTGGCCCGCCTGCGCGAGTTCCTCGAGGGCGAGCGCCCTGAGCTCTCGGCTGGGTCGCTCACCGCCTCGGTGGTTGCTGGCGGCAGGTCCAACCTGACCTACCTGGTGCGCGCCGGGGAGCGGGAGCTGGTGCTGCGCCGGCCTCCCCTGGGCCACGTGCTGGCCACCGCGCACGACATGGGCCGGGAGTTCCGGGTGATCTCGGCGCTGGCCGGCACCGCGGTGCCCGTACCCGGGGCTCTGCTCCTCTGCCCCGAGCCGGACGTGCTCGGCGCGCCGTTCTACCTGATGGAGCGGGTGCCCGGGGTGGTGCTCCGGTCCCGTGCGCAGACCGACCGGCTCACCGGCGCGCAGCGCACCCGGCTCGCCGAGGCCATGATGGACACCCTGGCCGAGCTGCACCTGGTCGAGCCGGAGGCGGTCGGGCTGGGCGACTTCGGCCACGCCGAGGGCTACCTGGCCCGGCAGGTGCGGCGCTGGGGGCAGCAGCTGGACCGGTCCCGCAGCCGGGACCTGCCCGGCATCGACGAGCTTCGGGGCGCGCTGGCCGCCACGGTCCCGCCCAGCGGGCCGGGCCGGATAGTGCACGGCGACTACCGGCTGGACAACATGCTGGTGGACCCGGCCACCATGCGGGTCAACGCGGTGCTCGACTGGGAGATGGCCACGCTCGGTGACCCGCGCGCCGACCTGGGCCTGCTGCTGACGTACTGGGATGTCCTGGGGGACTCGCAGGTCGCGGACGGCAACCCGGTCGCGGACGGCTTGGGGGCGGCGGCCGGGTTCCCCACCGGGGAACAGCTGCTGGCCCGGTACGCGGCCCGCACCGGCACCGACCCGTCCGGCCTGGACTGGCACGTCGCCCTCGGCTGCTACAAGCTCGCGGTGATCTGCGAGGGGATCCACTACCGCTACACCCTCGGCCAGACCGTGGGCGCCGGGTTCGACCGGATGGGTGACATGGTGGCCCCACTCGTCGACGCCGGCCTGCGCGCCGCCAGGGCCGCAGCTGGAACTGCGGTCAACACCGCGCCCAAGACTCGGGAGCATTAGATGGACTTCGGCTTCGACGACCGCACCCAGGAGTTCCACGACCTGCTCACCGACTTCATGGAGGAGTGTGTCTACCCGGCCGAGCCGGTGCACGCGGCGCAGGTGGCGGCAGCGACCCACCCGTGGTCGCGGCCCCCGGTGATGGAGGAGCTAAAGGCCGAGGCACGCCGGCGTGAACTGTGGAACCTGTTCCTGCCCGACCCGCGGTTCGGGGCGGGGCTGACCAACCTGCAGTACGCGCCGCTGGCCGAGCTCACCGGCCGCAGCCCGTACCTGGCGCCGGAGGCGCTCAACTGCGCCGCCCCGGACACCGGCAACATGGAGCTGCTGGCCGAGTTCGGCTCGCCGGAGCAGCACGACCGGTGGCTCAAGCCGCTGCTGGAGGGCGAGATCCGGTCGGCGTTCTGCATGACCGAGCCGGAGGTGGCCTCCTCCGACGCGGCCAACATCGCCACCCGGATCGTGCGCGACGGCGACGCGTACGTCATCGACGGGCGCAAGTGGTGGTCGTCCGGGGCAATGGACCCGCGGTGCGCGCTGCTCATCGTGATGGGCAAGACCGACCCGGCAGCTGCGCGGCACCGCCAGCAGAGCATGGTCCTGGTGCCCCGGGAGACCCCGGGCGTCACTGTCCATAGGGGACTCTCGGCCTTCGGCTTCAGCGACGGGCCGCACGGCGGGCACGCGGAGGTCACCTTCGAAGGGGTACGGGTGCCAGCCGCGAACCTCGTCGCGGGCGAGGGGGACGGCTTCGCGATCGCCCAGGCCCGGCTCGGTCCAGGCCGCATCCACCACTGCATGCGGCTGATCGGGATGGCCGAGCGGGCGCTGGAGCTGATGTGCGCGCGGACCGCCGCCCGGGTGGCGTTCGGCCGGCCGCTGGCCGAGCAGGGGATGGTCCAGCACTGGATCGCCGAGTCCCGGGTACGCATCGAGCAGGCCCGGCTGCTGGTGCTCAAGACCGCATGGCTGATGGACACCGTGGGCAACAAGGGCGCGCACACCGAGATCCAGGCGATCAAGATCGCGGTCCCGTCGATGGCCGAGTGGGTCATCGACAAGGCGATCCAGGCGCACGGCGGGGCCGGCGTCAGCCAGGACACCCCGCTGGCCGCACTCTGGGTTCATGCCCGCACGCTGCGCATCGCCGACGGGCCGGACGAGGTGCACCGCGCCTCGCTGGCCCGCCGCGAGCTGCGCCGCTGGACCTGAGTCAGCGGGCCAGCCAGCCAAGGTGGTCGGCGGGTGCCGCCGTGACGGTGCGGTGGTGGCGGGGGGCTAGCGCCCATGCCTGGAGACGGCGCAGCGAGCCGCCAGTCAGTACGACGTGATCCCCAAGCCGTCCTCGACGAGCATGAACACGTCGGTATAAGGGTCCCGGTGAAGCATCGGTACGTGGTCGTTATGAGCCGCGTTCATCTGAAGAGCGCGCCTCTTCGTTTGGCCCAGCGAATCGTTGCCCTTGGTACGTGCCATCAACCGCGTGCCGCCCCCCGCGCCCGGTCCCTCGCGATGGCGGCCACGAGACGTCGGGCTACTTGGTAGCCCAGGAACCGCAGTCGCCGATCCATTGCTTCCTCAGACACGTTGAACATCACGGCGAGCGTGCTCACGTCCTGCAAGCCGTTGGCCCAGGCGCGCTTGATCCAGTTGCGCGGCACCAGCAGGCACGCCGCGAAGTGGTTGCAGATGTTCTCGATCTGCTGTGCCTGCCTCGCCTCATTGCCGTAGCCGAGACTCTTGTGGATGGTCGGTGCTGCCGTGTAGTCGAGCAGGTGCCTGAACTCGTGTGCGAGCGTGAACCGGCGCCGTACGTGGCTATCGTTCTTGTTGATGACGATGAGGTAGCGGCCGTGCGTGAACGTGGTGAGTCCGAAGAGTCCGTCCATCTTGAAGCGTGGCGCAAGCTGTAACTCCACCTTCGGTTGTTCTATGATGAAGCCGAGGGCGACCTCCGCAATACGCCACATCGGCGAGGTCGGCGACCGTTGGCAACAAGTAGCTATGGTCCCAACTTGGCCCGCCATGGATAACGACGAGCATCGGCAGCTCCGGGTCGCCGAGTCGCCGGACGAACAGGTCCACGGCGTTGACACGGACCACCGCACCCTCTCCAAGAGTTCCATCTTGCACCGCGTCGCTCATCATCGCGATAATGTCAGCAACGGCGCCGGGCGGCGGGCCGCACACCTGCGTACCGCCGATCCCGCAGCGGAGCGCCGAAAGGCGGCTACCTCTTCCGTAAACGGGACCCCGGCCGCGTGGCGTGCCGGGGTCCCGTTACCGGGCCCTGGGAGAGATGTCCCATGGCCCGTCTTGTCACGTGGCGCTTGACTTGCCGCTGGCGCCGCTCTCGCTGGCGGTTACCCTTCCCTCGGCGCCGGAGGCGTCCAGACCTTCCATTCGCCGTTGTCGCAAATCTGTTTGAGCGTCGCGTCGACCGTGATGATAGCGCCGTGACTATAGGTCTGGCCGGCGTAAACGCAGTCCTTCTTGGCCGCGGTCGTCGCGGTTGCCGGCGAGGCACCCAGTACCACCAACCCGCCCGCGAAAGCCGACGACGCGACCAACGCAATCGCCCCTCGCCTCAACCAGGTTCCCATAGGCCTCCTCTTCCCAGAAAAACACCGGCCCCGTCGGCGGACGCCCCAGCGACCGACATCGCACCAACGCAGACACCGGCGCCGCCCATCATCCACGCCTCAGATGCCCGCGTCCACCCTGCGAACTGCCCCGGTGTCCGGTTCACGCCACGACCAGCCCGGGGCTCGACGAACGCGTACCGGCGGTGGACCACGGGACATCTCAGGCGCGCCGTCGACCCCACACGATTGCGCCGTCACGGGTGGGCAGTCTGCGCCATCTCCGGCTCCGCCGCGCCGGCCGAAGCGACCGCTTCCTCACCTGGGCTAATGTCACCGGTACGCCGCCCCGGCCGCAGTTCGTGGGCACGATCGTGATCGGGCTTGGGGTCAGCCCTGGTCATGGGCTTGTGTACCGGCCAGCGAGGCCGTACGGGTTCGAGAGTGTAGTAACACGACCTGAACTTTCCGCCTTGTGGGTAAAGGGCGGATGGTTGGGTCGTAGTCATGTATCTGCGGTTCTCGCAGCGGTGCAACGCCCAGGGCGCGGCGTTGTTTTGTTATGTCCGTCTTCGTGATGGTTGTTTAGATGCCGTAGACAGCGAAGGCGTCGCTGTGGTTGAGCAGGTCGCGGCGGGCATGGGCGATGTTGGCGCGACCAGCCAGGCGCAACGCGCTGATGGCCAGGTTACGGAAGATAGATAAGGCTCGGGGCGCGCGGTCTCCGGTCCGAAGCTGGGAGCTGTCCTCGTGGGACGTCACGTCGCGGACCCAGTGCAGCCGGTCCTCCACCACCCAGTGTGAGCGTTCGTAGTAGCTGAGGTGTTCGGGACCGGCAAGCTGCGGGGGCATGCTGGCGATACCAAAGATAATCTCTTTGCTGGCCCAGACGCGCACCTATGTTCGTACATGACTGCTCTGGCTCACTGGGACGGCCTGCCGCCGCTGTGCTCGCAGGCCCGTCACACCATCCGGCGCAGGAGCACGCTCACCGCTTGCGGGACGAAGGCGTCTGGGTCGTAGCGGCGGCCGAGCCACTCCTGCGTCGCCGCATGGTCCGGATGGGCCGGGTCGGCGAGCGCCTCCAGCAGCTGCGCGTACCCGTCCGGGCCGCCGATGCCCTCGGGCGGGCAGGCCCGCTCGCCCTCCCGGCAGACCGGGTACGCCTGGCCGGCGTCGGCCGGGAACACGTCCTCGACCGCGACGTGGTGCTCCCACCAGTCCCCGAAGTCGTAGGTGTACGTGAAGCAGTCGCCCTTGCCGGCCACCGCGTCCAGCCGGGCGTCCAGCTCGTCCCGCAGCGCCAGCTCGCCGTCCGGGTCCGGCTCGCCGTACTGTTCCCCGTCGATCTCGAACGAGTGCAGGCGGCAGTTCTGCCAGCCCATCGCGTACTGGATGGTGCGGTGGACCCGGTCGAGCGTGTACCCGCCGGGGACGAGCACGCGCCGCCACACCGGCGGTGCCACGTCGGCGAGCGTGATCAACAGCTGGTAGATCTGGCGGGACATGGGCCTCTCCACCTCGACCGGCTCCGACCGGCCGGCGTGCTCATTGTTGACGTACCGGGCCCCGTACTGAATAGGGTTTCCTCATGATCTGTCGGGCGTGTCGGCAGCGCCGGCATGAGCAGTGTCGCGGTGGCAGCTGGTGCGACTGCCAGCACCGGCCTCCCGCGCCCACGCCGCCCGCGACCGGCCGGGCCGGCGAGTGAGCGGCGCAGTGGGCGGCGCAGCGGGCGAGCCGGCCGGCCGGTCGGGCGGGCGAGCCGGCGACGAGATGCACGTGCTCCGGCCCGGTCCGGGAGTGCTGGACGATGCCGACCTGGCCGCGCTCTACGCACCTGACGACCCCGCCGTGCCTGCGCTGCGGGTCAACTTCGTCGCCAGCGTCGATGGGGCGGTGACCGTCGACGGCCACTCGGAGGGCCTGTCCTCGCCAGCCGACAAGCGGGTCTTCGGCCTGCTGCGGATGTTCTGCGACGCGCTCATCGTGGGTGCAGGCACGCTGCGGAACGAGGGCTACGGGCCGCTGCGCCTGGACGAGCGGCGGCGGGCCTGGCGCCGCGCCCACGGGCTCGCCGAGTGCCCACCGCTCGTCGTCGTGTCGGCCCGGCTCGACCTGGACCCGGCCAACCCGGCCCTGGCGGAGGCGCCGGTACGCCCGGTCGTGCTCACCCACGCCAACGCGCCAGCAGCGGCGCGGGCCGCGCTCGGCGCTGTCGCCGACGTCCTCGCGCTGGGCGACGCCGTGGTTGACCTGCCGGCCGCGCTCGCCGCGCTGCGCGCACGGGGCCTGCGCCAGCTGCTGTGCGAGGGCGGCCCGGTGCTGTTCGGGTCGCTCGCCGCCGCCGACCTCGTGGACGAGGTGTGCCTGAGCATCTCACCGCTGGTCGCTGGGCCCGGCGCGAGCCGGATCATCGCCGGCCCACCGGAGCTGCCAGGCGGCGCCCGCCGGTACGCGCTGCGCCACGCCCTCGCCGCCGACGACCTGTTGCTGCTGCGCTATGTGCGCAGCAGCAACAGCCCAGCCGCCGTGGCCGACAGCTCAGCGCAGGCCTGACGCAGCGACCAGCGACCGCAGTGTGCGCCGCGCCGACGCCTCCACAATGACGCACCGGCCAGCAGGTAGCCGCGCGACGATGGCGCATGCGGACGGTCGGGCACTCTGAACAGCCACAGAAAGATCCAACTCGGACTTGGCTGCGGCCATTTCGCGTCAATCTCGTGGACCAAGCGAGACTTCGGCGCGTCAGCGCTATCAAGATCACGAGTTCAGCGCCAGAAGTGTAGTAAAACTACACTTTTGGCGTTCAGATCGCGATCATGGGCGCGTCACGGACGGCCGTAGAGCTCGATCGGGCGGGCGGGGGCCATCCGCGACCCCACGACCTATCACAGGTACGACATAAACGACCAAGAGGACGCAGCTCACCTCATGAGATGTCGCAGGCTCGCCGATGCGCTGCCGGACCGGCATGGCTCGTGGGCGGTGTTTTCCACAGGGCTGTGGACAAAGGGTGTGGATGGCTGGGGACCACCGGCCGGTCGGGCCTTCCTAACGCTGCTCTGACATGTTTTGTGGCAGATTATCCTGATGTTGGCACGCGGTACACAGGCGACATCCGACGCTTGGCGTGCAACGTGGGGCACGATGAGGCCCGTGACGACCTCTGGGCTGCGTGAGGGCCACGGTGCCGAGCCGGTCGGCCGGGTGCTCGGCACGGCGGACGCCACTCCGTTGCAGTTCTGGACCGCCGTGGCACCCGGCAGCTACCTGCAGCTCGACGACGTGGTGGTCACCGAGCGGCTGCTGCCCGACGGGGACCTGGTCCGCATCGCCGGGGTGGTCACCGGGGTCCGGGCCCGGCACGAGGGCGCCCAGTTCGAGTCGGACGTGTTCGCCATCGCCGACGGCATGCTCCCCGCCCAGGTGCAGGAGGCCGCGGAGGTCACCACCACCCGGGTGGAGCCCGAGGTCTACGTGCCGCCGATGCCCGGAGCGCTGGTGCACCGGGCCGAGGGCCCGGCCCGCGCCGCGGCGCTGCACTTCGACCGGATGGAGCGGCCGATCCCGATCGGGACCGGGCGGGAGGGGCTGCCGGTCTTCCTCAACGCGGACTTCCTCGACGGCACCCGCGGCGCCCACGTCTCCATCTCCGGCATCTCGGGCGTGGCGACCAAGACCAGCTTCGCCACGTTCCTGCTCTACTCCGCGCTGCGCTCCGGGGTGCTCGGCGCCGAAGCGGTCAACACCCGCGCGCTCATCTTCAACGTCAAGGGCGAGGACCTGCTCTTCCTCGACCATCCCAACACCCGGCTGGACGCCGCGACCACCGGCGCGTACGCCCGGCTCGGCCTGCCCGCCGCGGCCTTCCCGGACGTGCGGGTCTACGCCCCGCCGCGGGCCGGCGACAGCTCCGGCACGCCCGACGTGAGCAGCCGGCTGGCCGGCGTGGACAGCTTCTACTGGACGCTGGAGGAGCTCTGCGCCGACCGGCTGCTGCCGTACGTGTTCGCCGACGCCGACGACGAGCGGCAGCAGTACACGATGGTGGTGCACGCGGTCACCGCGCACCTGGCCCGGGCCGCCCAGCCGGCCGACGGCGGGGTGGTCGTCGACGGCACCCGGCTGCACTCCTACGCGGGCCTGGTCGACTTCGTCGTGGACCGGCTCAGCGACGACGCCACCCGCGTGACCTGGGCCGGGTCCGCGATCGGGCAGGGCACGGTCAACGCGTTCAGCCGCCGCCTCATCGCCAGCAAGCGCGACCTGGGCCGGTTGGTCCGCGGCGACCTGCCGACCCGGCGCCCGCACCAGGTCAACACCGCGGCCAGCGCCCAGGTGACCGTGGTGGACCTGCACAACCTGCCCGACCGCGCGCAGCGCTTCGTGGTCGGGGTCACCCTCAAGACCGAGTTCGAGCGCAAGGAGAAGGCCGGCACCGCCCGCCCGCTGCTCTTCGTCGTGCTGGACGAGCTCAACAAGTACGCACCGCGCGAGGGCTCCTCGCCGATCAAGGAGGTGCTGCTGGACATCGCCGAGCGGGGCCGCTCGCTCGGGGTCATCCTGATCGGCGCGCAGCAGACCGCGAGCGAGGTGGAGCGGCGCATCATCACCAACTCGGCGGTCAAGGTCGTCGGCCGCCTCGACCCGGCGGAGGCGTCCCGGCCGGAGTACGGCTTCCTGCCGCCGGTGCAGCGCCAGCGCGCGCTGCTGGCCCGCCCCGGCACGATGTTCGTCAACCAGCCGGACATCCCGGTGCCGCTGTGCCTGGAGTTCCCGTTCCCGGCGTGGGCCACCCGCGTCGCCGAGGCGGGCGCCGCACCCAGCGCGACGCTGCGCTCGATCGTGCAGGCCGCCGACCCGTTCGCGGTGGTCGGGGCGCGAGCCGGCTCGGGCGCCGCCGGAGCCGACGACGACATCCCGTTCTGACCTTCTGACGGACCCACCTGGAGCCGCTGGCCGATGAAGATCCTGCACACCTCGGACTGGCACGTCGGCAAGGTGCTCAAGGGCCACCGGCGGGTCGACGAGCACAAGGCGGTCCTCGCCGAGCTGGTCGGCATCGCCCGCACCGAGCGGCCGGACCTGGTGCTGGTGGCCGGGGACCTGTTCGACACCGCGACGCCCGGGGCCGAGGCCAAGCGGATCGTCACCCGGGCGCTGTCCGCGCTGCGCGGCACCGGGGCGCAGGTGGTGGCGATCGGCGGCAACCACGACAACGGGCCGGAGCTGGACGCGCTGCGCCCGTGGGCCGAGGCCGCCGGGGTCGCCCTGCGCGGCACCGTACGCTCCGCCGCCGAGCACGTGCTGACCGGCACCACCGCCGGTGGCGAGGACTGGCGGCTGGTCGCCCTGCCGTTCCTGTCCCAGCGGTACGCCGTACGCGCCACCGAGATGTTCGAGCTGACCGCGGCCGAGGCGACCCAGACCTACGCCGACCACGTGGCCCGGCTGCTCGCCGTGCTCTGCGCCGGTTTCACCGCCGGCACGGTCAACCTGGTCACCGCGCACCTGACCGTGGTGGGCGCCAAGGCCGGCGGCGGCGAGCGCGAGGCGCAGACCATCCAGTCGTACGCGGTGCCGGCCACGGTCTTCCCCAGCAGCGCGCACTACGTGGCCCTCGGTCACCTGCACCGCCGCCAGCAGGTCCCCGGCCCGTGCCCGGTGCACTACTGCGGCAGCCCGCTCGCGGTCGACTTCGGCGAGGAGGAGAACACCCCGTCGGTGTCGGTCGTGGAGGTCACCGCGGAGACCCCGGCGAAGGTGCGCGAGGTGCCGGTCAGCGCCGCCACGCCGCTGCGCACCGTCCGCGGGAGCCTGGCCGAGCTGTCCACGATGGACCCCGGTACGGCGTGGCTGCGGGTCTACGTACGCGAGCAGCCGCGGGCCGGCCTGCGCGAGGAGGTGCAGGCGCTGCTGCCTCAGGCGCTGGAGGTGCGCATCGACCCGCAGCTGCTGGATCCGGCCAAGGGCGGCAGCCGGGCCGCCCAGCGCTCCGGCCGCTCCCCGCGGGACCTGTTCGCCGACTACCTGACCAGCCGCGGGCACGACGACGAGGCGGTGCGGACCCTCTTCGACCGGCTCTACGACGAGGTGAGCAGCTGATGCGGCCGTTGCGGCTGGACCTCGCCGGGTTCGCCCTCTTCCGCGAGCCGACGACGGTCGACTTCACCGACACGGACTTCTTCGCGCTGGTCGGGCCGACCGGCTCGGGCAAGTCTACTGTGCTCGACGCGGTCTGCTTCGCCCTCTACGGCACGGTGCCCCGCTGGGGCAGCAAGAACGCCATCGTCAACGCGCTGGCCCCCTCCTCCACCGAGGCTCGGGTGCGCCTGGTCTTCCAGTCGGCCGGCGACCGCTACGTGGCGACCCGGGTGGTCCGCCGCGACGGCAAGGGCCGGGTGAGCACCGCCCAGGCCGGGCTGGAGCTGCTGCCGCCAGGCTTTGACGTGCGGCGGTTCGACACCGGCCTCACCCCCGACGACCTCGGCGAGGTGCTCGCCGGCACGCCGGGCGAGATGGACCAGGCGGTACGCGAGGCGGTCGGTCTGCCGTACGAGCAGTTCACCACGTGCGTGGTGCTGCCGCAGGGCGAGTTCGCCGAGTTCCTGCACGCCAAGCCCGCCACCCGGCAGCAGATCCTGGTGAACCTGCTCGGCCTGCACGTCTACGACCGGGTACGGGAGCGGGCCGCGGTCCTCGCCACCGCGGCCGAGGCGCAGGTGCAGGCGGTGGAGCGGCTGCTGGCCGAGGTGTCCGATGTGGACGAGGCTCGGCTGGCCACCGCCGCGGCGCGGGCAGCGGCCCTGCGTGAGCTGGTCGAGCAGGTCGAGGCGACCACCCCGGCGCTGCACGCCGCCCGGGAGCGCGCCGCCGGGGCCCGGGAGTCCCTCGCCGCAGTGGAGGCGGAGCTGAGCCTGCTCGGCGCGGTCCGCCCACCGGCCGGGCTCGAGGTGCTCACCGGCGCCGCCGCCACGGCGCTGGCCGGCCTCGCCGGCGCGCTGGCCGCCGTCACCGCCGCCGAGGAGCGGGAGGAGAAGCTGCGCGGCGAGGTGGCCGCCGGGCCTGACCCGGCCGCGCTGCGCCGGCTGCTGGACAGCTACGGCGAGCAGGACCGGCTGCGCGCTCACGCCGGTGACCTGGCGGCGGCGGTCACCGTAGCCGAAGATGAGTACGCCCGGGCGGCCGGCGCGCTCGCCGCGGCCCAGGCCGAGGCCGCCCGCGCCGACGAGGCGCTGGCGGCGGCGCACGCCGCGTACCAGGCGGCACAGGCGGCCGACCAGGCCGCGGCGCTGCGCGCGCAGCTCGCCCCCGGCGAGCCCTGCCCGGTGTGTACTCAGCCGGTCCCCGTGGTGCCGCCGGTGCCCGCCGGCTCGGCGGTCGCCGCGGCGAAGGCGGCCGGCCAGGCGGCCCGCAAGGCGGCCGACGCGACGGCCCAGGTGGTCGCCGAGCGCGACCGCGCAGCCCGCGACCTGGACCGGACGCTGGCCGCAGCAACGGCCCAGCGGGACCAGCTTGCCGCGCGGCTGGCCGAGGCGGACCGGCGGCTGGCCGGCGCGCCGGCGCCCGGGGTGCTGCGCGGGGAGCTGGCCGCGCACGCGGCTCTCCAACAGCGGCTGGACGAGGCCGGGGCGGCCGTGCGCGCCGCCCGCGAGGCGCACCGCCGGGCCCAGGCCGTGCAGGAGCGCTCCGCCGAGCGGCTGCGCCTGGCCTGGCGCGGCTTTGACACCGCCCGCGACGGCGTGGCCGCGCTGGTCCCCCCGCCCGCGGACCGGGATGACCTGGCCTCGGCCTGGGCTGGCCTGGCCGGATGGGCGGCGGAGCAGGCGCAGCGCCGCGCGGCGGCTCGCGGCGAGCGCAGCGCCGCAGTTGCCGAGGCCGATGCGCAGGTGGCCGCCGCGGCGGCGGCACTGGCCGGACTTTTCACCGAGGCCGGCCTCGCCCCGCCGCCACGGGCGGAGGCCGACCCCGCCGGGTACGCACGGGCCGCGGACCTGGCCGTGGAGCGGGCGCAGGCGGAGCACCAGCGGCTGGTTGAACGCGCCGAGCAGGCCGACCGGCTGCGCCTGCAGCGCACCGAACAGGAGCGCGAGGCCCGTATCGCCAAGGCGCTCGCCACCCACCTGCGCGCCAACAACTTCGAGCGGTGGCTGCTGGAGGAGGCGCTGGACCTGCTCGTCGAGGGCGCCTCGCGGACCCTGCGCGAGCTCTCCGGCGACCAGTACGACCTAGGCCACGACAAGGGTGAGTTCTTCGTCATCGACCACCACGACGCGGGCCTGCGCCGGGCGGTGCGCACGCTGTCCGGCGGGGAGACGTTCCAGGCCTCGCTCGCCTTGGCGCTGGCCCTGTCGGAGCAGCTGGCCGGGGTGTCCGCGGCGAGTGCCGGCCTTGAGTCGATCATGCTGGACGAGGGCTTCGGCACGCTGGACGCGGCAACGCTGGACACGGTCGCGGCGACCCTGGAGAACCTCGCCGCGCGCGGGGACCGGATGGTCGGCGTGGTGACCCACGTGGCCGCGCTCGCCGAACGGGTCCCGGTGCGCTTCGAGGTGCGCAAGGACACGCGCAGCGCGCGCATCGAGCGGGTGGGGTACTAACTATGCGATACCACGTTGACGCCTGGTACCCCGGGTACGGCACGTCGGCCGAGGGCGGTGGGGTGGAGCCCGGCGAGGCCGGGCCGACCGTGGAGAGCAGCGCCCAGGTGGACCCGGGCGTGGAGCTGGCGCCGGCGCACTGGCGGCCGCTGGACGCCCCGCCCGGGGTACGCCCGCCGGACGTGGTCCTGCTCGTCGACGGCGTACGCCGGATCGACGCGGGACTGTGGACCGACGAGGAGGGCGGCGAGTCGTACCCGGCTCTGGCCGCCTCGTACGCGGCCGGGGTGGTCCGTTGCGACCTGCGCCGCGGTGCGGCGGAGCTGGTGGTACGGCGGCTGGACCGGGGGCTCTTCACCGCGAGCCCGCAGGCGCCCGACCTGGTCGCCGGTTCGGTCCGCTACCGGGTGCACCGGGTCGGCGCCACCGACGTGGCCCGGCTCGGCGCCACGGTGCAGGGCCCGCTGACCGAGCTGGAGGTGGCGGTGTCGGTGGAGGCCCGGCAGTCCAGCGCGGCAGACGCCGACCTGCTCGTGGTCGACGGGCCGCTGCGCCGGCGCCGGCAGCTGGCGCACACCGTCGGCTACGTCAAGACCCAGCAGGGCCGATACCTGCCCGGGTCGCTGGCCGCCGTGGTGACCTCGCTCGCGCCCGGCCAGCGCTGCCCGGTGTTCCAGGTCGGTACGGCCTGGGGCGGCTACTCGTGGTACCTGCGGCTGCCGGGGCCGCGCGGCGCGCCCTGGGCCGGCATCGCGCGGGTCGAGTGCTCGCCGGAGCTGGCCCCGCAGCAGGCGGTCGAGCTGGCCGACCTGTCGGTGGTCACCCTCCCCCGGTTCGCCTCGTCGTCCTACAAGGACCCGCGGGCGCCGCAGAACCTGGTGCCCATCGCCGGGCTGGAGCGGCGCCTGCGGGGCCTGCTCGGCGACGCCCGGCTGCTGCACCGCACACTGGTCGGGGCCGCCACGGGCGCCGCGGGTGGCGGGGCTTGGTTGCGGGCCGGGGCAGGCGATGCCAGCGCCGTGGCTTCGGCGCGGGCCGGCGCGTCTGCGACAGTGGGCGGGTGACGCGCACGCTGCCGCTGCCCGCGGGCGGGTACCACCTGTCGGCGACGCTGCGCCCCCTCGCGATGAGCGCGTACGACCCCTGTGCCCGCTTCTCCGGCGGCGCGTTCTGGTGGGCGGTGCGCACCCCGGACGGTCCGGCGACGCTGCGGCTGGCCCGGGTGGGCGAGGCGCTGGAGGCAGCGGGCCACGGGCCGGGGGCCGGCTGGGTGCTGGAGCGCGCCGACGCGGTCGCCGGGCTGCGCGACGACCTGTCCGGCTTCGCCGAGCTGGCCGGCCGGCACCCGGTGGTCGCCCGCATCGCCCGGGTCCACCACGGGCTGCGGCTGCCGAGCACCGGCCGGGTCTTCCCCCGGCTGCTCCGGTCGGTCTTCGAGCAGAAGGTCACCGGCAAGGAGGCGTACCGGGCGTACGCCTCGACGGTCCGCCACTTCCGGGAACCGGCCCCGGGGCCGCTGCCCGACCTGCTGCTGCCGCCGGACCCCGCGGCGGTCGCCGCCACGCCGTACTGGGTGTTCCACCGCTTCGGGGTCGAGCAGCGGCGGGCCGACACGCTGCGGCGGGCCGCCGCCGTCGCCGACCGGCTGGAGGCCAGCGCAGACGCGCAGCAGGCGCGGGCCCGGCTGACCGCGCTGCCGGGCATAGGCGCGTGGACCGCCGCGGAGGTGACCCGCGTCGTGTACGGCGACCCGGACGCGGTCAGCGTCGGCGACTACCACCTGCCGCACACGGTGGCCTGGGCGCTGGCCGGCGAGGCGCGCGGTGACGACGCGCGCATGCTGGAGCTGCTGGAGCCGTTCCGGGGGCAGCGGGGCCGGGTGTGCACGCTGCTGGAGGCGGCCCGGATGTTCCCGCCCAAGTTCGGCCCGCGGATGCCGGTGCGCTCGTTCGCCAGCTTCTGACAGCCCGTCGGCCACGAGCTGGCCATCTCGACAGGCCGGGGCCCCGGTCGTCTGACCGGGGCCGGAGGGACACGGCTCGTTGCTGGTGGATGGCTCTGGCTGGAGGGGTCTGGCGCTAGCTGGCGGGGTCCGCGGCTAGTTGGAAGGGTCCGGCGGGGCGAACGCCTGGGTCTTGGGCGTCATGAAGGCGTGGACCAGGCCGGCGATGCCGAGCAGGAAGAGCAGCCCGGCGGCGAGGTAGGAGACCGTCGCGGCCTGCGCGGCCTTGGTGCCGAACTCGCTGAAGCCGTACGTGGTCAGCAGCAGGCCCCGCAGGGTCTCCCCCTTGAACACGGTCTCCCGCTGGGCAGAGACCTCACTTAGCTGCTCCTGCAGGCTCGCCAGGGTGGGGTCGTTGGTCTTCTTGGCCTCGGCCACCTGGGCGCGCAGCTTGCTCTGCGGAGCACCGAGGTCGGCGTAGGTCGCGCCATCCGCGGTCGACTTCAGGTGCAGCCCGATGAACTCGTTCGCGTAGCACTCGGCCTGCTTTCCGGTGGTGAGCTTCTGCCCGGCGTACCGGACCACGCAGGCGGACTTCCTCTCCTCATCGGTGAGCTGGTCAGCCTGCTTGAACGTAATGTTCTGCTGGCTGAGCTGGTCGGCGACGTAGCTCTTCGCGAAGTTGGCATTGCTCGTGAGGACGATCCCGATGGCCAGCAGCAGCAAGGCAAGCCCGAGCCCTCCGATGCTGAATAGGATGTCCAGTGTCCTGCGCTTCATTGGTAGCTCCTCGGTCGACTCGGACTTGCTGTGAGCTCGCTGAGAAAATGGTGCGGCAGCGGCTCCGTCCGGTGACAGGGAACAAGCGACCACGTCGACGGGACCTTTGGCCTGTGTGGTGATACGGCCCAAGGTCCGGGCGGCTAGCCTGCGCGGAGAGCTACGCGGTGGGCGCCGGACGCGGCGCAAAGGATGGCCAGGTGGTCAGCTGCGAGCCAGGCGGTCACTGGGAAGCCAGGCGTCAGCTACGGGGCCAGGTGGTCAGCTGCGGGCCAGGCGCTCGGCGTGGGCCCGCTCCTCGGCGGTGACCTCGCTGCGTCCGCTGCTGCTCACCCGCCGCCGGGTGGTTACCTCGTCCGGACCGGCCAGCTGCCCGGCGGCCAGGCGAGTGAGATCCGCTGCCGGGTCGTGTGCTCCAGCTCCGGCGGAGCGGTGAACAGGATCCGCAGGCGCACCTGCGCACCGGCCCTGCTGGCCTGGGTGTGGTGCGGCGCAGGGCAGGGCGGCTCGTGGTCCAGTGCCCGCACAGGGCCAACGGCGCGGCGGCTCACCCGGCGGGCAGGTCAGACGCTCGTGAGAACCTCGGCGAGGTTGAACCGCACGGGCCGCTCAAGCTGCTCGTAGGTGCAGGAGCGCGGGTCCCGGTCCGGCCGCCAGCGCACGAACTGGGTGGTGTGCCGGAAGCGGTCGCCTTCCATGTAGTCGTAGCGCACCTCGACCACCCGCTCCGGACGCAGCGGCGTGAAGGACAGGTCCTTGCCGGCGTTCCACCGGCTGGTCTCGTTCTTTCGTGGGGTGCGCTCGCCCTGCTCATGGGCTGCCCAGTCCCACGGGTGGCCGTCGAGCGTGGTCACCAACGGCTGTAGCTCGGTGAACAGCTCCATGCGCCGGGCCAGGGGGAACGCGCCGACGACGCCGACCGAGGCGAGCACGCCACGGTCGTTGTAGAGCCCGAGCAGCAGCGAGCCGATCCGGTCCGGGCCGGACTTGTGCAGCCGGTAGCCGGCGACGACGCAGTCCGCCGTACGCTCGTGTTTGATCTTGCTCATGACCCGCTTGTCCGGCTGGTAGGTCAGGTCCAGCGGCTTGGCGATGAGCCCGTCCAGCCCGGCTCCCTCGAACGTCTCGAACCACCGCCGCGCGGTCGCCAGGTCCTGCGTGGTGGGGGTCAGGTGGATGGGCGGCTTGGCACCGGCGAGGACCCGCTCCAGCTCGCGCCTACGGGTGAGCAGGGGGGCCTCGGTGAGGTCGGCGTCGCCGAGAGCGAGCAGGTCGAAGGCGATGAAGCTGGCCGGGGTCTGCTCGGAGAGCAGCTTGACCCGGCTGGCGGCGGGGTGGATGCGCTGCTGGAGCGCCTCGAAGTCGAGGCAGTTGCGGGCGGTGTCAGCCACGACGATCTCGCCGTCGATCACCGCGCGGGACGGGAAGCTGTCCAGGACCGCGGCCACCAGCTCCGGGAAGTAGCGGGTCATCGGCCGCTCGTTGCGGCTGCCGATCTCGACCTCAGCGCCGTCCCGGAAGATGATGGACCGGAACCCGTCCCATTTGGGTTCATAGAGCTGGCCGGCGGGGATCTCGCCGACCGGCTTGGCCAGCATGGGTGCGACAGGTGGCATGACTGGTAGGTCCACAGGCCCATCGTGCTCACCGGCTGGTGGGGATGTCCACGGGGTCGCCGGGGCGACTTGGCCGCCGCGCAGGCGCCAACCCGTGCCCCAGGGGACGGGCGGCGGCCCTCCGCCACCGCGGCGGGGCATTACCGGGTCGCCTATTTCTGACGGACGTGCCGCATTCACAAATTGGGGTGACCCGATAGTAGTACGCCGCCGCAACCACCCGGGGCGTAGTCGGTTTCCCGACAACAGACGGGCGCGGTTCTACGCATTTCGTCCGTTGATGGTGCCGTACCATGTTGCTACTGATTCGCGGTCCTAAATAGCATTCGCCGCATCCCCCAAAACCGGACGAGTACGGAAACGAAGTCGATGGTTGAGCTGCCAAGCCGCCAGCTGGTTATCGACCAGCTGGTCCGTGACTGTCTGGACCTCTCGCCGGACTGTCGGCGCCGCGACGTGCCGATAGTCGTACTGTCCGGCGTCCACGGCAGCGACAAGACATCTGTGCTGGTCGACATCAGGCGCCGGTGCGCGGGGGTACGGCCGTGCGCGTTGCGGGACCTGGAGGGGGCCGTTGACGTCCGGCCGTACGAGGTCGCCGCGCAGCTGGCCTACGGGCTGAGCGAGAAGGTGCGCCAGTTTGGCGAGCTGGGGTTCCCCCGGCTGCTGCTCGGGCTGGTCGTGCTGGGTAGCAACATCGACCGGCATAACCGTCCCCGGGCCCGTGCCGAGCTCAGGAGCCTGCTGTCCAACAACCAGCAGCTGGTCGACCGGGTGCGCGAGGTGGGCAAGCTCCTGGTCGACCAGGTCGCCGGGGGGACCGGTGCCGGCAGCATCCTGGGCCTGGGCCTGGACGGCATCACCGCCGTGTCGTGGAGCCTGCGGATCCTGCGTGGCAAGGCCTTCTCGTGGTACCGCGAGGGCACCGGCCAGCGGTTCGACCAGCCGCTGGACGCGTTGATCGCGCTGCACTCGTGGGAGGTGGAGGGCGCCGGGCGGGCGCGCGCGGACGTGGACGAGACGCTGTGCGGGGCGTTCCTGGCCGACCTGCGCGCCGCGTTCAGCGACGGGCTCCGTGCGCGGCAGCGGACCGGCAACTGCGTGGCCCTGCTCGACAACGCCGACTCGCCGGTGGGGCAGGCGTTCCTGGAGGCTCTCGTGGCGGCCCGGCAGTCCGTCCACGCCCGGGAAGGCTGTGACCCGCTGCTGGTGGTCGCCGCCGGCCACACGCGGTTTCCCGGCTTCGCCCGCCGGGACGGCCAGGAACCGGCACCGCGCCGCCCGCAGCAGGCCAGCTACGCCGACTGGGCGGGCAGCCGGGACGGGACCGCGGCGTCCTGGCTCTACCCGGTACGGCTGGACGGCGCTGACGCCCGGGACCGGACCATCCTGGTGCGCGCCTCGCCCAGGGCCGCCGCGGTGCCCGACGCCGTTGCCCTGGCCGAGCGCCTGACCGGTGGCCACCCGGCCGGCATGCGCCTGGTGCTGCGGGCGGTGGCGGCGCAGGCATCGCGCGTCGACCCGCACGCGGTGGACCTGCGCGACGTCCTGGACCTGCCCGACCCCGGCCGTCCCGAGCGGACGGTCGCCGACGCCGTCCTGGAGACGATGCTGCGTGGCGTCCCAGCCGCGCTGCGGCGGGACCTGACCACGTGCGCCGCGACCACGGATGTCGCGACCGCCTCCCGCCGCCACGCGCTGGGGCTGGTCGCGGGCAGCGGGGCCAGCGCCCTGGACCGGTTCTGCGCCACCGACCTGTGGGTGAGCCAGCCCGACCGGTCGACCCGCCCAGTGCTGCACCCGTTCCTGCGCCGGGTGCTGCTGCACGCGCTGGCCGCCCGCCCCGACGACGCCCCGGACGGCTGGCAGCCCGTGCACACCCGGCTGCGCGGCTACTACCTCGCCGAACGCGACGACGAGCCGGCGGCGCTCTACCACGGTCTGGCCCTCGGCGACGTGGCGGCCGCCGTGTCCTACCTCGATCCGCGGCTGCGCACGCTCAACTCCCGGCGGTGGCTGACCGAGCTGCGGGTCATCACCCACGCCCCCCGCGTCACCCACACCCCCGCCGCGGCCCCTCGCGACCAGGCGGCCGCACTCGCCGGCGGCAGGGACACCCTGGCCCGCCTCGTCGCGGCGCTGTGGATCAGCAACGACCCGCTCGGCGACCCCAACGGCACCCTCGACGTCCTCATCGCCGCCAGCCTCGACCGCCTCGCCCCCCGCTCGCAGGATGACGACGTCATCTACGACGAAGCCAACCAGTACCGCATGCGCAACCAGGACAGGAGCCGACCGTGAACGGTGACCGCACCGACGCCCTCGTGGCGCCCAAGCCGCCCTGGTGGGCGCCGGGCACTCGTACTCTCCTGCTGCTCGGCGGCGTGCTGGTGCTGGTCGCGGGTGGCCTGTGGGGATGGGGCGAGGTCCAGGACCGGCGGCGGGAGGACACGGACCGGCAGCGGCAGTGCGCTCCCGGCGTGGAGCGCCGCGGTGCCGGCGGTGAGTGCGTCGGCGTGACCGCCAGCGGGTTCCCGTTCTGGGCCGACGACAGCCAGCTGGCCAACGTCATGGACCTGATCGCCAAGGAGAACCGGGCGGTCGAGCAGCTGACCGACCGGGCGCGGGTGACCATCGCGTACCTGATATCGGTCCCCGTGGGGGAGTCTGGCGCCGGGAGCCGCAGCTCGCTACGCCATGAGCTGGAGGGCGCCTACCTCGCCCAGTGGCACCACAACCACAACAACGACGGCACCATCACCGACGACGTGCCGCTGCTCCGGCTGCTGGTCGCCAACAACGGCAACCGAGCCACCCACTGGGAGCCGGTGGTGGACCAGCTCATCGGGCTGGCGGACGGCCCGCACCCATTGCTGGCCGTCGTGGGTCTGGGCAACAGCCTGGACACCACGCGGCAGGCGATCGCGCGCCTGGACGCGCACCAGATCCCGATGGTGGCCACCGTCATCACCGCCGACGACATGAGCACCACCGGCAAACCGGTCCAGAGCCTGGTGCGGGTGGCGCCCACCAACAGCGACGAGGCCAAGGCAGCAGCGAACCACCTGAGATCGCGCGCCCGTAACCCGCTGATCGTGCATGACGCCAACCCTGACGACCTGTACACCCGGACTCTCGTGCAGGCGTTCCGGGGCCAGTTCGGTGACGCCGGGCGCGGTATCCCGGCGGAGACCTACAACACGAAGCTGCCGGGCGTCCGCTCCGCCTTCGTCACCATGATGGCCAACATCTGCCAACGCCGCCCCGACGTCATCTACTACGCCGGGCGCGGGGCCGAGCTGGAGGAACTCGTCAAGGCGATGGCCGGCCGCCCCTGCCGCGACCTGCACGTCGACATCGTGACCGGCGACAGCGCGGCTCACCTCGCCAACCGGCTGACCGGTCAGGCGGCCGACCAGGAGCTGGTCAACAGCCTCAGGTCCAACATCACCCTCAGGTACACCGGCCTGGCCCACCCCGGCTCCTGGAAGGCGGGCCTCGGCGACGCGTTCACGCCGGGCAGCCTCAGCATCGACAATAGCTGTGAGCACTGCTTCCGCGGCCTGTTCCCGAGCGAGCAGCAGGACGACGGCCGGGCGATCATGGCACACGACGCCATGCTGACCGCGATCACCGCAGTCCAGTACGCCACCGGGCAGACCGACCCGCGACAGCAGGATCCGGGCACCTACCGCGGCGAGATGGTGCAGCAGTGGAACCAGTTCCACGGGATCCGGGCGGTCCCGGGCGCCAGCGGCTGGATCTCGTTGTATAACGGCCTGCCCCAGCACAAGCCCATCCCCATCCTTGAGCTCACGCCCGACGGCGTCCGCTTCATCACGGTGACCTCGCCCAGCGCAGACGGCAGGCCGTACGTCCCGTCCGGGACCAACCCGTAAGGCCGGACCTCGGCTCACCGCGGTCCGGGACGCCTCGCGCCGGTGCGGGACGCCTCACCTTGGTTCGGGAGGCCTCGCGCCGGCAGCGCGGTTGTGGCGGCCAGCCCGTAGCCTGGAACGGTGATCGCGCCGCTCCGCCGGCTCATGGCCGGCCTGCTGGTGGTGGCCGCCCTCGCTGCTGCCGGCTGCACCGGGAACCGGCCGGCGCCGGTGCCGCCGCCTCCCGCCGCCCCCGGCAGCGGGGCCGCGCGGTGGAGCCCGTGCCCGGAGGTCGCCAGGGAGCTGGTCGGGCAGGTGCCGGCCAGCATGAGCTACGAGTGCGCGACGATCCAGGTGCCGCGCGACTGGGCCACCGCCTCATCCGGGGCCGGTGCCTCCCCCGGCGCGTCGCCAGGTGCCTCGCCGGGCGCGTCTTCGGGCGGTGGGGAGACCTTTGACATCGCCCTGCTGCGGGCCAGGTCCAGCCGGCAGCGGGACCGGATCGGCTCGCTCGTGGTCAACCCGGGCGGCCCCGGCGGCTCCGGCGTGAGCCTCGCCGTCTACCTCTCCGCCGGCCTGCCGCAGGAGGTCCTGCGCCGGTTCGACATCGTCGGCTTCGACCCGCGGGGGGTCGGTCGGTCGAGCGCGGTCGAGTGCATCTCAGACGCCGACCTGGACGCGTCGTTCGCCTACGAGCCGGACCCGGTCAGCCAGGCCGACTTCGACGGGCTGGTCGCGCTGACCGCCAAGATCGGGGCGGGCTGCCAGGCGAAGTACGGGGACAGCCTGCGCCTGTTCTCCACCGAGCAGGCCGCCCGGGACATGGACGCGGTGCGCACCGCCGTCGGCGACGAAAAGATCACCTACCTGGGGTACTCGTACGGGACGCTGCTCGGTGCCACGTACGCCCAGCTCTTCCCGCGCAGTATCCGGGCCTTCGTGCTCGACGGCGCGGTCGACCCGCGGCAAGGGCTGGTCGAGGGGTCGGAGAGCCAGGCGGTCGGGTTCGAGCGGGCGTTCAGCAGCTTCGCCTCATGGTGCCGGGACCGCGGCTCGCAGTGCCCGATCGGTCCGGACGCCCGGGCCGCGGTGACCACCGCGCTCAACGCCGCCCGCCGGGCGCCGGTGCGCGGCCGGGACGGCCGGCCGGCCACCGCCGGCTGGATCGTGACCGCGGTGGTCTCCTCCCTCTACACGCAGCAGGGCTGGACCGAGCTGGCCTCGGCGATGTCCCGGCTCGGCCGCGGCGACGCCAGCGGCGTGTTCACCCTGGCCGACCGGTACGCCGAGCGCGACGCGTCCGGGCGCTACAGCAACCTGTTCGACGCCAACACCGCGGTGAACTGCGCGGACGAGGAGGAGAAGGTCACCATCGCGCGGGTACGCGAGCTGCAGGGCCAGTGGCGGGCGAAGTACCCGCTCTTCGGGGCGGTGCTGGCGGTGAGCCTGCTGACCTGCGCCCAGTGGCCGGGAGGGCGCGACCCCTACCCGACCGGGCCGGCGACCGGCGCGCCGCCGATCGTGGTGGTGGGCACGACCGGTGACCCCGCCACGCCGTACGAGCAGACGCCGAAGCTCGCCCAGATGCTCGGCGTGGGCGTCGTGGTGACCTGGCAGGGCGAGGGGCACACCGCCTACCCGGAGTCGCGCTGCATCGTCCAGGCCGTCAACGCGTACCTGATCGAGGTCGATGTGCCGGACGCCGGGCTCACCTGCCCGGCTCGCTGACGCTGGCCGGCTCGCGGCTGGCCGTCTCGCTGGGACTGGCCGGCTCGCGGCTGGTTCGCTCGCGGGTCCCGGGTGGGTCTGCGGGCGCGACGTCCCCGCGGTCCCGGCGGTCGGCCAGCAGCGCCCGGATCTCCCGGAGGGTGTTCTTGATCTCCTCCTGCTCCTCGTGCCGGAAGGCATCCTGGTCCACGATCAGCTTGCTGGCGAAGTGTGCGGTGATCAGCGGGATCACCAGCAGGACCATGGTCGAGATGAGCAGGCCGGCGACGATCCGGCCGGCTGCTGTGAGCGGGTACGTGTCGCCGTAGCCGACGGTCGAGGCGGTCACCACCGCCCACCACACCGCCTCACCGAAGTTCTTGCGCTCAAAGATGCTGTAGAGCGCTCCGCCGACCGCGAGCATGGCGAAGTACGACCCGATCAATGCCTTCGGCCGGTTCGCGACCCACACCAGCCCGCGGTAGACCAGCCGGACCGGCAGCCAGATGTCGAAGGGCTCCCTGCGTGCCATAGGCCCCATGGTGCACCAGCACCACCCGCGGGGACCGGCCCGGTCGGCTCCCTTCCAGGGGCGATATCTCAGCAGCTGAACTGGGTGGCATCCCAGCGGTCGGTGGCCGTCAGGATGATGACGCCGCCATTGAGGACATACAGGTTGTCATTGGCCCCAGCCGGCCCCGAGCGGGAGCCGGAGAAGTGCCCGGTGCCGTTGCTCAGCACGAAGCTTCCCAGCGGAGTAGCGCCCTCCGGGTGCCCGTCCAGCCCACCGTAGGTCACCGTCAGGGACGTGCCGTCGGCGAGGTTCACGTTGTTGACGTCCACCGTCAGGTCGAACAGGTACCCAGGGCTGCGGCACTGGTCGATGGTGCCCACTCCGGCGGGAACCACACCGCCGATGGCCGCCGGGGCGTCGAGAACGTTCGACATCTTGGCGTAGATCGCGTGGGCCGGTGCAGCGGCCGCCAGCGCGAGTGTCAAGGCTGCTCCCAGGGCAACCAGGGCGCAGACAACCCTGGTACGAATACGGCGGTTCCCACGCATTGACACCACTCCTCTCTAGAATGTCATCTACGTGCCGATCTCCGCCCGTATACCCGACTGCCGGCTCGGCGAACCTCCTGCCTGCTAGGCAGGGCCCGGTCCGGCCACCGCCCGGCAGACCTTCAGCACGCGGCGGCGGGCCTGCCACCACTCAGAGATGGCGGGCGAGTTGTCCCACGCCGCCGAGCCACCCGCTCGGCTACTCGCTCCTTCCCCTGGTGAACCGGGTGTCCCGGCTCGGCTGCACGCGCTTGGGCTCGCCCGGCATCTTCGGGTGGTCCGGCGGGTACGGCATGTCGCCCGCCCCTTGCCGCTCGTCCCGCTCGGCCCACTCCAGCAACGGGGTGATGTCGTGGCGAACCGCGTCGATCTCCGCGTGCGGGTCGCCGACCCGCTCGAACCGGGTGGGCACGGTGCGCAGGTCGAAGTCGTCCGGCTCAACGTCCGGCAGCTCGTCCCAGGTCACCGGCGTGGAGACGGTCGCCCGCTTGTTGGCCCGCAGCGAGTACGCGCACGCGATGGTGCGGTCCCGCGCCATCTGGTTGTAGTCGATGAAGACGTGCTCGCCCCGCTCCTCCTTCCACCACGCCGTGGTCGCGAGCGAGCAGCGCCGCTCGACCTCCCGGGCGAACGCGATGGTGGCCCGGCGTACGTCGACAAAGGACCAGCTCGGCTGGGTGCGGACGTAGACGTGCACGCCCCGGCCGCCGGAGGTCTTCGGGAACCCGACCCAGCCCAGCTCGTCGAGGAGCCCCTTGACCGCGGCGGCCACCTCTACCGCGTCGGCGAAGTCGGTGCCCGGCTGCGGGTCGAGGTCGAGCCGTAGCTCGTCCGGGTTGTCCACGGCGGCGCGCCGGACCGGCCAGGGGTGGAAGACGATCGTCCCGAGCTGGGCGGCCCAGGCCACGTGGGCCAGGTCGGCGGGGCACAGCTCGTCCGCGGTCCGCCCGCTGGGAAACTTGATCTCGACCGTCTCCACCCAGGGCGGCACGCCGCGGGTTGGCACGCGCTTCTGGAAGAACATCTCCCCGTCGATGCCTTCGGGGAAGCGCTGCAGCGTGGTCGGCCGCTCCCGCAGCGCCCGCAGGATCCCGTCACCCACCGCCAGGTAGTAGGAGACCACGTCCTGCTTGGTGAACCCGCGTTCCGGAAAGTAGATCTTGTCCGGGTTGGACAGCCGCACGCTGCGGCCGGCAACCTCCAGCTCCACCGCCTGCGCCTTCCCCATCCCCCGACCCTAGCCGCACCGCGTACGGTCGGGGGATGACCGAAGCACTGCCGACGACCGAGGACGAGTGGCGGGCACGGCTGCGCCCGGAGGAGTTCCGGGTGCTGCGCCAGGCCGGCACCGAGCCGGCGTGGACCGGGGAGTACGTGTCGACGAAGACCCGCGGGGTCTACCGCTGCCGGGCCTGCGGGGCCGAGCTGTTCAGCAGCGACACCAAGTTCGACTCGCACTGCGGCTGGCCGTCGTTCTTTACCCCGCTCGCCGAGGACCGGGTCCGCTACATCTCCGACCGGTCCTTCGGCATGGTCCGTACCGAGGTGCGCTGCGCCCGGTGCGACTCCCACCTGGGCCACGTGTTCGAGGGTGAGGGCTACCCGACCCCGACCGACCAGCGGTACTGCATCAACTCGGTCAGCCTGACGCTGGAGCCGCACGAGGAGCGGTAGCCAGAACGGTCACCGTGGCCGGTAGATGTCCGAACGGCGCTGAACGTAGGCGACCTCGACCACGACCGTGTCGTCATGTACTGCGTAGATGACCCGGTACTCACCGCGTTGTGCGGAGTGAAGTCCGGTCAGGTCGCCGATGAGCGGCTTACCAGCCCGGTGAGGGTTCTCGGCCAGCGGTCCCGCGCAGAACTCCAGCACCGCCCATGCGATGCGTTCCGGCAGCTTTGCGATGTCGCGGCGCGCAGCCCCGGTGAACTCGATCCGGTAGGTCACGCTGCGGCGCTTTCGCCGCCGCTGCGCGCTTCCAGATCGCCGCGAATGTCGTCGATGCTGAACCGGTCCGGATCGGCCAGCGACTCGCGGATCGCCTGCGCTACGCCGCAGTCGGAAAGGATCTCCAGCGTCTCTTCGAGTGACTCGAGATCTTCGTAGGAGATCAGCACGGCAGATGGACGGCCGTTCTTGGTGATGACGACACGCTCATGCGTTGTCTCGACCGAGCTGACGATCGGCGAGAGGCGGTCTCGCACATCGGCGAGCGGCAGGGTCGTAGTCATGTACAGAATTATGCCTCTCAACTCTTTCGGTGACAACGACGCCGCCATAGCGGCTCCGGCTGGGTAGGGTTTCCTGCGCACTGCGGCTGGCCGTCGTTCTTCGCCCGCTCGACGGGACTCACGCACCCTCGGCCCAGAACCGCTGGATCCGCGCTACCGCCTCGTCGCGGCTCATCTGTGCGACCGCCGCCTCGGCCAGCCCGACGCGGGTGACCAGCAGGTAGACCAGGTCGGCTGGGAGCGACCCGGCCGGGACCGCCACCTCGCCGCGGGCGGGCCTCGCGCCGTCTCGTACGCACGCCCAGAAGCTCTCCTCACTCACCTGGAGCTGATCCTCGAGGATGTGCCGCCAGATGCTGGGCCCGTAGGTGGTGCGATCTGGTGGGTGGGAGATCCGGGTACGCAGGATGCGCCCGTCGGGCAGGGCAAGCTCGTACGTGACGTGGTGCGTGCCGGTGCGACCGCGTGCGTCGCGGACTCGTCGCCACCCGTCGTTCTTGCAGAACTGGTCATGAGCGTCGCGGGTGGGTGCTGGCCAGCTCATCGCCTGCGCCCCACCAGCCACTCCCGCAGCTGCTCGTCGGTGCTGAGAACGACCATCTGGACCAACCCCCAGTGCTCCCGGTGGTTGGGGGCATCTAGTAGGCGCTCCTGCCAGTCGTCGGCGTACTCGCGCAACGCATCGACCATGCTATCGACCGCACCAGCGAGCGACTCTCCGTCAGCAGCGAGGGGAAGGCCGGGGATGAGGACCGTCCAGCCCCCGTCCTCCGCCACCACCTCCGCCCGGGACGGGCAGACGCGGGCGAGGAAGTGACGCAGGCGCTCCCCATCCACGACTGCCGCCGTCGCGTGCTCGCGCCGGACTGTGGCGACGCGCCCCCGCTCCGCCGCATCCAGCAGCTCCTTCAGGTGGGCGCGAGCCTCGGTGTAGCTGTTGAACCGCACAGCGGGCATAGGTCCTCCTCGTCCAGAGCCAAGCAGGACACAGCAGGTACGTCAAGTACGTAACGTACCTGTCACCTCTGGTGGAGGCCGAGGAGCGCGGCGGCCGCCTGGCACCGGTCCGGATAGGAGAGCACGTCCACCGAGTCGACGGCCTGGTCGACGGCGCCGGGCAGGGCACCAACCGCCGACCCGGCGCGATACCCGAGGCGGTCCAGCAGGCTACGTACCTGCGGGTCGGTGACGGCGGCCGTCAACGCCGCGGTGAACCGCTCGGCGTGCACCACGCGTACGTCCCGGGTGTAGAACTGGCGCGGCGCCGGGTCGACCTCGGCGGCCAGCCCGAGCCGGTTGGTTGCGGCGCCCAGCCGGCTGGCCGCCTCGCACAGGGCCGCCTCGCGCTCCCGCCAGCCCGGCGCCCGCAGCGCGGCGCGCAGGCACGGGCCCACCACGGCCGCCAGCCGCAGCTGCCCGAACGCGTGCCCCAGCCACTTGCTGTACGGCGCCCAGCACCGCTCGACCAGGAACGCCAGCCGGATGAGGTCCCGGACCAGCCGGGCGCCCACCACCGCCGACCCGAGGTCGTCGCCGCGCCCGCCGGCCCGGCCGACGAACGGCTCCTCCTGCCCGACCCGCAGCCAGCCGGCGGCGAGCACGTACCGCCAGACGTCGTCCGGGTACCACGCGAGCACCGCCCGGCGCGCCGCCAGCTCGCCGTCCGGGTCGTGGAACACCGCGCCGCGGGTCAGCGTGGCCAGCCGCTGGGTGGGTGCGAGCAGCCAGTCACCCAGGTCCATCCGGGCGGCCGGGTCGGTGCCGAGCCGCCCGGTGAAGAACGCCGCCACAGTGGTCACCTCCACCTGGTGGTGGGGGCGGCCGTCGTGGCGGTCAACGTAGGGGAAGGCGACCGGGTAGCCGGCGAACCGCTGCGGCAGGCGGTCCAGGCGGGCGTGCACGGGGCCCGGGTCGGCGTCCGGGGAGAGGAACAGCTGCACCCGCGGCCCGAACGAGTGGTCGGTGGAGACCTCGTCGTCGTACCCGAGGACCTCCGACCCCTCCCCCAGCAGCGCCGCGGCGTGCGGCGCACCCGCGAGCAGCGGGGCCACCACCTCGCGGTAGAACCGGCCCGCGAGCTGGCACCCGGAGGTCACCGCGCGTTCCGCAGGACAAACCAGGGGTACGGGTGCACGCTGGGGAGTATGGCGGTCTGTGAGGTATGCGGCAACGACTACTGGCTGTCGTTCGAGATACACACGGTGGGCGGCAACATCCACGTCTTCGACTCGTTCGAGTGTGCGATCCACCGGCTCGCCCCAATGTGCGAGCACTGCGGCTGCAAGATCCTGGGGCACGGGGTGGAGGTGTCCGGGCACTTCTACTGCTGCGCGCACTGCGCCCGCTCCGCGGACGAGCGCAACGGGCACCAGATCCGCGACGCGGTGGGCCGGCACCCCGGCTGAGTACGATGCACAGGCGTGGCAGCCGAACAGCCGGTCCGCGCCGCGCACCTCGTAGACCTGGACCCGCCCACCCTGTACGCGCTGCTGCGGCTGCGCGTCGATGTCTTCGTGGTCGAGCAGAAGTGCGCCTACCCGGAGCTGGACGGCCGGGACACCGAGCCCGGCACCGTGCACCTGTGGGTGCCCGCGCAACGGTGGGTGCCCACCCCGGGCGCCGGCCCGCAGGCCCCGGATGCCGCGCCCCCGCTCGCGTACGCCCGCCTGCTCTTCGACCCGGACGGCACCGCGCGGATCGGGCGGGTCTGCACCGCGCGCGAAGCCCGCGGCAGGGGCCTGGCGGGCCTGCTGGTCACGCGCGCACTGCACCTCGCCGGTGACCGGCCCTGCGTGCTGGACGCCCAGTCCTACCTGGTGGGGTTCTACCGTGCGCTCGGCTTCGCCCCGACCGGGCCGGAGTACGTCGAGGACGGCATCCCGCACATACCGATGCGCCGCGAGCCGAACCGCAGGCGTGAGCCGGACAGCAGGCGCTGACCGGCCACGTTGAGCAGCTGCCGGCGATTTCGGGCGCTCGTGGTACCTACCCTCCTCACGGCGATGGCACACTGTTAGGGATGCCGTCGCAGGGGCTTGGCGGCTGATAGGCACACGCGCGTACCGCATTGGGGAGCATCCATGCCGCTGGAGATCCAACGCGAGAGCCGGCCGTCGCTGGAGAGCGTGCCGGAGGATCCCGGCTTCGATCCGGTGGTCCTCGCCATCAGCGGCGAGCTTGACCTGGGCAGCCTCACCGAGCTGGACGAGGCGGCCAGTGCCGCGATCGCCGGCGGCACTCCGGTGCTGCTGCTGGACCTGTCCGACCTGACCTTCTGCGACTCGACCGGCCTGGGGCTCTTTGTGCGGCTGCACAAGCGGATGCAGCAGCGCGGTGGGCGGTTGGGCCTGGTCAACCCGCAGGCAGGGGTCCTCAAGGTGCTCAAGCTGACCGGTCTGGACGCCGCCCTGCACCTCTACCCCGACATCGAGGTCGCACTCGCCAACGGCTGACGCCAGCGGCTGCGGTCGGGCCATAGCCGGGTCATGGACCGGAGCCGGGCCGGAGCCGGGCCGGAGCCGGGCCGGAGCCGGCGGGGCAGCCGGGTCAGGGCAGGGCGGCGACCAGCTCGGCGACCGACCGGCGGCGCCCGGTGAAGAAGGGCACCTCCTCGCGCACGTGCCGGCGCGCCCGCGACGCGCGCAGCTCCCGCATGAGGTCCACGATGCGGTGCAGCTCGTCGGCCTCGAACGCGAGCAGCCACTCGTAGTCGCCCAGAGCGAACGAGGCGACCGTGTTCGCCCGCACGTCCGGGTAGCCGCGCGCCATCCGGCCGTGCTCGGCGAGCATGTCCCGGCGCTCGTCGTCGGGCAGCAGGTACCACTCGTACGACCGGACGAACGGGTAGACGCACAGGTAGGCGCGCGCCTCCTCACCAGCGAGGAACGCTGGGACGTGGCTCTTGTTGAACTCGGCCGGCCGGTGCAGGGCGAGCTGCGACCAGACCGGGGCCAGGTGCCGGCCGAGAGCCGTACGGCGCAGCTGCCCGTACGCCTCCTGCAGCAGGTCGCTGGTTGGCGCGTGCCACCAGACCATCAGGTCAGCGTCGGCGCGCAGGCCGGACACGTCGTAGGCGCCGCGCACGACCACGTCCTTCCCGGCGGCCTGGGCGAAGAGCGACTCCACCTCGGCCGCGAGGTCGTCACGCAGTGCGGGCAGGGCCTGCTCGGCCCGGAACACCGACCACATCGTGTAGCGGATGGTCTCGTTCAGCTCTCGAAGGCGGGCCGCGTGCGGGTTGGTGGTCTGCTCGGTCACGCCGCCCATCCTCCCAGAAGCGCCGCTGCCACCTCGTCGGCGGCGGCCTCCCCGGACTTGATGCAGGCGGGGATGCCCACGCCGTCGTACCCGGCTCCGGCGAGGGCGAGCGGGCCGGCCTGGCGCAGCGCCTGCCGCACGCCCGCCACCCGCTCCACATGCCCTGGGGGGTACTGCGGCAGCGCCCCACCCCACCGGTTCACCGCGGTCGCGACCGGAGCCGGCAGCGGGCGCCCCAGCAACGCCGCCAGCTCCCGCTGTGCCACCTCAGCGAGCTGCTCATCCGTGGCGTGCAGCAGCCGCTCCTCGCCGTGGCGGCCGATGGACGCCCGCACCAGCACCGTGCCGTCGGGCCGTCGCAGGTGGCCCCACTTGCGGGTGAAGAAGGTGGCCGCCTTGACCGCGTACCCCTCGGTCGCGGGCACCAGGAAGCCGGACAGGTCGGGCAGCCCGGTCGCCGGCAGCGCCAGCGTGACCAGGGCGAGGCTGGCGTACTCCAGCTCCGCCAGCCCAGCCGCCGCGGTGGCGTCGACCCCGCGCAGCAGCCGGGTGGCGCGCGGCGCGGGCAGCGCGAGGAGCACCCCGTCGACCTCGTCGTCAGGGGGTGAGCCCCGGGCCGGACCGGAGAGGACCAGCCGCCACCGGGGCCGGTCGGCCAGGCGCCGCCGCGACGACGCGACCGCGCCCGCGGCCCCGGCCAGGGCGCGCACCGGCCACCCGAACCGCAGCTCGACCGGGTCGGGCCCGCTGCGCAGCTCCCGCGCCACCGCCTCGACCAGGCGGGACAGCCCGCCCCGGATGGTGGCGAAGACCGGGCCGTCCGGCGGCGGACGGCGGGCGCGCCGGGCGGCGCCCAGCAGCGTCGGCTCGGTGCGGCAGGCCGCGGCCAGCGCCGGCACGGTGGCGGCGAGCGAGAGCCGGTCGGCCAGCCCGGCGTACACCCCGCCGAGCAGCGGGTCGACCAGCCGGTCGGCGACCTCGTCGCCCAGCCGCCGCCGGACCAGGGCGCCGACCGCCACATCCTCGCCCTCGGCCAGCAGCGGCCGGCCTTCGTCGCGGTCAAGCTCTGCGCGCGCCCGCGCCACTCCGTCCAGTGTGGACAGATCCGTTGGTACGCCGAGCAGCGTGCGCGCCGGCATCGGCAGCAGCGCCCCGCCGACCGCGATGGCGGCCGTACCGGTGCCCGGGTGGACCAGCGCGTCGCCGAGCCCCACCCGGTGGGCCAGCCGCACCGCCGCGCTCTGGCCGCCGGCCGGGTCCCGGCACAGGAACGCGTCGGCGCCGGTCTCCACCGGCATCGCGGTGCCGTCAACGCCGGCGAGGGCGCCCGTGCGCAGCTTGCCGCCGAGCGCCCGGCTCTGCTCGTACACGATGATCTGCGCCTGTGGCAGCCGGTCCCGCAGCCTTAGCGCGGCGGCCAGCCCCGCGATGCCGCCGCCCACCACCGCGACCCGCAGCCGGTGCGCGCTCATGGTCCCCAGCCTGTCACAGCGCGACCGGGTCGCCGCTACGGTGGACACCGTGGAACGGGTTGCCGTCGTCACGGGCGCCGCGCAGGGCATTGGCCGGCGCACCGCCGAGGTTCTCGCCGCCGAGGGGTACGCGGTGGCCGTCTTCGACCTGCAGCAGGTCACCGGTCTCGGCGACGCGCTGGTGGTCACCGGGGACGTCACCGACGCCGCCGACGTGGACCGGCTGGCAACGGCGGTGCTGGAGCGGTTCGGCCGGGTGGACGCGCTGGTCAACAACGCGGGCATCGCCTACATCGCCCCAGCCGAGGCGACCCCGCTCGACCACTGGCGGCGGGTGCTGGAGGTGAACCTGACCGGCCCGTTCCTGCTCAGCCAGGTGCTCGGCCGGCACATGCTGGCCCAGGGATCGGGCGCCATCGTGAACATCGCCTCGGTCGCCGGGCTGCGCGGGGTCGCCGACCGTGCGGCGTACAACGCCAGCAAGCACGGCCTGGTCGGGCTCACCCGCACCCTCGCCGCGGAGTGGGGCGGCCGGGGCGTGCGGGTCAACGCCGTGTGTCCCGGGTGGGTGAAGACGGATATGGACGACGTGTCGCAGTCCGCGGGGGCGTACGGCGACGCGGACATCACTGAGCACGTGCCGCTGGGGCGGTTCGCCCAGCCCGAGGATGTCGCCCAGGCCGTCGCCTACCTCGCCGACCCGGCTCGCAGCGGCTTCGTCAACGGCGTGACGCTGTCGGTGGACGGCGGCTGGGACGCCGACGGGTCGTGGCAGTCGCTACGCCTGGCCGCCCGGGACCGCTGAGCCGCTATCGCCGCCGACCGCCCCCTGCGT
>Ga0075430_100000296_pt1 | contig 35048 bp, 49 predicted proteins | sample RhiMetdeltSRZDD4_FD_75294 | JGI IMG/M metagenome (GOLD analysis project Ga0075430, IMG submission 75294) | Populus rhizosphere microbial communities from Tennessee, USA - Rhizosphere MetaG P. deltoides SRZDD4 | ecosystem: Host-associated > Plants > Roots > Rhizosphere > Soil | place: USA... | reverse complement strand
GCCGACGAGGCGTATCGCATCGGTCGTCTCTACAACAATGCGATGCTCGTGCCAGAGGTCACGGGAGGCTGGGGACTGGCCGTCGACCAGGTCCTGAAACGCTATCGCTATCCGCGTCTTTACACGCGCAGGGTGATCGACCGGCTCAGCCAAAAGTGGACCGACCGTACCGGCTTCGAGACGCAGATCCGCACGCGCATGATGATCCTGGAGACGCTGGAGACGGTGCTGCGCGAGCGCGAGTTCAAGCTCTACAGCTTGCGCTGCGTGAACGAGATGGGCACGTTCGTCTACTCGGAAAGGGACAAGCCGGAGGCGCAGCCCGGATGCAACGACGACCTGGTATTGGCGCTGGCTATCGGGGTTCACGTCGCCGTCGGCATGCCGCGCCAGTTGCGTCAGCAAACCGAGCGGCCCTACGTGCCCACGTTGTCCGCAGCAGGGTGGTAGGTTTCGCGCACGTGACCTTTGGTACCCAGGACATCTGCCTGCTCGTGATCGCGATCTCGCTCGTCCTGATCTTCCTCTTTGGCATCGACGTAAGCTCGAACTGATGCCGGTCGAACAGGAGACCGTGCTGCAGATCAGCTGCGACAATCCGTCTTGCCCCGGCAACGACCTCGACGCTGCCGATCGCACCGGCTGGACGTTCGCGAACGTCGAGATCTACGGCCAGCCTGGTAGGCAATTCGTGTTCTGCTCGCCCAACTGTGTGAGCACGCTAGATGCGTTGCTGACCACGAGCGAGTAGGCTTGCGTCGTGGCCGTCCCGCCTGAGCTCCTTGCGCAACTCGGAGTCCAAGGCGCCCCCGGCCCGCCAGGTCTTGCACCGGGAGAGCCCGGTGACGGAGGCTACGGCGGTGACCCGCTCTCGGTCTTGCAGGAGTGCATCCAGTCCCTGCCCGCCGTGATCGCCGCCCTCCCCGATCCTCGTGACACCCAGGACGCCACCCGAGCCCTACTGCTGCTGACCGGCATCCAGACGAGGATGATGAGCCCACAGGGAGCCCCCGGTGGCGCGCCCGCGGGCCCTTAAGGGGCAGCCTCCGGGCTCAGTCGTCAAGGCGGCGCTGAACGAGACGAACCCGGGCTGGCTCGAACACGGCGACAGGGTCAACCGCTACAACCGCGCCTACGACGTCTATCGCGGCAACATCGCCGAGCCCAGGAGCAAGCCCGCCTGGCAGACGAAGCTGTACGTGAAGTACGGCATGCAGGTGATCGACCAGCTGCTCGCGAACCTGATCCAGGGCGCGCCCAAGGCGGTGTGCAAGCCACGTCGCGCCGAGGATCAGATGGCTGCGAAAGCAATGGAGATCTTGCTTTCGTACTACTCCGACGCCGATCACCTGGCCGAGAAGGAGCAGGTCGTGACCGCGCAGGCGCTGATCTACGGCGTCAGCCCCGGCAAGACGCACTGGTACTACCGCGAGGAAGAGGTGAAGGCGCCCTACGGCGACTCGGTCAAGGTGGTCACGGCCGACCGGCCGAGCTTCACGCCCTGGAACGTCTACGACTGCTGGTGGGACCCCTACGCGCGTGACGTCGACTGCTCCAGCTACGTCGTGCTGCGCGACTGGCTGACCAAGGCCGAACTGGAGAAGAAGCGTTACAACGAGGACGACGGCAGCGGCACCTACAAGAACCTCGACCTGCTCTACAGCGCAGGCCCCGGCGAGCAGCCGCCGATGACGGCCCAGAACAAGCTGATGAGCCAGCCGGTCAACCCCTACAAGGATCGCTTCGAGATCCTGGAGATCTGGCGCGACAACCGCCTGACGGTGATCGGCAACAGGCAGGTGCTGCTCTCGGACGGCCTCAACCCCTACTGGATGCCGGGCAAGCCGGTCGTGATCAGCTGCAGCCGCCCCGATCTGTTCAAGATCGAGGGCATCTCCGAGACCGAGCTCGTCGACCACCTACAGCAGGCGCTGCACATGGTCACGAACCTGCGCATGGACAACTTCAAGTTCACGGTCAACCGCGGCGCCAGCTACCGCGAGGGAGGCGTGCTCGATCCCGATCGGCTCGTGATCCGCCCGCACTTCCTGTGGCCGGTCACCGACCACGACGACGTCAAGTTCCACGATCCGCCGCCCCTTCCCCGCGAGGCCTACCAGGAGGAAGAGACGCTGCTCGGACGCTTGCAGTACATCACCGGAATCAGCCCCTACGTCACGGGCGCAAGCTCCACCGGTACGGGCGTCGATCAGAACACGGCCACAGGTGTCAGCCTGCTGCACGAGAGCGCATCACGGCTGCTCTCGTTCAAGGCCAATCAGATCCGCCTGAAGACATGGCAGCGAGTGTTCGAGCAGTGGGCGGATCTGACCAAGCAGTTCCTGACCGAGCCGCAGGCACTGGCGATCCAGGGCCCCGGCTCGACCGTGACCTGGGCTCAGGTCGGACCACAGCAGGTGATGGGCGACTACGACGTGCGCATCGAGGCAGGCGAAGAGTCGCTGTCGCGCCAGCAGGAGCGCGCCGAGGCGATCGCGCTGCTGAACGCGCTGGCACCATTCGCCCAGGTGGGACAGATCAACTTGCAGCCGCTGCTCGAAAAGGTCGCCTCGGCCTACGACATGCCCGACAACAGTTCCCTGTTCCCGCAGCCGCAGCCTCAGATTCCCCCTGCCGCGCCGACGAACGGCCAGGTTCCGCCGCAGGCTCCTGCACCGTTCTCGCTCGGCGGGGGGATTACTCCGCAGCCCGCTCAGGCCGTCTTCAACGGGAACGCCAGGTAGATGGGACGCGCCGGAAAGATCGCGCTCGTCCCCGAGCACGTCGACCTGGAGCTCTACGCCGGGGACGGCGCCAGCCTGCGCCTGGTCGTGACCGACGCGAGCGGCGCGCCGATCCCCCTCGACGGCCTCGTCACCGCCCAGATCAGAGCCTCGCGCACCGACCCGGCGATCGCCGCCAGCTGGGCAGCAGACCTCTCCGAGGCAGCGAACGGGGTCGTGCTGATCAGCCTGACGGGCGTGCAGACCGCCGCGCTCGTGAACGGCGAGGACTTCTCGGGCTTCTGGGACGTGGAGTGGGACGCGACCGACCAGGAGCCCGTCACGTTGATGCAGGGCAAGGTGACCTGCGCTCTCGACGTCACGCACGCATGAGCAACGCCAACGACGTCTTCGTCGAGCAGGACATCGTCGTCAAGGTCACGGCCGAGCCGATCAACGTGCCGGTCGTGGTGGCCGACAACGTGGGGCGTATCATGGCCGGTCCTCCGGGCCCGCCCGGCCCACCGGGGGCGGATGGGGCGCCGGGCGGCCCCCCGGGGCCTGAAGGCCCTGTTGGTCCCACGGGCCCTGCGGGCGCGACAGGCCCACCGGGAGCAACCGGGGAGACGGGCGCCACGGGCGCTGCAGGCGCTCCGGGCGCACCGGGCCCGAACATCGTCGACACGGCGACGAGCACGCCCTTCAACAGCCTGATCAAGGGCAACGGCATCGTCTGTGGCGCGGCAGCGCCTGGTGTCGACTACCTGCGCCCCTCCGACCAGAACAGCAAGGTCGACAAGGACTCGATCGTGGTCGCCGCATCGAGGCTCGTCGCCAACAAGCTCCTGGCCGGGGACGCCAACGAGAGCCTCCTGGTCACGGGTGACGGCAAGATCCAGTGGGGAGCAGGAGGGTCGAGCCTGCTCGACACGAACCTCTATCGCGCCTCGGGTGCCAAGCTCAGGACCGACGGCAACATGGAGATCGGAGGCCAGTTGAACGTCGGCACCAACCTGATCGTCAACGGCGCCGGGATCGGCACGGCGAGCGGGCTGACGCTCACCTTCTCGGTGATCGGCCAGCGCACGATCACGATCGGCGTCCCCGACAGCGGAGGCGCCGGACGTCGCCAGGTCTACGTGCCCAATTGACGAGCGAGTGGGAACTCAGGGATCTGCGCCCCGATCTGGAGGGCACCGACGACGCCGAGCTTCACGCGCTCGTCGAGCGCGCTCACCAGATCGAGCTCCTGACCCAGCACCCAGGCTGGCCCCTGTTCCGCGACTACCTGATCGGTCTGTCGATGGCCTCCCAGAACTACATCCTCTCCGGCACCTGCAAGAGCTTCGACGACTATCGCGATCGAACCGGGTACGTGAAGGGGCTGCGCGCGGCCATGGACGCACCGCAGATGCTGCTGGAGCGCGTCGCACGCATGCAGGCCGAGTCCGACGAGTCTAAGATCTAGGCTTTCCGCTACAAGCCTGGAGGTTGACATGTCGGAAAGCTTGCCGGAAGAGCGTCCTGACTTCCTGCTGGAGAAGTTCGACTCTCCCGAAGAGCAGGCCAAGGCCTACGCCGAGGCCGAGCGCGAGATGAGCCGCATGCGCGAAGAGATGACGCGAGAGCGCGAGCAGTTCGCAGCCGCGCTGCAGAACCTGGAAGAGCTACGCCCGCCCGAGCAGCAGGTCTCCCCACCCCAGCAGGCCTACGACCCGACGAACGACCCGCTGCTGCAGGCCTACCAGCAGGCCCTGGACATGGGCGATGCACGCGCGCTTCTGGCGATCAACCTGGACCTGAACCGGCAGATGACCCAGCAGGCGATCCAGGAGGGCATGAAGGACATCTCCGGGCGCGTCGAGAAGAGTCAGGACGTCGACCGTGAGGTCGCGATCACGCTCGCCACCGAGCGCGTCGCGCGCCAGCATTCCGACTGGGAAGAGCTCGCTCCCGACGTGGGCCGCCTTTTGCAGCAGAACGCGGAGTGGATTCCCTCGTCGGCGTCGATCGAGGCCTACGAGAAGGCGATCGGCCAGGCCGCGCGCGTGGTCAAGGCAGATCGCATCCTCGCCGACCAGGCGCGCAACGAGAACGTGCGCCAGCAGAAGATCGCCAGCCAGGGCCTGACCGGGGACTCTGCGCGGGTCGCTTCTCCCGAGGAACAGCAGCGGGAATGGGACATGGTCAAGAACGCCAAGCTCACCGGCTACCAAGGCATCCTCGGTTCGGGTTAGTATTCGCCCAGAATCAAGACCCCGGAGGCTCGGGCGATAAGTCGGGCGCGGACCGCCAGAGAGCGACAATCCGCCGTATACCGACCCCGCACGACGAGCCAGGGCAATCGCGATTCGATCCGAGAACATCCGAATCGAATGGAGAAAAGCGATGCCGCCTACCATGATCCCGGGCCCTGAGACGTCTCTCCAGAACGTGGACAACAACATCCGCGGGATGGACGCGAACGTGTACGAGTTGGAGCCGAGCGCGGCTCCGCTCGTCTCGCTCTCGGACGCGATGGGCTCCAGCGAGTCCGGCAATCCCAAGGTCGAGTGGCTCGAAGACGAGTCGATGCCGCGCATCACGACCAGCGCGGGTGCCGCGCAGGGGGCGACCACGATCCCGGTCGCCGACAACATCTTCCGCGTCGGAGACGTCGTGCGCTTCTCGGCGCAGGGCTTCGGCGGGCTCGTGACCGCGACCGGCGCAGGCACGATCAACATCACGATCCTCGGCACCTCGGTGATCATCCCGGCTTCGGCCGAGGTCTACCTGGTCGCCAACGCCAACGCCGAGGGCGACACGCTGCGCCCGCTCCTGATGACGCAGCTGGTCACGCAGTTCAACTACGACGAGATCGTGCGCACGCCCTTCGGCGTGACCACGACGGAGCTCGGCACCAACCACTACGGAGGCGACGAGCGCGCTCGGCTGCGCAAGAAGTTCGGGATCGAGCACGCGCGCCAGATCGAGAACATCGCCTTCTTCGGCATCCGCAACATCACGGGCACGACCCGCACCGCGGGCGGCCTGCTGCAGTACATCACCTCCACGGTCATCGTCGACACGGGCACGTCGCCGTCGCTGACGGAGCCCGACTGGCAGGCCTTCCTGATGCGGGGCTTCCGCTACGGCTCGGAGCGCAAGACCGCGTTCTGCTCACCGCGCGTGGTCGCCCAGGTCGAGGGCTTTGCCCGTGGCAACCTGCGCGTGGTCAACTCGGTCGGCGAGAAGTACGGCATCGTGATGAAGCAGTACGTGTCGGGCCAGGGCGTGGTGGACATCATCATGCACCGCGACTGGAACGACTCGGCCGTCTTCGGCGGTTACTGCTTCCTCGTCGACATGGAGGCCGTGAAGCTTCGCCCGCTGCGCAACGTCGGCTCCACGCGACTGCTTCCCAACCGCCAGGCCAACGACTACGACGGCGTCAAGGACGAGTACCGCTCGGAGACCTGCCTGCAGGTCATCCACGAGCGGCGCCACGCCCTGCTCACCAACGTGGTCTAGGGATTAGGCTGAAGGGCTTGTCGCGGTACCCCCCGGCAAGCCCTTCAACCTAGGAGGCAAACAGTGCTGTACGAGTCGAACTACACCGCGCTGACCGTGCTGGTCAGGCCCGAATCGGTCCAGTACCACGGTGCGACCGGCGTCGAGATCGCTCGCACCAAGGCGCTCACGGTCGACTTCGGCACCCACGGCGGCGAGATCCCGATCGTCAACCCACTGACCGGCGAGACCGAGCGTCACGCGCTGATGCACGGCCGCTTCTACGACACCGAAGAGGCCAAGGAGCGCTTCGGCTGGGACGACGAAGAGCACGAGTCGGTCGTGATGGCGCTGGACAAGCTCTGCCGCGAGCAGCCCTTCATCATCGCCAAGGTCGAGTTCCACCAGCCCGAGATCGTGAGGCCGTGGCCGACCTACGACGAGGCGCACTGGAAGACGATCCCGACGCTGGCGCAGACGCTGGGCCTGACCGAGACGGCGCTCGTCTACGAGCGCGCCAACAAGAACCGCGAGACCGTCGTCGCGGCGCTGGAGGCGCAGATGGTCGAGCACGCCGACCTGCCCGAGTCGGCTCCGCTGCCGCGTGAGGACCTGATCACGCTGGAGTCGTGACGCGACCATGCGTAACGCAAGGGAGCGTCGCAAGGAACTGAGCCGGGTGATCGGCTTCCTCGTGCCGGAGTTCACGCAGACGCTGCCGGGCGGGCGCACGCTGAACGGCGTCACCAGCGAGGGCTTCAAGATGATCCAGGACGGCTACGCCTGCGGCGAGTGCCTGGCGATGTTCGACCGCTTCACGCTGCTCTGCCCGGCTTGCAAGACCTGGCGTGAGATCGGCGCCGTACCCCAGCAGGCGCCGCAGCTGTGGCTCGACCACATCGAGGAACGCTACGCCGACATCCCCTACGAGAAGCCCGCCGTCGTCAACCCCTTCGACCCGGGCTCGATGGACGCGGCGATCGCCAGCGTGCTGAAGAGCCCTGACGTCGATACGGTCACGACAAGGCAGCTGACCAAGAAGACAAGGAGGAAGTGATGGCCCCGTTCCAGCCCACGTTCTCCCAGATCCGCGAGCAGGTGATGATGAAGCTGCGGCTCGACCCGGCCGACGCCTCCCTCGTCGACTACTGGATGCAGCAGGCCTACGCCGATGTGGCGCAGATGACCGGCTTCGACTGGGGTCCGAACCTGACCGAGATCGTGCTGCGCGAGGGCGCCGGGCGCATGGAGCTTCCCTGCGACGTGGCGATGATCCGCCACCTGATGATGATCTATCCCGACGGCAGCTACTCGCATCCGGCTCAACAGGCGCGGATGGAGGAAGTGCTGCTCAAGCAGAACGTCGACAACGCCGCCAGCCCGATGCGCGACGGCGTGATCTACGCGCTGGAGGGGCAGTTCGCGCTGAGCTTCTGGCCGCTGGCAGCGGAGGGTCAGAAGGTGTGGTTGCAGACGACGCTCCTGCCCGACGAGCTCGACGAGGACGAGGGCCCGCTGATGCAGGAGCCGTTCGGCTCCAAGCTGCTGGAGTACGGCGCACTCGTCGAGGGCGCCAAGTTCAAGAAGGACCCGCTGATGAGCGACTTCGAGCTCTCCTACCAGATGTGGATGGGGCGCTACGTGGCCTGGCTGAACCGGCGCAAGGGCGCAAGCTCGACCGCCTTCGAGGTCTGGACGGGCGACCAGGTGATCGACCGGATCGAGGCGGAGTCGGAGCACTGGAGCGGAACGCGCATTGGCTAGCCAGCCCAAGCCGGTCAGGGTCGACGAGGTGCAGGTCGAGTCGACCTTTTCACGTGGAATCGTTCGCGACACGGCACGTCAGCTGATCCCCGACGGGGGCGTCTACGACGCCGTCGACTTCATGCTGGAGCAGCCGGGTAGGGCCTACAAACGGGGCGGCTGGGCCACCCATTCCGCAGCACTTCCAGCCGCTCCGTCCATGGTCGCGACGATCCACATCCCGACACGGGTTGTGGCTATTTCCAGCGAAAACCTCTACGACGTGACCAGCGAGAACTCACCGCAGGCCGATCTCATCGGGCCGCTGTCGACGCCGCGCGAGAGCCCCGCCAACTGGATCGGCAACCTGATCTTCTGCGACGGCAACATCGCGCGCCGTCCCAAGCGGGTGCATCCCACGGGCGCGCTGGGCACGATCACGATCGACGACGTGCACGCTACGGCGCCCTATGCGGCCCACTCGGCGGTTTACGCAAGCCGCGTGGTGCTGGCGCGCGGCGACACGGTGGCGGGCACCGGCTACTCGGACGCCCCGCACAAGGACAGGATCTGGTTCAGCGAGCTTGCCAATCCCTTCACGACCTGGGACGTGACGAACAAGTACGTGGACACGACCTACGAGATCACCGGCCTCGCCTCGATCCAGGCCAACCTGCTCGTCTTCAGCCCGCGCTTCACCGAGCGGATCATCGGCGGCGTGCCGCCCGGCGAGGAAGGCGAGAACATGGAGCTTCAGCCGGTCGGCGGCGTCGGCTGCTTCGACGCGCGCTCGATCGTTACCTACGACAACCAGATCATCTTCGGCAGCGAAGAGGGGATCTACCTGACCAACGGCGTCGGCTTCGTCAACCTGATGGAAGACGAGCAGCGCAGCGGCATTCTCTCCTTCTGGCGCAGCCTGTTCGTGCGCAACGAGGTGCGCGGCGTCTGCTGCGGGATGCTGAACCGCGACTACCTGTTCGTCTCGTCGCACTCGACCGACGGCACCGACTACAACTTCATCTGCTACCTGCCCACGCGCACCTGGATGCGCACGGCCAATACGACCGTGAACATGTTCGCCTCCGGCGCCACTGAGCAGGAGAGCTTCGAGATGTACGGCGCCATGAACAGCACGCCCTACGTGTCGAGGTTCAGCCCGCTCTTGAAGCCGACCTGGGCCACACGCGCCGACGGCAACGGCTTGGCCGTGGCGCCCAGCCTGCACACGCGCATGTTCGGGAGCGGCCCCGGCCTGAAGGCCTTCGGCTTCGGGCGCCTGACCTGGGACATGGACATCCCCGACTCGGTGCGCAACGCGCGTCGCGCACCCTCGACGGTCTATGCGCTGGGCGCGATGGTGTTCGAGCAGAACCGGGTCTTCTCCGTATCGACGGCAGGCACGAGCGGCGCGGGCGCGGTCAACTGGCTCGCCGCAGCCGCGGTCGGCCAGACGCTCACGGACGGCACCGTCACCTGGACGAACGTGGGCCCACAGCTGGAGGTGGCCCAAGCCGTCGGCATCGAGGCAGATAGCTTCAGTCCCGTCTTCGAGTCCCCTCTGCATGCAACGCAGCTACAGGCCGATCGCACCCGCTTCCGCCTGTTCAAGGACACGCAGGGGTTGCACCTGCGTCTGACCCAGAAGGGCGGCTCAGAGCAGACAGAGCTCTTCCTCGTCGAAGTGGAGCACCGCCCCTACGGGCTGCCCGCCGATGGCGAGTAAAAACAAGATCGACTCGGTCTACGACTTCACATCCAAGGGCTTGCGTGAGCTCGAAGTGTGGCTGGAGCCGTGGCTGAAGGGCGCGCTCAAGGGTGAGACGGGCGTCGGGGTCGGTGCGCTGGAGTGGGAAGACGTCGGTGGCCCGGGCGGGCTGTCGCCGATGCGTTACCAGCTGCTCACGGGCGGCGGCACTCTGGCGATCAGCGGCCCGATCGAGCCGCACCGGCTGCTGCTGCCGACGATGCCGGTCGACTCGTTTATGAGCAACGTCGGAACGGACACCCTCGCCTTTAAGGAGCCTGGCGTCTACAGCGTCGCGGCGGAATTCTCGGCTTATCTGGGGGTGCCGGACGGCACACCGTACAACTGCCAGCTATCCCTGGCGGGTCAGAGATTCGAACAAAACGGCAAGGCCGTAGGCGGGGCCGGGAGCTATGTCGACGGTATCTGGATAACGATCAGCGCCATAGCCCCCGCCATAGTGGACGCCCAGCTGTATTTCCAGGTGGCGGCGGGCACCGGCACATGGTCTCTCGCAAGCGGGATCGTCATGCAACTGTCAAATCTGACAGCGACACCATGAGCGGCACGACGACGCACATCAAGTTCGGCGACGGTCTCAAGGTCACCGACGAGGGCAGCGGCGTGATCCGCGTCGACGGCGCAGGCGGCGTCGGCCCGGTCGGCCCAACAGGGCCAGTAGGTCCGGCAGGGCCAACAGGCCCACCCGGCTCGACGGGGCCACCAGGGCCAGCCTCGACTGTGCCCGGCCCGCCCGGGCCGACGGGACCGACAGGGCCTCCAGGCCCCGCAGGCCCTGGCATCTGCGTCTACTCGCTCGTCGGCAAGCGCTTCGTCGCCAACGGCAACATGCGCTTCTATCCGCAGGAGAACGTGACGATCGACCACGTGCACGCGGCGGTCGGCGTGGCGCCCTCGGCGCCCGGCCTGACGGTGCGGCTGAACCTGAACGGCGTCTCGATCGGCACGGGCACGATCGCGGCAGGCGCGAACACGACCAGCTTCGTTCCCTCGACGACGGCGCTGGTCGTGGGCGACTACCTGACCGTGGACGTGACCACGATCGGCTCGCCGACACCTGGCTCCAACCTGGTCGTGCAGGTCTGGGGGTCGTAATGCCGCCGACGATCGACACGCTCTGTTACCTGGGCGATATCTCCGTCGGCGCGACGGTCTACCCGATCGGATCGGGACTCGATCCCGCCACGAATTACGGGCTGAAACTCACCATCGGCGGGGCGTATCAGGCAGGGGGAAAGCCAGACGCGGACGGCTACTGGATTCCTTACGTCTACACGAGCGCGATTGCCGGAACTCACCAGGTGACGATCTGGAACGCGGACGCCACGCCGGATCTCCAGGTGGCGGGGCCGTGGGCGATCAACTGGCTCGGCCCCAACCCTGGTCCGCCGGTCACCCCGGCGATCCCGTTCCCGAGCTACTGCCCGGCGCCCGAGGTGACGTTGATCCAGGGCGATGTCTGGAACAGGCTCGACTGGTACCCGTCGATCGTCTGCGACGCAGGTCGCAACGACGGGATGGTCTACGACGTGCTGCGCGCCCCTTTCGGCGGGCCCTTCTCGGTGCTTATCAGCGGCCTGACCGAGTTGACCTACACCGATTCCGCGTTGACATCGGGCGTCAATTACGAATATCGAGTGCGGTCGCGCACCACCTATCTCAGTGGACGGCTTTCGTTCGAGGCGACATCACCGACGGTGGCGACGCTGGGGCTCCTGGAAAGCTGGGGTGCGCTTGCAGAGTAGGGCCGTTAGAGTTCGTCCGTCTATCACAAGGAGGGGGCATGCCGACTACGAAGGGCAGCGACAAGACCGACAAGACCGATGAGGCCGAAGTCGCAGCTGCAGAAGCAGAGGCGACCCCGCTCGCCGAGCCGCGCGACATCACCGTCGCCGTCGAGATCACGGTCAGCACCACCGATCCCGATGTGAGCGACGACGAGGTGGGCGCCGCAGCCAAGGAGCAGGTCACGCTGCCGACCGGCTTGTGGGTGAACAAGGCCGGAGGCGGGCAGATCTACCTGGGCGTCGTGGGCGCCGAGAAGCACGAAGAGCCCCCGGTTCTCCCATAGCCGTGGCGTACAACCCCTACGCGTACGTCCCGGGGGGTTCCTCGCCGCTTGTCTCGCAAGCGATCCAGGAGAGGGGCTACGGGCTTGGCGCGCCCACCTTCGACCTCGATGCGCTCTATCGCAACGACCCGCTGCTGCAAGGGCAGCTGCGCCAGATCGGCTGGGGTGACCAGGGACCGACCGGGGCTGGCGCTCTCGGCCAAGCCCTGGCCCCGCTCAACGAGGCCTTCCAGCGCTACCTGATCAGCTACGGCGACGTGCCTGGAGGCGTCGATGCCAGCGAGACGATCAGGGGACTGGCTCGGGACGCGACCACGGGTGGGCTGTCGCAGCTGGCGCAGCTACGGCACGACTACGACCTGGCCAACTCCGCGGCCAGGGGCTCGGTCGGTGCACGTGGCCTGGGGCGCTCGGGCGCCTACGGCTATCACGCGATGGAGAACCAGCGCAGCTACGACGTGGGACGGGCCACCCTGCAAGACCAGCTGATGCAGGCGCTGGGACAGCTTACCCAGCAGCGGGTCTCCGCCACCAACGAGGCGATGGGTCAGGCGCAGACGGCGTCGAGCAACGCCTATCAGCGCCTGATCAACCAGATCACCTCGGGCCAGGTGGCCGCGCCCACGAACCTGACGGGCGCCACGCTGCCGCTGGCGGCTCCGAGCGGCGCAGGCTCGGCGGCCCCACGCACGAGCCCCGCCACATTCCGGGCTTCCCCGCTGCCCCAGGTCGGCGCGGGCCAGCCCGGAAACAAGTTCCAGGTCGTGCCGAACAGAGGCCGGGCGCCGTTCGGTGACTACCGCACCACCTCGCTGCCCCAGAGCTACGGAGGGAGGGCTCTGCGTTGATCCCCAAGGACCCCAGGGAGTACGCCGCTCCGAAGCCGGTCAAGGGCAAGGGCAAGGGCACGTACGGCAAGGGCACCGCTCCGGGCGGCACGGCCGTCGCAAGCACGGGTGGCGGTGGCATGCCTTCGAGCTACGCGGGCGTGAACGACTACATCGACCCGTTGAGCGTCCCAACCGGAGATCTCGACCTGGCCGACATGAGCACGTTCGTGACGCAGCTTGCGAAGATCGGCAAGCAGGTCGCGGGCGTCGGGCCGATCGACTTCAGCGGAGCCAACCAGCGAGCCCGTACTGCCGCAGGCCAGGACATCGCCGCGCAGGTGAACCCGCTGCTCACCCAGCAGCAGCAGATTCTGAAGACGGGACGCCAGCAGGCGGGGCTGATCAACCAGGCGGGCCTCTCCGCTGCTGCCTTCACCGAGCCCTGGGCCCAGGCGATCCGCGACAGCTACATGGCGCTCGGCAACCAGCAGCTGCAGTACGCCCAGGGCCTCTCCGGCGCCACGCGCGAGGCAGCGCTCGCCGACGCCAACGCCTTTGGCAACCAGATGGCAGCGATGGGCTCGCCGCAGACGATCGACGCCACGCGCGCCAACGCGCTCTCCAGCGCGCTCGCGGGCCTGGGTGGCCTCGGCGCCCAGACGCTCGGGCAGCAGGCAGTCGCAGCGCAGATCGGGGCCTACGGCATCCCGCAGCAGATGCTCGGCTACGGCCAGGCCCAGGCGGCGGGAACACTCGGTGCCGCCACGCAGAAGGCGGCGGAGATCAACCCGCAGATCGCGAACATCCGTGCCACGCGCAGCAAGCTCACGCGCGAGTACGCCAGCGACTTCCGCCAGGAGGCGATCGCGATCCGCGACTCGAAGATGAACGGCCTCAAGCTGCAGGCCGACCTGATCAACTCGATGGGCACGATGGCCTCCGCCTCCAACGCCGACAAGCTCAAGATCGCCGAGTTCAAGCAGAACCGGATCACCGCGCACAACACGGTCGTGGAGGCGATCCGCACGCAGCGGCGTGAGGACGCGAAGCTGGCCGAGCAGGTGCGCGCCAACAAGATCAGCGAAGAGGACGCCGACCTCGATCGTGCTCAGAGGGCCGCAGAGACAGCCGCTCAGATCACAGCTGCGCAGCAGACCTTGCAGCTGCAGTGGGCCCAGGCCAAGGGCTGGTACCGCGACGCCAACGGGCGCCCCGTGGCCATGCCGGGGAACACCTTGAAGATCGGCCCCAACGGGCAGATCACTGCCGTCGAGACTCCCGACCCCTCGACGGTGCTCTCCAACAAGGCCGCGATGATGAACGCCGCCAGCAGCCAGGCGGCAGCGCGCGGCTGGTACTGGCTCGGCACCGGCAAGAACCGTCGCCGCGTCGCGACCGAGGGCAACGTGCTCAACTTCGACAAGAACGGCAAGTTCCTGGGCGTGAAGCGTGACCCGAGCCAGTACGCCACGGGCTCGGCTGGCACCTCGGCGACGAGCCTGGCCACGATCAACCGCAAGATCAACACCCAGATCGACGACTGGGTCTACGGCAGGCCTCCCGACACCGAGAAGGACTCGCTGGGGCGTTCGTACACGCCGGGCTGGGACCCGAAGACGCAGACGGTCACCGACCAGCTGGCCTACGCAGGAGCAGGCGGCACGCAGGCGCTCTCCTACTGGGAGGTCGTCGACCGGATCATCACCGAGGGCGGAGGTTCGATCAGCGAAGAGCAGGCACGTCAGCGGGTCAACCGCATCTTCCAGAAGAACGGCACCAACCCGAACTACGCGGCCCTGTACGACCTGGCGCTCGGCGAACGAGTCCCGGCCGGGGTGACAGCTGGAGTCAGCGGCTACGGCGGTAGGTAGTGCCCGACCGTCCGGTCATTCGTTTCGGCGGTCAGACTCAGGTCGATCGCCCCGTAGTCCAGTTCGATCGTGGCCCAGGGGCTCAGCGTCCCGTGATCCGCTTCGGCCAGCCAGGGGTCGGGGCAGAGCCGGACAAGCTCGACAAGGGCGACTTCCTGCCCAACCTGGTCGGTGGGCTCGTACGCAGCTTCACCTCACTGCCCGCGGTGGCCGTGCACGCGGTCACGACCCCGCCCGAGCGCCAGGCGCTGGAAGTCCTGCAGGGCATGTACGAGATCGGCAAGGGCTACTACAACATCCCGCGCGCCTACGGCAACCTGGTCGTCGGAGACCGCGACGACTACCGCAAGTTCCGCGAGCAGTTCGAGCAGCGCTTCTACGAAGACCCGCTCACCTACTCGCTCGTCGGTCTCGTCGCAGGCAGGGGCATCGGCGCCCGTGCGGGTGCGGTCAACGCCTTGCGCCGGGGCGAGACCGGCCACCTGATCGGTCGCATCCCCGAGAGCGACCTGCGCGAGCCCACGCGCACGTTCACGCCGCGTGCGGTCAGTCGCGCAGCGCTACTGGGCTGGGACCCCAAGGTGCCGGAGGGGATGCAGCGCAACGTGATCAGCGTGCAGCTGGGCAGGGACATCCCCGGCGTCGGGATCAAGGGCACCGAGCTCGTGACGCGCACACTGCCGCGCCAGCACTACCGCGCCCAGCGCGCGATCCTCGTCGACCGTGCTCTGAAGCGTCTCCCCGCGCACTGGTGGCTCGTCGGCGAGAGCAGTCGTGCTGCGCGTGCGCTGCGCAAGAGCACGCGTCCGCCCTACCTGGCGCTGGTCAGCCTGCCCGCCTTCGCCGACGCCGACAAGGCGTTCCGGGACATGGACAAGAACGAGCAGACGGCCGCAGGCCTGCTGAACGCGCTGCCCGACCCCGAGGATTACGCCACGCACATCGAGAACATGAAGACGCTCGGCACTCCGGCCGCTCTGCAGACCTACCGCATGCTGACCAACCCGAAGATCCGCGCGCTGTACGAGAGCCCGTCGCAGCGCATGCTGACCTACAACGTGCTCGCGCACCAGCTTGCCCAGGCGCGCGAAGAGATCCTCGTCCGCACGGGTGCAGCAACCCCCATAGCTCAGCCCACGCATGCTCCCGTGTCGCTGTTGAAGAAGTTCAGGGTCTACGACGTTCCCGGCTACTCACACAGAGAGTTGCAGGCGGAGATCGAGAAGGGCGGCATCACCGAGCCGATCGAGATCGGAGTCGACCCGAAGGGTCGGGCAGCGATCCTCGACGGTAATCACCGCATCGCGATCGCCGAACGGCTCGGACTGACAGAGGTGCCGTTCGTGATCACGCGCGTCGACGAGCTCGGTAAAACCAAGGTGCCGATCGGCGCCGGGGATCTCAAGCCTCTGGGGTTGGACGGCTCGGTGGGCAAGGTGCCCGAGTTCGAGGCCAGTCCCTACCGGCAGACGCAGATCGTCAGGGGCGGGCGCTATCTGACCAACTCGGTTGCCAACAAGTTCCTGCGCAAGACGGACGCCGACTGGCGTGCAGCACAGCGCCAGAAGCGCAAGCTCGTCAACGAGGTCGATCGCTTCGGCACCACCGACCTGCGCGAGATCACACGCCAGACCCGGCAGGCCTCGAACGAGTTGATCCAGGAGTCGCTGCTGCGCGGCAAGGCCTACGAGAGCGCGCAGGAGGTTGTCGACCCTGCACTGACCAGCCTGCAGGGCGTGGCTCGGGCGGCCGACGAAGCCTGGATGCGGCTGGACGACTCGCGCGCAGAGCGCGACATGCTGATGCGCGGCGAGCTCGACCTGCGCTCGCTCGACAAGTACGACATCGAGATTCCCGAAGGGCATCTGTCGGGACGGGTCGGCGACACGGCCGTGGCGCAGGCGATTCAGGACGCCGTGCGCGAGGCCGAGCAGAAGGAAGAGAAGCGCATCCTGCAGGCGCTGGAGCGCGCGCGCACGCGCCGCTCGACAAGCCGTGAGCTCGACGAGCTTGGCCTCGTGATCCCCTCCGATCTGCGTGTGCCGACCGAGGCGATGCTGGCGCAGGCCCGGGACAAGCGCATCCAGGTCGACCGGATCAAGCAGCGGCTCAAGGAGGCGAAGCGCTTCCGTCTGACCGAGACCGAGCAGGCCTCGATGCGGGCGACGATCGACAAGCTGGAGCAGCAGGCGCGCGACCTGGAGACGACGCAGCCGATCAAGCGCTCCCAGCAGGTGCTGGACCGGCGCATGAACTCCCGCTACCAGAAGGCGGAGAAGATCCTGCGTAAGGACCTAGCCGAGATCCGTAGCTCGATCGAAGGCCTGGGCGACCTGCCCACGCACATCTCACCCGTCGAGCAGAAGCGGGTGGCGATGATGGCGGCAGCCGAGCGCGCCTATCGCAAGGACGCCAAGGCCTACGAGCGCCTGTTCGCTGCCGAGAACACACTGCGCGAGTCACTGGCGCGCACGATGGGCACGAGCGAGAGGATGGCGAAGACGGCCAAGGCGCGCCAGGACCTGCGCGAGCGCAAGATCACCTTCATCGCCGGTCAGCGCGAGCGCGCCCGTGACCTGAGCGCCCACCAGGAGGAACTGATCGCGCTGCGCAACGAGATCGACGCCTCGCGCGGCATGCTGGTCGGCGGCGGCTCGCCCGCCGAGCTTCGCGCCGAGTTCGAGCGGGCAGGCAGGCCGCTGCCCTACTACCGCCCCGACGTGATGGCGGTGGAGCGTCCGAACCGACTCTCCCGTGCCGAGGGCTCGATCACGCCACCGCGTCCCGGCGCCGACATCTACCCCAGTCGCTCGATCCTGTTCCGCACCGGCCAGCTTGCCTTCCACCCCGACAGCCTGGGCCCGGCCTACTTCGTCGCCGCCAAGCACGACCTGAACACGGCCATGCACAAGCAGGCGATGGCGATGGCAGTGAAGCTGCCCTGGGGCGAGAACCTGCCCAAGGGCTACGAGTACCTGCGCCGCACACGCGGCGAGAAGATCCCCGAGACGGCGCAGCTGGGCGGCTCGCACATGCTGGCGATCGCGCGCGAGTTCGAGCGCGAGGAAGATCTGACCACGATCGACAAGGACGACGCCGACCTGGCCGAGCAGACGATCGACGGTCGCCGCTACCGGCTGATCGTGCCCAAGCGCTTCGCCGACGAGTTTCGCTCCGAGGGCAAGAAGTCGAACTTCTTCCTCAAGAACATCATCGAGAAGCCGATGGACGTGTGGCGCACGCTGCTGCTGCACCTGCGCGTGCCCTGGCTCGTCAACAACATCCTCGGCAACAGCTTCCTCTACGCGATGCGCTTCGCAGGCGTGGGTGGGCTGGCATCGCTCTTGCGCTTCTACGCCGAAGACGCGAAGACGATGGGCTACGTCCCGGCGATGCGCAGGCTCGCCTCCTACACGCTCTCCAAGGAAGACCAGGCGCAGCTGAACCCGGAGCAGATCCGCGGCACCTTCCTGGAGACCTCGGCCACGGGCGAGACGCCGCAGGCGATCCGTGACCTGATGCCCGCCTCGGCCGCTCGCTACATCGACGAGAGTCGCAGAGCACGCCAGGGCGTGAAGATCGCCCAAGGCGTGCCCACGCTGCTGCCTCGCATCGACAAGGCGACCGAGCGCTACCTGCGCCGCAAGGCCAGCGTGCGTGTGCTGCGCGGCAGCCAAGAGGTGCAGGACGCCTACCGCCGCATCCGCCAGGAGGGTGGCGACCCGAGCTTCAAGGAGGCCGTCGAGCGCGCCTATGCAGGCGACCCGAACTTCAAGGATTACGTGATGACGGAGGTCAACCAGGCACTGGGTGACTTCCTGTCGCTGTCGCGCACCGAGCGCAGCTACATCCGCCAGCTGGTGCCCTTCTACGCGTGGATGCGTGAGATCAGCCGCATCGCCGGGCACCTGCTGATCGACCATCCGCTGCGGCTGGTCGTGCTCAACCAGCTGGCCCAGGCTGCCAGCGAGATCCAGGCAGAAGAGGTGCCCGAGTACATGCGCGGTGCCGTGCTGCAGGAGAAGGCGGGCTGGCTCGGAGCTCTGATGGACAAGATCCCCGGCGGGCCTCTCAGCCCCGGTGGCGAGGGCGTAGCCGCGCTCAACCTGCACGGCGCCTCGCCGTATGCGACGGTCACCGACACCGCGCGTGGCCTGCGCGCCCTTGGCCCCTTCGGCGCCAACCAGTACGACAAGCGCGAGTTCCTTGGCAACCTCAACCCGTTGATCGGCGCAGCGGCGGAGTCGATCACACGCCCGCCCAGCGCCCCTTCACGCGGCCTCGCCCCCGATGTCGTCGAAGAGTTCCTGCGCTCGATCCCGCAGGTGCAGGCGATCGAGCCCTACCCCTCGAAGCTACAGCCCGATCGCACGCGCGCCGACCTGATCCGCAGAATCCTCACGGGCGACCCGCGCATAAGGTACGACCCAGCTGTTGCCGAGTTCCAGCGAGCCCAAGGGAGATGACGATGAGACACGAAGACCCAGAGCCCGAGCCCGACGAGCCGGAGGATGGCGACGAGAACGGCGACGAAGAGCCCGCGCCCGCATGAGCGAGCAGGAGCCAGAGTGGCCGGAGCCGAAGGACGATCCCGACGAGGAGCCGTTCGAGCCGTGGGCGCGCAAGATGGAAGAGCGGCTGGACAGGTGGAGGGGGTGGGACGTTGGCGCTGACGAGGAAGGCAATCCCGAGCCCGAACTACAGCAGTAGGGGCGGCGCCAGCGTCCGCTTGATCGTGATCCACACTGCCGAGGGCGCGACGACGATCGAGTCGCTCGGCAGCTACTTCCAGGGCAACGTCAACGCCTCGTCGCACACCGGCATCGACGACAAGCCGGGCGTGATCGGCGAGTACGTACGCCGCGACTACAAGGCGTGGACGGCGGCGAACGCGAACCCCGTCGCCGTGCAGACAGAGCTCTGCGCCTTCGCCAAGTGGAGTGCGGCCGAGTGGGCCAAGCACCCGAACATGCTCGCCAACTGCGCCGCCTGGATCGCCGAGGAAGCGAAGGCCTTCGACATTCCGATCACCAAGCTCACCTCAGAGCAAGCCCAGGGCAACGGGCGTGGCGTCTGCCAGCACAACGACCTGGGCAGCTGGGGTGGCGGTCACTGGGACTGCGGCACGGGCTTCCCCATCGATGACGTGCTGGAGATGGCGCGATCAGGAGGAAAGGAGGAAGACGACGACATGGCTATCCCCGCCTGGTTCTGGGACTGGTCGGCCTGGTACCTGAACACGTCACGCGACCCGGCCAAGCGGCCCAAGGGCACGCCCGACACGATTCCCCAGTGGGCCTGGGACTACAACAAGGAGATCTCCGCGATCGCCAACAACCACGGCATGACCGAGGGCGAGCGCGACTGGATCGACTGGCTGGCCACAGGCAAGAAGGGTCCACGTCCCGACGTTCCCTCCACGATCCCCGAGTTCTGGTGGAAGGACAACGAGTACGTCTCGTCCAAGTGAATGGGCAACCCCGCCGCATGGGGAGCGCTGCTCTCTGGGCTGGGTAGCCTGATCGCCGCGCTGCTGGGAATGCGCGGTGTGAAGAAGCGTGCGCGCGACGAGTGCGAAGAGCGCATCAAGGAGATGAAGGACGCCTTCAAAGCGGGTACCAGGTACGAGATCCGAGAAGCTGAGCGGCAAGACGCCGAAAGGAGGAAGGCCTCATGATGGACGCACTGGGAGAGATCCTGGCCCGCTTCTTCAACGGCCTGCCCTGGAAGGCGGTGGGGCTGATGCTGGCCGGGCTGGTGCTCGCAAGTGGCGCAGGCTTCCTGACCGCGAACGCGCTCGGCACAGGCACGCAGACGCCGACGAGGACAGTCACCGTTGACGTCGGCACCGGCACACAAGGCCCAGCAGGCCCACCCGGACCCAAGGGCGACCAGGGTGAGCCGGGACCAGCTGGCCCACCCGGCCCCGCTGGCGGCACCACCTGTCCGCCCAACTTCTCCGAGGGGCTGCTCGTGATCAACGCGCCCGGTGGGCAGGTGACGCTGTTCACGTGCCTGAAGGACTAGGGGTCTGGATCGTTGGTGCGCTGTTGCTCGGCTTCGTGTTCGTGCTGGTTAGCCGCTACCTGCACCGAGACTCAAGCGTGAAGAGCACACGCTTCGGCTTCTACGTGGAGCGCGAGCGCTACGTGGAGGAAGGCGAGATCTGGACGGTCGATCCACTTCCGCCGCCAACGCCTCCACCACCGCTTCCACCACGCCCACCTGATGAAGACGAGGCTACCCAGGTGGACTGGCCCAAGCGCGACGAGCCATAAAAAAAGGGCCCCCGAAGGGGCCCTTTGCTTGACGAAGCAGGTCGAGCCTAGCGTTTCACGATCAGGAACACGACCAGCCCGTAGACGAGGAAGGCCGTGACCCAGCTTCCACTCATACGATCAGCCCGTCTGGCTGCACGACGTAGATCCGCTTGCCCACCCTGTGCGAGTAGCGGATCGTGGACCAGGTGCCCGAGCGCAGCACCTCGTTCGACTGCTTGGGAGCGGCGATCATCATCTCCACCTGGTCGACGATTATGTGGTTGCGAGCCATGTTCGGCATCACCATGTAGACCTCGTCGTCGACGAAGCGCTTGTCCTGCTTGGAGGGCATGTTGCCGGGATGACGGACGGTCAGGTAGCCGTGCGTGCGCGCGAGCTCTGCCGCCTGTACGTCCGATCCGACGCAGCCGCCGTGATGGAACTCGTCCCGCTCACCACCCTTGAAGGTGAGCAGCAACGTCGAGACCGAGGCCGCCTGGTCGCCGCTCATGCCGACCTGGGTTCCGGTGAAGCCGACCTTGGTCATGAGTCCTCCATGGGCACGTAGGCCCGGCTCGCAGCCGGGACCATTCGTTCCAGCAGGCAGTCGACATGGCACCACCACTGCTGTTCGAAGTCGCCCGTGTCACGGCCGACCAGGGCGAGGCCCGAGTCTGCCTCCGGTTCTACGCCCCCACAAAAACAGCAGGGGAAGATCACTTTGTTGGCGCTCATGAGTCCTCCATAGGCACGACCCTGCCCGAGTCGTCGAGGCGCATGCCCTTACCGTGCTGGAAGGTGTGCACACCCGGCAAGGCGTCGAGCGACCCGGCGGCAGCCAGGAAGCGCAGCCGCCGCATCACCAGACCTCGGACCTGATCGGCTCGCAAGGGACAGGGCTCCCCATCCAGTATGCGAGCCGCCTCACGCACCCGCTCTTCGATCGAGCCCATCACCACCACCAGGCGTGGCACGCCCCCCTTGTCGGGGAGGTTGTCGAGCAAGCGGTAGCCAGCTAGCTCTGCCTTGCCCTTGAGCCGGGCGGCGTGCTCGTTCATCTCGTTGAACGAGCGGCCTGCCTCGTCGGGGTCCTCGAAGCGGCGCGCCACGTACCACCACTTCAGCTTGAGCTCGCGCAGGTCGAGCACGAACGGGGAGACATCGGCGTCAGTCCCCATCGTCGCTTCTCCTTTCGGTTGACTGAAGCTGCAGCGTCCTGTCAATGCGCTCCAGCGCCTTGCTGATCTTCTCCAGCGAGGCGGCGATGCGTTCGATGTTCTGGGCGAAGTCGTGCCCGTAGCCGACGCGCCAGAAGTCGGAGCCGCTCACGAGACGATCTTCCTGAGCATGTCCGAGACCCGGCCCGTGGAGAGGTCGATGTCGTGGAGCTTCCACTCGTCCAGGCCCGGAGGATGCTCGTCGTCCCGCAGGATCTTCGCCGACCACATCTGCGTGTTGCCTTCCCTGTCCATCAGGTAGACGATCAGCGCCTCGGTGCGATCGGGGTGGTCCTTGATCTGCCCGTGAAGAGGGCGCTGCGGAATCCCCTCTTCGTTCTCCAGCGTCCAGGCACTGACGACGAAGCCGACGGCCTGGGCCGGAGGCATCGTCTTCTTGACCGCGTGCGGGATCGCGAACTCGAACAGGTGCGTCTTCATCCCCTCGTTGGGGATCTCGAAGTTGACGAGCGACATCTCCTTCTCGCAGGAGACGATCAGTACGGGCACCCAGTCGTCGTCGGGCTCCGTGAACTGCGAGGCGACCTCACGCGCGGTCGTGCGCAGGTGCTCGCCGAGGTCGTCGATGTTCATCGGGCTCTCGTACGGCCTCGTCTCCACTCGCATCAGGCCGATCGGGAGCTCTTCGCCAGGCTCGGGTCGTCGCTCCAGCATCTGGTCGAGCACGGGCGTGCCCTGGTCTTCCAGGCAGGAGACGTAGCCGAGCACGAAGCCCGACGTGTAGGTGGCCGAGAAGTTCATCGGCGGCTCGTTCTTGGAGATCGCGATGCGCAAGCCCATGAGCAGCAACGCGTCGATGTGGATGCCGTACTCCTTGAGCCCCTCCTGCACCCAGTCGGCCTCCAGTGCCGTGTTGGTCAGGTCGAGCGAAGAGATCAACCCGCCGATCTTCAGCCAGCGCTCGTTGAGCGCCTTCACCGCCGCCAGCGTCTCTTCGTCGAACAACATTCCGAGACCCTCTCTGAGTCTCTCGAACACCTCGTCTTCGTCTTCCATCGTTCACTCCTTTCTCGGGCGGCTGCGCCGACCCCTCCGGGACTTCACTATCGGAGGGCCGGGTTCCCCGACACGGGCGGACGATTTGTGACCGGAGAAGGTGTCGCTTCCTACCGGCTTTGTCGCCCCTAGATTCCACAGCCGCCTAGGTCATGGCCGACGGTGAAGTGAGAATCTCACTTCACCTGGCCCGGGCTAGTTTCCCGCAGGTGCAGGCGCGAGTAGATCGGACCTCACCGTCGAGCGGACCACGCCCTCTAGCCGCCGGTCGAGCGCAGCAGCGAGCGGCTCCTTCTCGGTGATGTCCTTCGCGCCTTCCATCTTCTCGAACTGCGGGCGCAGCCCCTCTGCAGCCGACACGAGGTCGGCGGTGCCGATCAGCTGGCCGTTCAGCTTCCCGTCGGAACGCGCCAGCACGTAGCGCATCGAGCGGTCGGCGAACTCCGTGACGAAGGCGGGCTTGTAGCCCTCCGCCGCCTTGTAGACCGCCTTCCAGTCGACGTCCGGTGCCAGTGCGGACTCGGGAACGCGAACGCGAACGAGACCCTCGACCGCCTTGGCGTCGAGCTCGCTCAGTTCGATCATCGCATCGAGACGACCAGGCCTCGCCATCCCCTTGTGGATGCGCTCGGGGTAGTTGGTCGTGAGGATGCAGAGGATCTTCGTGCCCTTGGCCTCGATGCCGTCGAAGTCGTCGAGCAGGCGGGAGATAGACGAGCGCTCCCCCTCTTCGACGGGACCTGCGACGGTGTCGATGTCCTCGAAGGCGACGACGCAGGGCTGGTAGAGGCGAGCCGTCTTCAGACCCGCGTTCAGATCGTCCCTGCCGGGGCGGAGCTTGATGAACGTCCACCCGTTCTCCTTCGCTTCCTGGCCGGTGATCATCATGGCCAGGGTCTTGCCGGTACCGAAGGGCCCGTGGATCAGCACGGCCCGCTTGAGCGGGATGCCCATCTTCTGGGTCGCCTCGGTGTAGCGCAGCTGGCTCCACACGTTCGCTTCCAGCTGCGTCTGCACCTCTTCGGAGTAGAGCACCTTGTCGCGATCGACCGAGTAGACGTCGACGAACTCCGGCGTCGGCTGCCCGTCGAAGGCCTTGCCGCGGTAGAGGGAGTTCTCACGCAACTCCTTCTCCACGAGCTCGAAGATGCCCTCGATGCGGTAACGGAACTTCTTCGGCCCCTCGACGTGCAGGGCGAACAGCGTCCCGTATTCCTCCGACTCCTGGGTCGTCGTCTCGAACGAGGTGCCGGGTAGGAACGGCAACTCGAACACGCCCCAGGGGATCTGCTCGGTCTGGCCGACGTCGCTGTTGATCGTGATCATCGACGGCGGCTCTTCCATCGGACCGAACATGCTGAAGCTGATGCGACCACGGTGGTTGACCGCGCCGAACTGCCGCTTCAGCACCTGCCACATGCACCAGGCACCGTCCCAGGGCCTGAAGTTGAACGTGCGACGGAACACCGTCGTGCGCTCGTTCTCGGAGATCTTGCGAGCGATGAAGTCCCCAGCCTGGGGAAGGCTCATCGTCTCCGGGACGACCAGCGTCGTGCCGTAGTAGAGCACGTCGTCGTCGTCCTGGAGCTTGCCTCCGAGCGTCTCCAGGTTCTCCATGATCTCCCGCTGCTGGTCTTCGCGGGTCTGGCGGGCCTTGCGCTCACGTGGTGACTCGTTCTTGAGCTTCTCCCGCTCAAGCTCACGCTCGGCCAGCACCTTCAGACCCTCTTCGAGACGGGCGATCTTCTCGGCTTGCTTGGTAGCCACGTTGGCTACTCCTTTCGGTGGCACTCCTTCAACGAGCCAGCCCCCCCGACCTCACGGCGAGGAGTGAGAACACCGGAGGCCGGGTTCCCAATGGGGGCTGGCTCGCACAAGGAGCACCGGGCGGGGAGGGGAGTCCCCGCCCGGTCTTTCAGGGGCTACTAGGCGCGGCCCCAGCTGCTGGTGGGTCGCAGGCCAGCCTCGGACGGAGTTCCGCTCGCGGTTGTGCGCGGACGGAACGCGCCCTGCCCTCGTGTCGAGAGCTCCAGGCGGCTCTTGGGCGTGAGCTTCTCGTTGTAGGTATCGACGAGAGCCCGGTAGTAGTTGAGCCACAGCGGTCCTGCCCAGGCCGACTGCATCGCCCGGGCCTTGCGCTCCACCCCGGCCACGCCCATGGCCGCGAGCTTGTCGACCACGCGACCCCGGTCGGAGTCCATCGAGTGCTTCTCGATGAACCAAGCGAGCCCCTTGACGAAGCCTGCGTTCACGTTCTTGCCGCCGACGATGGTCAGGGCGGACTGGATGATCTCCATCGTGTCTCTGAGCAGTGCCCCGTCGTCGACGCGGTAGAGCAACTCGATCGTGGTGATGCAGTTGATGCCGCTCTCGGTCGTCGGCACGAGGTTGATCTCCGTGTCGAACTTCGCCAGCAGGTTGACGATCGCGTGCGACTCCTCGTCGCCCGCCCGCAGCTGAGCCTTGAAGCGCTCGTGGATGCGGTCGCCCAGGCGGACGTTGGTCTGCAGGCGCAACTGCGCTTCGACCGCCGCCGGGTCTTCGACGTTCTGCAGGTCGATGACTCGGGCCCAGATCTTCTTGTGCCCGAGTTTGCGCGCTGCACGCAGTCGATGTTGCCCGTTGACGATGAAGTACCCGCCCGCCACCTCCGAGCCATCCGGTCTCGGCCCCCGGTCTGAGATGAGCACGAGCTCCGAGGCGACGAGGTTCCACTCGTCGGCGATCTTGTCGACCAGCGCCATCGAGGGGTCGCGCTGGTAGGAGCGGTCGACCTGCACCCTCTCGATCTCGACTTGCTGGATCTTCGAGTTGGCGTGCAGCGCGTCTTCCGGCTCTTGGGTGGGATCAGCCGCCATCGCTCCCTCCTTCCGCTGCAACGGGCGGAGGGTTGTCGCGCACGAACTGCTCGCCCTTGGGCGTGGCCTGCCAGCCAGCTGTGTGGGACTTGGGCACGTAGACCTTCGTCGCGTACCCGAACATGTGCAGCACGCGCAGCCGGGTCGAGATCAGCGACGAGGGCAACTGCCCTTGAGCGATCGCCTTCTTGATGTCGGTGACGGATGCCGCCTCTGCGTAGACGCCCATGAACATCGTCCCCTCCTTGGGCATCAGCTGCAGGATCAGCACGTCCAACGGCAGAACGGGGTTGTAGACCCCTCTACGTGGATCAGCCATGGATCACTCCTTCATCGGAGAAGGTGAAGTGAGAATCTCACTTCACAACGAGAGATCGGCGGGGGAGTCCGCACCCGAACGCCGATCACCTACTAACTACATTCTATCTGTCCAAGGGAATGCGAGTCCATTCGTTTTCCCTGCTCAGAGAGAGGTTCTGTTCGCTCGACGAGCAACCGCTTGCGCAGCGAGGCGAACTGGTAGTCGAGTGCAGGCAGGTCAGAATGCGCTTCACAGACGCCGTTGACTGCGCGGGTGCCGCAGTAGATGCAATGGGGGATCTTCACGTGATCACCCAGTCGACCTGCACGCCGCACTCAGAGCAGAACCAGCTGCCCAGGATGAGCTCGACCCGAGCGGCCTTGCCCTTGCAGAAGAAGGGGTGCGAGGACTTGGAGCAGGACGTGTGCCAGGACGTGGCCGTGCTGGTGGCGTTGTCGAAGTGGTGCTGCGAGTCGTGATGCCGCTTCACGATCGGCTTCTCACAGACGCAGCAGATCGTCGGGTAGCCGTCGACGTCAGTCTTCATCGTCTTGCTCCGCGAGAAGCTCGCCGACCAGCACGTCGTCGTCTTCGCTCCAGCCCTCGACGGGGAACAGGTGCCCGCCGCGCTCGGCCTCGGCGTCGAGACGGGGGCTGGACTGCAGCGTGGCATGCGCCTGCTCGTCGGTCACCATCTCGCAGGGGATCGTGTGCTCGCCGCCCTTGGCGAGTCCGCAGTGGCAGATCTGCCTGAAGATCGTCCAGTCCTGGTTCCAGCAGAGCGTGCACACCTCCCTGCCCTTGTCGCACTTGGGACAGATCAGCACCTCGCTGTCGACGGCGTAGTCGCTCATGCCAGCACGTCCTCGGCGTGCGCGACGAACAGCCCGAGGATCGTGGACAGCACGAAGTAGTTGGCCGAGTCGGCGTCCCCGTAGGGCAGGCCCGCCTTCGCCAACTCCAGCCGCCCCTCTTCGAGCAGGGTCGAGAGCATCTCTGCGCCGTTCTCGCGCTCGTCGGCGGGCACGGTGATGCTCCAGGTGCGACGCAGCCGCTTTGGTTCCTGCGCGGGCTTGGGATGCGGCAGAGGGCGCTTGCAGGTGGGACAGCTACCCTCGAAGGGGGCAGCCAACGCAGCCGGTTGCCCCCCATTTTTTTCTGGGAGATCTGGAAGCGGCTCTTCGTTCGACAGGGGTCGAACAGGAGGCTGGAAGGAGAGCGGCTCACCCGAGGTGAGCATGTCGCTCCAGTCGAAGCCGCGCCCGTTCCACGTGATCCAGGCCCCGTTGATCGTGACCTGGTGGTGGTGAGTGCGGCAGAGCCCGACCACGTTGCCGACGATCGCGTCGTCAGCCGGTAGCTCGACCCACCAGTGCGCTCCGATTAGTTCCGAGCGCCGCCAGAGGTGATGCGGGTCGGTGCTCTGTTGCAGGCAGCCTGGCTTGGCACAGACGATGTTCAACTCGTAGGGCGGACCGTCGACGCCCTGCACGGCGCGCGACTCGGTGGGTAAGCGGGTCATGGCTTCCTCCAGGCGGGGCACGAGGGGTCGGGGTGCTTGGGGCCGATCGAGCAGTAGTCGCAGGCCCAGGTGTGCATGAGCCCGGTCAGCGGCCAGGGGTTGTCACGCCCGTAGCGCTGCCAGCACTCGTTCAGCATCTCCGCGGCTTGCCGAACCATCTGCGCGGCGACGTCGGGATGACCGGGCTGCAGCACCAAGCCGGGCGCGTTCTGCCAGAACCAGTTGACCGGCGTCTTCTGCTTGGTCGTGACCGTCCAGTAGACGGGCTGGCGCAGGAACAGCTGGTAGATCATGGCCTGGAAGCGCCAGTTCGCCTTGGGCGTGGCCGTCTTCTGCTTGGCCGTCTTGAACTCCTGGATCGTCTCGTTCTCCAGCACGTCGAGGTAGCCGATGATCGGCACGGGCACGCCGGGCACGTTGTCCTCGAAGCGCTGCTCGACGGCGATCGGATGGATCGTCGGCGCGACGTCGGCGTGGAAGGCACCGAGCATCTTCAGTCCGAGCGCTTCGACGTTGTCGGGGTGCTCGGTCCAGACCGGCTCGCCCTCGATCTCGATCGCCTCGGCCCACTTGTAGCGGTAGACCGAGCTCTGCTGGTCGAGCGACATGTCCTTGGCCGAGTGGATCTTCTGGGCGAAGTTCTCTTCCACGGTGTCGTGATGGACGCTGCCGATGAACGCGTCGAGGTTGCGCTTCTTGGGCACCTTGAGCACCCGCTCCTGCCGGTAGCGCTCGGGGCAGGTGAGGAAGTCGGCGATCGCCGAGGCCGAGAGGTGCTCGACCGGCAGCTTGAAGCCGCTCAGGAGCATCGCGGTGTCCCCCTGGTCGAGTGGATGGCGCAGACCCAGGTCGGCTGTCCTCCGGTCATGAGCTCGTGAAGCTCTCGGTCGCAGACCGTGCAGCGCGGAGTAGCTCTTCGGCGTCGCTCATCCACGGCTTTCTCCGTGGACACCACGGCTCGTGCAGCACCCGCTGCGTCTTCTTGCCGGTTCGGTTCCAATCGAACTTCACCTTCCTTCCGCCGCCGGGGCAGATGCACAAGCCCTTGCGCTTGCGCGTCTCCCTGATCTGGCGCTCGACCGCAGCGGCACCGACCGCCTCGCGGTAGAGGCGCAGCTGGTCGTCGGTCGTGAGCAGCGAGCCCTCCGCGATCTTCCCGGCCTTGGTCATCGTCGGTACCTGCGGCAACAGTCGTCACAGAGCAGGCCCCCGTAGGTGAGGATGTGCCACTGCCGCTCGGCGGGGAGTTCGTGCCGAGGGATCTCGTTGCCGCAATCGCGGCAGGTCCAGCCCTTCGCTACGCCGCTTCGAGGTACTCGATCGCCAGCCGTCGCAGCTGCTCGGCGTTCGCCTGCTGGGAGTTGGCGATCGACTGCAGCGTGCGCTCCGCCTTCATGCGCTTGCCGTGCTCGATCGTCAGCGCTTCCTCCATCAGCAGCAACTCGTGCTCGCTCGTGAACCCCGGCTGTTCCAAGATCTGCATCAGCTTCCTCCCGAAGCCTCATGGTCAGAAGGGAATGTCTGCGTCGCCATGCGAGGGTGGTGCGTTGTCGTACCCCGTACCCGCGGCTGCGAAAGCCTGGTCGGGGTGGATCGTAGGGCCTGGTTGCGACGGGGTCTGACCCGTGTCGAAGTAGCGCGCCAGGTCGAGGACGTTGGCCCAGAACTCCGAGGCCGAGGTGGAGATCTGCGCCGAGACCTTGGCAGCGGTCTGCCTGTTGATCGAGGCGTCCTTCCTGGTCGGGAACACGCTCACGTCCTGGATCTGCGGCTGGCTCAGGCTGCCGATCGTGTTGGGCACCATGGCGCCACCGGCCTGCGGCTGCCAGCCGATCTGACCGGGCTGCTGTGGCATCGTCGGCTGCACGCGCCCCGCCTGCTGGGCTGCCTGCATCGCCTGCATGACGGCATTCGTCGCAGGCACCTGCCCGCCCAGGTTGGGCGTGACGATGTCGGCGAAGCGGTTCGTCCACTGGCCGTTCTGCTCGACGCGCACGACCATGTCGACGGTCATGCCGAGCCAGCCCTGGGCCTGGTTGAAGACGTCCTGCTTCACGACCCAGGCGGTGCCTTCGTGATCGAAGAGCTCGTAGAGCGTGAAGCTGCCCGAGCCGTCGCGCTTGTTGACGATGCGCGGCTGGGCGTTGGTGAGCACGGTGGTGATCTGCACGGGTATCTCCTTCTACGGTGGAGTGGCAAGCCTACCTGACAAGCCGGACAGCAAGCCTTAGAAGTGTCCGATTTTGGGCAAAAAAAAGAGGGCCGACCCGAAGGCCGACCCTCTTCCACCGTGGAGCTATCTCATGGCATCCGAAGCGGAGTCTACTCCGCCTGTCTAGCTCTGAGCGACGAAGCCCTCGAACTTCGTGAGCACGCCACGCTCACCGGACCTCGTTACGAAGTGGCCTGTCCAGGCCACCGCCTCCTTCGCCGTCTGCACGTGCGGCGGCACACGCAGGAAGTAGTGGTCGTAGACGGGCTCGCCGTCCGGGCCCGGATCGAGCACGTAGTCCCCGTATCCGTTCTCGGTCATCCTCGGCGTCGAGTTGACGACCTCCACGTACATCGAGGCCCAGTCTCTGACGTTGGGCTCGACGTAGTGGACACGCCAGAGCTTGCCGAAGTCGTCCTGCTGGACGAGGTTCCCCAGACCCGACTGGACGAGCGTGACCGGACCGCCGATCGCCATGATCGCGTCCCGCCTCTTGACCTGGTTAGGGATGCGCAGAACGAGGTTGGGCGGCACCTTGCCCTCTCTGGCGTGGTTGATGATGCGATCCCAGAAGGGCAGTGTCTCGACCGGCCTGAGACTGCCGTTGCAGAAGTGCCGAATGCTGTCGTGGTAGCGGAAGACCCCGCCCGAGGGCAGGAAGTTGGCCGTCCCCCAGTCACGATCGACCGGCCAGCGTCCCACCTTCTTGGCGAACGCGATCACCGCCTCGTCGATGAGCGCGCAGTTCCAGCGAGTCTCGCGTGGGATCAGGTTGTAGTCGATCGACGCCTTGCGCCAAGTCTTGGCGGTGTAGCGCCGTTCCAGCACCTGGCTGAGCTCCAGGTCGGTGAGCTCCCGTCGCATCAGCCTCACCACCCGGCCGAGGGCATCGCCCTTGAGCGGGCGAGGAAGCTCAGTCCCGGACATAGGTCTGCCTCGTGAGCGTCGACGGCTCGTACTCGCGCTGGATGCGAACCTCGTACTCACCGGGCGGCAGCTTGATCGTCTCGTGCTCTTCGTGCACCAGCGAGACCGGCTTGCCCTTGCTCACGCGCAGCAGGCGCACGCCGGGGTCGGCCATCGGGTAGAGGAAGGTCCGCTGCACTTCCTCGACCGGGATGCGGTGGTGGTGACCGGTCACCTCGCCCTCGGCCAGGATCAGCCCCTTGCCCGTTGCGGGCTGCGCCCGTCCTGAACGGCGCCTGGTGAGCGTGCTGGGCGTGCTGCTGCTGATCTTGTAGAGCCAGACGTCGCCCTGCCGGTAGACCACGGCCTTCTTTTGCTTCGTCATCGCGATGTTCCTTTCGTCTTCGGTTACTCCACCCATTCGGAGTGGATCTGCTTGTGAGCGATCGCGTCCTGTTCCAGCTGCTCGACCAGGCCTAGCCTTTGCGCCGCCTTCAACAAGCCGACGGCGTAGCCGAGAGCGATCCCTTCACGTATGTCGTAGCTGCCTCCCGCCCGCCGCACGACCCAAGCTCGCCGTTTCTCCAGCGACTCGATGCAGGCGTTCACTCCACGCGGGGGATGAGTCTCATTCCCCGGCATTGGACTATTCCTCCTTCGGCTCGACCTCTTGTTCGATCGCGGCCAGGTCGGCCGCGTCCTGCTCGCGTACCTGACGTGCGAGCGACTCGTCGATCCTGTCGAGCCCGAGAGCGAGACTGGTCTTGGCGCCGACCATGTACTCCAACAGCCGGTCGTACTCGCCACGGGTCAAGGCCATGTTGTGCGGGGCCAGCGCACGAAGAGCCTCGACCGTCTCAGTCGTGTCGTCGAGCGTTCTCTGGATTCGGTTGCGCAACGCGTCACGCTGGGCGCGTGCGATTGCCTCTGGAAATCCCATCTCGTACTCCTTTCGGTTACCTGTCCGCGCGAGGGTGTTTGAGCTCTCGCTCGACAAGGTTCGTGTGCGTCTTGTATTCGGCCTCCACTTTCTCGATGTCGGCGTGGCGCTTCGACTGCCAGCCGCACGTACACACCCCCTTCCAGCACTTGCGGCTCTTCATGGTGGTCAGAGCGTGCTTCCAGTGCGTCACATGCCTCCCTTCTCTGAGCAGTTGCAGCCAGGGATCTCGCTGAGCAGCGCGGCACGCGGGCTTCGAGCACCACTCCGGGATCTTGTTCTTGGTCGATCCCATCGTGGGCCCGCCGCAGTTGCGACAGACACCCGCATAGAGCGTGCGCTTACGCTCGGCGACCTTGGCGATCACCTTCTCGCGGTTCTTCGCATACCAGGCTCGCTGGTAGGCGAGCTTCTCTTCACGATCCTTGAAGGGCATGCACCCCCTTTCTGAGAACGAACACGTCGACGAGCAGCGCCGAGGTGCGGTAGTCGAGCCCGGCGTCAGGCCCCACCCCGGCACAGAAGTGCGCGTGGTCGATCAGGTGCCCGATCCCGCCGACGACGGAGCGTAGCCCGCACTCGCGGTGCATCTCGCAGGCGAGCGAGGCCGACTTCTCGCCCACCTCCATCGGCTCGTCGCAGAGCGTGCAGATCCGCTCAGTCATGGTCGCCCTCCTTGGCCGCGTCGTACTTGACGACCATCTCGTTGCACCACTTCGCAAGCGTCGGCAGCATGCGCTCCTTGAGCGACCACGGCGCCAGTGCGAACGCTTCGCAGCAACGACCGAAGTCGGCCAGGTCGACTGGCTCCGAGGTTGGCGCGGTTCCGCGCACCGCAGACACGATCAGCGCGTCGGACGACATGCCTCGATCGCCATGGTCCCCGGCGAGACGTCCGACCAGGAAGCGAATGGTGTCCCGCGTTTCGGGGTCGATGGGCATTGACCCTCCTTTCGGTTATGGCTCGTCGGTCTTGACCAACGTAGAAGCTGCGTTGTAGACGGCACGGGAGAGACGCTGTGGCTGCGCTTCTTGCTGCCTCCAGGTCGCCTGCTCCTGGGCTTGGTTCTCGGCCAGGTATGCCGCAGTCACTTCGTCGGCGGTCTGCTTGGCCCATTCGAAGAGTTGCCACCCTTCGTTCAGAAAGGGCGAACCACCACCTGCACCCGGTCGAGCTTGTCCAGGTACTCCTCGGGGATCTTGCGCGCGGCGATCATGTTCACCTGCGCCTCGTCCTTGGCCAGCTGGGCGGTGACCGGCACGAGCACCGCCCCTTCCTCGACGACGTCGCCGTCCTTGTCGGCCTTGGGCTGGCAGATGACGGCGTACTCGAACAGTCTGAGCATGAGATGCTCCTTTCGGGTTGAGTCACAGCCCGCAGCTGCGACGCGTGTTCGGCCACGGCCCGAAGCCGCGTGTTCTCCAAGCTCGGGCGGCGACCTCGATCTGCATGCCCGGCGTCCAGTTGTGGGCCGGGCCGTAGCGGCGCAGGTAGTCGGCGCCGTAGGTCTTCATGAACGTCCAGTCCATCTGCAGGCCGCCGTAGTAGCCGTTGCCGGTGTTGGCGTTCCACGCGCCTTCGTAGCGGTGGATGCAGATGAACGCTTGCTTGAGCCAGTTCGGTGTTCTCGTTGCTTCCGCCGCGCTGGTGATCAGAAGCGCGATCAGCGCGGCTGCTATGGCGAGTGTCCGCTGGATGAGGCCATCTCCTTGTGAGGGGACGCGGATAGCAGGCGGTGCACGATCGAAGCGTCCGACCGTACACCGCCTGCGTGACGCCCTCCTAGCTGGCGTCGAGGAAGAGAGTGAGGAAGACGGCGGTGAGCGTGTCGTCGGGACCGACGTCCAGCTTGCGCCTCTCAAGCTCTCTCGCCAGGTGCGGCAAGAACTCCTTGACCGCTTCCTGGTAGTTCATTTGCACGAGTGCGCGAGCCATCGCGTCTGGCTCACGCGGCGTATCAGCGGGCTCGAACGGTGTTCCCTCGACGACGACCGGCCCCTGATCATCGGGCCGAGCGGCGTCACCGTTTGCCCTGCGGTAGCCGTGTGAACGAGCGCGATGAGCGCCCAGGCTCTGCGGTGTGGTGAAGGTGCGACCGCACTCCGGGCACTGCACGCTCTTCGAGCTATCGCCCGGCAAGCCAGCGCCCTCCATCAGACCGCCGCCTTCGTGCGCTTGGTCTTGGGCTTGCTGGCCTTCTTCGGCATCGACGCCTTGAGCGCGTCCATGATGTCCATGGTCGGCTCGGGCGTCGCCACCTCGGGCGCCGTGAACTGCTCGCCCTTGAGCTTGGCCTGCACCAGGTCGCGGAGCGCGTTGTCTGCGTCCGAGACCAGGTCGTTGGGCTCCAGCGTGCCGGTGAACTCTGCGATCACCGCGCGCGCCATCGAGCCCTCGTTGGCCTTGACGTCGGGCGTGTCCAGCCCGCCAGCCCGCACGGCCGAAGCCGGGTGCAGCTGGGTGAGCACGAACATGCCGTCGATCACCTCGATGCAGACCGGCCACTGCCGCGACCAGACCGTGGCCTTGGCGATGCCGATCACGCCTGCACTGACCATGCCGTGCGCAAGCACGGTGTAGGGGTGCAAGACATGCTCGTTCTGGGGCGGCAACCAGTAGCTCTTGTCCGAGCCCAGGCGCACCGCTTCGGCGAGAGTCGTCGAGCGGTCGTCGACGAACTTCGCGATCTCGATCATCGGCGAGCGGTTCGGAGCGACGCTGGCCTTCTCCTCGTCGGTGATGACGAGGAACTGGCCCTTGGCGTACTCGAAGCCGCTGACCACGTCGGCCGTCTCCACCCCCGTCTCGCAGACAGGGCAGTAGAGCGGCTGCTTCACCGGCTGCTCGCACACCTTGTGCAGCCGCTTGAAGCTGGTCCGGTCCGTGGAGTCCAGCACCGGAACGACGCCGACCGGGATCACGACCATCCCGAACGTGAGGGTTGCATTGAGACGTTTGCCTTCCACGTCTTTGCTCCTTTCGGTTGTTTGAAACCTCGTGCGCCCCAGTCAAGAGCCAGGGTCACCTGTGCACCCATGCACATGCCACCAGCCCCTTGAGGCCGGAAGGGGGAGAGCATCGACGCCTAGGTCGTCGAACCCCACGTCGGACGCCTACCCGTGCTGGCCCTGATGGGCATAGGGGAGGGAAATGAGAGCCTGGAGTACGTCGGAGCGCACGAGGATGTCGAGCGTCGATCCTTCAATGAAGTGAGAATCTCACTTCACTCGATTGGAGACGCTCAAACCCCCCGCCGCTAGAGGGCGAGGGGCTTCAACGTCCTATCGTTCCTTGATCAGGCCGATCACGAAGATCGCGA
>Ga0075430_100000293_pt1 | contig 35315 bp, 28 predicted proteins | sample RhiMetdeltSRZDD4_FD_75294 | JGI IMG/M metagenome (GOLD analysis project Ga0075430, IMG submission 75294) | Populus rhizosphere microbial communities from Tennessee, USA - Rhizosphere MetaG P. deltoides SRZDD4 | ecosystem: Host-associated > Plants > Roots > Rhizosphere > Soil | place: USA... | reverse complement strand
GCGGAGGTTCTCTTTCTGCTTCTCGTTGCGCGGCGGCAGCTTGAACAGCCGCGCGGCGTTGCCGCCGAGAATGTTGTGCTTGGCCTTCTCCGACAGGAATGGCAGGTCCCAGATCGTCGACGGCAAATCGAAGTCCCAGTGCGGATAGTCCGACGCGTAGAGCAGTTGGGTGTCAGCGTTGATCATGCGCAGGGTGCACTCCAGCGCCGCACTGTCGACGTTCTCCATCGGCTGCGACGCGTAATACATGTCGCGCATGTAGTCGGACGGCTTCTTCTTCAGGAGCGGATATTCCGACGGCCGCAGCATGAACTCGTGGTCGAGCCGCTGCATCAGGAACGGCACCCAGGCGAGTCCGCCTTCGATCCAGATCACCGGCAGCTTGGGGAAGCGCTCGCCCATGCCGTTGGTGACCCAGTTGGTGACGTGCAGGATGTTGTAGAACGGGAAGCCGAGCCCGTGCACCGATGCGAAGCGGTTGAGGGTCTTGAACACCGGCTCGGTCGGATTGATCGCCGAGTGGAACGACAGCGGCAGGCCGCGCTCCTCGAGCGCGCGATAGACCTTCATGTAGCGGTTGTGGTGCACCGGCTGGCCGCGCACGGACGTGATCATGAAGCCGGAGACGCCCTTGCGCCCGGCGAAGGTATCGATCTGGCGCATCGCCGCGTCGGGCTCCGACAACGGCAGGCTCAGCATCGAGTAGAAGCGCCCGTCGGATTCCGGCAGCGCCTTTTCGGTGAGCCAGCGGTTATAGGCCCAGCACAGCTCCACCTCCATGTCGGGGTCGGGATGCAGGCCGATCGACAGCATCAGCGTCGGGAACAGGCAGGAATAGTCGACGCTCATCGCGTCCATCCAGCGATGGCCGAGCTGCACGTCGCGCAGCTTGCCCTTCTCGGTCTTCTCCGACGAGCGCAGCGGGTAGCGCGTGATGCGGCCGCCCATGTCCTGGAAGCCGACCGCGCCGCTCGGCACCAGCGAGCCGCGTCCCTTGGCGCGTCCGGCGACAGTGAGCTGCCGGATGACGTCGTTCTCGACGTAGGGGAGGATGTCGTCCATGCACTCGTTTTCGTAGTGATGGGCGTCGACATCGACGATCAGCATGTCGTCGAACTTGCGCTGCTGCGCCTGCTTCTTGGCATGCGCGAGCAGCCGCGTGGTGTTGAGCTCCTCGACGGTGACGCGCCGGCCGCGATCGGCGATGAGATCCATGGCGTTTCGCTCCCGTATTTTTTTGTCCGGCGGCGTCGACGCGCCGCTTCGGGTGGCGAGGGCTAAAGCGCCGCCGCCAAGTTGCGCACGAGATCGCGCCTCAATCCCGGTAGCTCGGGTCGATCTTGTCGAGCATGCGCAGATAGGCCGGCCAGTCGGCGGCGCCGCGGCCGGAGTCGTGCGACTGGTATTGCGCCGCGACCTTCTCGCAGATGTCGCGCGGGATCTCGATCAGCTCGGCGCCGGTCGCTTCCATGCGCAACTGGATCTCGGCGGCGCTCATCAGATATTTCATCAGCACGAACGCCTCGCGCGCATTCTTGCCGACGGTGAGCAGGCCGTGATTGTGCAGGATCAGCGCGCGGTTGTTGCTGAGCGCCTGCAGGATGCGCGCGCGCTCGCCGAAATCTTCGGTGATGCCTTCGTAGGGGTGGTAGCCGATGCGGTTATGGAAGCGCATCGCCTGCTGCGACACCATCCGCAGGCCGCTCTTGAGGCCGCAGAGCGCCATGCCGGTTTCGGTATGGACGTGCACGGAGCAATTGACGTCCGGCCGTCCGGTCATCACGCCGCCATGCAGCGTGAAGCCCGGGCGATTGACGCCCGCGGACTCGTCGAGGTCGTCGCGCATGTCGACCTTCACCAGGTTCGACGCGGTGACCTCGGTCCACAGCAACTCATGCCGCTTCATCAGGAACTTGGTGTCTTCGCCGGGCACCCGCATGGCGCAGTGATTGTAGATGATGTCGTCCCAGCCGTAGTGCGCGCACAGCCGGTAGACGGCGGCGAGGTCGACGCGCGCCTGCCGCTCCGCATCGGAAACATCGGCGAGGTTGATGGCGGCTTTGGTAGCGATATTCATGGATGAGATCCTCGGGCTTGGTCTTAGAACTGTTCCTGGGAAGTGTTTATTCCAGTGTAGCACCGGAGGCCTTGATGAGCGCCGTCCATTTCGGGATTTCGGCCTTGATGTAGGCGGCTAGCTCGTCCGGCGTCGTAGGCATTACGTCGAGGCCAAGGCTGGTGAGCTGGTTTGAGGTTGCGGGGTCCTTCAGCGTCTCCATCATGGCGCGGTGGATGGTCGCTCGAACATCCTTGGGCAGGTTGGCGGGGCCGACCAGCGCATGCCAGGCGGTCGCCTCGAATCCCGGGATCGCGAGCTCGGCCACCGAGCCGACGTCGGGCAGCAGCGCGGTGCGCTTGAGCGTCGTCACCGCCAGGGCACGGAGTTTGCCGCCCTCGATCTGCGCCTTCGCCGGCGACACCGACGAGAACATCATCTGCACGTGGTTGGCGATGAGGTCCTGCAAGGCGGGTCCGGTGCCCTTGTAGGGCACGTGCACGATCTCGATCTTGGCTTCCGCTCGCAGCAGCTCGCCCGCGAGATGTGGCGAGGAGCCGTGGCCGCCGGAGGCGTAGCTGACCTTGCCGGGATTGGCCCTGGCATGCGCGATAAACTCGGCGAGGGTCTTCGCCGGCAGCGCGGGATTGATCACCAGCACGTTTGCTTGCGCGCCGACCAGCGTAATCGGGGTGAAGTCCTTCTCCGGATCGTAGCCGGTGCGCTTGTAGAGCGCGGCGTTGGCCGCGAGGATGCCCGAGTTGGCGAGCAGCAGCGTGTAGCCGTCGGGCGTCGCGCGCGCCACCATCTCGCCGGCGATGTTGCCGCCCGCGCCGGAGCGGTTCTCGATCACGACCGGCTGGCCGAGCGCCTGCTCCAGCCGCTTGCCGAAGATGCGCGCCATCACGTCGCTCGGACCGCCGGGTGCGAACCCGAGCACCAGCGTGACCGGCCGTGTTGGATAGGCGAAGGCAGCGTTCGGCAATAGCCCACCGGCAAACGCAAGACAGGCGACAACGAGACTCGCGACCGAGCGCATCATTGGCGTTTCTCCCGATAACGTGCCGGCACTCTCGAGGGTGCCGTTGCAACGTCCATCAGGGTGCGCTTTTTCGCCGGTCGCGGCAACTAGGGCGGGTGTGACGAGGCCGCGCATTGCGGCCAGGAGGAATGCCCCGCGGCGCCCGTCCGATGCACTGCGCGGCGCAGGCTTAGTCCGCTCCCTCATGCGCGCCCGGCGCCGCATCGGGTTGTGAAACCAACAAACTACGCAGTGACGGATCGCGCACGTAGCGCAGATAGGGGCGCACCTTGCGGAAGCCGCCCTCGTCGCCGAACATCCGCTCCGCTTCTTCATCGGAGATGAAGGGCAGGACCACCGTGTCGTCGCCGGGCCGCCAATTCGCCGGCGTGGCCACCTGGTATTTGGCGGAGAGCTGCAGGGCATCCAGGATGCGCAGGATCTCATCGAAGTTGCGGCCGATGAAGGCGGGGTAGGCGAGGATCAGCTCGATCCGCTTCGACGGCGAGATGATGAACACGTTGCGCACCGTCATGGTCGCGCCCCGGCTGGTCGCTCCGTGATGGAAGGTCGTCGCGTCGAGCATGCCGAACAGCATCGACACGCGACGGTCCTTGTCCGCGATGATCGGAAACTCCACCCGCGTGTGCTGGGTCTCGTTGATGTCGGCGATCCAGCGCGCGTGGTCCTCGGTGCTGTCGACGCTCAGGCCGATGACCTTCACACCGCGCGCGCTCCACTCGGGCTGCAGCCTGGCCGTCGCCCCGAACTCGGTGGTGCATACCGGCGTGAAGTCCGCCGGATGGGAAAACAGCACGCACCAGGAGTCGCCGATGAATTCGTGGAAGTTGATCGGGCCTATGCTGGTGTCGGCGGTGAAGTCGGGGACGTGATCGCCGATCCGGATGTAGCCCTGCTTTTCGAGCTGCTCGCGCGTCTTGGTGAAGACGTTGTCGGGTCCCTCATACTTGAACTCGAAGGCGCCGGCGGGCCTCTCGTCGATGTCCGGCAGCAGGGTCTCGTATTCGTGGTCCAGCAGCTTCACGGTGCGCTTCTTCACCGTGCCGGTGAATACAAACGCGCCATGGGCCTGACGGATCAACGGCAGGTCGAAGCGGAACGAGTTGTCATCGAGAAAGCGTTCCTCCGCCGGAGTGTTCGCACGCTGCAATATCTTGTTGCGGTGGGGAAATCGGCCGAAGCGTTTGATCACGGCGACGTGCCGGTGAAAAATCTCGTGGAAGGCGTTCAGCGGATCGTCTGGCGCCAGTTGCTCCATGACGCGGGCCCATTCCGCCATGCACAAATGCTGATCGTCCAGCTTCTCGGAGTGGGTCAGCACCAGGCAGAGGAAGACCCGCTCGATCGGCCGCAGGCGGTTGGCCAGGCCGATGCGCAGCCCGCTCTTGACCAGCGCCAGGCAGTGCGCGTCACGCGCATACATCTGCGGCGTGTCGCGATACATGTTGCGGGGAAACTGGTCGAGCAAGATTACCAGCGCCACCAGGAGACGCGGATATTCCTCTTCCAGGGCCCAGTAGTCGTAGTGCCCCCTGGAAGCGAGCGCCACGTCCGCGCCGAACCGCTGCCAGATTTCCTGGTCGGTCTGCTCGGACTTGCCGAACCACAGGTTCATGCAGTCTTCGATATTCGGGCGCAGCATGTAGGCGAGGATCTGCTCGGCCTTGTCGGTCACGCCGGTCGTGATCTGGAGACGTTCGCTATGGATCAGTATGCGCAGTTCGCGCCGTAGATTTTCGGTGTCCGCCACGGAAAGCGTGTCGCGCCCGTCCAGGCCGTCGAGGATCACCTGCAGGCTCTGCTGGATGCGATGACCCAGCGCCTCCGCCGATTCGGCAGGACGAGTGGAAGGTAGATCGGTCATCGTCTATGTCCCCGCGCCGGGCAGGATAGGCACCGAACCCAGCGTGCCGCAATGTGTATCAGGCTACTTCGCCGCCACCGCCGCGACGACGTCGACCTCGAACATCATGCCGGGGCGCGCGAGCTGCACGACGTTGAGCAGCGTGTGCGGCGGCAGCGGCTTGCCGGCGAACACTTCGGTGCGGCATTTGCGCATCTCGTCGCGGTAGCGGATGTCGGTGACGTAGGTCGTCGCCTTGACGATGTCGGAGACGGTCGCGCCGTGCTCCTGCAGCAGCTTGCCGACCTTCTGCCAGGCGAACCGGCATTGCTGGAGGAAATCATCCGTGTGGCGGACCGAGCCGTCGTCCTCATCTTCCGATCCGATGCCCGCAAGATAGATCATCTTCGCCGGGCCGGTGACGGTCACCACCTCGGAGAACGCGCCCTTGGCGAATTTGCTGTAGTTGAAATTCTTCTTCTCGAACGTCTGGGCGTAGGACGCGCTGGCGAGCACTAGCAGGAAGGCGGCGACGGCGAGCATTCGTTGCATGGGGTTTTCTCCATGGGATGAACGGCACGGCGTCACGATAGCCGCCGGCCGGCGTTGCCGGAAGGACGCGGACTGGGCAGTCGGTGCCGAAGTTGCGAGCGTTACGGGATTTTCGGGGCGCGGCGCGCCGGCATGGCAAAAGCCCGTTGCCAATGGGCCGCCCATCATCCATTTAGGGCGCAGCGGTCCCGTAGCTCAGCTGGATAGAGCACCGGTTTCCTAAACCGGGGGTCGCAGGTTCGAGCCCTGCCGGGATCGCCACTTCAGAGCGCATCATTCTCTGATCGGTGCTAGTATCGATAGTTTAGCTGAACCCTATATTGTTCTTGCCGTTGGAACGTCGATTTGTCTGTTCCGTTGCTATAGATGAACGATACCGAGCTTGACGTGGCGCTTGAGGTTGGCACGGGTGCGAGGCCATTTGTGGTGGGTTCACAGAACCGCCAGTACGGTGCAACCCCTGAACTTAGATAGTAGCCAACCTCCGCGATTCGGTTGCTGATCGTCGTGGACGATTCTGCGTCCCAAAATGACTCGAGAGTGGCGTTGGCAAAAATGCGTCCACATAAGGGGCCAACCTCGGGCATGTTTTGGAAGAGGATGGCGCGGCCTTGCACTCGCCCACCGACAAGTGCGTAGGATGTATTCGATTTGAAATTAGTTAGCCCGGCTTCTTCGACGCGAAACGCGTCTATTTCTCCCTGAAGTCTCCAATAAAAGCCGATCCACTTGCGGGCGTTGGTATCATCTCGTCCGCCGAGATGCGCGCCAGGATTATAAGGCTCCCATAGGGCGTTGATTCCCGCAATCCTGGCCCTGCCACGAAAATCCGTCTGAACGTATGGCGACAAAGCGAAGTCTTGCGACGGAAAAATGAAGTCAGGTAGGGAGACCGCGCGCTGTAGTTCTAGTGCTGCACGCACAGCGCTGCGCTCGGTTGCTTTGAAGGGCGTGGCCCACGTCCCGTTGAGATACAAGGAAGCGCCGAATGCATATTCGGCGTCGCGCTTAAATGCGAACGCCAGCCAGCCCTGCGCGTTGAAAGTTTGGGCGTCGGTCAATCGGTTGTCTGTATAGCCAACAGTTGCACCGGGTACGTCGGCTGGGCCGCAAGGCGAAAGTATGCTGAACAGTTCCGAGCGATCGCGCCTTACAAAAAATGATTGGGTTGCGCACTCCGGCAGTTTATCGGCCACCGGCGGTGGAGAGGCAGCTGCTTTCTTCGACAATTGGACAGGCTTCGCGGAAGTTGATTTTTGGCTTTCTGAGGTCGCTGCGCGCGCTTTAGTCTTCGAATGCAGCAAAGTACGTAAGCGTCCCTTTTCATCGTCAGAAAGCGTGTCTAGAAATTTTTGAATTCTATCGGTACTCGCATCAGTCTGGGACGTCGAAGCGGGCGCAGAAATTTGACCTTGCGCAATAGCGCCGCTCGTCATCAATGCCGTGGAGATAAGCAGTCCGAGAGAAATACGGTGGGCCATAGTGGCGCTCCCAAGATCACGGTTTGACGACCCAGCCGAGCCGGGTATATCCGGCGCCGACTGCGCGGATCATGCGTTCCACGTTGTTGACGCCGACCATATCAGCGCGAGTCATCGACAAATGATCGGCAGAGAATCGAGGCAACGAATTGAGGGTGCTCCAATAGGACATCACAATGCTGGGGCCACCGACGATATAGTTCGAAATCGGCTCGTTCTCGTGAACATCGTCAGGATTGTGGACGCCCCATCTCTCGGCGAGCACTCCTTTGATGGTTGATTTCGTTATTGTGCGTGAAGCCGTTACTGTCGATACGAGTGTATTGAGAGCCAGCGCATGTCGGTCTTGCGATGGGTAGATTTTTCGAAGCAATTTGGTGTGATCTCGTAGTGCTTCCGCGTGTTGATCCAACGCCCTGACATGCCTCTCGAGCAAATCTACAGAACCAGCAACCGGCTTGGACTTGCCTTCCTTGCGTCGATTGGCTGCCTTGGGTTTCTTCGCCATTGCTTCCCTCCCGTGATTTCACCTGATCGAATTATCGCTGAGATGACGATCCCTCGAATGCGTTCTCAACCGCTGGTAGAAGATAAATTTCATTAGTTGTTTTTTAGCAACAGCTCAATCCACAGTAGGCGTCTTGGCTTGGCGAATACCGTTCGCAAACCGTGTCATCAAACGTCGGGTTCAATGCTGGTCGTCGTGGGGTCCGTGACGAGGAGGCGCCAAAACGTGGCTGCAGGTGATCCTCGATTTCAGAACGCGGACCGCGGGCTGGAACACGCCGTGCTCGCCGCCCTCTTCATCCGTGCTTGCCGCCTACACCCCGCGCTTGTTACCCCAGGTCAGCACGTGAAGCTGTGGCAGCACGGTCGCGGTGAACCAGCGGTCGGCGGTCACCTTGTCGATCAGCCAGCGGAAGCGATCCATCAGATCATCGCGATCAGCGTCGTTGTTCGTGGACGCTGGCGAAAGCGGCGCGGGATTGCCGACCTGCAGATAGACCGGCAGCGCGGGCAAGCGCGCGGCGGCATCCCGCGCGTAGGCATAGTCGACATCATCGAACACGACGATCTTGAGCGCACAACGCGCGCGCTTGCCCGCCGCGGCCACGCAGGCATCGACCATGTCCCAGTCGGTCGTCATCCCCGACGACGGCGGCTTGGGGCTCAGCATCAGCCAGTCGAGTTCGGCGAACCAGGGCTTGGCGACGCTGCCCTGCGTTTCGAGCGCAAAGCTGTGGCCGTGCTTGCGACCGAGTTCGATCAACGCGCCGATCGGCTGCAACGCCGGATTGCCACCCGACACCGTGACCAGGATCGGCTGCCCACCGGCGAGTTCATTGACGCGCGCCATCACGTCCTGAGGCGACATCGACGCCCATTCGCGATGATGCTCGGGCAGCACCGCATAGAGCGTGTCGCACCAGGCGCAGCGGTAGTCGCAGCCGGCGGTGCGCACGAACACCGTCGGCCGTCCGATCAGCGGGCCTTCGCCCTGGATGGTCGGGCCGAAGATCTCGCTGATGCGGATCGGATCGCTCACGGCCGGTACTCAGCCCAGGAGCTCGGCGTCTCGCTAACCCGGACGGCGACGACCTCGGGCCAGCGCGCCTTGCACCAGCCGTACAGCCATTCGGCGATCACCTCGGTGGTGGTGCGGTCATGGCCGAGCACATCGTTGAGATGCCGGTGATCGAGGTTCGCGTTGATGAAATCCTTCAGCGCGGAAAGCTCGCGGAAATCGCGCACAAAGCCCACGGTGTCGAGCGCCGGCGCCTGCAGCGACACCTCGACCTCGTAGTTGTGCCCGTGCAGCCGCGCGCACGGATGGTCGGCCGGAAGGCCGCCGATAAAATGCGACGCGGAGAAACTGAAGCGCTTGCCGATCCTATGCATGGCTGCGCCTCGTTGATCGAGGCATGGTGAATCGGCGCCGGCCCGATCCGGGGGCAGGCGTGGGGTAGCGACGGAATCCTATCCATCGCGACGGATCGCGAATCGTCTTCACTTCGGGGCTCCTTGTTTTGACCGGGTAGGCTGCGACCGGGCCGGCAATACCGGCATCGCGGCAGATGCTGACTTTCGGCGCCGGATGTCAACACGCGCGGGGGTCGCATTTGGCTCCGGCTCGTCCACTGCCTAACGGCCGGCTACGCGCCGGGGGCATGGAACCACGGCGTTTCCATGCATTGCCCGGTGCGATGGAATTCGCGATAAGCGGCGCGCATGGATTTCCTCTTCACGCCGGAGATCGGCCCGCTCCTGTTCGCCGGTCTTTCCCTCGCATCGTTCATCTCGGGCTTCATCGGCGTCTTCACCGGCGCCGCCGGCGGCGTGCTGCTGCTTGCGCTGATGGCGATGGTGGTGCCGCCCACCGTCGTGATCCCGGTGCATACGGTGGTGATGCTGGGCACCGGCGCGGCGCGCACGATGATCATGTGGCGGCATGTCATGCGCGGCACGCTGCTGCCGTTCGTGATCGGCTCGGTCATCGGTGCTGCGCTCGGCGCCAATGTATTCGTGGCGCTGCCGATCAACTGGCTGCAGGCGATCCTCGGCGGCTTCATCCTGCTGGTCACCTGGATGCCCAAGCTCGGACGCCTCGGCGCCGAGGGCGGGCGCTTTGCGTTCCTCGGGTTCGGCGCGACGTTCCTTGGCGTATTCGTGAGCGCGACCGGCACGCTGCTGGCGCCGTTCGTCGCCAGCGCCTCGCCCAACCGCTATAACCATGCTGCGACGCTCGGCGCGCTGATGCTGATCTCGCATACCGCCAAGGTCGCCGCGTTCGGCTTCATCGGTTTCGCGATCGGCAGCTTCGTGCCGTTGATGGTCGCGATGGTGCTGGCCGGTGCGCTCGGCAACTGGCTCGGCGAAGTTGCGCTCGACTACACCAGCGAGGGCCGCTTCCGGCTGATCCTGCAACTCGTGCTCACCGCGCTCGGCCTGCGGCTGATCTGGATGGCGGCGCCGGAGCTGGGGTTGTTCTAGAAGGCGCGTGTCAAGACGTTCTGCGCTTCGGTTCCTCAGAACGCGCCGAGCTGCATTTCCATGTGAACAGCTTCGTCGCTGTATTTCGCCCGCACGGCGCGTTGCAGCGTCGGATCGGCGGTGACGGCGAAGCCGGCCTTGCGCCAGAACGCTTCGCTCGCGTTCACCGCAATCAACGTCATGTGCTCCAGGCCACCGCATTTCGCCACCGCCGCCAGCACAGGCAACAGGAGCGCTGCGAGTCTTTGTCCGCGCAGGGCTTCGTCGATGGCCAGGTCGTGAACAAAGTAGGTGTCGGGACGAGGCGGCAACCGGCCCAGCAGCCGATCGAGAGCAGGCGGCAGCTCCCGCGTCCAAGGGTGCGAAAAGCAATATCCGGCCGTACCGGCATCGGCGTCTTGCAGCGTGAAACAGCCCTGCGGAAAGAGTCTCAGCTTTTCGTCGAAAACCTCAGGCGCTTCCGGATAGGCGGGGTGAAGCTTCCGGGCGAGATCGTTCACCGTGGCAAGGTCGTCGTGCCGCATCGGCCGCCAGCGTGCCTCCCGCGGTGCCGGCGCTGTCGTCATCGCCCTATCCTCGTCGGATCGCCGGGGCGCGGCGATATGCGCCGCCTCTCACAACCCCGCGAGATTGTAGCGCGAGAAGTCGTGGCCTTCCTTCACCACGAATTCGAGCAGGAACGGCGAGCCCTTCTCGGTCATCGTCACCGCTTCCTTGATCGCGCCGACGATGTTCGCGGGCTTGTCGACCCGCATCGCCGGCACGTTCAGGCCCTCGGCGACCTTGGTGTAGTTGCCGCCGACCGTCATGGTTCCGTATTTCTCGTCCGAGATCGGCAGCACGTCGCGCTCGGCGCCCATGACACCGTTGTTGAACACGATGGTGAGGATCGCGATCTTGTTGCGTGACGCGGTCTCGATATCCATGCCGGTCATGCCGAACGAGGCGTCGCCCATCAGGTTGACGCAGAGCTTCTTCGGCTCCGCGATCTTCGCACCGATGGTGATGCCGAGGCCGTAGCCGAGCTGCGTGGACTTGCCCCAGCCCATGTAGGAGCCGGCCTTGGTGGTCTCCCAGAACGGCAACAGCTGTTCGCGCGGCGAGCCGGAGTCGTGGGTCATGATGACGTTGTCGCGATCCATGGTGCGCATCATGTCGCGGATCACGCGGTACTGGTTCAGTGGCGTCTCATCGGAATCGAGGTGCTTGGCCCATTCTGCCAGCCAAGCCTTCTTCCCCGTCGCGATCTCCTCCTTGAGGGACGCCAGCGCGTTGCCGCCAAGCCCAATAGAACCTCGCGCGGCGCCTTTCTGCTTCTCGACTTCGGTGATCAGCGCCTCGATGACGAGCGCGGCGTCACCGATCACCGACAACGTGGCGCGGCTTTCCTTGTTGATGTCGCTCGCCTCGTTGGTCGAATGGATCAGTGTCTTCGAGGGTGGCATGTTGGGGCCGAAATTGGTCTTGGTCAGGCTCGAGCCGATCGCCATCACCACGTCGGCCTTGGTCATGAAATCGGTGAACATCTTCGAGCGCGAGCGCGTCGATGAACCAAGCGCGAGCGGATGCGAATCCGGGATCGCGCTCTTGCCGGGATTGGTGGCGACGACGGGCGCCGGGATCAGCTCCGCCAAGGTCGCGAGCAGATCGCCGGCTTCGGCGTAGTGAATGCCTTGCCCCGCCCATAGCACCGGGTTCTTCGCGGCGAGCAGCATGCGCGCCGCTTCCTTGATCGCGTCCGGATCGGGCGCGGTGCGCTGCATCGGTACCGGCGTGTAGTCGATCTCGCCCTTGAACTCGGCCTCGAAGATCTCGTTCGGAATCTCGACCATCACTGGCCCGCCCTTGCCGGAGCGCATCGCCTGGTAGGCGCGCCGCATCAGGTCGGGCAGCTCCTGCACGCTGTAGGCCAGCGCCGACCATTTGGTGACGGGACGGTAGACGTCGGATGCGCAGAACGTCGGCTTGATCGAGCGCTTTGACAGCGGCAAGCCGGCCGGGATCATCAGCATCGGCACGTTCTCGGTGTAGGCCTGCGCCACGCCGGGGAACGCGTTCTCGATGCCGGGGCCGGCCTGCGCGGCGAACACGCCGTTCTTCTTGCCGCGCTTGATGCGTGAATAGCCATCGGCGAGCCCGACACCGACGCGCTCCTGGCGGCAGAAGATCGGACGGATGTTCAGCGCGGCGCAGCTTTCGATCAGCGGATTGCGCGGATAGGCGGACAGGAAGTCCGTGCCTTCGCGACGGAGGATTTCAGCGACCACGTCTGCGCCGTTCATGTGGGTGTCCTTGGGATGTCTTGGTGAGGGAAATTGAAAGGTGGGAAAGTATAGAGGCGAAACGTACCGGGGCGAAACCGCCTTGACGTGCGGTGCGCAGTCGCCATCGTGGGCGGCATTCAACAGGGAATGGGTGGGCCATGTGTTTCTCGGCGACGGCGAGCTTCACTGCGGCGGCGGTCGCGGGCAGCATCGGCACGGTCACCTTGTGGAAGGCGGCAAAGCTGCGCGATCCGGCGCTGCTGCCGATCGCGGCGTTCCCCGTGCTGTTTGCATTGCAGCAGGCGGTCGAGGGTTTCCTCTGGCTCGACCTCGCGCGACCGGAGCCTGGCACCTGCCGGCCGTTCCTGACGCACGCCTTCCTCGGCTATGCGGAAATCTTCTGGCCGATGTTCGCGCCGATCGCCGCGTGGCTGATCGAGCCGAACCTGTTGCGCCGGCGGCTGATCGCGCTCTGCGTGCTCGTTGGTGCGGCGGTCTCGACCTACCTGCTGGTCAAGATGCTCGGCAATCCCTACATCGCGTCGGCCGCAAGCGGGCACATCGTCTACAGCAACGGCGTGACCTATCCGAAGGGGATCGAGATTCCCTACGTGCTGGCGACCACCATATCGTTGCTGCTGTCGTCACACCGCATGATCCAGCTGCTCGCGGTCGTCATCCTCGGCGGCTTTGCGGTGGCGTGGTGGTCCTATCACCAGTCCTATATTTCGGTGTGGTGCTTCTTCGCCGCCGCGTCGAGCGTCATTGTCTTTCTGTTCGTGCGGCAGGCATCGCAATCCGGCCACGGGAAAACGTCGTGATCCGCACGCCTGTCTGTGACGTTCTGAGGTGCTAAACATAGGTTTGCTCCGTTCGTCCTCGCGCAACCAGGGACATCCGCTTATTAAGAGCGGGGAAATAGTCTGGAATCTTAAGAGCAGGGAAATAGTCTGGAATCGATAAAAGCTGCCACGGTTGTTGTGCGCCAAACACTCTCTATATTCAGCGCTGAATAACGAGACTTATTGACCAAGGAGATTTGCCGCCATGTCGATGCCATCCCCGGTCGCCGCCCCGGCCGAAGTTGATCCCCGCGCGCCGCAACGCGTGCGCCACCAGCCGCGCCGGCGCGAGCTTAATGTGTTGCGCGTCGATAAGATCGCGGCGCACATGATCCGCATCACGCTCGGCGGCGATCTCGACGGCTTCACCAGCCTCGGTTTTGACGACCATGTGAAGCTGTTCTTCCCGACCGGAAAGACCGCTGAGGATGGCACGCCCGAGATGGAGTCGCGCGACTACACACCGCGCCGCTACGATCCCAAGGCCAACACGCTCGAGATCGAATTCGTCCTGCATGACGCCGGGCCGGCAACGCGCTGGGCCGAGCAGGCCAAGGCGGGGCAGACACTGCGCATCGGTGGACCGCGTGGTTCGTTCATGATCCCGACCACCTATGACTGGCATCTGCTGGTCGGCGACGACACCGGCGTGCCGGCGATCGCGCGGCGGCTGGAGGAATTGCCCGCCGGCTCGCGCGCCGTGGTGCTGGCGGAAGTCGACAACGCCGCCGACGAGGTACCGTTCAGGAGCGCCGCCGACGTGTCGGTCACCTGGGTGCATCGCAACGGCGCCGAGGCCGGCAGCACCGATGCGCTGGCGCGCGGGCTCGCGGCGCTGAAGCTGCCGAAGGGCGACTACTATGCATGGGTGGCCTGCGAGTCGCTGACGGCGAAGGCATTGCGCGCACAGCTGATCGCCAACCACGGCGCCAATCCGAAATGGATCCGCGCGGCCGGCTACTGGCGCCGCGGCGCCGTCGCTGTGCACGAGAACCACAACGATTGATTGCTGGTTGCGTGTCCCGGACGCGGTGCAGCACGCAGTGATGCACCGCTGATCCGGGACCGTCCCGGCTGTGCTCTCGCGATTCCGGGGTTGGGACGGTCCCGGGTCTGCAACGTATCACTGCGTGCTGCGTTGCGCCCGGGACACGAGAGCCTGCCTATTTGAATTTCACCCGGAATTCGCGGCTGAGCAATTCCTGCAGCCAGGCGATCGAGACCGCGTCCATCTGGCCGATGGCGGCGATGTTCTTTTCGAGCTGCTCGCCAGTGGTGAAGCCGTAGCCTTCCAGAACGCTCTCGGCGCTTTTCAAGTATGCGGGATCCTTGACCATCGCCTCGACCGCGCGCTTGAGCGCCGCGCGTGCTTCGGGCGGCGCGTCGCTGTGCACCATCATGATCTTGCCGCCGTTGCCGATCGCGCGCGCGACCGCTTTGTAGGAATCCCAGGCCGGTCCTGACGGCGCGACGCCGTGCACGGTCTGATAGGCCTCGCCGACCGACGGCACATCCGGCGCGGCCGGATCGCGGGTGAGCCGGTCGCCGTCCATGAAGCCCTGCGCGAACAGCGGGATCGCCTGACCGTCTTTCACCGACGGCCGCACGCTCTGTTCGAAGATCGGCGTCGACTGCGAATCGAGATTGATCTCGTTGCGCAGCAGCGCGAGCCGGACGTCGGCCTTGCCGGGATAGCCGGTGATCGAGCGGAAGTTCGCCTTCAGCACCGAAAGGCCGAGCACCGCGTCGATGGTGGAGATGACTTCGGGGACGCCGAGGATGAGCGGCTGTTCCGGACTCAGCAGGTCCTTGACCGATTTGAATCCGGTTTGCGGCGACGCATAAGTGACCCGCCCCATCGGGGTCGCGACCAACGCCTGCAAGTCGCCGATCTTCGCACGCGCGCCGTCGAGGCCGAGCAGCAGGCGCACCAGCAACTGGCCGGTGCCGCTGAGCACGGTGGTGCCGTCGCGCGGCACCCGGTTGGCGTAGTTGTTCATCGCGATGACGCTGCCGGCGCCCGGCTGGTTCTGCACCACGACGGTAGGCTTGCCCTCGACATGGCGGGCAAGGCCGTCGGCGATCACGCGGGCGAACAGATCGCTGCCGCCGCCGGGCGGAAAGCCGACCAGCACCTTGAGCTGCTTGCCCTGGAAGAACGGTGTCTGCGCCGTGGCCGGACTTGCAACGGCCGCGAGCAGCACCACCGTGGCGGCGATGCGCAAAAGCACGAGCACGCGCATGGGCTGCTCCTATTCGGCGGCGACCAGGGTTTCCTGCTTGGCTTCGGCGAAGACCGGAAGCCCGACGAGCAGCACTTCCATCCCTTCATCGGATGCGAGCGCGAAGTCCTCGCGGCCGGAGAAGCCGGAATGCTTGCGCAGCGCCTCGCCGTTCACCGCACCGCTGCCACTGACGACGAAGCCGATCTGGATACCGCCGCGCGACACCTGCACGCCGCGTGCGCGCGGCTCAATCTTGAGGATCGAAAACTGCAGGCTGCGCTCCGAGAAGATGCAGAGATTCTTCCGGGCAAAGCCGGCCTGATCCTCGACCGCCTCCCATTCGAAGTTCTCCGGCTTCATCAGGATCGCTTCGCCATAGCGCGGCTTCGGATAGACCATCTTGCGCTTGTTGACGTGCTCCCAGACTGCCTCGTAGGCGTCCTGGTTGCGCTTTTCGCCCGGCGCGAGCTGGCCGACACGCTTGAAGATGCCTTTCTCGAAAGTGCCGAACTCCTTCATCTCCTCCATGGCCTTTTGCACGCGTGCCGAACTGATGAAGCCCGACCGGCTGGCGCCGCCGAACTGCAGCGTGAGACTGAGCCTCTCGGTGTTGCTCTTCTCAGGGCCGTAGGGCGTCCCTTCCGGGAAGTAGGCGATCTCGCCCGGCGCGATCCATTTGCCCTCGCCATAGTTCTGCTTGCCCGGGCCTTCCAGGCACATGCGGACCTGATCGAAGTTGTGTTTATGACGAGGGACATCGACCTCGCCCTGCTGGCGGACAAAGTAGACGCGGAAGTTGTCGAGCGCACCGTCCTCGCCGGTCAACAGCGTCTTGAACTGGCGCTCCTTGCCGGTGCGCGTGCTGGCGATCTGGGTCGAGTCTTCGGCGTGGCCGATTTTCATGGCTGCATTCTCCTTGGGGCACTCGATCGTATGGCGCCGAGTGTCCGTGAAATCCTCGCCTGGCAGTGCAGCGCAGAATTGCCCGCGGTTCAAGAGCAGGAACTGGCGCAGAGGCTGGAACCGTGGATGGCCGGTATGCTATCCTGCCGGAGCGCGTTCAGGACGCGTCCCGTCCACGGAAAGGGAACCTCCCGCCTGATCATTGTCACGGTCTTCGTAACGACGACCCTCTTTCAGCCCGTCTCGTGGACATCGGGCACATCGTGAAAGAAGGTCAGTCATGACGGACACCTCCCGCAAGGCGGACGCGCAGCGCTTCATCGAACCGTTGCCGCCTAAACCCAATCTCGACAAGCAGCGAAAGCGCGCCAAGTCGCTGGCGCTCGACTACTGGCGCGGCGATGCGGACGCGATAGCGCGTGTTCAGGTGCTGCATCCCAAGCCGCCCACGCCCGAGGAATTCAAGCTCGCCGATGCGCAGTTGGTGATTGCGCGCGGCCACGGGTTCGAGAGCTGGGCCCGGCTCAGGCACAAGATCGACGCCCTGACGAAATCGCCGGTCGAACTGTTCATCGCTGCGGTTCATAACGGCGATGTCGACGACGTGCGCGACCTGATCAAGGCGCATCCCGATCTTGCCGGGCGGATCAACGAGCCGCTGTTCGACTTTCAGCAGCCGGCGATCCACATCGCCCGCGGCAATGTCGCGATGCTCGATCTCCTGATCGCGCACGGCGCCGACATCAACGCGAAGTCGACCTGGGAGATGGGCGGGTTCGGCATCCTGGAGACGGCGACGCCGGAGCAGCTGCCGGTGCTGCTGGAACGTGGCGCCGCAATCGACGTCTGGTCGGCCGCCAGGTTCGGCATGGCCGACCGGCTGCGCGCCCTTCTCACGTCCGATCCATCTCTGGTGAATGCGAAGGGCGGTGATGGCAAGCGGCCGCTGCACTACGCGGCGAACGTGGAGATCGCACAGATTTTGCTCGACCATGGCGCCGAGATCGATGCGCTCTGCGACGACCACCTTTCGTCTGCCGCGCAATATCTCGTCAGCGAGCATCCGGATGTGGCCCGGTTCCTGATCGCACGCGGCGCGCGCTCCGACATTTTGCTTGCGGCCGCGCTCGGCGACGTCGATCGCGTGCGCCGGCATCTCGATGAGGACCCGGACTCGGTCCGGATGCGGGTGAGCCAGGACTGGTTTCCGATGGTCGACACCGCCAAGAACGGCGGCCACATCTATCAATGGACGCTCGGCTTCCACGTCTCCGCGTTCGACGTGGCGCGCAAGCACGGACACCGGGCCGTGCTTGACCTGTTGCTGGCGCGAACAAGTCCGCTCGACCGGTTGCTTGATGCGCTGTGGAACGGCGATCTTGCTGCCGCGGATGCGATCCTTGCGGCGTCACCGAAGCTCATCGAGCAGGCGCCGCCCAATGCCACGCGGCTGGTCGCCGATGCGGCCCGCAACAACAAGACCGCGGCGGTCGACGCGATGCTCGCGCGCGGATTCCCGGTGACGGCGACGTCGCAGCACGGTGCGACGCCGTTCCACTGGGCGGCCTGGCACGGCAATCCCGACATGCTGCGCAGCGTGCTCAAGCATAATCCGCCGCTTGATATGCGCGACCGCGATCAGGGCGGGACAGCCATCGGCTGGCTGATCCATGGCGCCACCGGCGGCTGGAAAGGCATCGCCACCGACCGGCATGCCGAATGCGCGCCGCTGCTGCTTGAAGCGGGCCTGACGGTGGACGAGGCGACACTGCCGACCGGGCACGATGCGCTCGATCGGGTGCTGCGCGAATGGTTCGTGAAGCAGCGGCGCTGACTAGGACTGAATCGGCGCCGAGGCGGCAGCGTACTCCCTCGCCCCGCAAGCGGGGAGAGGTTACGGAGCTCGCCGCTCCGCCTAGACCTCATTCGGAATTCTGTGAAGCCGCAACGAAAGGAGTATCGTCGGCGCGTTATTTCGCCATCGCCGGTTCACGCGCGGCCTGCGCCGGTGCCGGATCGCGCAGACCGAGGATGCGCCGCGCGTTGTCGTAGAACAGCTTCTGCTTGTCCTGCGGCGACAGGTTCAGCTCGTCGATCAGCTTGAGCGCCTGCGCCGGCTCCCAGCATGGGTAGTCGGTGCCGTACATCACGCTGTCGATGCCGTAATAGTCGATCGCGAACTTCATCCCGGCCGCGTGCGGCGACACGGTGTCGGTATACATGCGCTTGAGATAGGTGCTGGCGGGCTTCGGCAGCTTGGCCTTCGGCGTGTTCTTGTCCATGCGGCCGGACTGGTAGGGCAGGGCGCCGCCGGTGTGCGACATCACCACCTTGAGCGTCGGATGCCGCTCCATCGTGCCGGAGAGCACCAGCCGCATCGCCGCGACGCTGACTTCGATCACGCGGCCGAGGCTGAGATGCAGCGAGCCGTCATAGCCGGTGAGCGCGTCCGCGAACACCGCGTCGGTCGGATGCAGGAACAGCGGAATGCCAAGCTCGGCGACGCGCGCATAGAACGGCTGCAGCCGCTCCGCGTCGATGCGCGGATCGGCGCCGATCGAGCCCGGCATGTTGACGCCCATCAGGCCGAGCCGGCCGACGGCGTCGTCGAGCACTTCGATCGCGATCCGCGTGTCCATGAGCGGCACCGCCGCGCTCGCCCACAGCCGTCCGGGATATTTCTTCTGCGCGCCCGCCATTTCCTCGTTCCAGAGGGTGGCGGCCTCGCGGCCTTCCTCACCCGGCAGGTCGGAGAAGAACACCGAGAACGGACCGATCGAGCACACGACATCCACTTGATGGCCGAGCCCGTCCATGTGCTCGAGCTGCTTGTCGAGGTCGAACCACTCGGTCCAGCTGTTGAGGATATAATCGACGCCGTCCTGCCGCAGGTAGGTGTAGCCGCCGCGGTCATTGGCATGGGCGTAGGGGAAGTTGTTGCGCTTGCAGAACCACTCCGACACCGAGCGCGGCCACCAGTGGAAGTGCGAATCGATGATGTGCATGAAGGAGAATCCCGAAGCGCGAAGCAGGGTTCCATTCTAGCGTGTTGGCCACATTGCTGCCAAATGGATGAATCGATTGCTACCGAGTTCCATGGCTATGGGCCAAAACGCCCGTTAGTAGGGCATTAATTGTAACATTTGATTGTCGATTCCACTGCAAATGCAATGGCCTGCGCGCCTCATTCCTGCCTGCCTCGCTGAGCAGATTGCAGGCTGATCGGGGGTTTCCAAGCGAATGCGAGCGTCCCGCGCCGAGCCATCGGCTGATCGGATGTCCGGCTCTATCACGTGGTGGGCGTGGGGGCTGGCGGCTGCATTCTTTTCTCTGGTCGCACTGCCACTCGCGTCCTCCTCTCCCTATCCAACGCCCAGCCGCCAGGATTGGTTCGCGCAAGATGCGCCGCCACAGATGGCGCTGGCGTCGGCCTCGTCATTCTCGCTTGCGTCCGCATCGTCGACTCCCGCGCAGCTTGGCGAGTCGGTGTCGCTGGTGAACACCGTGCGTACGCTGTCGATCCGGCGGCCGATCGGCGATGAGCCCGAGCCGGAGGCCGAGCGGCCGCTGGTGACCGCAAGCATCGGCAATGTGCGCGGGCGTGAGGCGGCCTACGAGCAACAGCTTTACGAGCACCGGCTGGCGGCGGCGCCGTCGTCGCACCACGATGAGCCCGTCACCGCATCGGCTCCCGCTGACGAGGCGCCTGCGCCGGCATCGCGGCCGCGCGCGAATCCGGCCGCGGACGAGATCAACCAGTATCTGTGGGAAGTCTACCAGCGGCAGCCCGCGAAGAAAGACCGCGGCGGCGACTTCACCTGGAAGGACCCGGCAGCCGCGACCCGCATGGGCAAGACGTTGCAGGCCTATGTGATCGTCGGCATGGATGCCGACTTCCGCGAGCTGGTCTATCACGCCGGCAAGGCGCTGGATAAAGCCGGCATCGAGTGGACCATCGTCAGCGGCTTCCGCGACGACTGGCGGCAGAGCATCGCCTCCGGCATCAAGGCGCGCACCGGCTATTCGCGTCACGGCGGGTCGGTGGCGGTTGGCGGCTATGGCCATGGCCGCGCCATCGACATCGGCCACATCGACAGCGAACGCAGCGGCGAGGTGTGGCGCTGGATCGACGCCAATGGCGCCAAGTTCGGGCTGCACCGTCCGTATCGTTTCGATCCGCCGCATGTCGAGCCCCGCCTCGAATGGCGCCGGCTCGCATCGAACCTGCGCCGCGAGCGCACCGGCAACACCGCGGTTGCCGCGGTCGAGAGCGACGACCAGGCCGAAGAGACGCGGCCCGCCGCCAAGCGCAAGGCCCGCAACGTGCGCGTCGCGCAGGCGCGCACCGGACGTCCGGCCCGCAACGGCCGCCGCTCCAACTGATCGCACGTTTCGGGCGATTTCTGCCGCCTCTGGCTTGACCAGTGGCTGCCTCACTCTGCCCAATTTCTCCTGGCTAAAATCCTGACCCGCGATTTGCCGAAGGAGACCGGCCATGCGTAGCGCTTTCGCGACTGCTGCCCTTCTCGCTCTCATGCTGGCGTCTTCACCCGCGCCGGCTCAAATGGGTTACTACGTCTCGTCCGCCGACGCGCAAGCGATCGCCGCACAGAACGGTGTTGCCGTGATTTACCGGCTGCGGCTTGACGATGGCCTCTGGAAGATCGAAGGTCGCGACATCAATGGTCAGCAGATCTTTATGCGGATCGATCCTCGTACCGGCGACATTGTGCGGTTCGAGCGCGGCTGGTTCTGAGGCGCTCGCTATTTCTCTTTCTCCGTGCCGAGCACGGCGCGGGCCTTCGCCACGATGTCCGGTGGTGCATTGACCGTTGCGTTGACGAGTTGCGTGACGCGTTCGGCGCCGAGCGGGTTCATGTCGAGTCGCACGCGATTGCCTTCCGCGATGTAGTCGGGGTCCTTCATGGTCGCGGCGAACGCCATGCGCAGCGCCGCGACCCGGTCGGCCGGAACGTCGGGCGGCAGGAAGAACGGCCTGCCGAGCGCCGCCGGCGACGAGATCAGCTCGAGGATCGCCCGCTCTTCGTCGTTGCGCGCCAGCTCGTGCATCAGCGGCACGTTCGGATAGTCGGCCTCCTTCTCGGCGCCGGTCTGCACCAGGAACACGACCTTGTTCTCGGACACCCATTGCGGCCGTTCCTGCTTCAGGCCGGTGATCGTCATGCCGCCGCGCGCCTGCACCTCGCCGCGCTCGATCGCGAGATCGACCGACGCGGAATCCTTGTAGCCCATCACCATCTTGAACTTGGTGCCGAGGATGACGTTCATCGCGTTGGTGTACATGTAGGTGCCGGAGCCGACGCCGGTGGTGCCGGTGAGCAGCTCGCGCTCGAACACGTCCTTGATCGTGGTGAAGCCGGCGCTGTGCCACGCCATCGTCATCAGGTTGGCGAAGCCGGTCGAGCCGAGCCAGATGAATTTGCCGGCGTCGAAGCGCACGCCGCGGCCGTCGATCACCTGATGGGTCGGGATGCTGTTGACCACGCCGCCGATGGTGGTGCCGTCCTTCGGCGCCTGCGTGAACATGTAGTTCGACATCAGCACATGGCCGCCGCCCGGCATGTTGCGCACGACGATGGTCGGATTGCCGGGGATGTGCCGCGACAGGAAGCGCGCCACCACGCGGCAGGCGAGGTCGATCGGCCCGCCGACGCCGCCGCTCGCGACGATGGTGACGGTCTTGCCTTTATAGAAATCCGCGATGGGATCGGTCTGCGCGACCGCGCTTGCAGGCATGACGCCAAGCGCCAGCGCGAGCAGCAGCAAGTATATGCGGGGCTGCATCAATGCCTTCCTCCGATGACCTGACGTGCGCAGGTCTTGGCGCGGAGCATAGGTTCAAAGCGCGAGGCCAGCAATTGCGGGGCCTGCGGCAGTTCGCTGCTTATGCAAACCGCCGCTAATTGTGTGTGGACAAGAGTGCCAGTGTAACGCGGGGATATTATCGGCGTTTGTATCGATTGCGCCGTTTCGCGCGCTTCGATAATTTTTCCGGCGGCCTTCTAGCTTGCCCAGTTCCTAGCTGGATGAACTTTGCGCGCTTTTCTTCCGCTTCTGCAACAAGTGCAGCATAGTCAGCGCGGATTGTCGGCGGCGATACCGCTGTCGAACAGGTCGCACCTGTGATTTCGCCACTAGAACTGCAGCAAAATACGAGGATCAGGACTGTTGGAGTGCCAGCAATCAAGCAGGCTACTTCTCCTCGATGCCTTATTTCACTCTCCGGCACAGAAAAGTCGCTTCGATGCAAAAAGACCTGGAGCGGCATCTCGGTACCGAGAAGCGCGCTGCGTACTGGATGCTCCTTCAAGGTAGGCAAGAGCTGACGAACCAGCGATGCGAGATTTTCGCGACCTTTCCCGCCCAAATCCCGCAAGAAAGCATCGTACTTGAGCCATCCATTTGGCCGTGCACGATCAAGCGCGCGCAGCATCTGCTCGAGTTCAGGAGGAAAGTGCTGCTGTGGTACGGCCTTACTTTGCCAATCTTCGCCTCTAAAGTGTTCTTCAATTTTCTCGCTAAATGCGTCCCATGCAACTCTGTCTGCGCTAGTGAGCTGTTCTTGCATGTCGCGATCGAATCGGTTTCTCGACAAATATGCTCCGAGATGGTCCTGCTCGTCGAACATCATGGCTTCTGGGATTCCAGCCACTTGCTGACGTACATCTAGATAGTGAAACAAGGTGCCAGTTGTTGGAAGAAATCGGTTCAACACGAACAGGTCATCTACTGACATGGAGATGAAAGGGTGCTTCCCGAGGATCGGCGTTACCTCTGGTAGCTCTTTGCACATTGCAGAGAATGGCGTGAAGGCTTCGACCGTTAGTCCAATTGGGATTATCTTTCGAAATGTGTTCAGCCTTAGTCTCGCAATCTCTTTGTGCTGACCGTTTTCCAGCTGAAATATTTGTAATTCCTCAGCGCTTGCTAGGTATTCAACGAATCGACGGCACTGCCTATACGCCTTCACCACTAGATCTTGAACGGCGCGGATATGCCGATCGAAATCTGTCGCCGGCGAATGCATTGCCATAACGCCGGCTTTGGCTTCAACAATGAAAAGATTATCGTCCAACAAGCCGACGGTGTCTGTTTCCACCCATTGGCCCGTTGTAACGTCTTTAAAATAGACCTCATTGTAAAGCGTCGCTCCCTTGAGTTGTTGGTGGAGGATCGCAGGAAACGCAGCCTCAGTTAGGTCCTTTTGCTTCTTGTTCCAGCTTTCACGATAGCTTGGGTTTCTAGCTATTAGTCCGCGCTGGATAGCTCGATAAGCCGAATCGCGAACAAATTGGCCATCCGTCGCGTAGTAGTCGCCGTTGAGGCGTATCAGCGGTCGGATGCGCGCAGGCAGGGTTCGAAGCGGAGTTCCTGCAAGCGGCCCTTTTTCGAAGAATTTTGTTTCAGTGCCCGGCTCGTAGGCCAAGTCCTCAAGCAAAGTTTTTGGTAGCGTCGTTTGACGGGATAAATTGCAAATCCCTCCTTCGAACAAATCCTTCCACGCGCCAGTCATATCTTTCATGAAATCGGTATCTGCAGATTTCAGCTTCTCGATGGCGAGTTCCATTGTAATCGACTCGCGTGCAACTAATTCTGTAGCCTCTTGCATCTTCGAACTCATTACTTCGGATGCCTTCGCATAACCCATGCGGAAGGCATCCGCTATTTGTTGGATGCCAGAAGCAATCTGGTCCGAGCCCACTCCGTATGTGCTGACAAGTGCATCTTCTTGGGGGGCAAGAACGAAGCTAAAGAATTCCTTTTCAAGAACTTGATGGCGATGACCGCGAATGAGCACCCAGCTGGTTTTAGCTTGAAATTCAAATTTATTGGTGCCTTCTCCAAAGTCTGGATTTGTGTTGGCCAGGCTACTCGCTAAACAATATTGCATCGTCTTAGTTCGGAACTCTTCAAACGCAACTAGTACTTCCTCCGCTTTTTCCTCCTTAATAGTTCCCTCGGAAAACGGCTCACGATTGCCGCTCCACGCGGCATGGAGGTATTCCAGAGCAAATTGATACAATTCAAAGCTGCGGTCCTTGTCTGATAATTGTTCTTTCTTGTTTTGCGAATGTTGGCGCATGGCGCCGACAAAAACCTGCGCCCAAATATAGCCAAGCAAACTGGTCGGTGGCTGAGATAGTACGAGCGCAGTGACTCTAACTGCCAGCTGTTCGAGCTCTTGGCGCAGATTGTTGGCCGCAGATTCCAGCTTTGTTTGGCGTTCCGGCCCTTCAGCCGTCAACGCGCTGCCAAGCGTATCTGGTGGGTTGTCGTCGTGAGACAATTGATGTGTCTCCATTTTCGCGGATAGGACCTCGTTACGCGAGGCGCTGCGAAGCATTCGCCGTACGACTACTAGAGGCTCAAGCAAGCAATTAGGAAAAAAGCAAATCTGCCGCCAGAATTGCTCCCGCAAGGTTCTGAATTCCGACTGGTTCTTTCACAACCCAGACATCTATTCGATTCTGAAAGCCTGCAACCTCAACATATCCCAGCCAGCTGTCTTTCTCCAAATAACTCAATGGGGTTCATGAAGCTGGGGCGCCCTAGGCGATCTTCAGCAGCTTCTTGGCGTTGCCGGAAAACACCTTGGCTTCGTCGGCGGGCGTGAGCTTGAGATCGCGGATCATCTGGATGCCGTCGCCTTTGATCGGCGTGAGTGGCGGCGCGTCGGTGCCGAACACCATCTTGTCGGCGCCGACGGTCTCGACCACGCAGCGCGCCGCCGGCAGGTGGTAGCAGACGCTGTCGAGGTAGCACATCTTCAGATAGTGCAGCGGCGGATGCTTGATCAGCATCGGCTCGTACGAGCCGAGAAAGAACGCTTCGTCCTGCAAGGTGTAGGCGTAGTTCATGCGGCCGATCACCTCGCAGATGCCGCCGCCGAGATGGGTGACGACCAGCTTCAGCGTCGGGAACTGCTCGAAGATGCCGCGCACGATCAGCCGCGCCAGCGCCAGGCAGTTGTCCTGCGGACGGCCGACGCTCGACGCCAGGCGATAGTCGTTCATCACCTCCTCGCCGTAGCCGACCGGCGGCGGATGGATCACCACCGGCACGTCGAGGTCGGCGCAGAGCTTGAAGAACGGCCTTGCCTCATCGGAGTCGGGATAAGCGTGCTGGTGGCTGGCGCGGATCATCACGCCCTTCATGCCGTCGACCTTGATCGCGCGCTCGAGCTCCTTGAGGTAGTCGTCGCGTCCGTTCGGGATCGAGCAGGCGAGCGCGTAGATCTTGCCGGCATGCGCGTGCTGCTGCTCGGCGAGGAATTTGTTGATCTCGCGATGGTCGACGAGGATGCGGTCGAGGTCGGCGTGACGAAGATAGGGCGTGTGGTTGCTGATGACGGTGGCGTCGACGCCATGCCGGTCCTGCGCCGCCAGCACATTCTCGATCGTCATCGGGCATTTGCCCTGCCAGGCGGGCGCGGCCTGTTGCTTCGGCGGATAGACGTGGGTGTGGAAGTCGATGATCAAGGGTTTCCTCCAAGGCGTCCCGGCTCGGCGCGTCCGTCACCGGGCCGGTCAGCCGCAGGATAGGTCGGTTGGCGCCTCGTGAACAATGCAATGCGAAATCCTGAGGGGACTGACAGCTAAAATCTTCTGTGGCATTGTTGAATGGGCTGCCTTTTTGATTGGGAAATATGCCTTTTTCACTGCGTGAGTTTGTCTCGACGTTGCGTCATGCACTCGTCGCGCGGCGAGGGTGGATAGCCGCGACGGTTGTCGTCGCCGCGGTGTCGTTCTTCGCGGGCGCACATAACTTTCGACATCACAACTGGCCGTTCGGTCGCGGCTACTATGCCGACATTCGGGAGGCTGTTGGTCTGCCGCCGTTCAACGATGGCCGGCGAGAACAGGGGCGTGAACGTCGAGCGGGCATGAGCCAGGTGCGGTCGCTCGCGGACGGCACACAGGAGTTTGACGTCGGCACGGCGCTGTACCGGTTGAAGGCGCGGCTATATCCGGGATTTCCAGAGGGCTATGTCGCATCGCTCGGGTACAACGATGGCGTTTTCAGTTTCCTGCATTTTGCGCGCAGTGGCGCGATTTCGCGCAATTCGCTTCACGCGGAGAACAGCAGCCTCGCCACGCGGCAGATCGGGATCGTCGAGAGCGTCAGCCTCGGCACCGATCTCTTCATTGCGCCGGATACCAACAAAATCTACGTGTCCTACGTGGCCATAGCCAACGCCTGTGCGTCACTGAAGCTCGATGAGATCGTTATTCCTGATATTGGCGCGATCCAGCAGCGGCCGTTGTTTGAGACCAACTGCGTGTCGCCTTATGGCACGGACCATGCGGGCGGTCGCATTCAGCAGGATTCATCTGGCCGGATGTTCCTCACCGTTGGCGATTTCCGGCGGACGGATTTGGCGACTGACGAGAACTCAAGCTTCGGCAAGATTCTGGTTGGCAGGCCCGGAGGGCAGTTCTCGACCTATTCGCGTGGGCACCGTAATCCTCAAGGATTGCTTTGGGATACGAGCACGCAAACGTTGCTCCAGACCGAGCACGGTCCGTACGGGGGAGACGAGATCAACATCATCCGCGAGGGCCAGCACTACGGCTGGCCGCATGAAACATATGGCACGCGCGCTGAACGCTTGGCGGACATTGGCGTCGGCGCGTACGGTCGCCACGACAAGTATACGAAACCAATTTTTTCCTACACGCCGAGCATCGGAATTGCGCAGATCCGCAAAGTGCCTGCTGACAGTTTTGAATTCCCAAATTGGGTCGGCAGCTACCTTGTTGCCGGCATGGCCCCACGTTCGCTTTCCTTGATGCGTGTCGTGCTCGTGCAGGAGCGCGTCGTCATGAGCGAAGCGATGAGACTCGGACGGATACGCGACTTCACGATCGCGCCGACGGGCATGATTGTCGCGAGCAGGAACGATGGACTCTTGATCGTGCGCCGTGACCAAGAAAAGAACGACTGATCTTCGCCGGTCAGCGCGGTATCTGCGTCGCCTTCCAGCCCTCGGGCGCGATGCCGACGATGGTGTCGTTCTCGACGCGCCCGCGATAGACGCGCGGCCCGACGCCCATGTCGATGGCGAAGCTGATCTCGGTACCGTTGAGCCGCCCGTCGCGGATCTGCGTGGTGTGTGCCTCGACCACCTTCGGCAGCGTGCGGCGTTCGACATGCGCGGCGGCTTTGAAGTTCTGGAACGCCTGGTCGATGTCGAGGGCGAAATCGCCGTCCTCGCTGTTGACCTGCCAGCGGCCGGCGACCTTGGCCGGGATCGTCCACACGAACAGCACGCGTCCGCGCATGTTTTCGGTCGCGTCCGGCCACCAGTCGTCGCCCATGTGGAAGGCGTGGGTGACGAGCCGCGCGCCGGGCCGCATCTGCTCCAGCAGGCGCGGGCGCACGTCGAGGTTCACCAGCGGCAGCAGATAGGTCGTCACCACGTCGGCCTTGCTGACGTCGGTGTCGAACAGGTCCTTCACCTCGAAGGTCGCGCGATCGGTGACGCCGGCCTTGGCGGCGTTGGCGAGGGCTTCCTTGACGCGCTGTGGGTTGAGATCGACGCCGAAGCCGCGCGCGCCGCGCTGCGCCGCGGTGACGACGATGCGGCCGTCGCCGGAGCCGAGATCGATAAGGTATTCGCCGGACTTGAGCTTCGCCATGTCCAGCATGCGCTCGACCACGTCCTGCGGCGTCGGCACGTAGGGGGTCTCGCGCTCGAAGAGAATGTCGTCTTCGGCGACTGCACAACCGAGCCAGAGGATAACCGCGGCCGCGCCGAGAACGGCGCGGGAGATCGACGCAACGAACGGCATGAACAGGTCACTCCGGGTAATAACAACGGAACGCGTCTGGCTAGCATACTCTTGTCGCCCAAAATCCGGCGATTGCAAAGGCGAGGCAGTCCTGTTTGGATCGGATGGCCGGCGGCCAGCCGGCGCCGGGGATACGCACGCGGATGAACCTGCCCGTCAATAAATTCGGTATCGGCCAGCCGGTGCGCCGGGTCGAGGACCGGCGCTTCATCACCGGGAGCGGCAACTTCGTCGACGACATCACCCTGCCGCGCCAGTGCTACGGCGTGGTGTTGATGTCGACCCATGCGCATGCGCGGATCGCCGGCATCGACACGTCGAAGGCTGCCGCCGCGCCGGGTGTGCTCTGCGTGCTCACCGGCAAGGATGCCGCCGCTGACGGGATCGGCCGGCTGATGGTGCCGATGCCGGAGGATATGGGCGGGCCGAAGGGCTATCGCGCGCGGCGGCCGCTGTTGGCGGCCGACAAGGTGCGCGCGGTCGGCGATCGCGTCGCGTTCGTTGTCGCCGAGACTCTGCAGCAGGCGCAGGAAGCAGCCGAGCTGGTGGCGGTGGAGTACGAGCCCTTGCCGTCGGTGACCTCGGTGGAGGAGGCGGTCAAGCCGGGCGCGCCGGCGGTCTGGGATGACAACCCGGGCAATGTCTCGTTCACGCTTGCCTTCGGCAACAAGGACGCGACCGACGCCGCCTTTGCCAATGCCCGCCACACCGTCGCGCTGCGGCTTGAAAGCAACCGGCTCAGCGCCAATGCGATCGAGCCGCGTGCCGCCATCGGCGACTATAATGGCGCGGACGACGCCTACACGCTCTATGCGACCTCGCAGAATCCGCACGGCAACCGCACACAGCTTGCCACCCACGTCTTGAATATCCCGGAGACCCGGCTGCGCGTGATCGCGCCGGATGTCGGCGGCGGCTTCGGCATGAAGAGCGGCGCCTATCCGGAAGATGGGCTGGTGTTGTGGGCCTCGCGTCGTGTCGGACGGCCGGTGAAATGGACATCGACCCGTTCGGACGCGCTGCTCGGAGACACTCACGGCCGCGACCAGGTGGTGCGCGGCGAGCTTGCGTTCGACGAACGCGGCAAGATTCTCGGACTTCGCGTCAATTCGATGCACGCGGTCGGCTCGCACAATTTCAACTCGACGATGGTGAACATCTTTTTCACCGTGAAGCTCGCGCCCGGTGTTTACGACGTGCCGGCACTGCATGCGGTGGGGAAGGCCGTCTACACCAATACCGGGCCGGTGCATCCTTATCGCGGCGCCGGACGACCGGAGGCGACCTATCTGATCGAGCGTCTGATCGACCGCGCGGCGACCGTGGCCGGCATCGATCCGATCGAGATCAGGCGGCGCAATTTCATCGCGCCGTCGCAGATGCCGCACAAGACCGGGACCAACACGATCTACGACAGCGGCAATTTTGCGCACGTGATGGACGAATGCCTCAAGCTCGCCGATTGGGATGGCTTTGCCAAACGCGCCGCTGTCTCGAAAAAGGACGGCAAGCTGCGCGGCCGTGGCATCTGCTATTTCCTGGAGGAGGCCTCCGCCTTCAACGAGCGCATGGAGCTCCGCTTTGATCCGAGCGGCATGGTGACCATTGTCGCCGGTACTCATTCGCACGGCCAGGGCCACGCCACGGTCTATGCGCAAATGGTGTCGGAATGGCTGGGCCTGCCATTCGAGAGCATCCGCCTGGTGCAGGGCGATACCAACGCGGTGCCGTTCGGCCGCGGCACCTATGCCTCGCGCAGCATGCATGTCGGCGGCAACGCGCTCAAGCGGGCCGCCGACACCATCATCGACAAGGCGAAGCCGATGGCGGCGCACCTGATGGAAGCGTCGGCCAGCGATATCGAGTTCAAGGACGGGCGTTTTTCGATCGTCGGCACCGATCGCTCGATGGCGCTCCCCGACGTCGCCAAGGCGTTCTACCGGCCGGCGCATCTGCCGCCGCAGTTCGAGGTCGGGCTCGAGGCTTCGGGCTCGTTCTCGAGCGAGCCGCCGAATTATCCGAACGGCTGCCACGTGTGCGAGGTCGAGGTCGATTCCGAGAGCGGCGCGGTCGCGGTGGTGCGCTATCACGCGGTCGACGACGTCGGCCGCATCATGAACCACCTGCTGTGCGAAGGTCAGATCCACGGCGGCGTCGCGCAGGGCGTTGGGCAGGCGCTGATGGAGGCCGTGCTCTATGACGACAGCGGCCAGCTCGTCACCGGCAGCTTCCAGGATTACTGCATGCCGCGCGCGGCTGACTTCCCGGAGATCGTGTCGGAGCTGACCGAGGTGCCGTCGACGACCAATCCGCTCGGCGTCAAGGCGGCGGGTGAGGCCGGCTGCACCGGTGCGCCACCGGCGGTGATCGGCGCGATCCTCGACGCGCTGCGCCCGCTCGGCGTCGAGCATATCGACATGCCGGCGACCCCGAGCCGGGTGTGGTCGGCGATCCAGCGCGCACGGGCGAGTGCGAAGTAGTTTGTAGAAATCGAACCCGCTCTGACTTGGTTGCTGCCGCTTGTTCCGCTCGTTGGTTCGATCGGCAATGGCGCCGCGCGTTTCCCCTCCCCCCGCGAAGCGGCGGGGAGGGGTCAGGGGTGGGGGGTGATTCCGTGAATCACTGACCTATCGATGATGCCGCGCCGGCCCCCCCTCCCCGCCATTCGCTGCGCGAACGGGGGGAGGGGAGCGGAGAGAATGCCGCCGCAGAAAGAAGAGGCGGAGAGCTGATCACGGGCGACAAAATGCAAAGTGACTGAGTCACACCGACATCACCATTCGACCGCGCGTGCCCGTCCCGCTATGACGTGCGGATGGAGCTTCGCAACAACAGCATCGCCGTCGTCGGCGCGGGACCGGCCGGACTGATCGCGGCCGAGGTGGCGGCGCAGGGCGGCGCGCGCGTCACCGTGTTCGACCGGATGCCGGCGGCCGGACGCAAATTCCTGCTCGCCGGCCGGGGCGGGCTCAATCTCACCCATTCGGAACCACTCGATGCGTTCCTGGCGCGTTATGGCGCGGCGACGCCGCATCTGCGCGCGGCGATCGAGGCGTTCCCGCCCGAGAAGCTGCGCGCCTGGTGCGAGGCGCTGGGGCAGGAGACGTTCGTCGGCTCCAGCGGGCGGGTGTTTCCCCGCAGCCTGAAGGCGTCGCCGCTGTTGCGCGCCTGGATCAGGCGGCTCGACGCGGCCGGCGTGGTGTTCAGGCCGCGCCATCGCTGGACCGGCTGGGGTGACGACGGCGCGCTGACATTCGAGACACCATCCGGCGTCGTGACGGAGCGCGCGGACGCGACGGTGCTGGCGCTTGGTGGCGCAAGCTGGCCACGCCTCGGCTCCGACGGAAGCTGGGCCGGGATCATGGCGCATGCCGGCATCGGCATCGTGCCGCTGCGGCCGGCGAACGCGGGCGTGCGCGTGGACTGGTCGGCGGTGTTCCGCGATCGTTTCGAAGGTGAGCCGCTCAAGCGCATCGCGCTGTCGCTGGCGGGCCGCAGCGTGCGCGGCGAGGCGCTGGTCACGCGCACCGGCCTCGAAGGCGGCGGCATCTATGCGCTGTCGACGCCGATCCGCGATGCGCTCGACGCTGCGGGCGAGGCGACCCTGTCCATCGATCTGCGCCCCGACCTCACGGCGGCGGCGTTGACCGCCAAGCTCGGCGCGCCGCGCGGCAAGCAATCGCTGTCGAACTTCCTGCGCAAGGCCGCGAACCTCGCGCCGGTCGCGATCGGCCTGCTGCATGAAGCGCAGTCCGGAGGCGCGCCGCTTGCGACGCTGTCAGCGGATGTGCTCGCCGCGCTCATCAAGGCGGTGCCGGTGCGGCTCTCAGGCGTCGCGGACATAGCCAAGGCGATCTCGACCGCCGGCGGCGTCGCATTCGACGCGATCGATGCGCAGTTCATGCTGCGCAAGCAGCCCGGCACGTTCGTCGCCGGCGAGATGCTCGACTGGGAGGCGCCAACCGGCGGCTATCTGCTGCAGGCATGCTTCGCCACCGGCGTGGCCGCCGGGCAGGGCGCGCTGGCGTGGTCGAAGCCTCACGCCAATTGACGGCTTCCGCTCGTCCCCGCGAAGGCGGGAACCCAGACCAGCGCAAAGATTCCTGGATTCCCGCTTGCGCGGGAATGAGCGGAGGATAGAGCCGTTTTCTGGCTTAGTTACCGCCGGCCCGAGCCGTTCACCGGCCCGCCACCGCCGTCCTTGAAGAAGCGGTCCTCGATCTCCGAGTGGATGCGGTGCATCCATTTCTCGGCGCGGGCGGCGCGCTCCTGGTAGTGGCGGATATCGCCCTCGAGCTGGGCAACGCGGTCTTCGGCTTCGCGCAGCTTCAGCGAGAGCTTGTGCGCGATGTCCATCGCGCGCTCGCAGTTCTGCTTGGCCACGTCGACGGCATCCTGAAGCATCGACACGATCGCCTGGCCGGAACGGTCGAGCGGATCGCCGTCATTTTGCCGTTGCTGCTGTTCGCGCGGCGACGGCGCGAACGGAATGACCTTCTCGGGGGCGCGCTGGTTCATGGCAGCGGACTTCTGATTGGGATTGGTGATGATCCCTCAATCGATAGCGAGCGGCGACTGCAAAGGAAAGATGACACGCAACAAATGTCCGGCCTGTGGCCCGCCCGCAACGGCGGCAGCATCCGATGCGCGAATCATTCCGGTGCGGTCCCAGTATATCCTTCGGGAGACTGGTTGCCTGTGGCATCCGGTTGCCGATTTTCCAATGGAACGACACGCAATAGTTGATAGGCTAAGCACCAAGGCCGGTGCCATTGCGCAAGAACAAGGACCGACCGCATCACGGGGAAACGTTTGCACCACAAGGAGGATTCATGGTTTCGTTCACGCTGAACGGACGGCAGGTATCGGTCGATGCCGCCGCCAACACGCCATTGCTGTGGGTCATCCGCGACCATGTCGGGCTGACCGGAACCAAATACGGCTGCGGCGCCGGCCTGTGCGGCGCCTGCACGGTGCATCTCGACGGTAAGGCCGTACGATCCTGCCAGACGCAGGTGTCGGAGGTGACGAACAAGACCGTCGTCACCATCGAGGGACTTTCCCCGAACGCCTCGCATCCTTTGCAGAAGGCCTGGGTCGCGCTGGAGGTACCGCAATGCGGCTACTGCCAGTCGGGCCAGATCATGAAGGCGGCCGAGCTGCTCGCGTCCACGCCCAAGCCGGACCGCGCGCAGATCGTCGCGCACATGGACGGCAACATCTGCCGCTGCGGCACTTACCACCGCATCATCGCCGCCGTCGAACAAGCGTCGCGGGAGGGCTGAACCATGACGATTGCGATCAAGGGTTCCCAAAAGACCTCGCAAGTCTCCCGCCGCAGCGTTCTCGCGGGCCTGGGCGGCATGACGTTCTGCCTCGCGTTCGGCAGCGACGGCGCAAGCCTGCTGTCCGAGGCGCAGGCCAACACGATGGCGAATGCGCAGGTCACGCCGTGGGTTCGCATTTCGCCTGAGGGGACAGTCACGATCCTGAGCGCCGGCGCCGAGATGGGCCAGGGCTCGATGACCAACCTGCCGATGATCCTGGCGGAAGAGATGGATGCCGACTGGTCGAAGGTGGCGATCGAGATGGCGCCTGCCGACGCCGGTGTCTACGGCTACATGATGAACGACAGCCCGCGGATGATGATGATCGTCGGCAGCCGCGCGACCATGTACTACTACGCCGATCTACGTCTCGCCGGCGCGCAGGTCCGCAAGGTGCTGCTGATGAACGCCGCCGAGAAGTGGGGCGTTGACGTGTCGATGCTGCGCACCGAACCGGGCGTCGTCATCAATCCGGGGAACGGTCAGCGGCTGACCTACGGCGAGATCGCGGCATTCGGCAAGGTGCCGTCGGAATTGCCGAAGGTCGATGCGAAGGAGCTGAAGGCCCGCAAGGACTGGCGGCTGATCGGCAAAGGCGTGCCGCGCCGCGACATGGCGGCGAAGTCCAACGGCACCGCCGTTTTCGGCCTCGACATCAAACTGCCGGGGATGGTCTACGCCACCACGCTGCACTCGCCGGTACACAATGCGGCGCCGGAAAGCTGGAACGACGCCGCGATCAAGGCCATGCCGGGCATCATCGCTACCGTGCAGCTGGCCAACGGCGTCGCGGTGGTGGCCGATCGCTTCGAGCGGGCGCTGGCGGCGCGCGATGCGCTCAAGGTGGTGTGGAAGAAGGGCCTTGCTTCCGGCTTCAATTCGGAAGAGGCGCTCAACCGCGACTACGCGAAGATCCATCACGATCCGAACACCAAGTCCGAGTCGGTGCACGCCGCCGGTGACGCCAAGGCCGCGTTCGCGAGCGCGGCCAAGGTCTACACGGCGGAGTTCCATTCGGACTACGGCTATCATGCGCAGATGGAGCCGCTGAACGCGGTGGCGCGCTTCAACGACGCCGGCGACGCGATCGAGATCTGGGAAGGGACGCAGGCGCCCGACATTGCCCGGACCGCGGTGGCGAAAGCGCTCGGCTTCAAGGAAGAACAGGTCACCCACCACCAGTGCTACATCGGCGGCGGCTTCGGCCGGCGCAATGGCGGCGACGAAGCGGTCGAGGCCGCGCATATCGCGCGCGCGGTTCGCCGTCCGGTGAAGCTGATCTGGACCCGCACCGAGGATCTCGCGCAGGGCCGGTTCCGGCCGCAGTCGTTCCAGTGCCTGGAGGCGGCGACCGACGCGTCGGGCAAGGTCACCGGCTGGAAGCACTGCGTGATCGGCGACGGCGGCAACATGCTGCTCACCGGCGGCATGCGCATCGCCTATTACGGCGTGCCGAACCAGAGCCTGGAGCTGCGCGGCGTCTCGCATGGCGTGCAGATCAAGCACTGGCGCGCCGTGGCGCACGTGTTCAACGTGTTCGCGATCGAAAGCTTCATCGACCAGATGGCGGTCGATGCCAACATGGACCCGATCCAGTTCCGGTTCGAGCGCATGGGCGCGACGCCCAAGGCGCGGGCGTGCTTCGAGACCGTGGCGCGCATGTGCGACTGGAAGGCGCCGCGTCCGGCGGGCCGCGCCATCGGCATCTCGATCTCCGAACGCTCGGGCTCGCTCGGCGCCGGCGTAGTCGAGATCTCGGTCGACCGGACCAGCGGCAAGATCAAGGTCCACAAAGTGTGGGTCGCGGCCGACGGTGGCATCATCGTGTCGCCCGGACCGGCCAAGGCCAATGTCGAGAGCGCGATCATCTACGGGCTCTCGGGCGTGCTGCACGAACGCGTCACGCTGAAGGACGGCATCGTGGAGCAGTCCAATTTCCACGACTACAACCTGATGCGCATGTCCGACCTGCCGGA
>Ga0075430_100000290_pt1 | contig 35396 bp, 32 predicted proteins | sample RhiMetdeltSRZDD4_FD_75294 | JGI IMG/M metagenome (GOLD analysis project Ga0075430, IMG submission 75294) | Populus rhizosphere microbial communities from Tennessee, USA - Rhizosphere MetaG P. deltoides SRZDD4 | ecosystem: Host-associated > Plants > Roots > Rhizosphere > Soil | place: USA... | reverse complement strand
GTGCCAGCCCTCGCGCGCCTCGATCCTCACCGGACTTCTGCCGTACACGCACGGCGTGTCGGACAACGGCATCGACCTCGACCCGAAGGTCGGCGCGGCGGGGTTCGCCGGTGCCTTCGCGCGCGCGGGCTACCGCACCGGCTACATCGGCAAGGCGCACTTCGCCACCTCGCACACCTTCAAGCCGACCGGCACGCCCGAGTGCCGTAACAGCGACCAGGACCCGGACTGGTATGGGCCCTACATGGGTTTCGAGTACGTGGAGCTGGTGGTCGAGGGCCACAACCACTGGCCGCCGATGAAGCCGCCGCGCGGCCAGCACTACGAGCGCTGGTTCCACAAGGACGGGCGCGGCGAAGAGCTGCAGCGGCTCTACGAGACGCAGCTGGCGCCGAAATCGAGCGCGATGCAGACGTTCCACTCGGCGCTGCCGGTCGCCTTCCATAACTCCACCTGGATCGGCGACCGCACCATTGCTTTTCTCAATGAGAACAAAGAAAAACCATTCTGTGTCTGGGCCTCGTTCCCCGACCCGCACCACCCGTTCGACGCGCCCGAGCCCTGGAGCCGCCTGCATTACCCCGACGAAGTCGACCTCCCGCCCGAGCGCAAGCTCGACCTCGAGCGCCGGCCGTGGTGGCACCGGCAGAGCCTCGAAGGCAAGCCGCAGATCGTCGACCATCTGCGCAAGATCCGCGAAAACTATTCGCGCATCCCGGTGCACACCGACCAGCAGCTGCGCGAGCTGATCGCGAACTATTACGGGATGATCTCGCTCATCGACCACAACGTCGGTCGAATTCTTCTCGAGCTCGAAACCTTAGGATTGAGCGAGCAGACCCTGGTCGTCTACTCGACCGACCACGGCGATTGGCTCGGCGACCACGGCCTGATCCTCAAGGGGCCGATGGCTTACGAAGGCCTGTTGCGTGTCGGGCTGATCTTCCAGGGCCCCGGGATCCCGCAGGGCAAGGTGGTGCGCGACCCGGTGTCCACCGTCGATCTGCCGGCGACGTTCTCGGACTTCGCGGGCGTTGGCTTCTCCGCCGCGCATAGCCGCAGCCTGCGACCGCTGATCGAGGGCAGCGGCAGTCGCGACTTTGCCTACAGCGAGTGGGACCTGCGGCCGTCGCGCTCGGGCGTGGATCTCGACCTGCGCACGGTGCGCACCCGGCGCCACAAGCTCACGCTCGAGCTGCGCTCGGGCGCTGGCGAGCTCTACGACCTGCGCGACGACCCTTATGAGATGAACAACCTGTTCGGCAAGACGAGTATCCAGGCCGATCTTGTCGGGATGATTCGCTCTCGTCCGGGCGACGCAATTCCGCGGCTAGCCCAGGTCGGCATGGCATGAAGATCACGCACGTCCGGGCGCACGTGCTGCGCTCGGAGCTGGCGCAGCCGTTCGCTTTTTCGCAGGGCTGGGTGGCGAGCCGCGGCGCGACGCTGGTCGAGGTGCAGACCGACGAGGGCGTCACCGGCTGGGGCGAGGCGCTCTGCCAGGGGCTGCAGCCGCCCGAGATCGCTGCAAGTGCGGTCGAACATGCGCTCAAGGGCTTGATCTTGGGAAAAGACCCGCTCGAGCCCGAAGTGCTGTGGCACCGCATGTACCACCACACTCGCGACTACGGCCAGAAAGGCGCGGTGATCGGCGCGATCAGCGCCATCGACATCGCGCTGTGGGACATCGCCGGAAAGGTGCGGCGCGAGCCGGTGGCGAAACTCCTCGGCGGTGCGTTCCGCGCGAAGGTGGAGGCGTACGCGACCGGGTTCTATCGGTTGAAGGGCGACGACGAGGCCCAGCGCCTGGCGCGGGAAGCCGAGGGCCACGTCGCCAAAGGCTTCCGTGCACTCAAGATCAAGCTCGGCTTCGGCCTGGAAGACGACCTCGCGGTCATGAGAGGCCTGAAGCAATTTCAGCAGCATGAGGTGATGATCGACACCAACCACGCTTATGGCGTCGCCGAAGCGATCCGACTGGGGCGCGAGCTTGAAGACATGGGCTGGCGGCTGCGCTGGTACGAGGAGCCGGTGGTGCAGGAAGACCTCGAAGGCTACGCGGAAGTGCGCCGCGCGCTCGCCACGCCGATCGCCGGCGGGGAAAACGAATACACCTTGTTTGGTTTTCGAAGTCTGCTCGCCTCCCGTGGCCTCGATATAGCGCAACCGGATATCTGCATCGCGGGTGGCTTCACCGGCTGCCGCCACATCGTGGCGCTCGCGCACGCGCACGGCGTGCAGGTCAATCCGCACGTCTGGGCCTCGGCGGTCGGACAGGCGGCCTCGCTGCAGCTGATTGCCGCGATCCCGACCGCCAATCACGCGCTGTTCGCAAAAGACATCCTGCTCGAGTTCGACACCTCGTCGCACCCGTTCCGCGAGCATTTGACCGACACGCCCTTGCGCCAGCGCGACGGCTGGGTGGATATTCCCCAGAAGCCGGGACTTGGCATCGAGGTCAACCGCAACGTGATCGAGAAATACTCTTCGTGAAGCCTGCAAATCTGCTGGTCATCATGTCCGACGAGCACGACCCGCGCTGGATGGGCTGCTCGGGCAACGCGCTGATGCACACGCCCAACCTCGACCGCCTCGCGGCGCGCGGCCTGCGCTTCACCGACGCCTACACCACCTGCCCGATCTGCGTGCCGGCGCGCGCCGCGTTCGCGGTCGGCAAGTACATCCACCAGATCGGCTTCTGGGACAACGCCGACCCCTACGACGGCAGCGTGCCGAGCTGGCACCACCGGCTGCGCGACAAGGGCCACCGCGTGGTCTCGGTCGGCAAGCTCCACTTCCGCTCGACCGACGACGACAACGGCTTCTCCGAGGAAATCGTGCCGATGAACGTGTTCGAGCGCAAAGGCGACCTCTACGGCCTCTTGCGCGGCGACGACATGCCCGCGCGCGCGGACGGCAAGAAGCTCGCGGGGCTCGCCGGCCCGGGCGAGTCGGAATACACCTGGTACGACCGCGAGATCGCCTCACGCGCGCAGATCTGGCTGCGCGAGGAGGCGCCGAAGCACCGCGACAAGCCGTGGGTGCTCTTCGTCTCCTTCGTCGCGCCGCATTTCCCGCTCACCGCGCCGCCGCACTGGTACTACAAGTACCCGTTCGAGCGCATCCCGATGCCGAAGCTCTATCGCGAAAAGAACCTGCATCCGTATGTGCGCGACCAGGCGGAGAACACGGGCTACGACGGGTACTTCGAGCACGAGGCGGCGGTGAAGCGCGCACGCGCGGGCTACTTCGGTCTGATCTCGTCGCTTGACGAAAACATTGGGCATGTCCTGGAAACGATGGCGGACTGCGGTCTTTCCGCCAGCACAAGGGTGTTGTACACCTCGGACCACGGCGACAACCTCGGCGCGCGCGGGCTGTGGGGCAAGCAGGTGCTGTACGAGGAGGCGGCCAAGGTGCCGATGATCGTCGCCGGCCCGGAGATCCCGGCGGGCGTGCGCCGCGAGCCGGTGAGCCACGTCGACGTCTATCCGACCATCATGCAATGCATGGGCGCGTCAGCGCCGGAGGCTTCAGGCGTTTCCCTTCTTGGAAAGATTCCGGAGAGAACCGTGCTCTCCGAGTACCACGCCTCGTCCTCGCGCGCGGGCGAGTACATGATCCGCAACGGAAGATGGAAGTACGTGTACTTCGTGCGCTACCCGGAGCGGCCCGAGCTGTTCGATCTGGAGAGCGATCCGGAGGAACTGCGGGACCTGGGAACCGACAAGGCCCATCGCGCGGTGAGGGACGAATGCCACGCCCGCCTGCTCGCGCTTTTGAACCCCGAAGAGGTTGACCGGAAAGCAAAGCGGCGACAAGCCGAGCTTGTCGCCGCCAACGGCGGCCGGGAGGCGGTGATCCGGCGCGGGAGTTTCGCCTACTCGCCGCCCCCCGGCTTCAAAGCCGAATTTGACTGAGAAGGTCGAGTTCGACTGACAGGGTCGCCCCCGCGAAGGCGGGGGCCCAGTTTTTTACTTGAGAACATGGGTTCCCGCGTTCGCGGGAACGACGGCCTCTTTTCTTAGTAGCCCGTCGCGATGTGGTGCACGATCGCGGCGCCGATCACGGCCCCGGCCAGGACCGCGACCGGATTCACGTGTTGCTCCACATAGACCGGGCGGGGCGCCGGGCGGTAGTAGTGATGCACGACCGCGGGGCGATGCACGACCACTGGACGATGCACGACCACCGGACGATGCACCACGTAATGCGGCTTGTGCACGACGACATGGCGATGGCCATGCCCGTAGCCGTGGCCATTCCCATGGCCGCGGTGATAGCCGCGATCGGCGAAGGCCGGCGCGGAAACGGCGAGGGCAGCGACCAGGATTGCGAGCTTCTTGAACATGTTCGGCTCCTTTCGAGCGTTTAAGTGCTACTGCATTTCACGCGCCCGGCCGCCCGAAGCAAACCGAGAAAGTGCAACATCTGTAACATCGTGTAATTCACAGTCGCCTGGAGGAGCCTCGTGAGAACTATTGCCGCCGGAATCGCCCTGGTCTGCGCTGCGTCGACGGCGTTCGGACAGGTCTATCCGTCGAAACCCATCACCATGATCGTGCCGTTCCCGCCCGGCGGCGTCGCGGACATCGTCGGCCGCCCGCTCGCGGCTCAGATGGAGAAGGTGATGAAGCAGCCGGTAGTGGTCACGAACCGCACCGGCGCGGGCGGTGCGGTCGGCATGGCCGCGGCGGCGAAGAGCGCGCCCGACGGCTACACCATCCTGATGGCGCTCTCCTCGATCTCGATCTTCCCGGTGTCCGACCGCATCCAGGGCCGGCCGCCCGCCTACGAGATGAAGGACTTCGCGCCGATCGCGCTGATCACCGCCGACCCGACGGTGCTCGTGGTGGGCGCCGACAGCCCGTGGAGCAACCTCAAGGAATTCGTCGCCTCCGCGAAAGCCTACCCGGGGCAGATCAATTACTCATCCTCTGGCGTGTACGGCACGCTGCACGTGGCGATGGAGATCTTCGCCAACGCCGCGGGCATCAAGCTCTTCCACGTGCCGTACCAGGGCGGCGGTCCGGCGCTCACCGCGCTGCTCGGCGGCCAGGTCCACGCGCTCGCCTCGGGCCCGGCGCCGGCGGTGGGCCAGATCAAGGCCGGCAAGGTGCGCGCGCTCGCGAGCTGGAGCAGCGAGCGCCTGCCGCTCCTGCCGGATATCCCAACCTTCAGGGAGCTCGGCTACGACGCCGAGTTCTACATCTGGTCGGGCGTGTTCGCGCCGGCCGCGGTGCCCTCGCCGGTGCTCGACCGGTTGCGCGCCGCGGTGCGCGAAGCGGCGACCTCGGCCGAATTCAAGGGCGCGATGGAGAAGGTGCAGACGCCGGTGCACTACCTCGACGCGCCCGCGTTCCGCACCTACTGGGAGCGCGACGCGGCGCGGCTGCAAAAGGCGCTGGAGAAGATCGGCAAGGTCGAAGAGAAATAGATTCCGGGACGGAGCTCGAATTAAATGGGGCTCCGTCCCCGGTTTTTCCTGCGTTTCTTCTTCAGCCGGGCCAGCTTCTCGAGCAGCGCGCGCGGCCGCCGGTACTGAAGCAGCGCGCTCGCGCGGCGCTCGAACGGATCGCGCCGCAGCACCGTCTTCAGGTGGCGCGTCCCGACGAGCGGGAAGTGGCGGATGCGATCGAGCTCCTCGGCCACGAACCAGGCTTGCTTCTCTCCCGTGATCCAGACCTTCGGATCGACGCGCCTGAGGTCGAACGGCACCGAGTACTCGCGCAGCGTCTTGTGGTCGCGGCGGTTGGTGTACTCGTGGAAGTACGACATCGCGAGCTCGCGCAGGCTGCCATATACCGGGTCGCGCCAGCGCAGGCCGATGCCGTTGGTCTTGGAGATCGCGCCCCAGCGCCCGTGCCGGCGGAAGAGCGTCACGACGTGGTCGAAATCGCGCACCGCGCGCATGTCCATGAGGAGCGGCGGCTCGCCGTGCACCCAGAGCGCGCAGGCGGCCAGCATCGCGCCCTCGATGCAGTGGGCGGCGCGGTGGCGCAACACATGGCGCACCGGGCGGCAGGTGTCGCCGCCGAGCTCGAAGTTCTGCCGCAGCTCGTAGAGGAAGGCCTGGATCTTCTGCGGCGTGTCGAGCCGCTCCAGGACCGCGAACTCCGCCGGGGTCAGGCCGAGGTCCTCGCGCCGTGCGTAACGCTTCCTGCGCATGACCCGAAGATACAAAAAAATGGGGATATGTGACCTCCCCGTACGCGCCTCTGAGAAAATCCTGCCTGAACATGGCTGGCGAGAAAGGAAAGCGCGGGAAGAAGCGGCGGCGCAAACGCGGGCCGGACAATCCAGTCCAGCCCAAGAGTTTCATCGAAGTGGCGAAGGAACTCGGTCTAGACGTGGACGAAACGGACTTCGAGCGAGCAATGGATAGCTTGGCGCGAAAGCTGGCGACGGATCAGACCGGGGAAGCGCGGCGGAAGGCAATCGACGCCCTGAAGAGGATGCATCCGGGAAAGCCGCGAAAAGGTGGGAGCAGCTAGACCCAAAAAAAAGCCTCCGGGCCTTCAGGATTCCTACCAAGGGGGGAGGAGGGAGGGGTGGGATCCTGGACTACAGGCCGGAGGCTACGTCGTTTGTGACGTTGAGCGGAGTTTGGGCTGGGCGGGTTTCCCGCGGATTTCGTTACCTCGCGCCCCTGTTACAGCAGTAACTCGCCCGCGGCGTCCACCAGCAGGCGCACGCGCTCGCCCGGCTCGTAGCGCCGCGCGCCGTGGGTGGTCACTGTCACGGCGCCGCCGTGGTCCAGCTGCACCTCGACCTTCCAGGCCACTTCGGGTACGAGCGGCGGCTCGTAGTACTTCGGGTCCTCGCGCTCCTCGGGCTGGGCGGCTTCGACCACGCTGATCACCGTTCCGCCCAGGGTAGGCTCGTCGAACTGGCAGCAGCCAGCGAGGGCAAGCACCAGGAACGCGACGACAATTGCTCGCACGGCGGCTTAGCCGGCGACGTTCTTGGGGTACTTCGGGAAGGGACTCTGCTCTTCGACGGCGCTCGCGCCGCCGCTCGGATTGCCGTCGTAGGACCAATGCGCGCAACCCGATAGGGCGACGAGCGCCAGCGCGAGGGCGAAAACAGGGCGTTTCATGGTTGTCCTTTCAGTGGGAGAGGGAAACGGAGGCGTCGCTGAAGGCCTCGGCCAGCGCGAGTCCCGGGCGGCGCAGCTGCAGGCTTTGACCGGCGCGCAGCACCACGTCGCGCGCGCTGTCCTGCTCGGTGATCCACACCGCGCCCGAATGGGCGGTCAGCGTGCTACCCGCGCCATCCATCACGCGCAAGAATCGTCCTCGCTGCAGATCGATTGTCATCGTCGTCGTCCTTGGCGTCGCTTCCTTGAAGAGGGTGGTAATCGCCGCCGGCCGGCCAGGCGCACTCCACGCCGAGCGGGATGTCGTAGTAAGGATCTCGAGTAAGCATGGGGCCGAGCATGGTCGCCGGGTACTGCGGCTGTGTTTCGGGCGCTCCGCCCGCGGTTACAGCTGAAACGGCTTACGCAGCTCGGCGGAGGACCCGGGCGAGGGCCGAGGCGATGTCGCGCGACTGGACGGGCTTCTTGAGGATCTCGGTGACGCCGGCGGCCAGCGCGCGCTCGGAGAGCATCGGGCCGGTGTAGCCGCTGACCAGCACGATCGGCAGGTCGGCGCGCCGGCGCCGCAGCGCGCGCGCGAGCTGGGTGCCGCTGATGCCGGGCATTACCTCGTCGGCGATCACGGCGTCGATCCGGCCGCTCTCGAACGCGGCGAGCGCGGCGCTGCCGTCGGAGCAGCCGACCGGCTCGTAGCCGAAGTGCTTGAGCACTTCGGAGGTCACCGCGACCAGAGCTTCCTCGTCGTCGACCACGAGTACGCGCTCGCCGCGGCCGCGCGCGACGGGGGCGGCGGCGAGGTCTTCAGCGGCCGCCGGTGCATTGACGCGCGGCAGGTAGATCGCGAAGGTCGAGCCGCGCCCGGGCGCGCTCGCGACGTCGATCGCGCCGCCCGAGTCGGTGACGATGCCGTACACGAGGGCGAGGCCGAGTCCGGTGCCCTTGCCGACTTCCTTGGTGGTGAAGAAAGGCTCGAAGATGCGCGCGAGCGTCGCCTCGTCCATGCCGCTGCCGGTGTCCTCGACCGTGAGGCGCGCGTAGCTGCCGGTGTGCAGCGTAGCGTGCGCGAGCGTCCGCTCGGCCTCGATGCTCTGCTCGTCGAGCGTGATGCGCAGCACGCCGCCGCTCGGCATGGCGTGACAGGCGTTGGTGCAGAGATTCATCGTCACCTGGTGGAGCTGCGTCGCGTCGCCGACGACATAAACCGCCTCATCGGGTAACTGCACTTTCAGTTCGATTCCGGGAGGTAGCGAGCCGCGTACCAGCTCGAGCGCTTCGGCCACCACGCGACCCAGATCCACCGGCATGCGCTTGCCGCGCTGGCTGCGGCTGTAGGACAGGATCTGCTCGACCAGCCCGCTCGCGCGGTTGGCGCCCGTCAGCACGTTGTCCGCGTAGCGCCGCAGCGGCGAGCCCGCGGGCGCGTTCTCCGCGAGCATCTCGGCATAGCCGAGGATGCCGCCCAGGATGTTGTTGAAGTCGTGCGCGATGCCGCCGGCGAGGCGCCCGACGGCCTCGAGCTTCTCGGCCTGGCGCAGCCGGCTCTCGAGCCGCGCGCGCTCCGCGTCGGCCTGCTTGCGCTCGGTGATGTCGCGGAAGTTGAACACCACCGAGCGCACGCTCGGCTCGGCCAGCAGGTTCTTGCGCGTGAGCTCGACCCAGCGATAGGAGCCGTCCTTGTGCCGCACACGCACCTCGTCGACCGAGACCTTGCCCGGCAGGCGCATCAGCTCGGCGCGCAGGCGCAGCGCGTTCTGGCGCTGGTCGGGATGGACGAGGTCGATCACTTCGTCGCCGCGCAGGTCCTCGATGGTGTAGCCGAGCATGCGCTCGATCGCCGGGCTCGCGTAGAGGATGCCGCCCAGCGTCGGGCGCGACAGGATCAGCGCGTCGGAGCTGTGCTCGATCATCGCCTGGTAGCGCCGCCAGCTGCGCGCGAGCGCGCGCTCGCGCCGCGCGAGGCCCCACGCGGCGAGGGCGATGAGCGCGATCATCGCCGCGGAGGTGAGCAGCGTGCGATCGAACACCAGCCACGCTTCCTCGCGCCATGGAGCGAACACCGCCTGCTCGTTGCTGCCGCTCGCCACGAGCAGCGGAAAGTCCCGGGCGTTGTAGGTGGCGAGCAGCACGCGATCGCCGCTGATCGGGCTGGTAGTCCAGCCCTCGAAGCGCCCCTCGCGATTCACCCCTTCCATGATGCGCCCGCCGGGAAACTTCCTGCCGCGCGCGTTGCCCAGGTCCGGTACGCGCGTGATGAGCGTGCCCTTGTTCGAGAGCAGCGTGATAAACGCGCCTTCGCCCAGATCGATCCCGCGGTAGAGGCGGTCAAACGCGTCGAGATCGATCGCCGCCGCCACCACGCCGCGGAAGGCGCCTTCGTCGTCGTTCAGCCGGCGCGAGAGCACCACGCGCCACTGCCCGCCGGGCGCCACGCGATAGGGGTCGCTCAGGTGCAGCGTGTCGGCCTTGTCCGCTCGGTGCCCCACGAAGTACGGCCGCTCCGGCACGTCGGGCTCGAACGCCGGGGTTTCGCTGGAGCGCACGACGACATAGCCCTTCGCGTCGATCACGGTGAGCGCGGCGATGTGCGGGATGCGCGCGAGCTCGTCACGCAGCTTGGGCTCGATCGCCGCGAGCTCGGCGCCGGGCTTGGTCTGCACCGCGCGCAGGATGAGATCGACCGAGTCGAGCGAAGCCGCGGTCTGCTCGGCGAGCAGTCGCGTCATGTTGGAGAAGTCGCGCAACGCGCGCCGTTCGGTGCGCTCGTAGGCCTTGCGCACGTCCCAGATCGCCGCGCAGACGTTGATGCCGACCAGCACGAAGCCGAGCGCGATCAGCGCGCGGCCAAGGGGAATCCGGGAAAGCGCCGAACGGATCCGTGCCGTCGGCATGGGGTCTACTTGACCGGCTGGCCGATCAGTTCGTTGACCGCGGCGAGCAGCTCGGCGCGCTTCACCGGCTTGGCAAGGGTGCGCGCCGCGCCGGCGCCGACCGCGTCCTGCTCGGTGCAGCCCTGGCCGGAGCCGAAGTGCCCCGAGATCGCGATCAGCTGCAGGCCGGGATGCTTCTGGCGCATCCAGCGGATCGCCTCGGCGCCGCAGGGGCCGGGCATCCACATGTCGCTGACCACCAGCGCCGGCGCGCGCTCGAGCGCGGCGCCGGCGGAGTTGCAGTCGGTCGCTTTTCGCACCACGTAGCCGGCGGCTTCCAGCCAGTCGGTCACCAGGTCGCGCATGATCGGGTCATCGTCGATGACCAGGATCTCCGCGCGGGTTTTTTGGGTCGTGCTCAAGAGCCCATTTCAAACGGTGGCAATTGCGTGTAATTTACAGCCACTATTGAGTAACGTTACAGCTGTAACGACGTCAGGGACCGCCTGACTAGAATTTTCATTCATTCGTATGACTTCCCAGGGTGCCCCTCACGTCCTCGCAGTCGACGATGACCCGCAGATCCGGGAATTGATCACGGATTATCTGGGGCAGAACGATCTGCGGGTTACCGCTGTAGCGGACGGCCGCGCGATGCGCGAGGTGATCGCGCAGCAGGTTGTGGACCTCATCGTGCTCGACTTGCGCCTGAAAGCCGAGGACGGCATGGCGCTCGCGCGCGGCCTGCGCGACGAGTCGTCGATTCCGATCATCATGCTCACCGGCCGCTCCGAGGAAGCCGACCGCGTGATGGGCCTCGAGCTCGGCGCCGACGACTACCTCACCAAGCCGTTCAGCCCGCGCGAGCTGCTCGCGCGCATCCGCACCATCCTGCGGCGGCGGCGCGCGGAAGTGCGCCAGGGGCGGCCCGAGGGCATCCGCGCCTACCGCTTCGACGGCTGGGAGCTCAACCTCAACACGCGCCGCCTGGCGGGAACCGACGGCAAACACGTGCCGCTCTCCAACGGCGAGTTCAGCCTGCTGGTAGTGCTGCTCGGCTCGCCGCAGCGCATCCTGACGCGCGACCAGCTGCTCGACCTTTCGCGCCTGCACAACGACGAGGTGTTCAACCGCTCGGTCGACGTGCAGATCATGCGCCTGCGCCGCAAGATCGAGAAGGATCCGGCCGCGCCGCGCTACATCAGGACCGAGCGCGGCGCGGGCTACCTCTTCGGCGTGCCGGTGGAGACGGTGTACTGATCAAGCTCAACCACACCATCGTCTCGGCGAAGGACAAGAAGACCTCCGCCGCATTCCTCACCGAGATCCTTGGGCTCCCGCAGCCGCCGGTCGCCTTCGGCCCGTTCCTCGGCGTGAAGGTCGACAACGACGTCACGCTCGACTTCATCGACGACGACGGCGAGATCGTCTCGCAGCACTACGCGTTTCTCGTGAGCGAGAACGAGTTCGACCAGATCTTCGGCCGCATCAAGGGCCGCGGCCTCACTTACTGGGCCGACCCGGCGCGCAAGCAGTCCGGCGAGACCTACACCTGGAACGGTGGCCGCGGCGTGTACTTCCTCGATCCCGCCGGCCACTTCCTCGAGATCCACACCCGCCCGTACTACTAGAAAGGGGTCAGGACCCTTTCGGGTCGGATCCCGATTCATGCTCCCGTCGGTAAGATGGTGCATGGGTTTCCGGCTGCGACTTTCCGCCCTCACCGCGACGGTAGTGATCTGCGGCGCGGCGCTCGCCGGGCACGACGACATCCCGGTCGACCCGGCGCTCAAGCGCCACGCCGGCCAGATCACGGCGCTGGGCGAGCCCGACGCCGAAGGACGCGTCTACTCGTTTCGCGCGCGGCGGCTGCCCGCCGCGGCCGAATTCGCCGCCGACGAGCTGAAAGGCTGGCGGCTCACGATGCTGGCGGGCAAGCGCTTCGCCAACGCGTTCGAGGTCCAGGGCAACACCGGCGTCGAGATCACGGTGCGCGCGATCGACGGCCCGCTGAACGGCATCGCCGTGAACGACGTCTTCGTGATCGAGAACATCGCGCTCGAGCGGAATTTGGAGAAATGAGGCCGCTCGCCTGGCTGTTGCTGCTGTGGGCCGGCTGCATCCTGGCCCAAGCGCGCACGCCGGCGGAAACCGTCGACGCGTTCCACGCCGCGCTGCGCAACAAGGACACCGCCGGCGCGCTCTCGCTTCTCGACCGCGGGCTCGTGGTGTTCGAGTTCGGCACCGCGGACCCGACGGTGGAGGCCTACGCCTTCCGCCACCTGCCGTTCGACATGGACGTGGCGGTCGCTACGCGCTGGAAGCTCGACACGCGCAAGGTCGGCGGCGAGGGCGGCGAGCGCTGGGTGCTCAGCACCTACCGCGTCACCGGCGCTTCCCCGGACGGCAAGCCGATCGATCTCGCGATGCTGGAAACGGTCATCTTGCGCCGCAGCGGCGACGCCTTCCGCATCGTGCACTTCCACTGGTCGACGAGCGACCCGGCGTTCAATGCGCGTAGCCCGGGCGAGCGCCTTCCGCCGCCGGCTCGCTAGGGGACGCCGCAGTACCAGCTTCTTCGGGTGCCTCGGGCAGCTGCGGCGGCAGTGCGACGCTGACGTTCGGTGGCGGGGCGCTGGCATTCTGCGGAGCAGGGGACGCGTCGCGGACGAGCGCCTGCACGGCGCCCGAGGCGAGGTTCACGAGCAGCAGCTGCTCCTCGGCGATCGACTGCACGCGGTATTCGCTGCCGATCGTTTCGCCGGTGCGCACCAGGAGCACGGACTGGTCGCGCGCTGCCAGCACCGCGTAGCGCTCGCCGCCCTGGTCGAGCGTGCCGAGGTAAGTGAACGGCAGCGGGGCGGCGCGCTTTTGCGCTGCCGCGTCCGGTGCCGCGGCCGCAAGCGCGAGCACGAGCCCTACGGCGAATGCCCTCAGCCTACGATCGGTTGCGCCAGGATCCATAGGCTCAGCATAGTGTAAGCAACCATCAGCACCAAGAGCGGGACCTGGCTCGCGAGCGCGGCGCGCCGGTTGCCGAAGAGGCGCGACGCCTCCAGGTGCGCGACGAACACCGCGATCGCGTGTCCGGCGACAATCAGCACCACCGCCGAGTACCAGAACACGTACGGGCTCAGGATGCCGAGGTCCACCTTGTACTGCGCGGTCCCGAACAGGTTCCAGCCGAAGCCGAACGGGTCCGAGGCGAGCGGGATGATGAACTGGCCGGCGGTGACGAGCAGCGAAAAGTAGTGCGCCAGGTGGTAAGCGACCGCGATTGGCACCAGGCTCAGCACGAACGCGCTCGCCACCCGTGACACGCTGGCAGCGCCCGCGACGCGCGCCATGCACCAGGCGGTCAGCCAGTAAGCGCCGAGAAACACAACCGGAAACGCCGCAAGGCCAAGGGTCGCGGCGACTTCGCTCTCGCCCAGGCCGAGCTCAGAAAGCTCGTACAGCAGGCGCGAATCCTGAGCGATGCCCGCCCACTGCTGGTAGAGCGGCGTTTCCATGAAGCCGTCGAAGGTGACGGTGGCGAGCATCAGCAGCACGAACACCAGCATCGAGAACGACTGCGCGCGCTCGCCCACCAGGCCGGCGCCCGGCGCGCGCAACCGCAGCTCGCGTCCGGCGAGCTCGAGCGGCGCGAAGCGCCCGAGGATGCCAAAGGCGAGGCTGAACGCCTCGCCGTGCATGAGCCAGGCGCCGCGGCCGAAGAGCAGCATGCCGGCCCAGGTGAGCGCGGCATACGCGAGCAGCGCCGCCGCCAGGTAAGAGGGCACGTCGTTGTCGCGCCACACCAGCTCGGCCCAGGCGAACGCGAAGAAGAGCGCCACCGCCGGCCACGCGCCGAGGCGCGCTGGATAGCGCATGACGCCGGGTGCTTCCGGGAAAACGGCGAGCGGATTCGCGAGCGCCCACAGGTCGACGATGAGCGCGCACATGAAGGCGAATCCCACCCACCACAGCACCCAGACCATGGTCGGAGCGAGGTTGCGGTATGGATCCTGCGTGCCGAAGAACCCCGCGGCGAGCGTGAGCAGGAGGATTAGAAAAGCGGCAAGGCGCAGCAATGAAAGCGGTGCGTTTCCCAGAGAAAAAAGCCTGACGCGCGGCAGGCGCACCTCGCGCACGAATAGCGCTATCACGACGAACGTGACCACCAGTGTCGCGCCGGCGCCGCCGACCCAGAGCCACAGCGGCAGCGGCAGGTCGAAGCGCTGGCCGAAGCCGTGCGCCGCAGCCGGATCTACGGCGCACAAAAAGAGGCCGAGCAGCCGGCCAAACTGCAGCAGCAGGCTAAGGATGAACTTCGAGATAGAGGACGGCCCGATGGTGCCCCGGGCCGTGGACGTGCTCCGACACCGGGAAGCGCCCGGCAATGCTCGCGGTGAACTTCATGCGCGCGGGCGCGTCCGGCGTCACCGTGGCTTCGAGATCGTAGCCATGCAGGTGCAGCACGATGCGCCGGTCGCTCTTCCAGCGCAACTCGACCTGGTCGCCTTTCGCGACGCGCAGCGTGCTGCGCTCGGCGGCGAGCTTGCCCGCGACCAGCTGCAGGTCGAAGGCGCGCTCCGCCGCGAGCGCCAGGGTGGCCGCCGCGCATGCCGCGGCGGCGAGCAGCGCGCGACTCAGCGCTGTACTACGGCGATGTTGCCGTTGCCGAGCGTGGCGTTCGCGCTGTAGCTGCAGCCAGCAGTGCAGGTGAGGAAGAAGCGATCCGGCCCGGAGGCCTTGTTGCCCTCGCCGTTGTCCTGCACGCAGACGCGGAAGCTCGCCGGCGCGCCGTTAAACGTGCCGCTGCCGTTGAACTGCACCGCGTTCGCCGACGGCAGGATCGCGCCGCACTGGTCGCGCACGCCGCTCAGGTAGCTGACCTGGGCGATATTGATCTTCACATCGGCAGCGCGATCGTTGAGCTGCAGCGAGCCTTGCAGCGCGCCGAGGCCGCCGTTAGCGCGGCCGACGTCGAAGCCGATGTTCGTCTTCGTGCCCGCGAGGAAGCCGCCACCGTTCACCCCGCGGCGCATGCACGCGTTGTACTCAGGGTTAGTGAGCTCGAGGATGCGCAGGCCACCCTGGTTCCACCCCGTGTACACCAGGCAATTGTCCTGGTCGTAGCGCGGATCGGGCCGGGTGAAGTCGTTCTCGCCGGTACGCGTGGTCGCCACCGGAGGCGCCTTGTAGTAAGCGATCTCCTTCGGGCTCTCGGGTACGCGGAAGTCCACCACGCGGATGCCCTGATTCGCGCCCGCGTAGAACACCAGGCGCATCTTATGGCGATCGTCAAAGCCGATGTAGTGCAGCATGCCGCCGTTGATCTGCTCGGTCGCGACCTGGATCGCGTTGTCCGGGTCGTTCACGTCAGGCTTGAACGTGCTCACCACGCGCGGGTTGGCGTCGTCGGAGATGTCGATCAGCCGGCTGAAGGTGCGCTGGCGCGGATGCATGTTCCATTCGCCATCCAGCCCGGCGCCTGACTCGTCGGTCGACAGGATGTAGGGCCGGCCGTTCTCGTGGATCACGTACTCGGTGGCGTGCGACGCGGCGGTCGAGCCGTCGCCGTAGTCCGGATCGACGAAATTGCCGGCGCTCTGCTGCTCCGGGCACCACGAGAGGAAGCTGATGTAGCGCAGCTGCGGATTGGGCCGGCGCAGCGCGACGTCGGATGAATCAAGGATCAGCAGGCCATTGGCGCAGCGACCCGAGCCATCGGCCGGGTTGCCGCCCAGCGCGTTGTTCCCGCCGTAGAGCGCAAGGTACAGCCGGGTGCCATCATCGTTGGTGCTCACGTCGTGGAAGTTGCGCGTAGCCAGCGTGCGCGCCTGCACTTCGGGCGGCAGCTGCAGGCGGTTCCAGTTCAGCAGCTGCACCGGCTTCGCCTTGTCCGTCATGTCGAGCACGTGCACGTCGATGCGGGCCGGGTTCTGCTGGATGGTCTGCCCGCCGAACGGGATGCCGTAGTAGAAATTGGTGTCCGGCGTGAGCCAGCCGTCGTGGTTACCCGAGGCAGTGCTGGTGGTCGCGAGGTGCCGCGGGTTCAGGCAGTCGCCCGAGACGTCGTAGATGTCGAACCAGTTATCGGTCTGGTTGTTGGCGCTGTTGTCCGGGCCGAAATCCTTGAACGCAGCGACCATCGTGGTCTTCTGGATCTCGAGCGCCGAATAGGCGCGCTGCATCGCCGGAGTGCGCAGCGTCTGCGTCCACACGGGCGCGGAGGGCACGCGCATGTCGATCACCGACGTACCGGTGGTCGGCAGGGCGAGGTTGGACGGGTCGCGCATGCTCGCGTAGGCGCAAAGCCCGATCAGCTGGATGTCGCCGAAGCTCCCACGCAGGCCGAGCGGCTCGTGCCCGACCTGGCGCATGCCGCACCATTCACCCTGGAAACCGCCTGGGGTGTTGTCGCGCTTCTGGACGGTAAGGCCGCCCTGCAGGGTGGTCTCGGGCTTGTCGTCCGGCCCGGGCACGCAGAACGACACGGCCAGCGCCGCGGGGGATATCAGGGTGAGCCCGGCCAGCAAGCTCGCTTGTTTCAGCATGGTCTTCGCTCCTCCTCTAGAAAAACTATTCGCCATGGGTGAATTCCTTGATGTCGTCGCGCGCGTAGAGATTCATGTACTCGCGCGGCCACCAGCCGTCGCGGACGAGCTCCATCAGACGGCGATTGAACGCGCTGACGTACCGTCCCTCGTTCGGGTAGAGCTCTTGCAGTACTGCGTCGGCGAGCCGTTCCTGGCGGCCGGACTGGTTGCAGAGCGTGCCCGGGACGTTGACGTTCGGCGCCACATAACGGTAGATCGGCACGTCCAGGTGCGGTGTGCGCACGCCGCCGCGTGCATTGCCGAATTCATCGAACACGATCGAGCGCGGAGGTCCGGCGACGACTTCGATGTAGTCGGCGCGCGGCGGTGTCTTGCCTTCGAGCGCCCAGTCGATCAGGTGCTGGAGCGCCATGAACGTCATCGCGCCGTAGGGGAAGCGGCTGAGCGGCCCGACGCAGCCCGGAAACACCTCGGCCGGCTGGTCGCGCGAGTCGTTATGCGACATGCCGGGCACTTCGTAGATGCGGAACAGGTTGGGCGGCTCGTCGCTGTCGGGGCGGCGGTAGGCGTTCGTGCCGGCGACCTCGAACTGCGTCGGCACCTGGATCGTCGGCACGTCGGTCATCTCGACCGGCGCGCTGCCCAGCGTTGCGGTGACGAGAAATCCGTCGACGATCGGCCCGCCGTTGGAAGCGCGGAACGCGCTGTTGTGGGCCGCGCCCATGTAGCTGCGCACGAAGCCCGAGGAGGCGGAAGTGCCGCCCATCACGAGGCTCTTGACGTGATAGTCCGGGTTCAGCGGGCTCGTCGCGTGGTTGCTCTTGATGAGCCACGCGATCTCGGCGAGAACCTCGTTGGCCTGGTTGTTGTTGACGTGCAGCAGCGGGTTGCCCGGCGCGTTCGGCAGCGTCCCGTAGCGCTCGGGGTTGTAGATGTAGAGCCCGATGCCGCGCGGATTGGCGGGATTCACGGTGGTGCTCGTGAGGACGACCGCCTGCGAGCTGACGGTGATGCAGATGTGGCCGCGCTGGTAGATGCCATAGCGCGCGAACTGGCAGATCAGCGCGTTGCCGCCCTGGTGCGTCGGCTCGTAGACCACCACGCCGCTGAATTTCTCCGGCTTCGCCGGCCGCCAGACCAGCATGCGCACCTTGTAGGTCGCTCCCGTGGGGCCGGCAAAGCCGGAAACGAAATACTCGTCCACGACGTAGTCGAAGTCCGCGAAGTTGGTGCCCTCCGGTCCCTGGCGGATCCCAGGATGCATCGGCTCGGGGCCGGTGATCGGCCCCTCGACGACGGGCGTGTCCGGCACGACCGCAAGAACGGCGCTCGTCCACAGCGCAAGAACGCCGATAACCAATTTCATTCTGTTCCCCTCAATTGAAGTTATTTCGTCGCCGGCACGGCGTCGTGCAGGCGGTAGAACACGCTGCCGCCCGAATCGTTCTTCACCAGCTCGAGCCTTCCTTTCACCGCGATCGCGTCGATGCTGTATTTCACGCCCGACTTCGCGCGGACTTCCACTACCGATTCGGGTCCGCCGGACATGCAGAAAGCGCACTCCGACGGGTTGGCGGCGAGCAGGAAGTGGGTCTGCTTGTCGCCCACGCCGAGCGGCAGCATGAAGCCCTGCAGCCGGACTTCCTTCGCATCGAGCTTGAGCACGGCATCGGCGAAGCGCGGCAGGTAGACGTTGCCCTGGGCGACGAGCTGCACCTGCGCCAGCGTTTCCCAGGGAACCGAGGTTTGTCCCAGGACGGTAATCGGCATCAATGCCGCAGCCAGACCGATCACAAGGGTCTTCACCGTCGCTATGCCTTCAACTCGCGGGGCTTCGGTTGCACGCGCGCCGTATTTGGGAAGGTTTCTGTATTGAGAAAGGCGAGCAGCTTTTCCAGCTCGCGGGCCGCGGTCTTGCGGACTTCGGCGGGATTCAGGCCGGCCCAGTCGTAGAAGCCCTTGCCCGCCGCGAGCCCGGTGTCGCCGCGCTCGAAGAGCGCGCCGGGCAGCGGGTTGGGGCGGTTGTTGTGGAAGAGATGCGGCACGATCGCGCGCTGCGCGTCGCGGTTCACCTTGAGGCCGCTGATGTCCTTCTGCAGGATCAGCCCGCTCGCGCACATACGCGGCCCGAGCATGCGCGCCGCAGCGAAGTCGATCGCCTCGGCGCTGGCGATGCCCTCGGTGATCATCCAGTAGGCCTCGTGCAGGATCGCGTGCTGCAGGCGGTTGACGATGAAGCCGATCACCGGCTGGTACATGCGCAACGGCAGCTTGCCGGTGCGCTCGAGCGCCTCGGCGGCGCGGTCGACAGCGGCGCGCGGCGCGGCCGGGCCGGCCGCGACCTCGACGATCGGGATCGACTCGGCGGGCATGTAGTAGTGGATCGCGATCAGTCGCTCGGGATGCTTGAGACCGTCGGCGAGCACGTTGAGATCGAGCCCCGAGGTGCCGGTGGCGAGCAGGAAGTCCGCGTCGCCGTAGCGCGCCTCGATCCGGCGGAACACCGAGCGCTTGGTCTCCATGTCCTCGGGCACCAGCTCGAGAATCAGGTCGGGCGGCGCTTCGGGCAGCTCGCCGAGGAACGCGATGTCGGGCCGCGATCCCGACAGGCTGGCCGCTCTTTGCGAGCAGACCGAGACGTTGAAGCCGGCCGCGGCGAAGGTGTTGCCTACGCCGCGGCCCATCAGGCCGTAGCCGCAGATGAGGACGCTGCGGATCGGCTCAGCTGTTGTCATCGCGCGCCGGCCGGCGGTCCAGCTCGCCGGTGTCGTGCACCACCTCGCCGGCGACCACGGTCAGCACCGAGGTCATGTTGCGCAGCTTGTCGTCGGGCACGGCGCGCGTGTCGAAGACGTCGGCCGCGAGCACCGCGAGGTCGGCGTAGCGCCCGACGCCGATGCCGCCGAGGCGATCCTGCTCCTTGGTGAACCAGCCCTGCTGCGGGCCGCACCACATGCGCAGCGCCTCGGTACGCGTGATGCGCTGGCCCTCGGCGACCAGCGTGTCGCCACTGTTGCGCCGAGTGGTCATGAAATAGATGCCCGACCACGGGTTGAGCGGGGCCACGCGCGCACCGTCCAGCCCGCTGCCGACCGGCACCGTGGCGGTGTCCAGGATCATGCGGAAGTCCGGTCCGGCCGCGTTGCCCGAGAGATAGGCCCACGGGTGAGGGCACAGGCCGAGGCCGTGTTCGTTGGCCTTGAGCACCTGGTCGCGCGTGATGCCGTCGATGTGCCCGATGTTCCAGTGCAGAGCGCCGGCGGAGGGCAGGGTGGGGTTAGCGGCGCGATACGCGTCGAGCGCGTTGAGGTGCGCCTGGATCTCATTGGCCGAGATCAGGTGCTGGTGGTAGAGCCAGCCGCGCTCCGCCATGCGGCGTAACGACTCGGCATACGAGGTGCCGCGCGGCGCCCATTCGCCGATGCCGACGGTCTTGTGCCGATCGCTGCCGAACTCGCGCCAGCGATTGTCGAGGATCTGCTGCAGCAGGGCGAGGTCCGTCTGCTCGGGGAAGAACACGCGCGTGCGGATCCTGAGCGAGCCCTCGCGCACCATTTCGAGGTAGAAGTCGTGCCCGGTGACGCGGTCGATGAAGCCGGCGCCGGCCGTCGAGCCGTGCATGTCCATCACGGTGGTGAGGCCGATCTCGAACGCGTACTTTTCCGTGTAGAGCAGCTGGCGCTTGCGCCCCTCGACGGTGAGGAACTGCGCGAGCGCGGTGTAGGCGGGCGTGTGGTTCGGCATCGTGCCGTCGTCGTTCACCGCCACGCCGAGCGCGCGCAAGCGGTCGCGGCCGAGCGAGTTCGCCTGGCCGAAGCCGCCCTCCGAGATCAGCACCGGATGCTTCGGCGCGGCGTCGTCGAGCTCGCTGAGGTTCGGGAAGCGGGCTTCGGGACGGAATTGCCGGCGCACGATGCCGGCGAGCGCGGTGACGAACTCGCCCTCCGGCACGCCCGCGGCGCGCGCGCGGATCACCGCCTGCGCGTCGGCGATGGTGAACGCCCTTTCCAGGCGGCGCTCGTCGTGCCCTGCCGCGTTGCCGATGCGGATGAAGTGGACGTGGTTGTCGACGATGCCCGGGATCACGGTGCGGCCGCGCAGGTTGATCACCTCGGCGTCGTCGCCGACGTGGCGCAGGCCGCCGACCAACACGAATCGGCCGTCGCGGATCAGCAGCGAATCGACCACAGTGTCGTGCGCGTCCAGCGTGTGGATGCGCCCGTTCAGCAGCGCAATGTCGCGCTTGGGTTTCCCCTGCGCGAAGCCGAGCCGCGTGCTGCCGAGCGCCGCGGCGGCAGCGGTGGCGCCGAGGAAGCGGCGCCTCGAATTATTCGTCGTCATCGTCCTTTTCCTTGTGCTGGCCGAAGAAGCCCGTGTTGTACTTGATCTGCCCGCCGATGATCGTGAGCAGCGAGCGGATACGCGGGATGTCGGCCTCCGGGATCGTGAAGTAGTCGCGGTCGAGCACCACGAGATCGGCATGGTTGCCAGGCTCGATCGAGCCGAGGTCGTTCTCGGCGATGAACCATTTGTTCGCCGCGGTGGCGAGATAGAGCGTCTCCCAGCGGGTGATCGTATTGCCGGCGTTCGCCAGCGGCGTCGTCGCGTCGTGCATGCCGCGCAGGCTCTTGCCGCTGATCGTGGAGTAGAAGTTGAGCCACGGGCTGATCACGGTGATGTCGCCGCCGTCGGAATGCCAGCCGAGCGGGATGCCGCTGTCGAACAACGAGCGGTACGCAGGGCCGATCGGCTGGCCGTTCGCCGCGGCGCCGCGCGTCGGGCCCCAGCCCACCAGCAGTCCGCCGCCCAGTCCCTTCCACTGCGCGACCGATTCCGGCGTGGTGCCGGGCACGTGCGAGATGCGCCAGCGCAGGTTCTTGATGCCGTCGGTGAAGCCCTCGGCCACAAGCTGGTCGTGCGCCTGCTGGCGCAGGCTCACCAAGCTGAGGAAGTTGTTCAGACTGAGCGAGTGGTCCTCGCCGCGCCAGCCAGCGCGGCCGATCGCGACCAGGCCGTTCAGGCCGCCGCCGGTGAACTCGCCGATGCCCGCGGTGCGCATCCAGTCGTCGCCGAAGAACTGGAACGAGTTGCGCAGGCGCGGCGCGAGGGTCGGTAGCGGCGGATCCGCGGTCGCGGAGTCCTGGTGCAGGAAGTCGATGCGCAGCCGCGCCGGCATCTTGCGCTCGCGCTGCAGCGAGATGAACGGGAAGTGCATCGTGTACGTGTTCTCGTTCGCAATCCCGTTCGACGGCGTTTCGGAGTGGAACGCGCCCGAGTCGCCGTGCGTGGTGATGCCGAGCGAGGTGAAGTACTGCAGCGCGTCGGCCGCGGTGCGCTTCCTCGATTCCGCCGTGAGGAAGACCTGGCGCAGCGTCTGCAGGGCTGGGCCGGTGACTGCGCAGGTGGTCGGATTGAAGACGACGGTGGGCGCGTTTGCGGCGAACCACGCGGCGGCGACGGCGTTCGCGCGGATGCCGCCCTGCGCGGCCTGGATATAGAGCGGCCGCGTCGCGCTGATGCTGTTCATCTCCTCGCAGTTCGGCAGCCGGTTCTCCACGAACTGAATCGCGGAGATCGGGCCGATGGTGGTGATGAACTCGCCGATCGGCACGCCGGCCGCGTCGAGCGCCGCAGCATGCGCCCGATAGGCGTCGAGCGCTTCCGGGAGGGTGAACACGTGCTCCATGCCGATGTGCCGGCCCGGGCGGTTGCCGACGAGCACGATGTGGTTGTGCGCGTCGATGATGCCCGGAATCACGGTGGCGCCGCGCAGGTCGATGATCTGGACGCGGGGGCCGCGGTCGACGTGCCGCCCAACCTGGACGAAGCGCCCGTTCTCGATCAGCACCTCCTCCACCACTCGGTTTTTCGCGTCCATGGTGTGGATGCGCGCGTTCACCAGCGCAATCGCATACGAACGCCCGACCTTGCGCGTATCCTTGTCGTCGTCCTTCGCGGCGCCGGCGAGCGCCGGCGCCGCGAGGATCCCCGCGAGCAGGATTGCCCTGAGCAGCTCAGTCTTCGTCGTCATCGTCGTCCCCCTGGCCATGGTCCAACGCTCCGGTGTCATGCACGATCTTGCCGTCGACCACCGTAAGGACCGAGCTGGTCTTGCGCATGTCGGCGTCGCTAACCTTGAAGTAGTCCCGATCCAGAACGACCAGGTCGGCGAGCTTGCCTTTCTCGATCGAGCCGAGATCGTCCTCCCGGTTGCAGAACCAGGCCGCGCCGACGGTAAACATGTGCAGCGCTTGCTGGCGCGAGATCTGCTGTCCCGGGTTGATCTGCTGCCCCTGGGTTGCCGGCGCGACGATGATGTTGTTGAGCCCGGTCGTCGCGTAGTGCATCGCGAACCACGGGTTGTGTGCCGTGATGTGCACGCCGTCCTGATGCAGGGCAAGCGGGATGCCGCTCGCCACGAGGCGCGGGAACATCGGCCCGACCGGCAGCCCGTCGGCGCGCGGCGCGCTCGTCCAGCGGAAGCCCGACGCCGAGACGCCGCAGTTGAGCGCCTTGAGCCGCGCGAGGTGCGACTCCGTTGCGTGGTCGGCGTGCTGCAGGCCCCAACGCAGGCTCCTGAGGCCGTCCGGATACTTGAGCGAGCCGTCCGGCCATTTTTCCAGAAGCGCCTCGGCGTGCATCATCTCGTAGGTGGAGACGACCTGCTCGATGGCGTCCTGGTTGGTGGGACTGCCCGCCTGGCTGTTCTCGTTGCGCCAGCGCGCCTTGGCACACAGGCGCTGCGCTTCCAGCCACACTGCGTAGCCGTTCGGGTTGCCCGGCGCGGCGAACGGCGCGGCCCACTCACCGATCGCGCCGGTGCGCACCATGTCGTCGCCGAAAAACTGGAACTGGTTCCGAAGCCGCTGGCGTAGCTCGGGCAGCTGCGCCTCCAGATCCGGCACCGGGAAGCCGGGACGGTCGAGCGACGGCGTATAGCCCTGGTTGTGCAGGAAGTTGATCTGCAGCCGGGTGAACGCCGCGCCCTCGGCGTGCAGCGCGAGGTAGGCGTCGTACATCCGGTAATGGTCGAGGTTGAAAAGCCCGTGGTTCGGCTGCGGATCGAGGGATTGGGTCGCGCTGTTCAGCGCGACCAGCGTCTGGTCGAAGTTGGTGGTGACCCCGACCTGCGCGGTGAACGCCATCGCATCGAGCGCGCTTCTCTTCTTGTCCTCGAAGGTCTGGCGGATGCGCAAGTGGTAGAGCGCAGCGTTCGCCTGGCTCGGGTTGCCGCCGAGGATCGCGCCGTCGGGCTGCACGGTGACGGTGGGGTTCGAGACGCTCTCGAAGAACTGCTTGCCGAGCGTGTTGACGCGCGCCGGGCCGCCACCGCCGAAGTAGAGGAACACTGGGCGATCCGGAACGGCCGCATCGAGCTCGGCGAGCGTCGGCTGGCGGCGCTCGAACCAGATGTTGACCGTGCCCGCGCCCATCGCGGTGATGAAGCCGCCGACCGGCACGTCGCCGCGTGCGCGGCGCGCCTTGAGCGCAGCAAGCACCCCGGCGACGTTGTCCGCGAGCTCCCACTGCGCCACGTGGTAGCCGGGCCGATTGCACAAGCTCACGAAGTGCGTGTGGCTCTCGACCAGCCCCGGGATCACGGTGGCGCCCCGAAGGTTGATGACCTTGGCGCCTTGCAGGTTCTTCGCGCCGCGGCCGACGTCGACGAAGCGGCCGTTGCGGATGCCGACCGATGACACGACGGGGTTGCTTGGGTCCATGGTGTGGATCTCGCCATTCACCAGGACGAGGCTTCCGCGCTTTCTGCGCTTCTTGGCTTTCTCGCTTGCCTGCACCACGCCGGCGGTCAGCGCGCCGCCGGCGCCTGCGAATGCCGCCCCGGCGAGCGCGCCGGATTTCAGGAAATCACGACGGGAAACTCCAGACTTTCTCTTCATGGCTCCCCCTCCTCAAAGGGACAACGAGAAATATATTTTCTGCCCGGCTAGCCGATTTTATATAGAACTTGGTCGTAGACTAACGAGCGGGGCTCATCAATTCCGGCGCCGAGTGGGACGCGCTCACTTCATGTCGCTGTCCGGCTCGTGCAGGATGATCTCGGCGGTGATTTCGACGTGGCGCTTGCTGAGCGCGACGGTTTCCTCTACGCGCCGGGCGAGCGCGGCGTCGACCATCTTGCGATGCTCGTCCTCGCGCGGCGCGACCTTGAGCTTGCGCGCGAGGTTGCGGTAGCGCTCGGCGTGGTCGAAGAGCCGCGCGCAGAGGCTCACCAGCCACTCCGAGCCGCAGCCCGAGATCAGCGCGGAGTGAAACTCACGGTGCGGGGCGTCGTACGCCGGGTTAGGCACGCGCCGGCGCAGGTCGAGGTACCGCGGCACCTTGGTGAGCCGGTGGTAGGCGAGGAGCACGCGCTCCTCCCAAGCCGCGTCGCCCTTTAGCACCGCCTCGCGCATCGCGGCTTCCACCAGCAGGCTGCGCGCCTTGGTGAGGTCGCGCAGGTCGGGAGCGCTGATCGGCGCCACCGCGAAGCCGCGCTGCTCGGAATGCACCACGAGATGCTCCGCCGCGAGGCGGTTCAGCGCCTCGCGCGTGGGAATCGCACCGCACCCGTATCGCCCGGCGACCTCGTTCACGCGCAGCCGCGTACGCGGCTCGAGCACTCCGCGCAAGATGTCGTTTCGCAACTTGGAGTACGCGAGTGCCGAATCAATCAAGCGGGCGCGCTCCGTGCGAATTTTTCATGACCGATTTGTGTCATGTTCCGTACCGAAACGGATGTTGCGAAGCAGCAAAAGATGGCACGTAGGGCAGCTCCCACCTGCCGATCCGGTTCTTCGGTAACCAAGCGAAAACGGTCGCCTGTTTAGCCGGCGCGGAGTAGGATTTATCACGCGGTGAGCACTAATTTCAATAGAAGTGGGTCATTGATTCATCACCGTTGGCAATGAATATCACCTCTCGGCAACTGAAGGCCTTTGTCCTTACTGCCAGGCACCAGAGTTTTTCGCGAGCGGCCGAGCAGCTCTTCATCACCCAGTCCGGAATGAGCGTGCTCGTGCGCGAGCTCGAGACGCAGCTCGGCGTGCGCCTGTTCGAACGCACCACGCGCAAGGTGGCGCTGACCGAATTCGGCACGCAGTTCCTGCCGATCGCCGATCGCAGCCTGCGCGAGCTCGAGGCGGCCGCGGCGAATCTCTCGCGCTCCGCGGCCGCGGCAAACGACACGCTGTTGATCGGCGCGGCGCCGTTTTGCGCCGCGGAAATTATGCCGCAGGCGATCAGCGCGTACGCGGCGCTCAACCCGAGGCTCCATATCCAGATGGTCGACGCCGAGCGCGCGCGCCTAACGGAGTTGGTGCAGGCGGGCAAGCTTGACGTCGCAGTGGTCACGGGTCTCGAGGCGGGATTGCCTCGTGTTCACGTCACTTCGCTCGCGCGCTTCGCGATGATGCTCATCTGCCCGGCCGACGGCCGGCGCGAGCTGCCGATCGAGGTGCGCTGGCCCGACATCGCCGGGCTGCGCCTGGTCGGGCTGCCGCACGAGAATCCGATCCAGCGCCTGGTGGACGAGCAGCTCGCGCGCGCGGGACGCAGCGCGCCCGCGGATGCCACGTGCAACTTTCTCGAGACGCAGATCGCGATGGTCGAGGCGGGCGTGGGCTCGGCGGTCATGCCCACCTCCACCGCGCCCGCCTGCGTGAAGCGCAAGGTGACGATGCACGCGCTCGTCGACCCGGTGATTTGGACCGACTTCTGCTGGGTGTCGAGCAGCGCGCGCGAGCTTTCGCAGCACGCCGAGGATTTCGGCGATTTCCTGCGCGGCTATCTCACGCACATCACCGACCACGGGCCACTCGCCACCGCGCGCGCGGCCTGACGTCAGCCTGATGCAAGCCGGCCGGAAACGCCGCCTGTAGTAGAGCCCGCTGCGGGCGTGAGGACGGCCGCATGGCCTTCTTCTAGTTACTCCGTATCACAGCGAGACGTGCCGCGTCATCCATTGGGGATGTTTCTCGATTGATGCGTGTCCCTCATGAATGAGTCCCGGACGGGGGGATACGATCAGCGAAGGAGAGGAGGAGGTTCAAAAAATGCTAACTAGCGCCGCCCGCGCCGCGGGCCTCGCGATTGATTCGCTCGCAGTTCGCCAGCAGTTTTTCCTACCAGCTTCCCCAGGGGAGATCCACCGATGAAGAAGAATGCAGTGCTCGCTGCCGCGCTCGCCGCGGCTTTTGCCGCTCCGATCGCCGATGCGCGCGTCACGCGCATCGAGATCTTGCAGACGGAGCGGCCGACGTTTGGCGGCTTCTCGTGGCCGGGGGTCGGCCAGTACGAGAAGATCGTCGGCATCGCGCACGCCGAGGTCAATCCCGCCGATCCGCGCAACGCCGTCATTGTCGATCTCAACCTTGCGGAGACGAACAGTCGCGGCAACGTCGAGTACTCCTTCAACTTCTACATCCTGAAGCCCATCGATCTGTCGAAGGGCGCGCACCGCGTAATGTACGAGCCGCCCAACCGCGGCGGCAAGACGTGGAGCGCGCTCGGCCGGGTGCAAGGTGGGGGCAACGATCCGGGCACGATCACGAATCCCACCGTGCTCGCCAATTCGTTCCTCATGCCGCGCGGCTATACGCTGGTGTGGAGCGGCTGGGAGGAGCTCGGGCCGCTGACCAGCCTCACCGCGTCGGCGAGCTTCCCGATCGTGAAGAACCGCGACGGCTCACCGATCACCGGCCCGTCCTACGAGTACATCGTGACCGGCGGCGCCTCATCAGAGCTTGCCTACCCCGCTGCCAACGCCGCGGACCTGGCGAGCGCGAAGATGACGCGCCGCGTCCATCTTGATGATGCGCCCACGACGATCCCGGCTTGGGGCTCGTCGGCGTGCACCGGTCCCACGACCGTGTGCTGGGATTACAACGTGGTTACGCCCACCGCTCCCGCGGGAACTGAGGTCCGGCTGCGCAATGCGGCCACCGGCGCGGGCGTCAACTTCGTCAACAACGACATCTACGAATTCAGCTACACCGCGAAGGACCCGTCGCCGAAGGGCTTGGGGTTCGCCGCGGTGCGCGACTGGATGGCGTGGCTGCGCTACGAGACGCAGGATGACGATGGCAAACCCAATCCGCTCGCGGGCGACATTCAGAAGGTGTACACGGAGATCTCCTCGCAGCCGGGGCGCATGTTCAACGACTTCCGGCACCTCGGCTTCAACGAGGCGGAGAACGGCAAGAAGGTGTTCGACGGCCACATGCAGTGGATCGCGGCGGGCAACGGCATCAACATGAACTACCGCTTCTCGCAAACCGGCCGCACCGAGCGCAACCGCCAGAACCACCTCTATATCGAGGGGCGGTTCCCGTTCGCGAACGTGATGTCCCACGATCCGATCACGCGCACCACCGACAGCCGCTACTCGCGCTGCGAGCAGAGCAACACCTGCGCGCTCGGCGTGGAGATTTACTCGGCGAACGAGTACTGGGTAAAGTCGGCGTCGCTGCTGCACACCGACCCGACGGGCTCGCGCGATCTCCCCGATTCGCCATACACGCGCAACTACCTCGTGTCCAGCATGCAGCACGGCACGGGCAATCCGGCGAACCGCGGCGCCTGCCAGCAATTCCAGAATCCGCTCAACTCGGCGCCGATCCAGCGCGCGCTGTTCATCGCCCTCGACGATTGGGCGACGAATAACCGCAAGCCGCCGGAGAGCCAGGTGCCGAGGCTGAAGGACGGGACGCTCGCTCCGCCGCTGCCGCAGGAGGGAATGGGATTCCCCAATATTCCGGGCGTCACGTACACCGGCCTCAAGACGACGCGTTACCACTTCGACTACGGCCCGAACTTCTACGAGACCGGAATCATGACCATCAACCCGCCGGTGATCACCGTGCTACCCGGCACGCTGCCGAGCAGCCCGGTCACGACCTACCAGGACAACCCGGCCAACGGTCCGATCTATCCGAGCTTTATTCCGACCACCGACAGCGACGGCAACGACATCGCCGGCGTGCGGCTGCCCGACGTGACGGTGCCGCTCGCCACCTACACCGGCTGGGCGCTGCGCTCGGGCGTGTGGGCCAACGACGGCTGCGAGGCTGCCGGGCAGTACATTCCGTTCGCCGCCACCGAGGCGCAGCGTGGCGCCGACCCGCGCCCGTCAGTTGCCGCGCGGTATGCGACTTTCAATGACTACTACGCGAAGGTCGTAAAGGCGATCGACGACATGGTGGCCGAGCGCACCATGCTGTGCGAGGACGCGCAATCCGAGCTCAACCGGCTAGTCACGCACGGCCTGGCGCGCGGCGTGCCCGCAGGAACCGCTCCCGCTACCCAAACATTCCCGCACTGCGTGATGGAGCGCGCGGGCCGCAGCGATCACTTCAAGAGCGAATAGGAAGAATAAACATGACGGGCAATCCACTGAAACCGCTTCGCACCCCGCTCGCCGCCGCCGTGGTGGCGGCGTTCGCCACATGGGCGCCGCCCAGTGACGCGCGCGTCACCCGCATCATCATCGACCGCACGCAGGATCTCGCGGGCGACGCGACCTACGAGACGATCACCGGCCGCGCGTTCGGCGAGCTCGATCCAGCTCACCCGGCGAATGCGGAGATTACCGACCTCGAGGCCGCAGCGGCCGCGACCGGCAAGGCGACGTACGTCTCGAGCTTCTTCATCGTGAAGCCGAAGGACATGTCGAAGACGAGCGGTCTGATGTGGCACGACGTGCCCAACCGCGGCGGGCGCGTCACCATCACGGGCGATCTGCGCGCGCAGGGCGACATCGGCATAAGCAGCAGCTGGCAGGGCGACAACGCCGGCCAGGCCCCCGGTCAGGCCACGACGGTGCCGGCCAATGCCGACTCACTCGTGCCAGTGACGCCCAGCAATAACGAGTGGGTGAAGACGCCGGTACTTCAAGGCGTTACCGGCCGGATTTTCGGCCGCATCATCAACCGCACCGGCCACAATCAGCCGCTCAACGTGATGGGCAATCCCATCCCGTATTTCCCGGCCAACGCTGCGGACAACAGCGGCGCGGTCATGGAAGTGCGCCTCAAGGAAACGATCAACGGCGCCGTGACGGTCGAGGGGAACCTGCCGAGCAGCGACTGGAAGTTCTGCTACGGCGCCGGCGCCACGTTCGCTGCGCCCAACCTGGGCAGTCCCTCTTTGCCGGTTCGCGTCTGCCTCGACCCCGCGAAGCATCCGGCCGGCTTCAATCCGGCGAAGCTGTATCAGGTGTACTACACGGTGACCAACCCGTATGTGCTCGGCGCCGGCACCGCCGCGTTCCGCGACGTCGCGTCCTTCTTCCGCTACGAGACGCAGGACGATTTCGGCACGGCGAACCCGATCGCCGGCAAGACCAAGTGGGCGATCATCCGCGGCTCGTCGCAGGCGGGGAACTTCACCCGGCACTACATCCACCTCGGAATGAACCAGGACGAAGCCGGGCGGCTCGTGCACGAGGGCGCCTGGCCGCTGATCGCAGGGCGGCGCGTGGCGAACAACTCGCGCTGGGGTCAGCCCGACGGCGTGCTCGAGCTCTATCAGATGGGCAGCGAAGGGCCGCAGTGGTGGCACAGCTTCCCAGACCGGGCGCGCAACCTTCACCCCGGCGGGATTCTCGACCGCTGCAGCCGTACCAACACCTGCCCGAAGATCGTCGAGACCTTCGGCGGGGCGGAGGTGTTCGCGCTCAAGATGACGACCTCGTGGGTCGGCACCGATCCGAAGAACGACATCCCGCTGCCGGAGAACGTGCGCCGCTACTACCTGCCGAGCTCGACGCACGGCGGCGCGAATCGCGCCGATAGCGGCTTCAACCAAGCTCTACCCGCCACCGGCGCCGGCTGCCCAGGCAACAACTGGGGGACCGGCACGCTGCGCGCGAACCCGGTGCCGGCTGCGGCGCTGGTGAACCGCATGCGTGTTGCGCTGCGCGACTGGGTGATGAGCGGCAAGGAGCCGCCGCCGAGCAAATGGCCGCTAATGAGCGGCGCGAAGAACGAGCGCACGTTGGTCGACGCCACGAAAGGCGCGATGGGTTTCCCGAGCGGCGTTCCCGGCATTCCGGACTCGATTTTCCTGCCGGAGAACTTCGTTTTCCCGGTGTTCGACTACGACTGGGGCCCGGACTACGACCACAGCGAGGCGAACGGCGTTCCAACCAACGCGCCCCCGATTATCAGGGGCGTGGTGAAGATGATGGTTCCGAAGGTCAACTCGGACGGCAACGAGCTGGGCGGCGTGCCAACCGTGCTGGTCGACGCGCCGCTCGGCACCTACCTCGGCTGGAACATCACGGCAGCTGGGTTCCACGCCGGCCAGGTGTGCAACTACGTCGGCGGCATGGTGCCCTTCGCGACGACCGATGCGGAGAAAGTGGCCGGCGATCCGCGGCCGTCGCTGCAGGCGCGCTACGGTAACCACGCGGGCTACGTAGCCGCAGTGCGGAAAGCGGCAGACAACGCCGCTTGCCAAGGCTACCTGCTCGCCGGTCCGGCGGCCGCGGCAATGGGCGCGAAGTGCACCGGCCCCATTCCGGTCGGCTTCCCCGACGACTGGGCCGTGCTGGTCCAGCAGGCGCGCGACAGCAACGTGCTATGCACGACGTTCGACTCACCCACGCCGCCGACGCTGCCTAAGTGCATCGACCCGGCGCCGTAACGCTGGGGGAGTGAAGAAAAAAGGCGGCCTGCGATCCGCCTTTTTCTTTTCTGGTGTCCCACCTGCGCGGCGGAACAAGCCTTCTTTTTTTCGTCCCACCAGCGTATACGTAAGAGCATCAGTCGTTCTTCTAGAGGAGGAGGGACGATGTGTCGAAGAATCGCGTTCATCGCCGCGACCGCGGCGCTGTTCGCATCATCCGCGCCCGCCGACGAGCGCGCGGCCGCCGTGTCATGGGAAGCGCTCGCCAAGGTCAGCTTGGTGAAGCAGGGCGACCGCTACGTGCCCTCGTTTCCGAAGGAGCTCGCCGCGCTCGACAAGACGCAGGTGAAGCTCCAGGGCTTCATGATGCCGCTCGAGCCCGCCGCAAAGCAGAAGCGCTTTTTACTTAGCGCGCTGCCCTCCGATTGCGGTTTCTGCATGGCGAGCGGCCCCGATCAGCTGGTCGAGGTGCATGCCAAGCAGGGCTTCACTTGGGTGCTCGATCCGATCACGGTTTCCGGAAGGTTCGTCCTCGTGCGCGACGACGCGGGCGGGCTCCTGTATCGCCTCACCGATGCGGTCGCGGTTCCGAAATGATTTCCATGCAACCAGGGGAGTGATATGAGCCAGGACAAGCGCAGGCAACGCGGCTTCTCGCGCCGCAAGTTCATGCAATCCGCCGCCGCGAGCGCCGCGGTCGCGGCGAGCGGCACGATGATCGCCGGGCCGGCACAGGCCAAGGCGAAGACGCCGCACCTCGATCCCGACGTCATCCTGCTGAACGGCAGGATCCACACCATGGATGGAAACGCCACGGTCGCTTCTTCCGTCGCGATCAAGGACGGCCGCTTCATGGAAGTCGAGCGCGGGCGCGCGCACATCCGACCCGGTCCGAGAACCCGGCTGGTCGACCTGCAGGGCCGCACAGTCGTCCCCGGAATCATCGACAACCACAACCACCTGGTGCTGATGGGCAACCGCCCCGGGTTCCATACGCCGCTCGAGAACGCGCATTCGATTGCCGAGGCCCTGGCGATCTATGCCGCGCGAGTACGCGAAGTTCCGGCCGGCGCATGGATCACCACGATTGGCGGCTTCCACTCCAACCATCTCTACGCCAACCCGGCCGACCCGCTGAGCGGCCGGCTGCCGACGCTCGCCGAGCTCGACAGCGTTGCGCCGAACAACCCGGTGTTCATCGAGATCGGCTTCACCGGCCCGTCGGCCACCAACAGCGCCGGCAAGACGATCCTGCAGGCGAACGGGGTTGCGGTCGGCGTAACCGGTGACGCTGGCTCGATCGCCGGAGGCACCCAGTCCTCGACCGCGCTGCTGTACCTGCGGCAGAACCTCCTTAACCCGGAGACGCGCCGGCGCGGCACGCTCGACGCGATGAAATACGCCGTGAGCCTCGGCGTGACCACGCACATCGATCAAGGCGCGTTCCAGGCGACGAACAGTCCCGCGGACGGCGCGGCGCATGAGGACAACTTCACGATGCATTTCCCGTTCCTCGAGGTGTACGAGCAGGGCCAAGGATTGGTGCGGCTGCGCATCAACTTTCTGCACATGGAGGGGGACGTCAACACGCCCGAGCTGGTGCAGCGGCTGAAGAACGCGTTCCCGTTTTTCGGCAACGACATGGTGAAGACCGGCGGCATCGGCGAATTCATCGCGCAGGGCACCAATCCGGTCACTCAGCCGCAGTTTCTCCAGGCGGCGCGGCGCGTCGCCGCGGCGAAATGGCGCGCGGAAGTGCACTCGCTCGGCCGGCGGCAAAACCCGACCAGCAACCCGGCCGACTTCGAGTTCGAAATCATGGCGTTCGAGGCGGTCGAGCAAGAATTCCCGGGCGTGATCCGCGACAAGCGCTGGGTGATCGCGCACGTGCCGGGCATTACGCAGGAGTGGATCGATCGCTGGGAGAAGATCGGCGGCAACCTGTCGCTCACCGGCTGGCAGTTCCTCGCCGGCAACCCCGTGACCAGCACGGTCGCGCCTTACGCCGGTCCGCCATTCCGCATGATCGTCGACAGCGGCCGGCGCCCCGGCGGCATTAAGTCGGGCCTGAGCTCCGACGGCATGCAGATCGCGCCGATGAACCCGTGGATCCACATGTACTACGCGACTACGGGCCGCAACGCGCGCAACGTGGAGATCAACGCCGGGCAACAGATCAACCGCGAGGAGGCGCTCGAGCTCTATACGCGCTCGAACGGCTGGTTCGTGCGCGAGGAGAACGACCTCGGCAGCATCGAGGTCGGCAAGTTCGGCGACCTTGTGGTGCTCGATCGCGACTACTTCACGGTGCCGAACGACCAGCTCAAGCGCATCCGCTCGCTGATGACCATAGTGGGCGGCAACATCGTGCACGACGCGGGAGTGCTGCGCGTCGAGCGCGAGCGCGATGACGAGGACTGAGCGCTGCACCGGAGGAGCGGCGGGTGTTCTGCCGCTCCTCAGCGCGGGACGGCGGGTTGTAGTCGACGGGCACCCGATCTGCGCGGAGTGCGGCGGCGCGGTCGAGCCGGTGGCGCCTGGCGCATGGCGCCACGGCCTGACGCGCCGCCCGCGCATCGCTCCGCTCGCCTCCTACCCGGAATTTGCGAAGCGCTTTCCCTGGGTTGCGATTTCCGAGACCGAGTGGCGCGACGCCGCCCACCGCTTGGGTGAACATCGAAGGGAACTTGCTCTCGTGAAGCGGCGCCCGCTTGCCGCGAAAGACAACCCTTATCTGGCGTTGTTCCGAAACCTGATGACGGCGCCCCCGTCTCTGCTACTCGATCTCAGCGAGCGCCGGCGTGAGCTCGCGTCGCTCTTTTCCTGGGCCATTCCAACTGACGCGGCGCTCGATCTGCTAACCCGGTACGCGCCGCTCGTCGAGTGCGGCGCCGGCATGGGCTACTGGCTCGCGCTGCTGCGTGCGCGCGGCGTGGACGCGATCGGCTACGACCGGAGCAGGCCCGGCGGGAAGAATGCCTACCACCGCAGCGCCCGCAAGCCGTGGACGCGGATCGGTCGCGCTTCTTCCGTCGAAGCGGCGCGGCGCCACGAGGATCGAACCCTTGTCCTTTGCTGGCCGCCGTACGACGACGATCCCGCGAGCTATGACACGCTGCGCGCGTACCGCGGAGACGTGGTGATTCACATCGGTGAGGGCAACGAGGGAACCACAGGCTCGGTGCGCTTCCATCGCGAGCTCGCGCTCAACTGGACGCTCGTCGAGGAACTCGAGCTACCGCACTGGCCACGCCTGCAGGACCGGGTGATGGTCTATCGGCGCAACGCCGTGCGGCGCGCGCACGTCGAGCGCGACCGCTGCTTCGAGTGCAAACGTTACATGCCTACCGGCGCCATCGGACGCTGCGATACATGTTTCCGCCGCCGCCCGCCGGCGCTTGCGCTCAAGGTCGGAAGGCACCGCGTGGAGTATCCCGAAAACGTAGTGCAGGCGATGCCGCGCGCGCTGCGCAAAGCCTTCGAAGCGAGCCCCGCGCGCATCCGCTGAATTGACCGCCGAAACTACGGCGAATAGGTGTACTGAACAAGCACCAGGTCGATGCCGCCGTTCGGCTGCTTGATGCCGGCGTTGGAAAGGTGCTGCAGCCCGAGTCCCACGGTGTGGTTCTTGGCGAGGCGAAAACCGACGCCGAGGTGTGAGCCGAACTCGAACGCGGAGGGCAGGCGCGTGTCCGGGCTGTTGATCGTCTTCGAGAGCAGGTAGCCGCCGAAGCCGCCCTCGAGGTAGCCCCACGGCTTCTCGGCGCGCCAGATGGCGGTCAGGTTCACGTCGAGCCGGCGCGTGCTGCCGCGGATGTCGGGCACCTGCCAGATGCTCGCGCCGAGCTGCGCGTGGCTCGGCATCCACCAGGCGCCGTTGTCTTTCAGCGGATGGCGGTAGGCCAGCCGCACGAGATCGGTCTCGTTCGACTCGGTCGAGCGGCCGAAGACCCCGATCCACTGCGGCTCGGCGGCGAAGACGGTCTCCGAGAGGAGCAGGAGCGCGATGAGGAGCGCACGTCGCATTCAGCCATGCTGCGCGCGCTCCTTGGCCGGACCGTTTCGGCAACGGCCCGGCTGCGTTACAAGTGAAAAGCGCTAGTTGCAGTGCTCGCGGAACTTGCTCGCCGCGTCGCCCGACTTGGTCCAGCGCTCGTCGTCCGGGTCGTACACCAGCGGGCGAAAGTAGTCGAGCGGGTCGACCATCCAGCGCAGCTCCGGCCACTCGCTTTGCGGGAAACCCATCGCCTGCGCGGTTTC
>Ga0075430_100000289_pt1 | contig 35411 bp, 33 predicted proteins | sample RhiMetdeltSRZDD4_FD_75294 | JGI IMG/M metagenome (GOLD analysis project Ga0075430, IMG submission 75294) | Populus rhizosphere microbial communities from Tennessee, USA - Rhizosphere MetaG P. deltoides SRZDD4 | ecosystem: Host-associated > Plants > Roots > Rhizosphere > Soil | place: USA... | reverse complement strand
GCCGCCCATGCCGCCGCCGCCGCCCATGCCGCCGCCGCCGCCGCCCATGCCGCCATGCCAGTTACCACCGCTCCAGAAGCGGCTACGACCATGCCAGCGCCAGCCGTGGAAACCGTAGCCGCCGCCCCAACCGAAGCCGCGACGCCACGCATAGCCGCACCAGTACCAGCCCGGTCCCTGCCAAGCGTCGTCATACCAGCAGTACTGGCGGCCGCCGAACCAGTAGGCTTGGACGGTGTCGATCACCGACAGATCGTCGATGACCCCGCGAATTGCATTCGGGTTCGGAACCGAGGCCGCATTGGCGGACACGGTCGTCAGTGCTGTGCTGGCGAGAAGCGCCAGCAAACCAAGCTTGATTGGATTACGCATTTTTGAAATTCCTCCGGTGCTTGCGTAGTCGTTCGAGAAGCCACCATCCACTCGTATTGCACGCCCAAGCTTTGGAATTGTCAATTTGCTTCGGCGTAATTCTTTTGTGAAATCTAGGGTTTATTAGAATTTCAATGAACAGCCATTCAGACAGAGCGTATTGCGCTCAAGATTTACGCTGCCGCGCGCAACTCGCAGGTCAACGTCACGGCTTGCGGCAGCTCGCTGCCGGGAATCGCTTCGTAGCCGACGGCGCGCAAGATGCCTTTGGCCGGACACATCTCGACCGCCAGCCGCGTGTACTGATTGAGAATCGGTGGTGCGACCCAAGCAAATGATTCATTCGAAAACTGTCCCGTCCAACCTTCGAAATGCTCACGGCGTCGACGGCTGTTCGCCGCGGTCTCTTCGTAGGTGCGCGTGAACATCAAATCGGCACGCGTGCGCGCTTCCCAGGACGGCTTGCCCTCGAACCAATCGTTCGCGGCGGATGTGTTGTCGACCCTGGTGGTGAAGCCTTGCTCGGTACGCTCGATCACACATCTCTCGCCCGCCGCACATCCGACCAGTGAATAGATCGCGGGCCGCGCAATCGGCGTCGCTTCCAGCCGATGCTTGGCCTCGGCGTAGCTGGCGCAGGTCTCGAACACGTTGCGCAGCAGATGGTCCGGCGGCATGTAGCGAATGCGCCACGTTCGCGCGGCATTGAGCGCCATGTCGTAAGGACGCAGCCACGGATGGCGTGTGCGGCGCCGCAGCGGCGCCTGGTTGATGGCGGCGGCGAACCGGCCCGGCGCCGATGCCGAAAGCACGCCGGCGTATCCGGGCCATCCCACGTTATCGAACAGGCCGGCCGGCCCCTGCATGCGCGCGATTTCGAGATAGCGGCCGAGGCCGGGGAACGGCCAATCGAGGGTACGCGCCAGCCATGGCGCCCCGGCTTGTTCGCGCGCCAGCGTCGTACAGCCCCATTGATAGCAGCCGTTGAGGAACCAGATGCCGGAGTAACCGAGCGCGGTCGCGATCGCGGCGATTTCGCCGACATAGGGCGAGGCCGAACGATGCAGCCAGCCGCGCGTGACGGCGTCGATGCCCGGCAGCATCCTGACCGCAGCCGGGGAAAGCCACGCCACGCACTCGTCACGCAGGGCACGCGCGCGATCCGCACCCTCGACGGCGCGGCCCGCCGGGCCGCCGGAGCGAATGTCGACGACCGGAATTGCTGATAGCTGCGTGGTCATTTGGCGCGCAGCGTTGTTTCCGTCAGTTCCACGACGCTACGCGGTGCGTTCGCGGTCGCTGCGATCAGCTTTTGCACCTGGTCGCCTGACGCTGGATAGAACTCCTGTCCGCTCTTCTCGATCTCGGCCAGGAATTCGCGGTCCTTGAGCATGGCATCGAATGCCTCACGCAAAGTCTTCACGCGTTCCGCCGGCAATCCGGGCGGCGCCGCCAGCGAACGGCCGAGCTCGGCGCCGCCGATATAGAACGCTATCGCCGCCCTGCCCTCCGGCGTCGTTGCCGCTTCCAGAACCGTCGGAATGTCGCGCAGCTCCGCATGGCGCTCGGCACCGTATTGCACCAGTACATTGATATCGCGATTCTTGATCCAATGCTGCCGGGTGCGCTTGACCGTATTCCACGACGTGAGCACACCGTCCACTTCGCCGCGTTCCGTCGCGATCATCGCCTCGGTCGAGCTCGGATAGCCCGAGATGATCTTGAATTTAGTACCGGCGAACGCATTCAGCAGCTTCGGATAGCCCTCCGACGGCGAGCCGGCGCCGGTGCCGGCAAGCGGGACTTCGTGCTGACGCGCGTCCTCGATCGTCTTGCCCTTCGAGGTCTTCCAGGTGAAGTGCACTTCGAGAATCGCCGTTAAGCGGCCGATCCAGTTGTACTCCGCCGCCTTGTATTGCACGCCCGGGTTACGCAGCGCGTCCTCGATCGCAGCAGTTTGGGGAATCATGCCGAGCGCAGTGCCGTCCTTCGGCGCTGCCGCGAACAGGTAATTCGCGGAGCGGAGACCGCCGCTGCCGGGCATGGATTGCGCGACCACAGTCGGCTCGCCCGGGATGTACCGTCCGAGGTAACGCGCGGCCAGGCGGCCGTAATAGTCGTAGGTGCCGCCGGGGCCGAAGCCGATGTAGAGATTGATGGTCTTGCCCTTGAAGAACTGATCGGCGCCCTGCGCCGCGACCGCCTGCGGCAGCACGACGATCGCAACGGCGACCGCCGCCGCCCGCGTGCAAATTTGGAGTAGTCCGACCGTCATTGTTGGTTCCGGTAGCGGGTGATCGCGGCGGGACTATGCCACGCCGTCGGAAATAGTTGCCAGCTTGAGTAACTCCGACCGGCAAAATGCCGCGCGCCAATGGCGCTTGTTCAAATTCAGCCAATCGATTTCGCGGATTGCCGCGATGAAGCGGGCATGATTTTCTATGCGCCATCCCAAGGACGGACCTAAGCCCGGGCATAACCGGGCATGCCGGAGAAAAACATGACCGTTATGACGCAGTCCAAGCTCGACGTCGTTCCCCTCACCCAGCACATCGGCGCGGAAATCCGCGGCCTCGATCTGCGCGAGAAGCCGGACGACGCAGTCATCAAGGCGATCTACCAAGCCTGGCTCGACCACATCGTCATCATCTTCCCCGACCAGAAGCTATCGCAGGAGGATTTGATCCGGGTCACCGGCTATTTCGGCGAACAGGGCATGCCGCGGCGGCCGCCAAAATTCTTCCCGAAGGGCTACGCCAAGATCCTGCCCGGCATCATGCTGATCTCCAACATCCGCGAGAACGGCGAGCCGATCGGCGCGCTGCCCGACGGCGAGATGATGTTCCACCACGACATGATCCATTCGGAAATGCCGGACAAGGCGACGCTGCTTTACTCATGCGAGATTCCATCCACCGGCGGCAACACGCTGTTCGCCAGCGGCTATGCCGCCTACGACACGCTCGATCCCGAAATCCGCAACCGGCTCGAAGGCCGGATGGCGATCCATCACTACAACTACGGCTCGGTGCAGAAGGGCGATGGCAAGGGCACGGAAGCATTCGGCGAGTGCAAGCATCCGGTGTTCCGCACCCACGAGGACACCAACCGCAAGGCCGTCTATGTCAATCGCCTGATGACGGTTGGAGTCGAAGGCATCCCGCAGGCCGAAGCCGATCAGCTTCTCAATGCCGTGTTCGATCACGCCGAGAAAAAGGAATTCGTATACGAGCACGTCTGGCGGCTCGGCGACCTCATGCTGTGGGACAACCGCAATTCGTCGCACGCTCGCACGGATTTCCCCTCGACCGAGCGTCGGCTGATGCTACGCACCACCGTGAAGGGCGCGGTGCGGCCGTACTAGGGCGGGTACTATAATTCCGCCGTGTCAGCTTGCCCCCGAAGGCAGACCTCAGAGGGGACACGCCGCGAATGTCCGCTAAGCGGCCAACACCGGGCATCAAATCGGCCCCTTCTCGGAGTCCGTCTGCGGCCTCGGCTTTGGGACAATCGAGAAGGATAACCACAGCATCCCAACCGAGATGTTGCCAACAACCAGCTCGTTTCCGCGAATCCGTCTGCCTGCGGAACGCGGATCAGCTTCTTGCTGGCGTCGACAAACGTGTGCTTGCTACCTCCATAAAAAACAGCCTCGCCGGTGTCCGAAAATTTGGAGGAAGGCTCCGTCAACATGATTGACCGTCACCCAGATCGCCACGTCGCCGCGCATGTCGCGAATTTTGCAGAGCTGCGCAATGTTGCATTCATTTAGGACGCCCGTGTCCCGTATTCCGTTCAGTTCGATACCGTAAGCCAGCGAGTAATCCGCTGCCTGTCCGCTGGTCGCGGCGGACGCGCATGCGGTCACCGCAAGCAACCAGATACCGACCCTGATTTTCCTAAGCCAGCGGCCCAACGTGACTGAAGGCCGTTCGCCAATGACGCAGCTGTGGGGGGGGGCAGCACTCATCGCGACACTCCTTCGCCAGCTCTAGATGTCGAAGCTGCTTGGATGAAGCTAGAGGGGAACTGGTCCCCGTCTGCCTCCCCCTCCGCTGCCCGTCGTAGGGATCCTCCGCTTCGTCATAACCGAATTCTCATGCGCTGGCGCCGAGCTTTCGCGCCAGGTCCTCGAGGCTGGTCGCCGCGACGTCGACCGGCACCTTGGGCGCCGCTTCGCCCTTGCCCGGCCCGTGTTCGTTGGGCCTTGCAATGTGGCCGGTGCGCAGCCCGCATTGCGCCGCGTGCGCGAGATCGTTGCTGTGTGCGGCGACCATCATGCAATCGCCGGGAGCAAGATCGAGCGCCGCGCAGGCCGCAAGATAGACGCGCGGTTTCGGCTTGAAGTCGCCCGCGATCTCCGATCCGAGGATCGCGTCCCACGGCAGGTTGTTGCGGCGCGCGAGGTCGACCATCAGCGAGATGTTGCCGTTCGATACCGGCGCGAGCCAGAAACGCCGCTTGAGCGCCACCATGCCGGGCGGAACGTCCGGCCAGGCGTCGAGCCGGTGCCAGGCGAGATTAAGATTGCGCAATGTGTCCTCGCTCAAACCCGACACGCCAAAGCGCGGCAGGATGCGCTCGAGGTTGTGCCGGTGCAGCACGTCGAGCCGGCAGAACGGCAGCCGGCCGGAGCGGATGTCTTCCATCGCGGGCTGGTATTCGCCGCGCCACGCGTCGGCAAATGCGAGCCAGTCGAGGGAATGCCCCAGCGGCTTGAGAACCAGTTCGGTCTCACGGGCGATGCTGGTGCGCCAGTTAACCAGCGTGCCGAACACATCGAAAAACAGCGCTTTGGGGAGATAATCCATCGTCGCCCAGCATCGCACTTCGAGCCCGCATGCTGTCAACCATACGGACCTGCGTGCGGCAATGGCCCCTCTTGCTTGAATCGGCGCGAGCCCTATGTTCCGCGTCAAATTTGATCCGGCCTAGCCGCCACAGGAGCTTCCATGCTGCGCCCCGCCCTGCACGCATTGCTGACACTGCCCCTGATCGCAGCCGCCACGGTTCCCGCGGCCGCCCAGTCGGCCGCCGACTTCTACAAAGGCCGCACCATCCAGATGATCATCGGCGTGTCCGCCGGTGGCGACTACGATCTGCGGGCGCGGCTCGTTGCGCGCTACATGACCAAGTACATCCCCGGGAATCCAAAGATCGTCCCACAGAACATGCTGGGCGCTGGTGGTCTGGTCGCTGCGAACTGGCTGGCGAACGTCGCGCCCAAGGACGGCACCGCGATGCTGGCGATCTCCTCCAACCTGCCGGTCGGCCAGGCGGTCGGTCTCGACGGCGTCAAATACGACATCCGCAAATTCGGCTACATCGGCAACACCACCGACAGCCCCAACGTCATCAATTCCTGGCATTCGACCGGCGTCACCAAGATCGAGCAGGTCATGGAGAAGGAGTTCGTAGTCGGAGCGACGGGACGCAGCAGCGGCTCCTACTACTACCCGGCCGCGCTGAACACCTTCGCCGGCACGAAATTCAAGATCGTGTTCGGTTATCCGGGCGGCGCCGACGTGAACATCGCAATGGAGCGCGGCGAGGTCGGCGGACGCGGCTCCAACCTCTGGGCCTCCTGGAAATCGACGCGGCCGCAATGGCTGGCGGAGAAGAAGATTCACATGCTGGTGCAGGTCGCGCTCAAGCGGCACCCCGAGCTACCCGACGTGCCGTTGATGCAGGAACTCGTGAAAAACGAGTTGCACAAGCAGGTGCTGACATTCATCTCGGCCGACACCGGCATTGCACGATCGATCGTCACCGCGCCCGACGTGCCGACCGACCGAATTGCGCTGCTGCGGCAGGCGTTCGACGCCGCGATGAAGGACCCAGCGTTGATCAAGGAAGCCGAACAGGCGGGGCAGGACATCAGCCCGACCTCCGGCGCCGAAGCGCAGCAGATCGCCAGTTCCATCGTCAACGCGCCGCCGGAAGTGGTCGCCGGCGCCAAGCCCATCCTGGGTGGCGGCAAGTAGCGCCGCCGACCCATTTCGGAATCATGCGCCGACCGGCTCGAGTCCTTTCGAGCGGATGACGGCGGCGTTGTCCGGACTGACGAACGCCTGGATGAGCGCCCGCGCCGCATCGGCCTGCTTGGCATTCGCGCCGACACCGGCGGCGTAGGTGGTGTAGTTCTGGATTTCCTTCGGCAGCGGCCCGACCATGACGATCCCCTTCACCGGAAGGATTTCGCTGATCTGGTGCACGCCAAGCTCGGCGACATCCTTGGCGATATGGGTCGCGACCGCACCGCCATGGATGAGCTTCGCCTTGGCATTGACCGCGTCGGCGATGCCGAGCTTCTCGAGCAGGCCCGCGACATAGATGCCGCTCGAACCACCGGCATGCGGATCGATATAGGCGACGCTCTTCGCCTTCAGCAACGCGTTCTTGAACGCCTCGACGCTGCTGATATCGGGGAGCGGCGTACCCTCCTTGACGACCACACCGACACCGACGCGGGCGATATTGGTGCGGCTGCCTGGCACGAACTTGCCCTGCTCGGTCAGCTTGTCGATCGCCCCTGGTGTGAGCAGCGCGAGATCGAACTGTTCGCCACCCGCGATCAGGTTGGTGAGCGCACCGGCCGTGTCACGATGCAACGTAACCTTGTGGCCGGTCTGCTTCTCGAACTCCGGCACCACGGCCCGCACCACCTGTGTGATCGCGCCGGCATGCAGCATCTTGATTTCCACGCCGCTCATATTTTTTCTTTCCTTGCAGTCATTTCGTATCCAATGGCCTGCTTGATACTCAGCCGGCGCAGGTTTTTCAATTCGCGGCAAAAGCGCCGCCGATCGAACCACCTGCCCGGATCATCAATCGCGGCGTCATGTCTGTAGCGGAAAGTTGGAGTCTGGGTAACCGCCGGCGCCGGCTCAGCCATGCGACGCAGGAGCGCGCCCCAAGGTTCAATTGATCACGATCGACGAAGATCAATCGACGGCTTTCAGGCCGATGTGATAGGCCGTTACCCATGCCTTCGCCCACGCCGGTTTTGCCGCTGATGGAAATCGCGCCGCTGCTGCCGCCGCGCGGCGCGCTGATCGGGCTCGATCTCGGCACCAAAACGATCGGGGTAGCCACCAGCGATCCCGACCGCCGGCTTGCGACCGGCGTCGAGACCGTTGCACGCAAGACCTTCACCGCCGACGCGCAGCGCCTGCTCGAGCTGGCGGCCGAACGCAAGGCGGTGGCTTTCGTGCTGGGCCTCCCGATCAACATGGACGGCAGTGAGGGACCACGCGCACAATCGACCCGCGCCTTCGCCCGCAACCTTGCGCGCCTGACCGAGCTCCCGATCGCGTTCTGGGACGAGCGCCTGTCCACCGCCGCCGTCGAGCGCGACCTGATCGCCGCCGACGTAAGCCGTCAAAAGCGCGCGGCCGTGATCGACCAGCACGCCGCCATCTTCATTCTGCAGGGGGCGCTCGACCGCTTGCGGCACCTGACTGGCGGCGCCTAGGCCGTCACAGGTGCAGATGCAGCTGTACCTGTTGGTGCACTTCGCGCGGCGACCGCGCGCCGGCAGATCAATGACCAAACGATCACTATCGCCATCAGACCGGTCGGGACACTCGTGAAGATCGGCATGGGCATGACAAGCACCAGTGCCGAAGCCAACACCATGAGCGCCACTTCGTACGGCAGGAAGCCGTCACGGAGTCCCATCCGAATGACGAAGGCCATCGGAACGGCCAAAACAACCAGATCGTAGATGTACAGGTACGGCGTTACGATCAGTGCGGCGCAAGCGAGCGCCGCGGCCTTGATCTCATAGGCGATGCGCGCGCGCCAAATCAGCAGAACAATGATCGTGCTGGCCACCGCCGCCGACAACTGGACGGTCCAGGCCAGAAACTCCCCCCCACCGAACCAGCGCACGACACCGAAAAATGTCTGCAGCTTCTGGAAGCCGGCAAGGCCGCGGCCCAGGACCAGTTCGCCGGTCAGCGGCAAGTACTCGAAAAACGCTTCCCACGTCTCGCGGCCGAATGTCAGCCATGACACCACGCATAGAACGATGGTGGTCGCGGCTGCGGTGAAGAACGTGCGCCAATATCCATTAAGCGCGAGCACGAGTGGAAACAGGATTCCAAATTGCGGCTTGTAGCTGAGCAGGCCCAGGAAGACTCCGGCAAGCAGCGGGCGTCGTTGCATCGTGACCAGCACAGCGCCCAGCAGCGCTGCTGTCAGAAAACCATTTTGGCCGACGGCCACATTCCACAAGACCGCCGGAAAGGCGCAGGCGAGCAGAATTCCAAGACGATCCGCAACAATCGTCCGCATGACCGCCACGTAACCGGCAAGCGTGACCGCCGTCCAGACCAGACACGCGGTCAGGTGCGGCAGTGTCGCAAGCGCTGCAGCGACGAAAAGAAAGGCCGGCGGATAGTGCCATCCAAAATACTTTTCGAACGGACCGCCGAGCGCCGTTTCTTCCATCGCCTTGTGAACGACCCAGTCGAATGCATCGGCCGGCCGGCCGTCGAGAACGAGTTTCCCGGCAGCCCATACGTTCACAAAATCAACTGGGATGATCTTGCCTTCGCTGTCGACGAGCCACACGCCGATGGCAAAAGACGCGGCCAGAAAAACGGCATAGGAGACCACCAGCGCGAAGGCGACACGCTTGATCCACTCGCCGTGACGTTCTGTGGTGGACACGGTCGAAGGGGACACCGACCGACTCGTTGCAAAGGTCATGCTGCTTCCCGCCGATCGACATCCGACGCTGCAATGGCCGGTCCCCACCTCACGACCAAAACTATGTCCGCAACCCTGCAATCCGGTTAATGAATCCCGGCGGGAATTCAGGGCGCCAACCGCTGCGCCAGAAGGAATCCACACCCCCGGCGGACGCCACCTTGCCCTTGTTCGCCGCCGCGCCTATACGACGACTTTAATGAACAACCGCGTGACAGTCGCTGTCTCTCGCGGCCGGGGAACCGGCCGGAGGGGTAAGCGCTTGCCTCGGCGGGTCTCCTGAACCAGTAAGCAGCGAGGGCCGATGGCATCCAAGATGGCCTCCAAGGCGCTCCCCGCCACGCGCCATGTCGTTTCGATCAACGACTTGTCCGACAAGGACATCGAGACCATTTTCGACACCGCTCAGGCCTACCTGAAGCAGTTGCCCGACAAGCATTTCAACTACCGGATCGGCCGCAGCACCGACGTTGCGTCGAACCATATCCTCGCCAGCCTGTTCTACGAGCCCTCGACCCGCACGCGCCTGTCGTTCGAGAGCGCGATGATCCGGCTTGGCGGACAGATCATCACCAGCGCCGATCCGGCAACAAGCTCCGCCGCCAAGGGCGAGAGCCTCGCCGACACCGTGCGGGTGATCGCCAACTATGCCGACATCATGGTGATCCGCCATCCGCGCGACGGCGCGGCGCGGCTCGCCGCTGAATATTCGCCGATCCCGGTGATCAATGGCGGCGACGGCAGCCACGAGCACCCGACGCAGACGCTGTGCGACCTGTTCACCCTCAAGCAGAAAAACAAGCGCCTGAAGAACCTGAAGGTCGCGATCTCCGGCGACCTCAAGGGATCGCGCACCATCCATTCCTTCGTCTATGCGCTGGCGCGGTTCGGCGCGACCATCATGCCGATGCCGGCCAAGGGCATGGAATTGCCCGCGCACGTCGACCAGCGGCTGCGTGAGGAATTCGGCTGCCACATGGTGGCGGTGCCGAAAGGCAAGAACGATGTCACCGGCGCCTCGCTCGACGCGCTGTATGTGACGCCGGAGGTGCCGCACCAACAGTCGTTGTTCGCGGGACCGGAAATCCAGCGAGACATCGGTCGCGACAATCTGATGGCGGAGAAGAAGGTCGACGCGCTTTACGTCACGCGTTTTCAGAAAGAGCGGTATGCCGAGAAGGACCAGGCCTATCCGCGCATCGACCGCAAATTCCTGAACGAGCCGAAATATTCCGATGCGAGCGTGATGCACCCGCTGCCGCGCGTCGGCGAACTCGACGTCGACTTCGACTCCGACCGCCGCGCCGTCTATTTCGAACAAGCCGCGTACGGCGTACCGATCCGCATGGCGCTGATCTCGCTGCTGCTCGGGGTCAAGGGCAAGTCGCTGCACCGCTTCGCCAGCGGCTTCGAGCTCGACGAGCAGCACCTCTACATTCAGCCGCGCAGCCTCGGTATCCATTGCTGCAATCCGAACTGCATCGTGCACGATCCGATGGAAGCGAATTACGTGCGCAACAAGTTTCACATCGTGCACTCGAAGGTGAGCGGCACGTCGCGGCTGCGCTGCGTCTATTGCGAACGCGAAATCGAGCATTTCGTCGTCGCCAGCAAGAAGAACAAGTGGTACGCCGCCGACCCCACGGCGTTGCAGCACGCGGCCGATCACCTCAAGGACATCGTCCTGTTTGCGGATGAAGCCGACGCTCAGGCCGCCGGTTTCCATTCCCGCCGCGCGGCAGCGGAGCCCAGACCGGCGAAGCGCGCCGGCGGGCGCGCGAAGTAGCGCCGGCAGATGCTGGACGCGCTTCTCTCGTCACCGCTCGCCTCTGCCGTCGCCCTGCTGTTCGGCTATCTCTGCGGCTCGATTCCGTTCGGCGTCATTCTCACGCGACTCGCAGGCACGCAGGACCTCCGCAGCATCGGCTCCGGCAACATCGGCGCGACCAATGTGCTGCGCACCGGCAACAAAGCATTGGCGGCGGCGACCTTGCTAGGCGACATGCTCAAGGGCACCGCCGCGGTGCTGATCGCGCTCTACCTCGTCGGTCCAAACAATGCGTTGCTAGCCGGGCTCGGCGCATTCCTGGGGCACCTGTTTCCGGTGTGGCTGCGTTTCAAGGGCGGCAAAGGGGTCGCGACCTATATCGGCGTCCTGCTCGGCCTGGCGTGGCCGGCCGCCCTCGCCTTCTGTGCCATCTGGCTCGCGGTGGCGGCGGTGACGCGCTATTCGTCACTGGCCGCGCTGATCGCCAGCGCCGCCACGCCAGCCGTGCTGCTGGCGACGTCGTCCGGTCTCGAGCCGGCGCTGTTCGGCGTGCTGACGGTGATCCTGTGGATCACCCATCGCGACAACATCGCCCGCCTGCTCCAGGGCACCGAAGGCAAGATCGGGCAGAAGGCCTGATCAACGCCGCTAGTGCGGCTCCGGATCGTCGGCGCGCATCATGTAGTCCTGGGTCGCGATGCCGATGTGGAGCGCGACCAAGGCCAGCAGCCCGAACGCCAGATAGGCGTGGAACGTGAACAGGAAATCCGCGTAGCCGGCGTGCTCGGGCCAGATCGCCGGCAGCGTGACACCGGGCAGTATCTGGCGCGCGCCGAAATCGGAAATGCCGGCCCAGCCCGCCAGCGGGATCAGAATGAGGACCGCGTAGAGCAGCCAATGCAGGAACGTGCGGCTCGGCCGCGGCGGTTCCGGCGGCGATATCAACCATTGCACGATCCGGTAGACGAGCCGCATCAGCACCACGGCCAGCGTGATCACACCGGTGGTCTTGTGCAGCATGAACAGCGTATCGGACCAGTAGCCGTCGTTGAGTTGCTTGGCGATCACGGCCGACGACACCATCACCACCACCAGCGCCACTGTCAGCCAGTGAAACACCTTGGCGGGCATCCGATAGGACCGGATCACATAGCGACCTGCATCCGCGTCCGTTGTCAGACCCGGCACGCTTGCCATCGTCATGCGGCGATCCTTTCGGTGGTCTCGATGAACCGCACCACGGCGGACTTCAGGTCCGCGGCCTGCTGTCCGAGATCAGCGGAAGCCTTGGTGACGAGATCGGCGGCCTGCCTGGTATCGGTGATGATGGCCGCCACGTCCTTGACCGCGGTGGCGACCTCGCGCACGTCGTTCGCGGCGCGCCCGGTGTTCGATGTGATCGTCTGTGAGGTCGAATCCTGGCGGCGCATGGAGTCGGCGATCGCGGCCGCGACCGCATCGACCTGCTCGATGGAATCGACGAGTTTCGCGACCCGCTCCACGATCCGCGTCGAAGCCGCCGAGATCCCGTGCAGGCCGCTGCGCACCTCCTCGGTCGCGCGCGCCGTGCGGGTCGCGAGCTGCTTCACCTCGTGCGCCACGACGCCGAACCCGCGCCCCATCTCGCCCGCTCGCGCGGCTTCGATGGTGGCGTTCAAGGCCAGCAGATTGGTCTGGTTGGCGACGTCCTCGATCAGGCCGATCACCGGTTCGATCGTGCGCGCGGCGTCGGTCAGCGCATTGACGTCGTTGCGCGCGGCAGCGACCAGGCTACGCGCGGCCGCCGCCACTTCCGACGTACGCTCGGCCTCCCCCACGACCTCGGTCAGGGTCTTCGCTATGTCGCGGATCGAACTCGCCACCACGTCGACGTGGCCGGACACGCGCTGGGTGGACTCTGCCGACGCCGCGGCGCGCGCATCAGCTTCGGTCGAGATCGTCACCAGGTTGCCGGACGCCGTCGACATGCGGCCGGCATGATCTTCCAGCCGCTGGACGATCTCCGCGATGCGGGCCTGGAACGACATGCTCTCGCGCCGGAACGTCTCCTGTCGTGCAAGACGTTCGGACAGGCCTTGCTGCTGCTGGCTCGCCTGTTGCTGCTGGCTTTGGACGAGCTGGAAATGCTGGATGAGCGCCTGCGCGAACGCGCCGATCTCGTCGCGCCGCGGCGCGTAGGCCGTCAGCTCACGCCACGAGGATTCGCCCTTGCGCAGCACCGCCGCGATCCGGACCACCGGCTGCACCAGCCAGCGATACTCGAGAAACAGCACCATGCCGACGACAAAGAACGCGAGTAGACCGATCAACAATTGGTTCTGGCGATGGTTGTCGCGCAGCGAGGCCTGACGGCTATCGATCGATCGGATCTGCTTTGCAATGGACTTGCCGCGTTCGGCGCTGCCGCGATCGATCGTCGTCCCCGGAGACTGCGCCTCGACATGCGAGAGCAAGGCCGTCGTCGCCTGCCGGCGGTCGTCGCGAATCTCGGTCATCCGGCTCGCCTGGATGATCTCGATCGCGCCATAGAGGAACAACAGGAAGCCGATCAGGGCGCCCCAGAGCGCCATGCGCTCAGGCACGCGGGCACTGAACGAGTTGGGAAACATGGCAACCGGCGGTTCCTGAGATTCGGTACCCACCACCCTAAGGCTCGGCGGTTAACGCATTGTTGACCATGACCGAACCGCCGGTTCTGCGCGGATCGGGACGCCGGCCCGTCCGCATCGGGCCGCCAATTGGGGCGCCGTGGCGGTTGTAGGCCGGCCCCGATCCGCGCCATTCTTGTGCCCTTGGTTTGGGAAAGGACGGCATTGTGGGGCACGACCGACCGGCGTTTGCGCTCACCGACGAGCAGCGGATCGACTGGCTCCGGCTGATCCGCAGTCAGAACGTCGGCCCGAGCACCTTCCGCAAGCTGCTGAGCCATTGCGGCAGCGCCCGCGCGGCGCTCGACCGCCTGCCCGAATTCGCCCGCCGTGGCGGCCGCGCCGGCGCGCTGCGCATCTGCACGCAAGCTGACGCCGAACGGGAGATCAAGGCCGCCGCCGCGATGGGCGTCAGTCTGGTCGCGCTGAGCGAGCAGGCCTACCCCATGCGGCTGCAGATGATCGACGACGCACCGCCGCTGATCGCGGTGCGCGGTCAATTGTCCGCGCTGACAATGCCGATGGTCGCGATCGTGGGCGCGCGCAATGCATCGGCCGCCGGCGTGAAATTCGCCGAGCGCATCGCGCGCGAGTTGGGCGAGGCCGGCTTCGGCATCGCATCGGGCCTCGCGCGCGGCGTCGATGCCGGCGCGCACCGTGGCTCGCTCAAGACCGGCACGATCGCGGCCATGGCCGGCGGCCACCGTCACATCTATCCGCCCGAGCATGGCGCCCTCGCCGAAGCGATCCTGCCGGCGGGTGCGCTCATTACCGAGGCGCCACTCGATTGGGAGCCGCGGGCGCGCGATTTCCCGCGCCGCAACCGGCTGATCTCCGGCTTGTCATTAGGTGTCGTGGTGATTGAAGCCGCGAAGCGCTCGGGCTCGCTCATCACCGCGCGCATGGCGCTCGAGCAGGGCCGCGAGGTGTTCGCCGTACCCGGCTCGCCGCTCGATCCGCGCTGCGAAGGCACCAACGGCCTCCTCAAGCAGGGGGCCACGCTGGTCACGGAGGGGGCTGACGTCATCGAAGTGCTGGAGCCGATCCTCGGGCGCCCGATGAACCTATTCGCCGAAGAACCGGAAGCGCCCTCGCCCCAACCGGAGCCCGCTTCGGAGGAGCGCACGCGCATCGTCGGCCTGCTCGGGCCGACGCCGGTCGGCCTCGACGATCTGGTTCGGCTGTCCGGCTGTTCGCCCGCGGCGGTAAGGACGGTGCTCCTGGAACTCGAACTCGCCGGCCGGCTGGAGCGCCATGGCGGGGGCTTGGTGTCGCTGGCCTGAGGTCCGAGCGGGCACAACCGCGGAGCCCCTGGATTCACCAATTCACCCGCCGATTGTGGACACAGAAGAGCCTTTGGGGCCCTTCTCCACCCCCTGTTCCGCCCCTCCCGGAGACGGCGGACACGGGACCCTGATTTGACAGCGGGGAGCGTCCTCCCCATGTTGCGGCCAGGAATAAGGCCGAGTCCGCCCCGGAAATTAGGTGAGATTCGGCCAGTAACCCCATGGAATTCAATGAATATCGTCGTTGTTGAATCGCCGGCCAAGGCCAAGACCATCAACAAGTATCTTGGGCCGGGCTATGAAGTTTTGGCGTCGTTCGGCCATGTCCGGGACCTCCCGGCCAAGGACGGCTCGGTCGATCCCGAGGCCGACTTCCGCATGATCTGGGAAGTCGACGACAAGTCCGAAAAGCGGCTCAACGACATCGCGCGCGCCATGAAGGGCGCCGACAAGCTGATCCTCGCGACCGACCCGGATCGCGAAGGCGAAGCCATTTCCTGGCACGTGCTTGAGGTCCTCAAACAGAAGAAGGCAATCCAGAAACACACCGTCGAGCGCGTGGTGTTCAATTCCATCACCAAGCAGGCGGTGCTGGACGCCATGAAGAATCCGCGCGTCATCGACGGTGCGCTGGTGGACGCTTACCTCGCCCGTCGCGCACTCGACTATCTGGTCGGGTTCACGCTCTCGCCGGTGCTGTGGCGCAAGCTTCCGGGCGCCCGCTCGGCCGGCCGCGTGCAGTCGGTATCGTTGCGGCTGGTCTGCGACCGCGAGCTCGAGATCGAGAAATTCGTCCCGCGCGAGTACTGGTCGCTGGTCGCGACCCTGGCGACACCGCGCGGCGAAACGTTTGACGCCCGCCTGGTCGGCGCCGATGGCAAGAAGATCCAACGTCTCGATATCGGCTCCGGTGCCGAGGCCGCGGCGTTCAAGCAGGCGCTCGACACCGCCCTCTTCAAGGCCGCCTCCGTCGAAGCGAAGCCCGCGCGGCGCAATCCGCCGCCGCCGTTCACGACCTCGACGCTGCAGCAGGAAGCCAGCCGCAAGCTCGGCTTCGCGCCGGCGCATACCATGCGGCTCGCGCAACGGCTCTACGAAGGTATCGACATGGATGGCGAGACCGTCGGTCTCATCACCTACATGCGTACCGACGGCGTCGACATGGACCCCGAGGCGGTCACCGCCATCCGCAGCATGATCGGCAAGGACTACGGCCCCGACTATGTGCCCGGCGCGCCGCGCACCTATCAGGCCAAGTCGAAGAACGCCCAGGAGGCCCACGAGGCCATCCGTCCGACCGACGCCAAGCGCAGCCCGCGCGACGTGGCGCGGGTCGTCGAATCCGACCAGGCCAAGCTTTACGAACTGATCTGGAACCGCGCCGTCGCCTGCCAGATGCAGTCGGCCGAGCTCGAACGCACCACCGTGGACATCACCGCCAGTGTCGGCGGACGGGTGATCGACCTGCGCGCCACCGGCCAGGTGATCAAGTTCGACGGCTACCTGAAGCTCTATCGCGAAGACCAGGACGATCCCAATCAGTCCGGCGAGAGCGACGACGACGAAACCAAGCGTCTGCCCATCATCAACCAGGGCGAGACGCTGGAAAAGCGCGCGATCGATTCCAGCCAGCACTTCACCGAGCCGCCGCCGCGCTACTCCGAGGCGTCGCTGGTCAAGCGCATGGAAGAGCTCGGCATCGGCCGGCCTTCGACCTACGCTTCGATCCTGCAGGTGCTCAAGGATCGCGGCTACGTGCGCATCGACAAGAAGCGCCTCGTTCCCGAGGACAAGGGCCGCGTGCTGACGGCGTTCCTCGAGAGCTTCTTCGCGCGCTATGTCGAATACGATTTCACCGCCGGCCTCGAGGAACAGCTCGACCGCATCTCCAACAACGAGATCGCGTGGCGCGAGCTGCTGCGCGACTTCTGGCGCGACTTCACCGCCGCCGTCGGCGACATCAAGGAACTGCGCGTCGCGCAGGTGATCGATGCGCTCGACGAGATGCTCGGGCCGCATTTGTTCCCGCCGCGCGCGGATGGCGTCGATCCGCGCAAGTGTCCGCAATGCGAAAGCGGCCGGCTGGGGCTGAAGCTCGGCAAGTTCGGCGGCTTCATCGGTTGCACCAATTATCCAGAATGCCGCTACACCCGCCAGTTCTCGACCGGCAACGGCGCGCCGGACGGCGGCATGAAGAAACTCGGCGAGGATCCCGAGACCGGCCTCGAAATTACGCTGCGGTCGGGCCGCTTCGGGCCGTACATCCAGCGCGGCGAAGCCGTGAACGGCGAGAAGCCCAAGCGCGCCGGCATACCCAAGGGGCTCACGCCCGACGATATCGATCTCCAGCGCGCGCTTGGCCTGCTGTCGCTGCCGCGCGAGATCGGGAAACATCCCGAAGACGGTGAGCCGATCCTGGCCGGAGTCGGACGCTTTGGTCCGTACGTTCAGCACGGCAAGACCTACGCCAATCTCGAGACCGGCGACGAGGTGCTCAACGTCGGCCTCAATCGCGCGGTGACGCTGATCGCCGAGAAGAAGCTCAATCCCGGCAAGGGCCGCCGCTTCGGCGCCGACCCTGGACGTGCACTGGGCGACCACCCGGACAAGGGCGGCCCGGTCGTGGTCAAGAAGGGCCGCTATGGCCCCTATGTCAGCCATGACGGCGTGAACGCCACCCTGCCCTCGGATATTGCGCCGGAGACTGTGACGCTGGAACAGGCCCTGCCGCTGCTCGACGCCCGCGCCGCGATGGGTGGCGGCGGTCGCAAGAAGAAAGCGGCGAAGCCGGCCAAAACCGCCACCAAGAAGACCGCAGCGAAGAAGGCCACACCGGAGGCCAACGCCGAGGCCGACGCCGCGCCCGCCAAGGCCAAGGCATCGAAGAAAACGGCCAAAGCCGCGAAGGCGGCCAACGGGGCCGAGGCCGCCAACGACACGCCGGCGAAGGCCAAGCCTGCAAAGACCAAGGCGGCCAAGAAGCCGGCGACCTCCAAGCCGGCCAAGGCCAAGACCGCGGCCAAGACCGCAAAACCCGCCGAGCCCGAAACGGCCTGACCGTTCCGGCCCCGGACTGGCGGTGTCGCGTCCGAGTGCTTATTTATCTGGTTGTTATCTCGCATGCGGGCGCGGTTGGCGCGCCCGCGGATCATTTCATTCGTGACACGCACATCCACCACCAAACCGCATTTCCCTAGCAAAGACGACATCGTTGCCTTCATCGGCAAACAGCCCGGCAAAGTCGGCACCCGCGAAATCGCGCGCGCCTTCGGACTCAAGAACGCCGACCGCGCCACTCTCAAGCGTATGCTGCGTGAGCTCGGCGACGCCGGCATCGTCGAGAGCCGCCACAAGAAGCTGCACCGTCCCGGCACCCTCCCCAACGTCGTGATGGCCGACGTCACCGCCCGCGACCGCGACGGCGAGTTGATCGCCGTCCCGACCGAATGGGACGAGGAAGCGCACGGCAGCGCTCCGAAAATCCACATCCGCACCATGCGCAAGGCGCGCCCCGGCGAAGTCGCCGGCGTCGGCGACCGCGCGCTGCTGCGGGTCGAACAATCCGACACTGACGGCGAGCACGCCGCCTACTCCGGACGCGTCATCAAGATCCTCGACCGCGCCAAGCAGCGGACGCTCGGCATCTTCCGCGCACTGCCGACTGGCGGCGGCCGGCTCTCGCCGATCGACAAGAAACAGCTCGGCCGCGAACTCACGATCCCGGCAGGCGCGACCGGCGACGCCGAAGACGGCGACCTCTGCGCGGTCGAGTCGGCGCCGCCCCGCCGCGGACTGGGCCTGGCGACGGCCCGGGTGGTCGAGCGGCTCGGCTCGGTCAAAAGCGAGAAGGCCGTCAGCCTGATCGCGATCAACGCGCACGGCATCCCGCACGTGTTCCCCCCGGCCGTCCTCAAGGAAGCGGACGCCGCGCAACCGCCATCGGCGAACGGACGCGAGGATTGGCGCAAAGTCCCGTTCATCACCATCGATCCGGCTGATGCCAAGGACCACGACGACGCCGTTCACGCCGAGCCCGACGCCGACCCGAGCAACAAGGGCGGGCACGTCGTCAGCGTCGCCATCGCCGACGTGGCCGGCTACGTCCGGCCCGGCTCAGCGCTCGACCATGAAGCGCGCATCCGCGGCAACTCGGTGTATTTCCCCGATCGCGTGGTGCCGATGCTGCCGGAGCGCATCTCCAACGACCTCTGCTCGCTGCGCCCTGCCGAGGATCGCGCAGCGCTGGCGGTCCGCATGGTGGTCGGCGCCGACGGCCGCAAGCGCGCGCACACGTTTCATCGCGTGCTGATCCGCTCCGCGGCGAAGCTCAGCTACCAGCAGGCGCAGCGCGCGATCGACGGCTGGCCCGATGACGTGAGCGGCCCGATGCTCGGCACCGCGCTCGAACCGCTCTATGCCGCCTACCGCGCCGTGAAACGCGCCCGCGACGAACGAGCGCCGCTCGACCTCGATATTCCCGAGCGCAAGATCGTGCTGACCGCCCACAACACCGTCGACCGGGTGATGACGCCAGAGCGCCTCGACTCCCATCGGCTGATCGAGGAGTTCATGATCCTCGCCAATGTCGCCGCCGCCGAGACGCTGGAGAAGGGCCGCGTGCCGCTGATCTATCGCGTCCATGACGAGCCCGACATGGAGCGCGTCAACGCACTGCGCGAGTTTCTCAAGACGCTCGACATCTCGCTGTCCAAGTCCGGCGCGCTGCAGGCCGAGCAGTTCAACCACATCCTGCAGCGGGTCAAAGGCCACGAGGCGGAGAAGCTGGTCAACGAGGTCGTGCTGCGCACGCAGGCGCAAGCCGAATATGCCGCCGAGAACTACGGCCATTTCGGTCTCAACCTGCGCCGCTATGCGCACTTCACCTCGCCGATCCGCCGCTATGCCGACCTCATCGTGCATCGTGGCCTGATCCGCGCCGGCAAGCTCGGCGACGGCGCATTGCCGGAGACCGAAGACGTTCGCACCCTTGGCGAAACCTCGGCGGCGATCTCCGCCACCGAACGGCGCGCCATGAAGGCGGAGCGTGAAACCTTCGACCGGCTGCTCGCGCACTTCCTCGCTGACCGGGTCGGCGCCACATTCCAGGGCCGGATATCGGGGGTCACCCGCGCCGGCCTGTTCGTGAAGCTCGACGACACCGGTGCCGACGGGTTCATCCCAGCCCGCACGATCGGCAACGAATATTTCCGCTATCAGGAGGATCGCCACGCCATGATCGGCGATACGTCAGGCGAAACCTACCGTCTTGGCGACACCGTCACCGTCAAGCTGATCGAGGTCGCCCCGGTCGCGGGGGCGCTGCGATTTGAGCTTCTCAGCGAAGGGCGCTATGACGGACGCAAGCCCGCGGGACAGCGCGACCGCAAGAAAGACAAGAAAACAGACAAGAAAGAAGAACGCGACCGCGGCCAGAAACGCCGCGGCAAGAACGGCAAGAAGAAGAGGCACCGATGATGGAAAACTCCCTTCCTCCTCGCGATAGCTGGGGCGCCATGTTGCGCGGCTGGCGCGGTCTCTGTCCGAACTGCGGCGAAGGCCGCATGTTCCGCGCCTTTCTGAAGGTCGCCGATCACTGCCCGGCCTGCGGCGAAGCGCTGCATCACCAGCGCACCGATGACGCCCCGGCCTATTTCGTGATCCTGGTGGTCGGGCACATCATCGTGCCGATCGTGCTCGCGGTCGAAACCGCCTACGCTCCGGCCTATTGGATTCACGCCCTGCTCTGGCTGCCGCTGACGCTCGGGATGTCGCTGGCGATTCTGCAGCCGATCAAAGGGACGCTGGTCGGCCTGCAGTGGGCGATGCGGATGGACGGCTTCAATCCTGCACACACCGACAGCAACGAGCTGGCACCGAGCCGGGTCATCGAACCGCACCGATGACCGCCGTCGATTCCGATCGGATCGCGCGGCTCGACGATTTCCTGCGCCGCATGAATGCGGTCGACCGCGACCTGTCGCATGAGGTCCTCCGTCCCAAGGACGCGGCCACGCTGATCCTGGTCGATCGTTCCGGGCCGGTGCCGAAGGTGCTGCTCGGTAAACGCCATACCGGCCTCAAATTCATGCCGGGCAAGTATGTCTTTCCCGGCGGCCGCCTCGATCCGACCGACAAGGCGATGCCGGTCGCGACGCCGCTCGATCCGCAGGCGGAAATGCGACTGATGCAGCGCTTCCACAAGGCGAGTCCTGTCCGCGCCCGCGCGCTCGCACTCGCGGCGGTGCGCGAAACCTTTGAGGAGACCGGACTGCTGCTCGGCCGAAGTGGCGAAGCCGCGAAGGCGCCGGCTGGCGTCTGGTCGCAATTCGCGCGGCACAAGGTGCTCCCCGATCTTCGCAACATTCACTTCGTCGGCCGCGCCATCACCCCGCCGGGGCGGCTGCGGCGCTTCGATGCGCGCTTCTTCACGATGGACGCGAGCGCGATCGCGCATCGGGTCGAGGGCGTGACCGGCCCGGACGCGGAGCTCGTGGAGCTCGTCTGGATGCCGTTGACCGAGGCCAAGCAGCTCGACATGCCCGCGGTGACCGGGGTGATGCTGGAGGAGCTCGACGGCCGGATCGCCGACGGGTTCGGCCACGACCTGCCCGTGCCGTTCTATCGCGTGATCCGCGGCAAATTCTGTCGGGAACTGCTTTAGGCGGCGACGGGCGGCAATTCCTTGACTTTACAGGCCCAACCGGTAGTTTCCCCGCAAATTCCGAACATTTCGAGGATTGCCATGGCGAAAGCAGCGTCGATCAAGGTCAAGCTCGTGTCCAGCGCCGACACCGGCTACTACTACGTGACCAAGAAGAATTCGCGCACGATGACCGACAAGCTGACCAAGAAGAAGTACGATCCGGTCGCGAAGAAGCACGTCGAGTTCCGCGAAGCCAAGATCAAGTAACAGGATCAAGTAGCGGGTTCTCTCGACCTGGAATGGAAAAGGGCGCCGTTTCGGCGCCCTTTTTGATTCGTGGTCTCTTAGATTGCGGCCCTGAGGGCCGGTCGCTCAGCCCGTGGCTGGTCTGCAAATAGGTGGCCGGCCGGAAGCGGCGTCATGAGGAGGCCACTCGTACCGCTCCCGAACCGGCCGAACCCCACGGACCCAGGAGATGCGGCGGACCTGAGCACTCCGTAGGGTTATCTAGATTGGCGATGACCATAACAGTCGATATCCCGGGCATAAGGCAGGGATATGACCCGTCGGCCACATCAAGCTACCCCAACGGCGTGCCGAAGCCAATGATTTCGGCTGTGGATAGCTGGGAGAAACCCCATATCCTAACGAATTAAGGTTGACCGCTGCGGTCCTGCCGCAGTTCGGCGGGCAAAATGCCGGCACGCGCGATCCGCGACCACCGAAGTGATTTCAACCTTGCCGGGCTGTAGATCAGCGACTCAGGCGGCCGCCGGAACCACCCGGTTGCGGCCGTCGCGCTTGGCCCGATAAAGCGCTTCGTCGGCGCGCTTCACCACCTTGGCGGCATCCTCGTCACGCCCGAGCGCGGCGAGCCCGATCGAGATCGTGACCTCGATGGTGCGCGCGCCTTGCTGGATCGTGAACGGCTCGCCGGCGATTCGTCGCCGCAGGCGCTCCGCCACCATGGTGGCGACAGCCATGTCGGTTTCCGGCATCACCACGACGAACTCTTCACCGCCATAGCGGCAGGCGAGATCGATGCCGCGGATCGATTTTTTGATGCGCACCGCGAATTCGCGCAGCACGTCGTCGCCGGCGTCGTGGCCCCAGGTATCGTTGATCGACTTGAAGTAGTCGATATCGAGCACCAGCACGGTCAATGGCTTGCCGCGCGACGTCGCCTGCTCCACGAGCGTTCCGACATGGGTTTCCATGTAGCGGCGATTGAACAGGCCGGTCAGCACGTCGGTGATCGCCATCTCGATCGACATCTGCACGTTGTCGCGCAGCCGCTCGGTGTAGCGCTTCTTGCGGATCTGGGTACGAACGCGCGCGCTCAACTCGTTCTTGTCGATCGGGCGGGTGAGGTAGTCGTTGACGCCGATTTCGAGACCGCGCACCAGACGCGTATTGTTGTCGGCATCGGCAATCGCCAGGATCGCGACATTGCGGGTGCGCTCCAGCGATCGCACCTGACTGCACAGGCGCAGCCCGTCGAAATTTTCGAGGCTGAGCGAAACGATGACCAGGTCGTAGTTTCCTTCGGCCGCGTGGAACAGCGCCTCGTTCGGATCGGTCTCGATGTCGACCTTATGCGAGGCCTGCAGCATACCCTGGATGCGCTCGGCCGAAGCCGGACGGTCGTCGACGATCAGGATATTGCCCTGAAGACCGGTGTCGGCGACCGCATCGCGCTCCGGACTTTCGATGCCGATGTCGCGCGAGGTCAACGCGCGCATACGCAGCTCGTCGGTCATCATCTTCAGCCGCGACAGCGAGCGCACACGCGCGATCAGTGCAACGTCCGACACAGGCTTGGTCAGGAAATCGTCGGCTCCGGCCGACAACCCCTTCACACGATCCGACGGCTGGTCGAGCGCGGTCACCATGACGACGGGAATGTGGTGGGTGACGGGATTGGACTTGAGCCGGCGGCAGACTTCGAAGCCGTCCATGTCCGGCATCATCACGTCCAGCAGCACGACGTCGCACTCGGCGCGCTCGCAGATCTTGAGCGCGTCCGCGCCGCATACGGCGGTGACGACGTCGAAATATTCAGCCGACAGCCGCGCTTCGAGCAGTTTGACGTTGGCCGGAATGTCGTCGACGACGAGGACGCGGGCGCTCATCAACGATCTCCTTACGCGTTGCCCAGGAAGTGGCGAATGGTTTCAATGAATTTGCCGACCGAGATCGGCTTCGACAGGTAGGCCTCGCAGCCCCCTTCGCGGATACGCTCCTCGTCACCCTTCATCGCAAACGCGGTAACGGCGACGACCGGAATGCTGCGCAGCTCCTCATCCTCCTTGAGCCACTTCGTGACCTCGAGACCGGAGACTTCGGGAAGCTGGATATCCATAAGGATCAAATCAGGATGATGTTTGCGGGCCAGATCGAGCGCTTCGATACCGTTGCGAGTTCCGACGGTCTGATAGCCGTGAGCCTCCAACAGGTCGTGGAAGAGCTTCATATTGAGCTCATTGTCCTCCACGATCATGACGGTCTTGGCCATTCCCGGCCCCTTTGCACCCCGGCGCCCAGCCGACGATCCTTAATGCAACCGGCTGCATGCCCCGTGCGCATTCGGGCATAGTGAAACCTAGTTCGGATTTCTTACGGAAACGCAAACAGGTTCCATATGGCGCAGCGCCCACAAATGACGCGTGATTCGGCCGAATCAGTGGCGATTCAGGCCCTGACCTTCCTGGCCGAGGACCCCGAGCGGCTCGACCGCTTCCTGGCACTGACCGGCATCGGCCCCGAGTCGCTGCGGGATGCCGCGCGCGAGCCGAATTTCCTGCTCGGTGTGCTCGACCACCTCGCCGGCGACGAACGGCTGCTGCATGCGTTTGCGACCCAATTGGAGATCGCGCCTGAGGTCGTGACCCGCGCACGCGACCTCCTGGCAGGCGCGCCACCAGCGACGCCGTGACACCGCGCCAGTGGTCCGCAGCCGGTTGCGAGCGATGGCGGGAAACGCGACATTGCCGGCCGTCCCCTTCCCTTCGAGGACTCCTAGCATGTTCAGGCCACTGGCGATCGCCGCTGCCTTCGCCACAACCGGCGCTGCCGTCCAGGTCGCCACGGCGCAACCGGTCGCAGATTTCTACCGTGGCAAGACCGTCTCCGTGGTCATCGGCTATCCGCCCGCGGGCGCCAACGACGTCTACGCGCGCCTGGTCGCGCGCCACGTCGGCAAGCACATCCCCGGCAATCCCAATGTCGTGCCCCGCAACATGCCGGGCGCCGGCAGCCTGATCGCCGCCAATCACATTTTCAACGTCGCACCGAAGGACGGCACCGTGCTCGGATTGCTGGTGCCGACGCTGCCGTTGGAGGAAGCGCTCGGCGCAGCGGCGGTGAAATTCAAGTCGGCCGGGTTCCATTGGGTCGGCCGCATGGCGCCCGCTCCCAACATCACCTTCATCAATGCGACCGCGCCGGTGAAGGCGATCAAGGATGCCTTCGACAACGCCGCCATTCTCGGTGCGACCGGCCGCAGCGCGACCAACGCGATCTACCCGACGGTGCTGAACAACGTGCTCGGAACGAAATTCAAGATCGTGACCGGCTACGAAGGTTCCGCTGCCGCGATGCTCGCCATGGAGCGCGGCGAGGTCGAAGGCCATTCGGCGACTTACGACACACTCAAGACCGTGCGTGAGGACTGGCTGGCGCAGAAGAAGGTCAACGTGGTCGTCCAGTATTCGTTGACGCGTCATCCGGAGCTGAAGGACGTGCCCACGACCGTGGAACTCGCCCGCAACCCGGAGCAGGCGCAGATCCTCCGCGCGGTATCGAGCGCGTCTGAAATCGGCAAGTTCGTGCTCACGACACCGGAAACGCCCGCCGACCGCGTGCAGGCGTTGCGGCAGGCGTTTGACGCCATGGTCAAAGACCCGGAGTTCATCGCGGAGGCGCAGAAGCTTCGCATCGAGCTCGGCCCACTGCCGGGAGTAGAGCTTCAGAAAATCGTGGCCGAGGTCGCGGGCATGTCGCCGGACGTCGTCGCCAAGGTGAAGGCGATCTATCCGCTGAACTAAGGCGGCCGTTGCGAGCCTCAGTGAGGCTTCAAATCGAGCATGGCGAACAGCGCGCCGATATTGTCGGCGTCGCGCGCCTTCCACAGCGCATCGAGCGAACGGCGGCACCGGTCTGCACCCATGACCGGCGCGGCCATCGCGCTAAACTTCTCCTCAATGTCATTGTCCTGCATCGGATTATCGGGGTGACCGAGGGGATCGACGATCTCGACCTTGTGCTCGCGCCCGTCGGTCGCGGTCGCCGTGACGCGCAGCACCATCCGCGGCAGCATCGCCTCCAGCGCATCGTCGACCGTGACCTTGAGCTTCGACATCAACGGCCGCAGCGCGGGATCGCGGACCTTGTCGTCGGTGAACGACGATCGCGTGGTGATCGGACCGTCCACAAACGCGCGCGCAAAGATGTACGGCAGGCTGTGGTCCGCGGTCTCGCGCGTCTGCGGGTCCCACTTCTCCGGCTCGCTGCCGATCTCGAACCAAGTGAATTTGTTGGCAAACACCTCAATCGATTTGATGTCCGCGGCCGCAAGCGACTTGCGCAAATCGAGCGCCGCCCAGATCACCGGCTGGCCGTTGGTTTCGACCGGCCAGTATTTCAACTGCACGCGCGGTGTCAGTGACGGACCGCCCTCGGTCGGAAAGTCCGCGAGCGTGAACGGCCCGGTGATGTTCTCGAACAGCCCTGCCCGCCCCTCGAAGGCATGGCCCGGTCCCTCCTGACCTTCAGCGGCGAGGCAGGCGGCAAACAGGCCGTTACGTGCGGCGTAGGCGGTGGCGACGCTCTTCCACGACGTGAGTTCGCCTGAGCGTGTCACGCGCAGCGGCACGCTCGACGACGCCGCGATGCCGATGGCATTGGCGGTCGTCTCCAGCGACAGCCCGAGCAGATTGCAGACACCCGCGGCGGCCGAGATGCTGATGCCGAAGCCCTGGTCCCATCCGCGCCGGCTGAGCTGCGCCGCATCCGCCAACCGCGCGAAGATCTCGTAGACAACGCTCATGGCGGCGAGGAAGCGCTGACCGTCGACCTGCATGGCGCTGGCGAGACCGATCAACGGACCGAGCGCGTCGCTCGGGTGCCCGCCCGGATAGCGGTCGTTGAAATCGAAATTGCGGATCATCGCGGTGTTGATGAAGCCGGCCGATTCCGCCGGCAGCCGGTTGCCGTAGAACAGCACGCGGCCCGCGTATTTGCCCGGAGTCTCGCCGGCCGACAGCCGCCGGCCGATCTGCGCAGGCTCGCAATCATACGCGCCGAGACCGCAGCCGAGCGCATCGATCAGGCGTTGGGTGGCGGCGTGGCGCGTCGGCTCATCAAGGTTGTTGAACGACAGCGAGGAGGCATATCCAGCGATTTTCTTCGTGATATTGTCCATCTTGTGCGTTCCCCCATCGCCATTGCCGCAGGTGCTTAGCATGGCTAGTGCGGTCCGCAAGCCTACTGCCGAATCTCCAGACGGCTTCTGCCGCGACTGCCGGGCCGACGTCCCGGAGAGCGCTTCGCGCTGCCCGGCCTGCCGCTCGCCTCGCCTGCTGCGCCACAAGGGTCTGTTCGCGCTGTCGATCGCCCATGTCGATTGCGATGCCTTCTACGCCACCGTTGAAAAGCGCGACGACCCATCGCTCGCCGACAAGCCGGTGATCGTCGGCGGCCGCCAGCGCGGCGTCGTGCTCACCTGCTGCTATGTGGCGCGCACCTACGGTGTCCACTCCGCCATGCCGATCTTCGAGGCGCGCCGGCTCTGCCCGCACGCAGCCTACGTGCCGCCCAACATGGAAAAATACGCCGCCGTGGCGCGACAGGTCCGCGCCCTGATGAACGATCTCACGCCGCTGGTCGAGCCGGTGTCGATCGATGAAGCGTTCATGGACCTCTCCGGCACCGATCGACTGCATGGCGTGCCGCCGGCGAAAACACTGGCGATTTTTGCCGACCGCGTCGAGCGCGAGCTCGGGATCACGGTGTCGATCGGACTCTCCGGCAACAAATTCCTGGCCAAGATCGCGTCCGATCTCGACAAACCGCGCGGCTTCGCCGTGCTCGCGCCCGACGATGCGACGGCATTCCTGGCAAAGCGCCCGGTCACTCAAATTTTTGGCGTCGGCAAGGCGGCGCAGACTCGCTTCAACAAGGACGGCATAAAAACCGTTGGCGACCTGCAGCGGATCGGCGAGAGCGAACTGATGCGCCGCTACGGCGGCGAAGGCGTGCGGCTGTTCCATCTCGCGCACGGCCGCGACCAGCGACCGGTACGTGCCGACCGCGAAGCCAAGAGCATCTCGGCCGAGACCACGTTCGACGCCGACATCGCGGCGTTCCGTCCGCTGGAGTTGCGGCTGTGGCGGCTGACCGAACGGGTATCCGCGCGCCTGAAGAACAACGAGCTCGCGGGCGCGACCGTCACGCTCAAACTCAAGACCGCGGACTTCCGTATCCGCACCCGCGCGCAGACGCTCGAGCGCCCGACCCAGCTCGCCGCGCGCATCTTCGCAGCCGGACGGGAGTTGCTCGAACGGGAGATCGACGGCACGAAATTCCGCCTGATCGGCATCGGCTTGTCGTCGCTGATCGACGCCAACAAAGCCGACCTCGCCGACCTGCTCGATCACCGCTCCGCGGAGGCGGAACGCGCGATCGACCGGCTACGTGCCAAATTCGGGGACGAGGCGGTGTTCCGGGGCCTCACCCTCGAGGACGACGCCGAGGATGAGCGCCGGAAGGAGTGAACGCACGCCGACGGTGTTATGCTTCAAGCAACGACAAAAAATGCCACGGGAGGACGACCATGCACCATATCAATTGGGCCACGAAGCTGCTCGCCGCCGCTGCCTGGTTCGCGACCGCGGTGACATCGCCGTTGCAGGCGCAGACCACCAATCTCACGATCATGGTCTTCCAAGGCATGCAGAATCTTCCGCTGCTTGCGGCGCAGAGCCAGGGATTCTTCGCGAAGCGCGGCCTCAAGGTGGACGTCCGGATCGCGCCCGACTCCGACGAGCTGCGCGAGGGACTGGCGCACGGCCGCTATCAGATCGTGCACGCCGGCGTCGACAACGCGGTGGCGATGGCGGAAGTCGCGAAGATCGACATCGCGATCGTCATGGGCGGCGACAACGGCTTTAACCGCCTGATCGTGCAGCCCGAGATCAAGACCTACGCGGACCTACGCGGCAAGACCGTCATCGTCGATGCGCCCGACACCGCCTTTGCATTCCTCATGTACGAGATGCTGCGCAAGAACGGACTCAACAAGAGCGACTATGAGGTTCGCCCGGTGGGCGCATCGTTTCGGCGGCTGGACGCCATGCTGAAGGACAAGTCCGCGGCCGCGGCTATGCTCAACATGCCGTTCACCCTGCGCGCCGCTGCGGAAGGGCTCGGCGACCTCGGGTCGGCGGTCGAGGCGCTCGGCCCCTATCAGGGAACCGGCGCGTTCGTCCTGCGCCAATGGGCCGCCGGCAATTCCGACGTATTGGTGCGCTACATGCAGGCCTATATCGAAGGCCTGCGCTGGGGCGTCGATCCAAAGAACCGCGCCGACGCGACCAAGCTCTATATCGACGCGCTGAAGCTGAACGAGGCGATGGCGACGCGCACGCTGGCGATCGCGTCGCATCCGACCGACGGACTGACGCGCGACGCGCGTCTTGACCCCGACGGCTTCAAGAACGTGCTCGGCCTGCGCGCCAACGTGATGAAGCAATGGGCGGGAAGCGCACCGGCGCCCGCGAAATATCTCGACGGGTCGTACTATACGAAAGCGCTCGCGGGGCTGTAGTGGCCACTCAATCCGGTCATTCCGGGGCCGGCCGCAGGCCGGAACCCGGAATCCATCACCTCCACTAAGGTGGTCATGGATTCCGGACAGCCGCCACGCAGCCAAGTGTACGCAGGCTGCGTAAACTTGCCTGCGGTGCAGCTTCAGGAATGACGGTGGAGAGATACTACGGACAAGGCTTGGCGTCCTTGAGTTCGATGTTCTTCAACACGCCGCTGATCGAGAAGTCGTTGTAGTCGAGCACGAGGGTGCGCGAGACGCCGTTTTCGTAAAGGTCGAACGAAATCGAATAGACCGGAGTCTGCTCGCCCGTCGGCTTGTTGCGCTCGAAATAGCTCACCGTCACCGGCCAGCGCCGCAACTTCGCGAGCACGTCGTTTCCGGTGGCGGCATCGCTAAGATCGCGCTCGCCGGGACCGATCTCGCGACCGATCACCGTCAGCGAGTTGTAGACTTTCTCGCCGGTCTCCGAGCCGTCATAGATCGGGAATTCCAGGATGGTCTGGCCGTCGCGCGCGGCCTGGATGATGCGCCGCACGTGCTCGGTGGGAAATACGATCGCGGCGTCGAGGTCGACCTTGCGCGGCTCAGGCTTGGTGAGCGTCACCGCAATGCCGCCGCTGCCGCGCTCGGCCTTGCCGTCGACCGCGTCGAGCAGCTTCTGATTCAAATGGTTCTGCGAGGCGAAGCGGTAGCTGCGCGCAGTGCCGTCCTCCCAGGTGTTCGAGCGCAGGTCACTGAGGCTGATCTTGCCCTCGCCGTTATCGAGCTCCGCCACCTGCCGGAATTCGAGCGTATAGCCCTCACACGCGCTGCCGGCGAAATCGTAAAGAATGCGCCCGCGCGCGGTCTGCACCGAGGCCTTACCGCGCACCCTACCGAGCGAGAGCTCATAGATCGCCCGATGGGGGACGAGGTCGATGGTCTGGGTCTGCGCCGGAACCGGCGCTGCCCCCCATGCCAGTACCGCGGCGGCGGCCAGAGCGGCGGTCGTGGCGCATGTTGCCTGCAATTTCATCAGACTAGGTCTCCTGACCGCGGAATCGTGTTCTGGAACATAGGATTGCGAGGTGCCCCCCGCAACGGCGCGCCCGGCCGGCCCCGGCTTGAATGTCACGACCCGATCGGCAATGACTGGGCTGCACAACAGTTGCGCAAGACAAGATCAGACAAGGCAAAGGAGCATTTCATGGCGAAGGTCGAAGCGAAATTGGCTGAACTCGGGGTGGTGCTTCCGACCCCCGCGGCGCCAGTCGCCAACTATGTTCCTTTTGTGCGCACCGGGTCATTGCTGGTGGTTTCGGGCCAGATCTGCCTCGGTGCCGATGGCAAGCTGGTCGCGGCGGGTAAGCTTGGGGACAAGGTATCGATCGAGGACGGCCAAAAGGCAGCACGCGCCTGCGCCATCAACCTTCTGGCGCAGGTCAAGGTTGCACTGGGCGATCTCGACAAGCTGGTTCGGGTGGTCCGCCTGGGCGGCTTCGTCAATTCAGTCCCGACATTCATCGACGGTCCCAAGGTGTTGAACGGCGCGTCCGACCTGATGGTCGAGGTGTTCGGCGACAAGGGCCGCCACGCCCGCTCGACCATCGGCGTTGCCGCATTGCCGGCCGACGCCGCGGTCGAAGTCGAGGGCATGTTCGAGGTCTCCTGAGCGTATCATGCGGGAATGGCTGATCGCGCGCCCGGTGGCGCATCGCGGGCTGCATGACGCGGCCGCGGGCGTCGTCGAGAACACGCCATCGGCCTTCACCGCCGCCATCGCCGGTGGTTACGCGATCGAGTGCGATATCCAGATCAGCGCCGACGGCGAGGCGATGGTGTTCCACGACCAGACGCTGGAGCGTCTGACCGGCGGCAGCGGGCGCGTCGATGCCATGCCTGCCGCCGAACTCAAGCGCGTGCCGTTCTGCAACGGCGGCGACCGCATGATCACACTGCGCGAATTGTGCGATCTTGTCGCCGACCGCACCGGGCTTCTGGTCGAGATCAAAAGCCGGTTTGACGGCGACTTGCGGCTGGTCACCCGCGCCGCCGACGTGCTCGCGGGCTATGCCGGTCGCGTCGCCCTGATGTCATTCGATCCCGCGCCAATCGCCGCACTGCGAACGCTCGCCCCTCGCCTGCCGCGCGGGATCGTCGCCGAGCGGCACTACACGCACGCCGAATGGAGCCCGTTGCCGGCGCGCACCAAACGCGCGCTCGCGTATTTCCACCACGCACTACGCAGCCGACCGCAATTCATCGCATACTCGGTCAAGGACTTGCCGTCGGCGATCCCGGGACTGGCACGGACCGTGCTGCGGCTGCCGGTGCTCACCTGGACGGTGCGCAGCGATGTGGACCGTGAACGCGCGGCACGCTACGCCGACCAAATGATCTTCGAGGGGTTCCGGCCCTAGGGCCGATCGTCATCCGATGGCAGCGACCGAGATCACACTCAAGGTTGTCAACGCGATCGCCGAGGTGCCGGCCGAAGCGTGGGACGCCTGCGCCAATCCGGAGACGGCCGCCAGCTCCGGGGCCGACGCAGGATCTGCGTATAACCCATTCATTTCGCATGATTTTCTATCGTCGCTCGAACTGTCCGGCTCGGTCCGTAACCGGGCCGGCTGGCAGGCGATGCATCTGGTCGCCGAGGACGGTGGCACGATCGTCGGCGTCGTCCCCTGCTACGCCAAATCGCATTCACAGGGCGAATACGTGTTCGACCACGGCTGGGCCGACGCCTACGAACGCGCCGGCGGCGACTACTATCCGAAGCTCCAGGTCGCGGTGCCGTTCACCCCGGCGCAGGGCCGCCGGCTGCTCGTCCGGCCGGGCCAGCATGCGGACGCCGTGTGCGATGCGCTCGCGGATTCACTCGCCGACATCTGCAAGCGTTCGAACGCCTCCTCGGTCCACGTCACGTTCCTGACCGAAGCGGAGTGGCGGATGCTCGGCGTGCGCAACTACCTCCAGCGCACCCACCGGCAATTCCACTGGCTCAACGAAAACTACGGCAGCTTCGACGCCTTCCTCGCCGCCCTCTCCTCGCGCAAGCGCAAGACCATCCGCCGCGAGCGTGAGGACGCGCTGTCGAACGGCATCACCATCGACTGGCTGACTGGATCCGACCTCACCGAAAGCGTGTGGGACGCGTTCTTCGAATTCTACATGGACACCGGCTCCCGCAAGTGGGGCAGACCTTATCTGACGCGCTCGTTCTATTCGATCGTCGGCGAGAAGATGCGCGACAAGATCCTGCTGGTGATGGCGAAGCGCAACGGCCGCTACATCGCCGGCGCGATCAATTTCATCGGCTCCGACACGCTGTTCGGCCGCCACTGGGGCTGCACCGAGCAGCATGCGTTCCTGCACTTCGAGGTCTGCTACTACCAGGCCATGCAGTTTGCCATCGAGCGCAAGCTCGGGCGGGTCGAGGCCGGCGCCGGCGGCGAGCACAAGGTCACGCGCGGCTATATGCCGACCACCACGTACTCCGCGCATTACATCGCCGATCCTCGGCTGCGGCGGGCCATTGACGATTTCCTCAAGCACGAGCGCGTGCATGTGCAGGCGGAAATCGCGGAATATGCTGAAGCCGCGCCGTTCCGCAAAAGCTGACAGGGAGCAGATCATGCCGGCCTACGACCAGAGCAACATCTTCGCCAAAATCCTGCGCGGCGAAATCCCGTGCCACAAGGTCTACGAGGACGAGAAATCGCTGGCCTTTCTGGACATCATGCCGCGCGCGCCCGGCCATGTGCTGGTCATCCCCAAGGCGCCCGCCCGCAACATCCTCGACGTCGCGCCTGATGACTTGGCGCATGTAATGAAGATCGCGCAGCGGATCGCCAAGGTCAGTGTCGACGTCTTCGGCGCCGACGGCGTCACGCTCCAGCAGTTCAGCGAAAGTGCCGGCGGACAGGTGGTGTTCCACCTCCACGTCCACGTCATTCCGCGCAAGGAAGGCATCGCCCTGAAGCCGCCGGCGAGCGTCAAGGAAGCGCCTGATGTGCTCAAGGAGCAGGCGTCGAAACTCGCGGCCGCGCTGGCTTAAACTCACCGCACCAGCCAGTACCCGCCCGCGATCAGGACCGCCTCGCCGACCGCGAGCCCGGTGAAGACCGAACGCCGTACCAGCAGGAACGCCAGGAAGCCGCACACGATCGCTGTCACGCGCACCGAGAGCGGCATGGTTGCGAGAGATCCTGGCGGGAAAAACAGGATCTTCGCGATGACACCGGCGAGCACGGCGGTCGCCACGGCGCGGACCCAGACCAGAAGCTCCGATTCCTCGTCGAGGCCACGGCCCACGATGACGCCGAGCAGGCGCCACACGTCAGCCGGCAGGAAGCCGACCAAGATCAGGACGATATAGCCCCAGAGGCCCTCGAAACCGTTCATCGCCGGGCCCCGCGCAGATGTCCACGCAGGCGATGGACGGCGTAGGCCACGGTCCCGGCGATGATGCCGGTCCACATCAGGTCGAGGCCGATATCGGCATAGACCAGCAACGGCAGGATGATCAGCCCGAGCGCCAGCGCGAGCCGGTCGGCAAGAGATCGCGCGTTGCGGGCGGTGGAAATGAGGAACGACATCGGCGTGAGGAACAGCATCGCCGCCGTCAGCAATGGCGGCAGCGAGGCGGTCAGAAAATATCCGATGATGCAGCCAAGCAACGCGCACGACATGAAACCGGCGCCGAGCCCGTTGGAGAAGACAACGCGACGCTCCGGCGGCACCGCCGGCAACAAGCGGAACGCCTCAACCCACATGCTCGCGGCCGTGAAGTGCGCCGGCAGCAGCAGGTCACGGGCGCGCGTGTGCGGCCCCCGCATCTGCGGCAGCAGTGCCACCACCATCGGCAGGAACCGCACGCAACTCAGGCCGACGGCGATGGCGGTCTCGGCCAGCGTCGCCCCGCCTCCCAAGGCGGAGATCAGGATCACTTGCGACGGCCCCGCCCAGACCAGGACGGTCGACGCCATCAGCCACGCGAGGCTGAAGCCGTAGTCCTGGGCCAGCGCGGCGAGCCCGACATAGGTGCCGACCAGCACGAACACGAATACCGACCGGTACGACGCTCCCAGGCCCGCGAAGAAGGCGGACCAAACCGACAGCGGTTCGGGGTTGGCGTCGGATGACATGTCGGGCCCCACGATGATCCGACCTGTTCCATAGCGCCGAGCAGGACGCAATCCGCAGCCCTGCAACTGGCGTATGCGCACGCAAAATCAGAAGGCCGGACTTGCGTCCGGCCTTCTGGAATTCGTCAGGCTTTGACCAGCGGTACCTTCGGCACCGAGCCCCGCCGCGGCGGTGAATCGCCACCGCCGCCACCGCCCTTCGGGCCGGATGGCTTGTTGCGCCGTGCCGACGGCGGACGCCGCTTCGGCTTGGCACGCGGCGCCGGGATCTTTTCCGGCTTCGGCGTCACCGGGCCATCGAGAAATTCGAAGCCCAGCTTTTCCTTGCCGCCCTCGTCCTTGGTGACGATCACCCGGACGTGGCCGCCGTGCTTGAGCTTGCCGAAGAGCACTTCGTCGGCGAGCGGCTTCTTGATGGTCTCCTGGATCAGGCGTGCCATCGGCCGCGCGCCCATCAGCTCGTCGTAGCCGTTGACCGTCAACCACTGCGCCGCTTCGTCGCTGAGCTCGATGGTCACGTTGCGGTCGCCGAGCTGCGCCTCAAGCTGCAGCACGAACTTTTCGACCACCTTGGAGATGACCTCGGACGACAGATGCCCGAACGCGATGGTCGCATCGAGCCGGTTGCGGAACTCCGGCGCGAACAGCCGGTTGATCGCCTCGGTGTCGTCGCCCTCACGCTTGTTGCGGGTGAAGCCGTAGGCCTGCTTCGCCAGGTCCATGGCTCCGGCATTGGTGGTCATGATCAGGATCACGTTGCGGAAGTCGACCTGCTTGCCGTTGTGATCGGTCAGCTTGCCGTGATCCATGATCTGGAGCAGCACGTTGAACAGGTCTGGATGCGCCTTCTCGACTTCGTCGAGCAGCAGCACGCAATGCGGATGCTGGTCGACGCCATCGGTGAGCAGGCCGCCCTGGTCGAAGCCGACATAGCCGGGCGGTGCGCCGATCAGTCGCGAGACCGTATGGCGCTCCATGTATTCCGACATGTCGAAACGGATCAGCTCGACGCCGAGTGCTTT
>Ga0075430_100000288_pt1 | contig 35424 bp, 35 predicted proteins | sample RhiMetdeltSRZDD4_FD_75294 | JGI IMG/M metagenome (GOLD analysis project Ga0075430, IMG submission 75294) | Populus rhizosphere microbial communities from Tennessee, USA - Rhizosphere MetaG P. deltoides SRZDD4 | ecosystem: Host-associated > Plants > Roots > Rhizosphere > Soil | place: USA... | reverse complement strand
ACAACGGCCTGATCGCGGCGGACGGTCGCTGGAAGCCCGCGCTCGGCGCCTTCCTGCGCTACCTGCGCGTCCGGCCGCCCCGCGTGCGGGCCTCGAGCTGCCGGCTGTAGCCGGACCGGCAGGCAACGCCGCAGCTGGTCCAGCGGTAGGGTGCCCGCCCAGGGCAACCTGACTAGAAGGGGGAGATAGTCATGCAAAGACGGGTATCGCGCGTCTTGCTACTGGTAGCCGTCGCATTCGGGGTTCTCGCCGGCCCTGCATTCGGCCAGATCACCGTCGACGGCAGCTCGAAGATGTCCGAGATCTTTACCTCGCCTAACCAGGCGACGAACTCGGACCTCGCGTTCTGGGGGAAGCACGCGTTCGTCGGCTACTACACCGGCGACACGGGTTTCCCGGCGGGCAGCGGTTCCCGCGGCGGAGTGCGGATCTTCGACATCTCGAACCCGGCCAGCCCCGCGCTGGTGAGGAACTTTGCCTGCGACGCGAATCAGAACGATCCGATTGTCTGGGATCGGAACGGGAACGGCGTGGCCGACCTGATGCTCGTGGCCGTGGACCGGACGATGGCGAACCCGAACTGCGGCGCGCCGCGATCCGCTCATGACGACCGGAACGGTTGGGAAGGCGTCCGGATCTTCGGGCTGAGCGACAACCCGCAGAACCCGTTCGCGACCGTCACGCCGCTGAAGATGCAGTACACCGACTGCGGCGCCCACACGATCACCGCCTGGACCGGGTTCGCGGAAGATCCGGTGAACCCGCGGCTCATCGTCTACGTGTCCTCGTATCCGCTGCGTGCGGGGCCGACCTGCGGTCAGGCCAACTTCAACAACGTGAACAATCCGTACGACGAGGACAAGGTCGTCAACGACCCGCTGCACCGCCAGATCCAGGTGCTCTCGGTACCGCTTAACAACCCGGCGGCCACGACGGAGATCGCCGCGCCGAGGATCAGCTACCCGGGCGATCCCGACGGCAGGATCGACTGGACCGAGCGGAACTTCACGGGCCTCGAGCCGGCGGCGGTGGCCTGCCACGACATCGTGGTCCACATGGAGACGAACCTCGCCGGCGGCGCGTGCGCCGAGCAGGGGCAGGTGTGGAGAATCGACCCGGAGAGCGGGATCCCGAACACCGAGGACCCGGTCTCGATCGGCGACGACGAGGTCACGTCGGGCGGCCGGGGGCAGTTCCCCGGCGCGGTCGACTTCTTCCACTCGGTGATGTTCAACAACGACGCCACCGTGGTGAACTGGGTCGACGAGTCGTTCGATTTCCAGCAGCCGAACCCGCGGCCACCCGGCGGTGGCGGCTGCCCGAACATGACGACCTACCAGCCGCGGCCGTGGAACCCGGCCGGCGGCACCCACAAGTCGGGGCGGATGTTCTTCACGGACCTGGAAGGCGAGTTCCTGAGCGAGTTCCACGTCGGTGACCTGCGGCCGAACACCTCCGCGGGCGAGTACTGCTCGGCGCACATGGGAATGGCCGTGATGGGCATCGAGCGTGACCTGCTCGTGAACGCCTGGTACACGGGCGGCGTCGACGTCATCGACTTCAGCAACCCGCGTGAGCTGAAGGAGATCGCCTACTACGACCCGGCGCGCAACTCCGGCACGTGGTCGGCGTATCCGTACGCCGGGCCGCTGTTCAAGCGCGGACCCGGAAGGGTGCCGATCTATGCGACGGACGGCGTGGAGAACAACGCGATCGCCCAGGGGATGGTCGTGTACCGGACCAACAAGGTCCCGAGGCCGGGTCGCAAGGGCCTCGTCGACCACCTGAACCCGCAGACCATGGATCACGAGATGATGATGGGCTCCGGGTCGGGCAAGGGCAAGAAGCAGGACGTCGTCCGCGGCAAGGGCCGCAGGCGCGGCTGAGCCGTACTAGACCGTAAGGATCACGCGATGGGGCCGCCTCCGGGCGGCCCCATTCGCTCCGGCACGCTTAGATGCCGGGCATGACGGAGCACGACCCCACCGCCCGCGCCTACGCCGTGCGGCTCGATCGGGAGGACCCGCTCGCCTCGTTCCGCGAGCGCTTCGTTATCGACGATCCGGAGCTCGTGTACCTCGACGGGAACTCGCTCGGTCGCCTGCCGCTGGCAACGCGCGACCGGATCGAGCGGCTTACGGCGCAGTGGGGGTCAGAGCTCGCGGCGGCCTGGGACTCGTGGCTGGACGCACCGGCGCGGGTGGGCGACGCCCTGGCGGAGGCGGCGCTCGGGGCCCGGCCCGGCGAGGCGATCGCCTGCGACTCCACCACGGTCAACCTCTTCAAGCTCGCCAGCGCCGCGCTCGAGCTCGCCCCTCCGGACGTCCGGGCGATCGTGACCGACGCGGGCAACTTCCCGACCGACCGCTACGTGCTCGACGGGCTGGCGCGCGCGCGTGGGCTCGAGCTGCGGCTAATCGAGGAGGATCCGATCGACGGTCCGCAGCCCGCCGACATCGAGGATGCCTGCCGGGCGGGCGACGTGGCGCTCGTGTCGCTCTCGCAGGTGGCCTACCGCTCCGGAGCGCTCGCGGACGTGGAGGCGATCAACCGCGCCGCGGCCCCGGCGCGAGTGCTCTGGGACCTGTCGCACTCGGCCGGCGCGGTGCCGGTGGAGCTCGAGCGGCGCGGGGTGGAGCTTGCGGTTGGCTGTACCTACAAGTATCTGAACGCCGGTCCCGGGGCGCCCGCCTATCTCTACGCGCGCGAGGCGCTCCAGCCGCAGCTCGACAACCCGATCCAGGGCTGGTTCGGGCAGCGCGAGCAGTTCGAGATGGGTCGCGCATACGACCCCGTTCCCGGCGTCAGGCGGTTCCTCGGCGGCACCCCGCCGATCGCGGGCCTGCTCGCCGTCGAGGAGGGCGTGAGGATCACCGGCGAGGCGGGCATCGTCGCGCTCTACGCCAAGTCCCAGGCGCTCACCGGCCTGATCGTGGAGCTCCACGACGCCTGGCTCGCCCCGCTCGGGTTCGAGCTCGGCTCACCGCGCGAGGCAGAGCGGCGCGGCGGGCACGTGAGCGTGCGTCATCCGGACGCCTGGCCGATCACGCGCGCGCTGATCGAGCGCGCGAAGGTGATCCCCGACTTCCGCGGGCCGGACTCGATCCGCCTGGGGCCCGCGCCGCTGTACACGCGCTTCACCGATGTTCACGACGCTCTCGACCGCCTGCGCTCGCTGGTCGAGGACGGCGCTCACCGCGAGGTCGACGCCTCCCGGCGCGCCGTCACCTAGCTGTCCGGGGGGCGAGCGATGCTGTTCGCGGCCCCCAACCCCCAAGGAGTGAGCATGGACGCCTCGGCTCAGGACGTGACGGTGCGCGAAGCGGTCGGGAAGTTCAGCAGCCTGTGGTGGCTGTGGATCGTCTTCGGGATCTTCTGGATCGTGGTCGCTCTCGTGATCCTGCAGTTCGACGACGCGTCGATCACGACGGTCGGCGTGCTGATCGGCGTGATGTTCCTCGCCTCCGGGTTCCAGAGCCTGGTGGTGGCCGGCCTCCTCGAGGGCGGGGCGCGCTGGGTCTCGGCGATCTTCGGCGTGCTGCTCCTGATCGCCGGCGTGATCTCGCTGATCAGCCCGGAGAACACCTTCGCGGGCGTGGCCGACATCCTCGGTTTCCTGTTCTTGCTCGTCGGCGCCTTCTGGATCATCCAGGCCTTCCAGGACCGGGACATCAACGAGCTGTGGTGGTTCGGGCTGATCTCAGGCGTCGCGATGGTGATCCTGGCCTTTTGGACCGGCGGCCAGTTCTTCATCGAGAAGCAGTATGTGCTCCTGGTCTTCGCCGGGATCTGGGCCCTCTTCCACGGCGTGGGGGACCTGATCCGCGCGTTCCAGATCCGCAAGCTGGGCCAGCTGGCCCGCTCGGGGCGGCTGTAGCAGCTGCCCGGCCGGATGAACGTCCCGGACTGGTCGCTATAGGGGGTAGTCAGGGACGTTCAATGCGGCGGGGGCTCGGCTACAGCGCCACGATCGCGTCGATCTCCACGTCGGCCCCCTTCGGGAGCCCGGCTGCGGCTACGGCCACGCGCGCCGGCGGATCGTCGCCCCCGAAGAACTCCGCGTACACCTCGTTCACGCGCGCGAAGTCGCCCATGTCCGCCAGGTAGACGGTGCAGCGCACGGCGTTCGCGAGCGACGCGCCGCCCGCCTCGCATACGGCGCTCAGGTTCTGGAGGCAGCGACGGGCCTGGCCCTCGATCCCCTCCTTCACGATCTCGCCGGAGGCAGGGTCGAGCGGGATCTGGCCCGAGCAGAACAGGAGGTTGCCGCTGCGCATCCCCTGGGAGTAGGGGCCGATCGCGGCGGGGGCGGAGTCTGTGGAGACGGCGTGTCGGTCGGGCATTGCGGGCACTCTACGGATCGGTACCCTTGACGGTGGACCGTGCTAGGCGGGGAGGTAGCGGTGCCCTGTCACCCACAATCCGCTCTAGCGGGGCTGAATTCCCGAATGAGGGGCTTCGGCTCTCGGGGTCAGTACGCCGGACAGAGGCGTCGATGGCCGGGTCCCGCGCGGCGAGCGCTCGCGAACCAGGTCAGATCCGGGAGGAAGCAGCCTTAAGCGATACCGCTCGTGCGCCGCGGATCCGCCTGGCCGGAGCCGACGACCGGCGGGCACGCCCGAGATCGAGCTTCGAAGACGGGTGCACGGTCCGCTTTGCGCAGGCCGAGCTACTCGCGGGCGAGCCCGAACAAGCGATCGCGCTCGAGCCGCTCCGCGATCGCCGACGTGATCCGCGTCCGCACGGTCGGCATCGAGCGCGACATCCGGCGGAAGGCCTTCTCGTCCATGATCAGCGCCCGCACCGGTGCGGTGGCGATCACCGACGCGGTGCGCGCGCTCTTTCGCACGAGGCCGATCTCGCCGAGGAAGTCGCCGGGGCCGAGATCGGTCAGGTGCTTGCCGCTCGCCACCACCGCGGCCTTGCCCTCCTCGATCACGAAGAACTGGTGCGCGAACTCGCCCTCGTCGACCAGCCGCTCGCCGGGCTCGAGCTCGATCTCGCTGAGCTGCTTGGACAGCCCGCGTCGCTGCCGGGCCGAAAGCTCGGCGAACAGGGGAATCATCTCGAGGCGGGTGGCGTCCATGCGAGGTCCGCAAAGTATTCCGACTCTGCGCCCCGAATGGGTCAGTGGGAAGATTCGGCGGCCTTGACCGGCACCGAGATCCCCAGTCAGCCCGCCGCGGCGGTCGCGCCCGACCTCGTCGCGCTTCGCGCCGTGGAGCGCCGGGTGCTGTGGCTCGCCACGGCCATCGTCCATCACGCCAACCGCGTGCGGGAAAACAGCTCGGGGGTCAAGGTGGGCGGCCACCAGGCGTCGAGCGCGTCGATGGTGAGCCTGATGACTGCGCTCTGGTTCTCCGAGCTGCGCGCGGAGGACCGCGTGTCGGTCAAGCCTCACGCCTCGCCGGTGCTGCACGCGATCAACTACCTGCTCGGGCGGCTCGAGCGGGACTACCTCGAGACGTTGCGCGCACTCGGCGGCCTTCAGAGCTACCCGAGCCGCACCAAGGACCCCGACCCGGTGGACTACTCGACCGGCTCGGTGGGCATCGGCGCCACGGCGCCGATCTGGGGAGCGATCGCGCGCCGCTACCTCGAGCAGCACCGCCTCGAGGCGCCGCCGATGGGGCGCCAGATCGCCCTCCTGGGCGACGCCGAGCTCGATGAGGGCGCCGTGTGGGAGGCGATCGCCGATCCCTGGGTGGCGCGCCTCGGCGAGGTTCTCTGGGTAGTGGACCTGAACCGCCAGTCGCTCGACCGGGTGGTGCCGGACATCGCCTTCGGCCGCCTGGCCGGGATGTTCGAGGCGGCCGGCTGGCAGGTGCTGACCGTGAAGTACGGGCGGCTGCTCACGGAGCTGTTCGAGCGAGCCGGTGGCGCCGAGCTGCGCAAGCGCATCGACGAGATGCCGAACGAGGAGTACCAGCGGCTCCTGCGCGCCCCCGCGGAGGACCTGCGCGAGCGGCTGCCGGGGCGCTCGCGCAAGCTGGCGCAGCTCGTGGGCGAGCTCGAGGACGCCGATCTGCGCGCCGGCTTCCGCGACCTCGGAGGCCACGATCTCGGCAGCCTGATCGACGCCTACCGGGCGGTGGAGCACGATCGCCCGACGGTCCTGTTCGCCTACACGATCAAGGGCTGGTCGCTGCCGATCGAGGGGCACCCGGAGAACCACTCGGCGCTGCTGAGCGCCGACCAGTTCGCGGAGCTCGCCGCCGAGCTCGGCGCGGACGCAGGCCAGCCCTGGGCGCCGTTCGAGCCGGGCAGCCCCGAGGAGGAGCTGTGCTCGGCCGCGGCGGCCGCGCTGGCGCGCGAGGAGCCCGCGCCGCGGCCGCCGCCGGCCGTGCCCGCCTCGCTCGGCCGCCGGCACCGCGGCAGCGAGTCGACCCAGCAGGCCTTCGGCCGCTTCTTCGTGGACCTCGTGCACGAGGCGCCGGAGGTGGCCGAGCGCGTGGTCACGGTGAGCCCCGACGTGGCGTCGTCGACCAACCTCGGCGGCTGGATCAACAAGGCCGGGATCTGGTCGGTGGGGGACCGCAGGGACTGGTTCGCGGACGACACCCAGACGCTCGTGCACTGGCACGAGACCACGGGCGGCCGGCACATCGAGCTCGGTATCGCCGAGACGAACCTGGTCGGCCTGCTCGGCGAGCTCGGCGCCACCTGGAGCCGCTACGGCCAGCCGCTGCTGCCGATCGGCACCATCTACGACCCGTTCGTGGGGCGCGCGCTCGAGCCCTGGGCTTTCGGGATCTACGCGGGCGGGCAGTCGATCCTGATCGGCACGCCGAGCGGCGTCTCGCTCGCGCCGGAGGGCGGCGCCCACCAGTCGATCGTCACGCCCTCGATCGGCATCGGCCAACCGGGCTGCACCGCCTGGGAGCCCGCCTTCGGCCAGGACCTCGAGTGGACGCTGCTGCACGCCCTCGGGCGGCTCGGCCGGCCGGGCGGCGAGTCCGCCTACTTCCGGCTCTCGACCCGGCCGATCGACCAGTCGCTCGCCGACGGCTCACGCGAGCAGGTGCTCGCCGGCGGCTACGCGCTGCGGCGCGCCAGGCAGCGGCCCGGGGTCACGCTGGTGGGCATGGGCGCCCTGCTGCCGGAGGTGCTGGCGGCCGCCGACGTGCTGGGCGACGACGTGGACGTGCTCTGCGTCACGAGCGCCGATCTCCTGTTCCGCGCCTTCCGTGCCCGCGCCGGCTTCGGCGAGCATCCCGACGACGTGCTCGGCGAGCTGCTGCCGCCCGACCGCGCCGCCCCGATCGTGACCGTGCTCGACGGTGACCCGAACGCGCTCGCCTTCCTCGCCGCGGTCAACTCGACGCCGCTCACGGCGCTCGGCGTCACCTCGTTCGGCCAGTCCGGCGCCCTCGAAGACGTCTATCGCCTGCACGAGATCGATGCCGAGACCGTGCTCGGCGCCGCTCTCGATCTGATCTAGCCGCCGCCGGGTCCGCGGCGATCGCGTCGCAGAAGCTCTGGGTGAGCTCGGGATCGAACGCCTTGCCGGACTCCTCGCGGATGGCGTCGATCGTCTCCGCCACGGGCCGCGCGGGCGCGTACCAGCGCTCGCTCGTCAGGGCGTCGAAGGCATCGGCAAGGGACCCGATCCTCGCGAAGATCGAGATCTCGCGGCCGATCCGCCCGTCGGGATAGCCATGGCCGTCCCAGCGCTCGTGGTGGCCGCGCACGACCGAGGTGGCGGCGATGCCAACCCGTTCATCGCGCACGAACTCGAGCCCGAGCAGCGGGTGGCGGCGCATCAGCTCCCATTCATCGGCTTCGAGCGGGCCGGGCTTGTGCACGATCCGCGGCGGCAGCGCGAGCATGCCGATGTCCTTGAGGAACAGGCCGGTGCCGAGCTCCTTGAGCCGCTCGGCGGGCAGCACCCTGCGGCCGACGAGCAATCCGGCGACGGTCGAGTCGATCGGGTGGTCGAGGTGATAGTCCTCGGGCGACCCCTCATCTGCGTGCGCGACCGGCTCGTGGTCGAGCTCGCCGACCTCGCGCACGATGGCCCCGGCGGCGGTCAGCAGGTCGTCCAGGCACTCGTGCGGAAGCAAGTTGCCGGGCATCTTGCGCGCCTCCGCGTAGCACTGACCCAGGGCCGCGCGCGCCTGAGCGCGCGTCTCCGCCGAGAGCGCCGAGGGTGTGGGATGGGCCTCCACTGCGGGTTGTATCGGCAGGGTGGGGGCCCGCCTCCAGGTCATCTAGCATGAGCGGCCGATGCTCTCGCTCTACCGCCGCCACCGCCCCCGGACCTTCGACTCGGTGGTCGGCCAGGAGCACATCGTGCGCACGCTCCGCAACGCGATCGAGCTCGACAAGGTCCACCACGCCTACCTGTTCGTGGGCTCGCGCGGCACCGGCAAGACCTCGATGGCCAAGCTGCTTGCCTGCGCGCTCAACGCCGAGGGTGGCGCCCGCGCCGACTTCGATCCCGAGGCGCCGCAGGCCAGGGCGATCATGGCGGGCACCTCGCTCGACGTGGTGGAGATGGACGCGGCCTCGAACAACTCGGTCGACGACATCCGCGAGCTGCGCGAGAACGTGGCGCTGGCCCCGATGCAGGGCGGCAAGCGCGTGTACATCCTCGACGAGGCGCACATGCTCTCGACCGCGGCATGGAACGCCTTCCTGAAGACGCTCGAGGAGCCGCCCCCGCACGTGGTCTTCGTGCTCGCCACCACGGAGGCGCACAAGGTGCCGGCCACGATCGTCGACCGCTGCCACCGCTTCGACTTCCAGCGCCCGTCGCTCGAGCAGATCGCCGCCGTGCTCCAGCGCGTGGCCGCCGAGGAGGGCATCGAGGTGCCCGACCCCGCCGTCGGGATGCTCGCGCGCGCGGCCACCGGGAGTTTCCGCGACGCGCTCGGCACGCTCGAGCAGCTCGTGACCTACGGAGGCGCGGAGATCGAGCTCGAGGACGTGCTCGACATCCTCGGGGTCGCGGACGCCGAGCTGGTGCTCGAGGCGGGCGAGGCGCTCGCCGGGCACGACCCCAGGGCCGCCCTGCTCGTGGTCGAGCGGCTGTCCGGCTCGGGGCGCGACTTCACGCAGTTCATGCGCGACCTCTCCAGCCACCTGCGCCACCTGTTCGTGGTCCAGACGCTCGGCGAGGTGCCCGACTCGTTCTCGGTCACCGCCCAGCACACCGACCGGCTCGCCTCGCAGGCGGAGCGCATCTCGCAGGGCGAGATCCTCCGCACGATCGACTTCCTCGCCGCCGCCATCGCGGCTGTGAAGGACGGCTCGGAGCCGCGCATCCAGCTGGAGATGGCCCTGCTGAAGGCAACCCAGCCGCAGGCCGACCTGTCGCTGCAGGCGCTGATGTTCCGGATCGAGCAGCTCGAGGGGCGCCTCGAGGGCCGCACGGCGCAGGAGGAGACCGCCGGCTCGGCTCCCTCCCCTCCGGCGGCGCCGCCGCGAGCCGCGACCCGCCCCGCGGCCGCGGTCGCGCTGGACGCCCCGCCCGAGCAGTCATCGCAGCCGGTGGGCGCGATCGAGCTGGACCAGCTCGTGGCGCTGTGGCCGGCGGTGGCCGGAGCCGTGGCCGAGGAGAACGGGATGCTCGGCGCCGCGCTCGAGGCCGCGCGCCCGATCGGCGTCGAGGGCGACAGGCTCACGATCGCGTTCCCCACCGACGCCGCCTTCGTGCGCAAGAAGGCCGAGGCGAACCGCGAGCTCGTGGCGGGCGCCGTGCGCGGTCTCACCGGGCGCGCGGTCACGCTGGCCTTCGAGCTGAACGAGCAGGCCGCGCCGGCCGGCGCCGCCACGCTCGACCACGACCGGCTCATCGAGCGGCTGCGCGACGAGTTCGGCGCCGAGGAGCTCTTCGAAGACGAACCCGACCAGGAGAAGCGCTGATGGGTCAGCCGAACTTGAACCAGATGATGAAGCAGGTCCAGAAGATGCAGGCCGACATGGCCAAGGCCCAGGAGGAGCTGGCAGGCGAGGTCGTGGAGGCCAGCGCCGGCGGTGGCATGGTGACCGTGAAGATCAGCGGCGACCTCGAGCTGAAGGAGCTCACGATCGCCCCCGAGGCGGTCGACCCCGAGGACGTGGACATGCTCCAGGACATGGTGCAGGCGGCCGTGAACGAGGCCATCCGCTCGGCGCAGGAGCTGGCGGCCTCGAAGATGAACGCCGCGGCCGGCGGGCTGGGCGGCGCGGGCGGCCTCGGCGGCCTCGGGTTGCCGGGTTTCTAGACGCACGTGCGCGACCGGCCGTTGACCGCGCGGTAGCCGCGTGGGACATTCCGGGGCGGTCCGTTACCCGCACCCCCTGGAGGATCCATGCCCCACCGAATCGGCAAGCATCTTCGGAGCCAGGCCGTCGGTTACCTCGCGCTGTTCGTGGCCCTGGGAGGTGTTTCGTACGCCGCGGTGTCGCTGCCCAAGAACAGCGTCGGCACCAAGCAGGTAAAGAAGGGCGCCGTCACGAGGGCCAAGATCGCCAACAACGCCGTGAACGGGGCGAAGGTCGCCCGCAACTCGCTGACCGGGGCGGATATCAGAGAATCCACGCTCGGGCAGGTGCCGTCGGCCGCATTTGCCGGGAGCGCCGGGAACGCCAACACCGCCAACACCGCGGGGCACGCCCGGACCGCTGATTCGGCCGCTCGCGCGGGCGATGCCAATCTTCTCGGCGGCTCGTCGGCCGCGGACTTCTTCCCGGCGAGCAAGGTGCGGACCTTCAACGTGAGGCTCGCGTTCGGCCAGACGCAGACGCTGTTCAGCGCGGGCACGCTCACCTTCTCGGCCACCTGCGTCCAGGACCAGACCGGTCCCAACGGCGCAGCCAATCAGGATTTCACGCAGTTGCTGGTCGCGACGAGCCAGAACGGCGGGATCCTCGCCAACGGTGGCGGTGGGGGCCTGACCGGCGGCCCCACCGACTCTCTCGACACCACCACTCCCGAGGCGGATCGCGAGCTCGCCTACGTCGCCGGTGACACGGGCGACCCGTTCGGAAGCATCGAGAACAACTTCGGCGGCTGGGGGATGCAGGCCGTCGACCCGAACGGCGTCGCGGTGATATTCCCCGACGGACTGACCGGCGCAGTCAACATGTTTGGATCGAATTGCTACCTGGCCGGCTTCGCGATCATCCCGTAGCGCTTCGAGTCGCCTCCGTCGCGCTCGCCGCGGGTCGTATGGCCGGCACGCTCCCGGCGACTGCGGCGGCCCCCTCGGCGCCGGCCGTGCGCAGGCTGCGCGAGCGCGCGCGCTCGCCGAGCCTGAAGCGAGGCTCGGGCTCGGCGCGGCCGCCGAGCACGGCCGCGGCGTGCTCGGCCAGGGCCGGGCCGTGCTTGTAGCCGTGGCCCGAGCCGCCGCCCAGCAGCCAGGTGTTCGAGCGCTCGGGGTGGCGGTCGAAGATGAACTGGCCGTCGGGGGTGAGGCTGTAGTGGCAGCCGGGGGCTGACGCGAGCGGTGCCCCTGCAAGGCCCGGGAAGCGATGGGCCAGGTACTGACGGGCGATCTCGATCGCCTCGGGTGCCGCCTCGAGCGGCCGCTCGTCGGGGTCGACCGGGGCGCCGTCCAGATCGGGGCCGACCTTGAAGCCGTACGGCTCCACGCGCGCGTGGCCGTAGAAGGCGGCGTCGAAGTCGACCCAGCCGGGGCCGGCCCACTCCGGCGGCGCCTCGAACAGCACCAGCTGCTGGAAGGTCACTCTGAGCGGCACGAGCTCGGGGAAGAGGCGTGCGAGCCAGGCGCCGCAGGCCCACACGACCACGTCCGCATCGTGCTCGTCCGCCGGGCCCGGCTCCGCCTGAACAAGGCGGGCGCCCGCCTCCTGCGCGCGGGCGACCAGCGCGCGCACGCCGTCGGCCGCGCGCAGCACGCCGGCCTCGGGCTCGTGGAGGCCGTAGGCGATGTCGGCCACGTTCACGCTCGGGTAGAGTCGCTCGACCGCGGCCGGGTCGAGGCGCTCGGCTGGGATGCCCTGGGCCCGCAGCACCGCCTCGCTGTCCGCCTCCCAGCCGTCCTCGCTTCGGGCGAACCAGACCACTCCCGACTCCACGAGCACGTCCTGCCCGAGCTCGCGCCAAAGCTCGAACGCACGCCGGGCGGAGCGGGCGTAGAAGTCGTCGGGGCCGTGCGAGCAGCGCATCAGGCGGCTCTCCCCGCCCGACTCGGCGCGCGAGTCGGCCGGCCGCGCGCGCTCCACCAGCGTGACCTCCCAGTCCTCGCGGGCGAGGCGGTCGGCGAGCGAGGCGCCGAACACGCCGGCGCCGATGACGATCGCGGAGGGCATGGCCGACCCCAAAGCTACGCTTGACGGCCCGTGTTTGCTGCTCCGGTCAACCGGCTGATCACCGAGCTCGCCCGCCTGCCCGGGATCGGGCAGCGCACGGCGCAGCGCCTCGCCTTTCACATCCTCAACGTCTCCGACGAGGAGGCGCTCGCCCTGGCCGACGCCATCCGCGAGGTCAAGGCCACCGTCGGGCACTGCGAGGTCTGCTTCAACCTCGCCACCGAGGCAACCTGCCGGATCTGCCAGGACGAGCGTCGCGAGGCGGCCACGATCTGCGTCGTGGAGCAGCCGAGCGACGTGATCCCGATCGAGCGCTCCGGCGAGTTCCACGGGCGCTATCACGTGCTCGGCGGCGCGCTCTCTCCGATCGACGGCGTGGATCCGGAGGACCTGCACGTGTCCGAGCTGCTCGGCCGGGTGCAGAACGGCGCCGGTGTCCGCGAAGTGGTTATCGCCACGAACGCCACCACCACGGGCGAGGCCACCGCGCTCTACCTCGCGGACGCGCTGCGCGAGCGCTCGCCGGAGGTGGCGGTCACCCGCCTCGCGAGCGGCCTGCCGGTGGGCTCCGACCTCGAGTACGCGGACGAGATCACGCTCGGGCGCGCGCTGCGCGGACGGCAGGCGCTCTAGGTAGGCTCGCGTCATGGCCGCCGCCAAGATCGTGCGCGGTGCCTGCCCGCACGACTGTCCCGACACCTGCGCGATGCACGTGACCGTGGAGGACGGGCGCGCCACGCACGTGACCGGCGATCCCGACCACCCGGTCACGGTCGGCTTCCTCTGCGGCAAGGTCTCCAACTACCTCGACCGCGTGTACTCGGAGGAGCGCATCCTCCACCCGCTGGTACGCGACGGCGGCGAGCTGCGGCGCGCATCGTGGGACAGCGCGCTCGAGCGCGCGGCCGCCGGCCTCGAGGCCGCGCGCCACCAGTTCGGCGGCGAGTCGATCCTGCCCTACTCGTACATGGGCACCCAGGGCCTGATCCAGGGTGACGTGATGAGCGCGCGCGTGATGAACGCGCTCGGCGCCACCCGGCTCGAACGCACGATCTGCGCCACGGCCGGCAAGGTCGGCGTGGAGATGGCGCACGGGCTCTCGCCCGAGGTCGACCCCGAGGAGTGGCCGAACGCGCGCTACGTGCTGATCTGGGGCTGGAACCCGATGTCCACCGCGCCGCACCTCTGGCGCAAGCTCCTCGACGCGCGCAAGGCGGGCGCGCGGATCGTGGTCGTGGATCCGTTCCGCAGCCGCACGGCTCGCGTGGCGGACGAGCACCTGAGCCCGCTCCCGGGCACCGACGCCGCGCTCGCGATCGGAATGATGCGCGCGATCGTGGACGCGGGGCTCCACGACGAGGATTGGTGCCGGGCGCACACCGACGGCTACGACGAGCTGCTCGCGGAGCTGGCCGGCTGGTCGCCCGAGCGCGCCTCGGAGCTATGCGGCGTGCCGGCCGACGACATCGCCCGCGTTGGCCGCGAGTTCGCCGCGACGAGGCCGGCGCTGCTGCGGCTCGGGGTGGGCGCGCAACGGCACGCGGGGGCTCCCCAGGCGTACTCCACGATCGCCTCGCTCCCCTGCCTGACCGGCGCCTGGCGCGATCGCGGCGGTGGCTGCTCGTACATCCCGACGGCCACCGCCGCCGCAGTGAGCGCGGCGCCGCTGCGGCGACCCGACCTCCTTCCGGGCCCGGTACGGACGATCAACATGTCGCAGCTCGGGCGGGCGCTCACCCATCCCACGCTCGACCCGCCGGTCAAGGCGCTCGTGTGCTGGAACTCGAACCCGGCTGCGATCGCGCCCGACCAGGAGCGGGTGCTCGAGGGCCTGCGGCGACCCGACCTGTTCACGGTGGTGCTGGAGCAGTTCATGACGGACACGGCGGCGGAGGCCGACGTGGTGCTGCCCGCCACCACCCAGCTCGAGCACCTCGACGTGCTGTTCTCCTGGGGCCACCACTACGTGACCTGGAACGAGCCCGCGATCGACCCGTTCGGCGAGGCCAAGCCGAACACGGAGACCTTCCGCCTGCTCGCCGCGCGACTCGGGCTCGACGACCCCTGCTTCAGCGAGAGCGACGAGCAGTTGGTCGACGCGCTGCTGGCCGGCTTCGGGGAGAACGGGCTGCGCGAGCGCGGCTGGACCAAGGTCGACCTCGGGCAGGGACCGACTCCTCACGCCGAGGGCGGCTTCGGCACCGAGAGCGGCAGGGCCACGCTACGCGCCGACTACGTGCCGCCGTCAGAGGTGGCCGACGCCTCGCTTGCGGAGCGCTTCCCGCTGGCGATGATCACCCCGAAGACGCACCTGTTCCTCAACTCGAGCTTCGCCAACCAGGAGCGCCAGCACTCGGCGCAGCCCGAGCCCGTGGTGGTCCTGCATCCGGACGACGCCGCCGCCCGCGGGATCGGCGACGGCGAGCTCGTGCGGGTGTTCAACGAGCGGGGCGGCTTCTCGTGTCGCGCTCGCGTGTCCGGCGACGCGCGGCCCGGTGTGCTCGTGGCCCCGATGGGCTGGTGGAACGCCGACTACCCGGAGGGCCGGAGCGGGCAGGCCACCACGCCGCAGCTACTGACCGACCTGGGCAACGCGCCGACGTTCAACGACAACCGCGTCGAGGCTCAGCGAATCAGCCCGTAGTTCTTCTTCGCCACCAGGATCCGGCCGACGGCCTGGTTGAGCCGCTCGCGCGGGATGCGGCCGCCGCGCACGGCTCGCAGCACCGCCACGTAGGCCGCCTGCTGGTCGCCGGCCGGCCCGGACACGAGCAGCATGTCGGCGCCTGCGCGCACGGCGCGCACCGCCGCGTCCGGGACGCTCGCGAGCGTGGTGATGGCGGGGTCGGCCAGGTCGTCGGTCATGGCCACGCCCTCGAAACCGAGGTCGTCGCGCAGGAGGTCCGTGACCACCTCCTTCGAGAGCGAGCCCGGCTCGGTGAAGTCGCTCATCGGGTAAAGCGCGTGGCTGAGCGTGACGCCCGGCACGCCGGCGGCGATCGCGGCCTCGAAGGGCACCAGGTCGCGGGTGCGCAGCTCGGGCAGGTCGAGCCCCACGCTGGCCGGCCCCTCCTCGGTGGACTGGTCGGCGGAGCCGAGCCCGGGGAAGTGCCGCACCGAGCTGAACACGCGCTGCCGGCGGTAGGCCCTGACCGTGGCGTCGGCGAACGCGGCCACCTCGTCGGGCTCGTCCGAGTACACGCGCGCCCCGAGCGCCGACCCGGCGGGCAGGCCGACGTCCACCACGGGCCCGAGCACGCCCGTCACGCCGAGGTCGCGCAGGCTGGAGGCGGAGTCGCGCGCCTGGCGGCCGGCCTCCCTCGCGCTGCGCAGGTCGGCGGGGGCGGCGAAGGGCGGGAGGTCGAGGAAGGTGTTCAGGTCGCCGCCCTCCTGGCTCGCCATCACCCACGGCGGCACGTGCCGCGCCTGGCGCGCCACCACGCTCACCTCCCCGGCGAGCGCGCCGAGCTGGGCCGGGTCGAGGTAGTTCGGCTCCGCGAGCACCACGCCGCCGAGGTCGAGCCGGCGCACCCGGCCGAAGATCTCGGCTGTGGCGTCGGTTCCCCGGAAGCCGAACAGGAAGAGCTGCGCGACCTTGCGCTCGAGCGGCAGGCGCCGGGCCAGGTCAGCCACGCTGCGGGGCACCTGCGGCCCGCGCGCGGCCTTTTCGCGGTCGGCCGCGGGCGGCACGATCCGGGCGAGGAACGACACCTGCTCTCGTGGCTGCTCACCGGGCTCCGGCACCGGACCGGCCGGGCCGCCGCCGCCACCATCGTGGCCCGCGCCGACGACGATGCCGGACACGCCCCCCACGAGCGCCAGCGCGGCGAGGCCGATGATCGCCAGTCGGCGCCGGACCGGGAATGGTGGCACGCGCCGAAAGCTACCCGCCTCGCGGGTATCGTTCGCCCCGTGCCGAGCGGGGACACGGTTGTCATGAAGTTCGGCGGCACGTCGGTGGCGGACGCCGAGCGCATCAAGCGCGCCGCCGGCCGGATCGTGACCGCCAAGGAGGACGGTCGCGGCGTTGTCGCGGTGCTCTCCGCGCAGGGCAAGCACACCGACCAGCTCGCCTCACTTGCGCACGAGGTCTCAGACCGCCCGCACCCGCGCGAGATGGACATGCTGCTCTCGACGGGCGAGCGCGTGTCGTGCGCCCTTGCGGCGATGGTGATCAACGACCTCGGCCACGAGGCGATCTCCCTCACCGGCTCGCAGGCGGGGATCGTGACCGACTCGGGCCACACCAAGGCGCGCATCCTCGAGGTCAAGGCGCACCGGATCCGGCAGGCGCTCGACACGGGCAAGATCGTGCTGGTGGCGGGCTTCCAGGGCGTCTCCCACGACTCGCTCGACGTGACCACGCTCGGGCGCGGGGGCTCGGATACCACGGCGGTGGCGCTCGCCGCCGCGCTCGAGGCCGAGGTGTGCGAGATCTACACCGACGTGGCGGGCGTGTTCAGCGCCGACCCGCGGCTGGTGCCCGAGGCGCGCAAGCTGCCGGTCGTGACCTTCGAGGAGATGCTCGAGATGTCCGCCTCCGGGGCGGGCGTGCTCCAGCTGCGCTCGGTCGAGTACGCACGCAACCATGGGGTCACGATCCACTGCCGCTCAAGCTTCGAAGACGGAGCCGGTACCGTGGTCCAGGACGAGGAGCTGACGATGGAACGACCGCTCGTGACAGCCGTGACCCACTCGACCGCCGAGGCGCGGATCACGCTGCTCGGGCTGCCCGATCGCCCCGGCATCGCGGGCCGGGTGCTCACCGCGCTGGCCGACGTGAACGTGAACGTCGACATGATCATTCAGAACCTGCCCGAGGCCGAGGGCCACCTCGCGGACATGTCGTTCACGGTCCCGCGCGACGACCTGGGCGCGGCGCGCGAGGCGCTCGATCCGCTCGACTCCGAGTTCGGCTTCGGCGCCATCCAGTCCGACGACCGGATCGGCAAGGTGTCCGTGGTGGGCGCTGGAATGAAGAGCCATCCCGGCGTGGCCGCCAAGACCTTCACCGTGCTCGGCGAGGCGGACGTGAACATCGAGATGATCTCCACCTCCCCGATCAAGATCTCGTGCGTGGTGCGCGAGGAGCACGTTGAGGAGGCGGTGAAGAAGCTGCACACGGCCTTCGAGCTGGGGGCGGAGTCCGTGCTACCCGAGGACGTTGCGGGCGTTCACCGCCCGAAGGTCGCATGAGGGTCGCGGTGGTGGGCGCCACCGGCGCCGTGGGCTCGACGATGCTGGACGTGCTGCGGGAGCGCTCGTTCCCGGCGGCCGAGGTGGTGCCGTTCGCCTCGGAGCGCTCTGCCGGCCGCTCGATCAGCTGGAACGGCCAGGATCTCACGGTGGCGAGCCTCGACGACGAGTCGATCCGGGGCTTCGACGTGGCGCTGTTCTCCGCGGGCTCGGCGGTGAGCGCCGACTGGGCGCCGCGCTTCGCGGAGGCCGGCGCCGTGGTGGTCGACAACTCCTCCCAGTGGCGCATGCACGACGACGTGCCGCTCGTGGTGTCCGAGGTGAACCCCGATGCGCTCGAGGGCCACCGGGGCATCGTGGCCAACCCCAACTGCACGACCATGCAGACGGTGGTGGCGCTCGGCCCGATTCTCCGCAAGGCGGGCATCGAGCGGGTGGTGATGTCGAGCTACCAGGCCGTGTCGGGCACGGGACAGCGAGCGATCGAGGAGCTCCATGCCCAGGCCGACGCCGTGATTGGCCGCCACGACATGCCGGCGCCGTTGGTCTATCCCCACCGGATCGCCTTCAACGTGCTCCCGCAGGTCGAGTCGTTCGCCGACGGCGACGACTACACGACCGAGGAGCGCAAGTGCATGCGCGAGACCCGCAAGATCCTCGGCCTCGAGAAGCTCGGCGTGTCCGCGACCTGCGCGCGCGTGCCGGTATTCACAGGGCACGCGGTGTCGGCCAACGTGCAGACGCGCGACCCGCTGTCGGCGCAGGAGTGCCGCGAGCTGCTCAGCTCGGGGGCGGGACTCACCGTGATCGACGACCCGGCGAACGGCCTCTACCCGACGTCGATCGACGCCGCCGGGCGCGACGACGTGCTCGTGGGTCGGATCCGCTCCGACCCCTCGCACGAGCGCTGCCTCAACCTCTGGATCGTGGGCAACAACCTGCGCAAGGGCGCCGCCACCAACGCGGTCCAGGTGGCGGAGCTGCTTCAGGTGCGCGGCCTGCTGGGCGCGCGCGCCGCCTGAGCTCAGCTGCTGATCGGGCGCAGATCGTCGTCCACCACCACGGGCTGCTCCTGCTGCGGCAGGCGCGACAGCTCGCGGCGCGAGGCGATCCCGAGCTTGCGGTAGATGTTGCGCGCGTGCGTGCGGACGGTCTCGATCCCGATCGATAGCCGCTGCGCGATCTGGCCGTTCGTCGAGCCGTCCTGGAGCAGCTCGAGGACCTCGGCCTCGCGCGGAGTGAGCAGGTCGGCCCCCTCGATGCCGAGGCTCTGAACACCGCCGCCCGAGGCCGCCGAGCGCGGCAGCACGTGCATCCCGCGCGAGGCGAGGTGGATGGCGTTCACGATGTCGCGCGCCTCGGTCTCCTTCGACAGGCAGGCGGTGGCGCCGAACGAGAGCATCTGGTTGCACTCGGCGGCGGTTGGGCGGTTGGCAAGCACGACGATTCGGGTGCCCGGATGGCTCTGGTGCAGCTCGTAGACCTGCGCCGGGGCCTGCAGCGAGCCGAAGTTGAGCAGCACCACGTCGGGCTCGTGCTCCTCGATCGCCTTCTCCACCTCGCCGGACGGGATGCCGGCGGCGACGAGCTCGAGGTTCGGGTCCTCGGAGATCAGCACGCCCAGGCCGACCGCAACGAGATCCTCGAACTTCGCCGACACGACGGTGGGCATGGCCCGAGTCTAGCCCGAAGGGGGGAGAAGGGGGGAGAGGTCATCACCCGCCGGGGTACCCCGATCTGTCCTCCGAAAATCCCCTCAAGATCACTCGCGCGGGGTGGCGACGATCGCCGTCCTGGCGGGAACTATTCGGGGCACAACTTCACGGGACGAGATACGGGGTACGTCCAGCGAGAACCGGTCACGGAGGGCCGGTTTTTCGCGTTTCTGGGGCAGGCCCTCAGGCCGCCGCCAGCTCGGCCAGCGGTTGGCGACGTTCCCCCTCTCGGGAGATACTCGGCCGGCCGCCTCGAGTCGGCGGCTACGCGGCCGCTGCAAGCGCGGCTAGCTGCTTTTGTAGTGCCTTCGTGGAGACCACGTGCTTGCCCATGCCGAGCTCCTTGGGCTCGAGCCCCAGCGCGAGGCCGACCATCTGCGGCAGGTGCAGCACCGGCACGCCCAGGTCGCGCTCCACGAACTTGGCCGCGGCCGGCTGCTGGAGGTCGAGGTTCAGGTGGCAGAGCGGGCAGGGCGTGACGAGGCAGTCCGCGCCGGCGTCGATCGCGTCGGCCAGGTGGCGCCCGGCCTGGCGCAGCGAGGTGGTGCGGTTCATCGTGATCACCGGGAAGCCGCAGCACTTACGGGCGCCCGCGTATTCCACGGGCTCGGCGCCGAGGGCCTCGATAACCATGTCCAGGTACTGGTCGCGCTCGGGATGGTCGGCGTAGCCGAGCCTCTTGGTGGGCCGCACGATGTAGCAGCCGTAGAAGGGGGCGATGCGCAGCCCGGCGAGCGGGCGCTCGACCCGCTCGCGCAGCTTGTCGAGCCCGATCTCCTCCACGAGGATCCAGAGGAAGTTCTTGTTCCACCAGCCGCCGCCGGCCTGGTAGGAGAGACCCTCGGGCTCGATGTGGGAGTTCACCTCGCCGCGGTAGGAGCCGTCGGCGTCGAGCCGCTCCTGGCACTCGGACTGGGCGCCCTGGCAGGTCGAGCAGATGTTCATCATGCCCGCGGCGCCCTCCACCCCCTGCGCCATCGCGAACGTGCGCGCGTTCAGGGTGTCCACCAGCTCCTGGTTGTGCTCGGCGATCACGCCTGCGCCGCAGCAGTTGGCGCGGTCGAGCTCCACGAGCTCGAGGTCGAGCAGCGGCGCGACCTTCGCGACCGAGCCATGCAGCTCGGGGGTGAAACCCCGGGACACGCACCCGGGCCAGTAGGCCAGCTTCACGGCTCCCCCGCTTCCTCGGCGAACGCCCCCACCTCGTCCTCGCCGGCCAGCTCGCCGACGATGTAGAGGTTGAGCTCGAGGCGTTCGTCCTTCGACTCGATCTCCTTCACGATCCTGCGCACCTGTTTCTGGTCCGGCAGCTTGGGGTGCACGAGCGCCTTCTTCGGGGAGACCTTGCCCGACTTGAGGCCGCTGACCACGGTGGGCAGGCTCTCGGTGAGCTGCTTGGCGCCGCTTGGGCGCAGCTGCCCCTTCACGAGGGAGCCGTCGCCGAACGAGCGCGGCAGCAGCTGCGCCTCGTGCAGGGTGCCCCACTTCTCGATGATGTTCATGAACGCCTTCTCGTGGCCGTAGCCGTTGTTGGCGTCCTTGATCTCGAAGTCGCCCGTGGCCCGCCGCCGCAGCCGCATGATCTGGTCCATCGGGGCCACGTCCTTGGGGCAGACCTCCACGCAGGCGAAGCAGTGGGTGCAGTTGTAGATGCCGTGCTCGTCCTCGGCCAGGTCGCGCAGGCGGGACTCGTGCTCGCCGTCGCGCGGGTCGCCCACGAAGCGGTAGGCCTTGGCGAGCGCCGCCGGGCCCACGAAGTCCGGGTCGACCTCCATCGAGAGGCACGCGGACACGCAGGCCCCGCAGTGGATGCAGGCCATCGCCTGGGTCACGTCGAGCATCGCCTCCGCGGGCACGATGTACTCCTGCCCCTCCGGCGCTTCCTCGTCCGGCAGGAGCCAGGGCACGACGCGCCGGACCTTCTTCCAGTGCACGGCCTCCATGTCCGTGATCAGGTCCTTGATCACCGGCATGTTGCCCATCGGCTCGATCGTGACCGCCCCGTCGCGGCCCTGCTCGGAGGCCTGGCCAATCGGGGTGTTGCAGGCCAGCGCCGAACGCCCGTTGATGCGCACGCCGCACGAGCCGCAGATCGCCGCCCGGCAGGAGCAGCGGATGCCGATCGAGGCGTCCTCGCGGTCCTTGACCTGCAGGATGGCGTCTAGCACCGAGCGCTCGGGCGGGAGCTCGGCCTGGTAGTCCGCCCAGTAGGCGGGCTCGCCGGACTCGGGGTCGTAGCGGCGGATCTTCAGGGTGTAGTCGGCCATCGCGCTAATAGGTCCTCTCCTGAGGTTCCCACTGGGTCATGGTCACCTCGGAATAGGAGATGTCGGGTTCGTCGCCGTTCGGCGCGACGTTGATGTGCTTGAGCCACTCGTCGTCGTTGCGCTTGGGATAGTCGGTGCGGTACTGGGCGCCGCGGCTCTCCCGGCGCTCGAGCGCCGAGACCACGATGCACTCCGCGTTGTCGATCATGAACTGGAGCTCGAGGGCGCCGAGCACGTCCTGGTTGAAGACGCTGCCCTTGTCGTCGATCGCCACGTTCTCGGCCTCGTCCTTCAGGCGGCGAACGATCTCGAGCGCGTTGTGAAGGCCGGCCTCGTCGCGGAAGACGGCCACGTACTTGTCCATCGTCTGTCCCAGTTCCGCCTTGATCTCCGACACGCGCCGGCCGCTGCCGTCGCGGCGCACGATGTCGTCGATCATGCGCTCCTCGTCCTGGAGCTGGGCGCGCGAGGGCTCGGCCACCGGCAGGCCCTTCACGGCGGCGGCCGCGTGCGCGCCCGAGCGACGGCCGAACACGAGCGTGTCGAGCAGCGAGTTGGCGCCGAGGCGGTTGCCGCCGTGCACGGAGACGCAGGCGACCTCGCCCGCCGCGTAGAGGCCGGGGATCGGGGTGCGGCCGTGAATGTCGGTCTTCACCCCGCCCATCACGTAGTGGTTGCCCGGCTTGATGTGGATCGGCTCGCGGGTGATGTCCACGCCCGCGAAGTCACGCCCGACGTTCACGATCTCGCGCAGCGCCTCGTGGATGCGCTTGCGCGGCACCACCGTGATGTCGAGCGCCACCGTGCCGTCGGGGTACCCGCGACCCTCGTTGATCTCGGTCTGCTCGGCGCGCGACACCACGTCGCGCGAGGCCAGCTCCATCTTGTTGGGCGCGTACTTCTCCATGAAGCGCTCGCCCTCCGCGTTGTAGAGGTGGGCGCCCTCGCCGCGTGCGCCCTCGGTGATGAGCAGCCCGAGCCCCGCCAGCGTGGTGGGGTGGTACTGGATCATCTCCATGTCCATCAGCGGGGCGCCGATGCGGTAGGCCATGGCGATCCCGTCCCCCGTGCAGATCAGGGCGTTCGTGGTCGGGTCGTAGATCTGGCCGTTGCCGCCACTCGCCAGGATCACGGCCTTGGCCGCGAACAGCTCCATCGACCCGTCGCGGATGTTGCGGGTGATCGCGCCGCCGATGCGCCCGTCGTCGTCCTGGACTAGCGAGGTGGTGAACCACTCCTCGTAGCGCGACACCCCCTCGTACTTCATGAGCTGCTCGTAGAGCACGTGGAGGATCGCCTGGCCGGTGATGTCGGCCACGTAGTAGGTGCGCGCGGCGCTCGCGCCGCCGAAGGCCCGCTTGCCGAGTCGGCCCTCCTCGTTGCGGTGAAAGGTCACCCCGAGGTGCTCGAGCGTGAGCAGCTCCTCGGGCGCCTCGCGGCACATGATCTCGATGGCGTCCTGGTCGCCGAGGTAGTCGGAGCCCTTCACGGTGTCGAAGGCGTGCGACTCCCACGAGTCCTGCGGGTCGAGCGCAGCGTTGATCCCGCCCTGGGCGGCGTTCGAGTGCGAACGCACCGGGTGGACCTTCGAGATGATGCCCACGGACGCGCCCGCGTCGGCCGCAGCGAGGGCGGCGCGCTGGCCGGCGAGGCCTGCTCCTATGACGAGAACGTCGTGCTCGGGCATGGGTGGGCGGTGGCGATTCTATGGAAAGCGCGTACTCACGCCGGCGCGGCGCCCCGCAGCGCCCGGCGGACGGCCTCGATCGTGACGATCCCGCGCAGCACGCCGTCGCCGTCTACGGCCATCACCGCGCCGAGCCGCGACAGCGACTCCTGGGTGAGCAGCGTCTCGAGCGGATCCTCGAGCCGGGCGCGCAGGCCGCTCGAGCCGTCGTCGTGCGCCATCACCGTGCTCACCTGGCGCGTTCCGCGCTCCGCTCCAGGAACGCTGTCGAGCGCCTCCCGCGACACCACGCCCACGAGCCGGCCGTAGGGGTCCACCACCGGGAACCAGGGCCATCCGTAGCGCAGGAAGAAGTCCGCGTCTGCCTCGTCGACCGTGAGGGTCTGCGGGATCGCCACGGGCTCGGTGTCCATCACGTCGGATACGCGGATGTCGCCGATCCGGTCGGAGAAATTCGCCTGCTCGGTCGCGCTCCTCGCCGCCTGCGCGAGGAAGAAGCCGATGAAGGCGAACCAGACGCCGCCCACGGTGTCGATGCCGAAGATGAACAGCGCCGCGCCGCCCGCCACCAAGAGCCAGCCGAAGCCGCGGCCGAGCAGCGCCGCGAAGCGGGTGGCCTTGTTGCGGTCGCCGGTGAGCTTCCACGCGGCCGCCCGCGCGATCCGCCCCCCGTCGAGCGGGAAGCCGGGAATCAGGTTGAAGAGCAGCACCAGCACGTTGATCGAGAGCAGGTAGCCGAGCACCGCGGTGGTGGCGCCGGCGGTGGTGTCCTCGAAGCGCGAGCTGTCGATCACGGCGGTCGAGCTCGACACCGCGGAGCCGGCCAGGTAGCAGGCCAGTGCGATTACCAGCGTCACGACCGGCCCGGCCACGGCCACGCGGAACTCGACCCCCGGCGACCCGCTGTCCTTGCCGAGCTTCGCCACCCCCCCGAACATCCACAGGTCGATCCCGAGGATGGGGATCCCGTTGCGGACCGCCACCAGCGCGTGGCCCAGCTCGTGGAGCAGGATCGAGAGGAAGAACAGCAGCGCGCTGACCGTGGCCAAGAGGAACGCGCTCGAGCCGGGTGAGACGTCCTCGTAGTAGCCCGACAGCGACCAGATGATCAGGAACAGGACGATGAACCAGCTCACATCGACGCCGATCCGGATGCCGAATATCCGGCCGAGCTGGATAGAGCCGCCCCCGAACATGCACGGGGCATGGTGGCAGGTAACCTCGCCGCCGCAGAGCCAGAACCAGATCGTGAAAGGACCGTTTTGACTCACAGCGTCACCTTCATCCCGGGCGACGGCACCGGGCCCGAGATCGCCGATGCAACGCGGCGGGTGCTCGAGGCAACCGGCGTCGAGTTCGACTGGGACTTCCAGGACGCGGGCGTCGACGTCTACGAGTCGGAGGGCAACCCGCTCCCGGAGCGGACGCTCGAATCGATCCGCGAGCGCGGCGTGGCGATCAAGGGTCCGACCACCACGCCAGTGGGTTCGGGCTTCCGCTCGATCAACGTTGCGCTCCGCAAGGAGTTCGACCTGTACGCCTGCATCCGCCCCTGCAAGGCATATGAGGGAGTGCGCACGCGCTTCCCCGAGACGGACGTGGTGATCGTGCGCGAGAACACCGAGGACCTCTACGCCGGGATCGAGTTCGAGAAGGGCTCGGACGAGGTGGAGAAGCTGCGCCGCTTCCTCGCCGACGAGCTCCAGTCGCCGACCCGCGACGAGTCGGGCATCTCGATCAAGCCGATCTCGGTGTTCGGCTCGGAGCGGATCGTCGAGGCGGCGTTCAACTACGCCGAGGAGAACGGCCGCGGCAAGGTCACCGCCGCCCACAAGGCCAACATCATGAAGTTCTCAGACGGCCTGTTCCTCGAGGTCGCGCGCCAGGTGGCGGAGCGCCACCCCGACATCGAGTTCGAGGACCGGATTATCGACAACCTCTGCAACCAGCTCGTGTCGCGCCCGGAGGAGTACGACGTGATCGTGCTGCCGAACCTCTACGGCGACATCGTGTCCGACCTCGGCGCCGGGATGATCGGCGGGCTCGGGCTGGCGCCCGGGGCTAACATCGGCAGCACAGGCGCGATCTTCGAGGCGACCCACGGATCCGCACCCAAGTACAAGGGGCAGAACCGGGTGAACCCCACCGCGCTGCTGCTCTCGGGCGTGCTGATGCTGCGCCACCTCGGGCAGGCGGAGGAGGCCGACCGCATGGAGCGCGGCATCGCCGAGGTGATCCGAAAGGGCGAGAAGGTGACCTACGACCTCAAGCCCACGCGTGACGACCCCTCCGCGGTGGGTACGTCGGAGTTCGCAGACGCCGTCATAGAGGAGATGTCATGAAGGTCACGATCACGGGCGCGGCCGGTCAGATCGGCTACGCGCTTCTGTTCAGGGTCGCGTCCGGGCAGATGCTCGGCGCCGACCAGAAGATCGACCTCCGCCTGCTCGAGGTCCCGCAGGCCGTGAAGGCCGCCGAGGGCACTGCGCTCGAGCTCCAGGACTGCGCGTTCCCGCTCCTGGCCTCGACCGAGATCTTCGACGACCCGGTCAAGGCGTTCGACGGCGTGAACGTGGCGCTGCTCGTGGGGGCGCGGCCGCGCACGAAGGGAATGGAACGAGCCGACCTGCTCGAGGCCAACGGCCAGATCTTCCGCCCCCAGGGTCAGGCGCTGAACGACGGCGCGGCCGACGACGTGCGCGTACTCGTGGTGGGCAACCCGGCCAACACCAACGCGCTGATCGCGCTCTCGAACGCACGCGACATCCCAGCCGAGCGCTTCACCGCCATGACCCGGCTCGACGAGAACCGCGCCGTTGCGCAGCTCGCCGGCAAGGTCGGCGCCTCGGTCGACGAGGTGGAGGACCTCGTGGTGTGGGGCAACCACTCGCCCACGATGTTCCCCGACCTCTTCAACGCCAAGGTGAACGGGCGGCGGGCGGTCGATCAGGTGGACATGGACTGGTACCAGAACGAGTACATCCCGCGGGTAGGCAAGCGCGGCGCCGAGATCATCGAGGCGCGTGGCGCGTCGTCGGCGGCCAGCGCCGCCAACGCCGCGATCGACCACATGCGCGACTGGGTACAGGGCGCCAACGGCCTGCGCTCGATGGCGGTGCCCTCCGACGGCTCCTACGGGGTGGCGAAGGGGATCGTGTCGAGCTTCCCGGTGCGCTGCTCAGGTGGCTCGTATGCGGTCGAGCAGGGGCTCGAGGTGGGCGAGTTCGCCCAGTCGAAGATCGACGCGACGGTCGGCGAGCTCCAAGAGGAGCGCGCGGCGGTGGAGAAGCTCGGCCTCGTCTAGGCCGGGTGCCAACCCTTACCCTTTTTTATTACCTGACCCTCTGACTGGAGGGTCGGCATTACCCGGTAGAGGTAGTTCGCTTTGATCCCCATCGCCTTCGCCATTTCAGCGATGGTGATGCCGGGCCGGGTGCGCACCAGCTCGAGCGCCTCCTTGGCGCGTGTGCCGCTGCCGCGCGGCCGCCCTCGGCCTCGCCTCCGGCGCGTACCCCCGGACGTGCGGGCGGCCGTGCCCGTGCCCACTCCCGCGAGAGCGGAAGCTGCCTTCTCCAACCGCTGATACTCGTCCACCAGCGGCCGGAGCTCGCGCAGACGTGCGTCTATCTCCTTGCGCTTCTCATCCAGAAAATCAGCCATTAACCGTGAAGCCTACTGGACAGTAAGTGCGCTGTCACTCCACGAGTCTCTTGAGCCGCTCGAGCGAGCCGTCGAGCTCCTTCTGGGTCACGCGCGCCACCGCCTTGCCCGCCATACGGCCGAACGGTCCGCCCGGCAGCTCGTACTCGTTCATGTAGGAGAAGCGCGTTCCCCCGCCGTTCTCGGCGAACCCGTACTCCACACGGGCGTGCGACGCCACCGGCCCCTGACCCTCCCAGACGACGTGCGTGCAGGGATCGTTCTCGACCACGTTCCAGCGCACTTTGAACCTGCGTCCGGCGAGCTTCAGGCACTGGGTGAGCTTCGAGCCGCGCCGCAGGCGCTCGGGCGGCGAGCCCTCGAGGTGGTGGTGGATCGTCACCCAGTCGCCGAGCCGCGCGGGATTCATCACCACGTCGTACACCTCTTGGGGCGCCGCCGCGATCTCGACAGTGCGCTCGACCCTCATCGCGCCGCCAGGGTGTCCGAGCGCTCCCACTCGGCCAGGGCGTGCTCGACCGCGCGCGCGAAGGCGCGCGGGCGCAGGCCGTAGAGCCGCGGAGCCTCCGCCGGGTCGCGTGGCAGCACATCCGACTCGAGGCTCTCCATCAGCGGTCGCACCAGCTCGAGCGGCTGGTCCGCGATGGCCGCCACGATCGCGCTCGCCGGCGGCGTGAGCGAACGCCCGAGGCCAACGGGCATGCGCCCCACGCCCATCGCTTCTGCGATGCGCTCGATCATCGCGCCGTAGGTCAGCACGTCGGGGCCGCACACGTCGAGCGAGCGCCCGGCGGCCTCCGGGGTAGCGGAGGTGCGGGCGAGGAACTCGATGATGTCGCGTTCGTCGACGGGCTGGGTGCGGTTGGAGCGCCAGCGCGGCATCGGCAGGAGGCGCAGCCGCTCGACGAGCCGGACGAGCACCCTGAACGACGACGAGCCGGCGCCGATCACGATCGATGCCCGCAGCGCGGTCGAGCCCGGCACGCCGTCGAGGAGGATCTCCTCCACCTCGAGCCGCGAGCGCAGGTGGGGCGAAGGGGCGCCGGCCGGGGCGATCCCGCCCAGGTAGACCACCCGCTCGACGCCGGCGCTCGCCGCCGCCGCCGCGAACGCCTCGGCCGCCCGCCGGTCGCGCGCCGCGAAGTCCTCGCCGCGCGCGGCCTCCATCGAGTGCACGAGGTAGTAGGCCGTGGACACGCCCTCGAGCGCGCTGTCGAGACCCTCGCCCGTGAGCAGGTCGCCGGCGTGCGCCTCCACGCCCTCGAGCGGCTCCACCCGCTCGGGCGTTCGCGCCAGCGCGCGCACGGGGCGCCCCTCCGCCGCAAGGCGGCGCAGGAGGCGGCTACCCACGTACCCGGTCGCTCCGGTCACCAGATCCATGGCCGCACATCCTGTCAGCAAGAAAGTTCGCCCCCCCTGAAAACCCGCTCTGAGCGGCCCTCCTCATGGAGAACCTGCAATCTGCGGGAAAAGGAAAAACGAGCGATTTGCGACTTCCGGCCTGGAGCGAGCCGGGGCGATGTTGCAGGATGGCCCTAGTGCCGAAGCCCAAGCCAGCCCGCTGTGAGGACTGCTACTTCCACCAGAAGCAGCTTTGCGCGCTCGAGCTCGCCGGGCCCTGCACGACCTTCCGCCCGGCCGAGCGCGACCTGGCCCCGGAGCGCCAGCTGGCCTTCGTGTTCCGCACCGAGCGGACCACGGCAACTTTCGCTTTTCCGCAGCCGAGGACTTAAAGTCGCTACATGCGGCTCACGGTTCTCGGGAAGTCGCCCTCCTGGCAGGACGCCGGCGGGGCGTGTTCCGGCTATCTGATCGAGGAGAACGGGACGGCGGTCCTCCTGGACTGTGGCAATGGAGTGTTCGCCAAGCTGCGCGAGCGGATCGACTACATCGATCTCGACGCCGTGGTGATCTCGCACCTCCACGCGGACCACTTCCTCGACCTCGTGCCGTACTCGTACGCGCTCACCTACGCCCCCCGCCAGCAGCCGGTGCCGGTCGACCGCTGGCCCGGCACCGATCACCCGGCGCGACCGGAGCTGCACGTGCCGCCAGGCGGCCGGGAGGCCTTCCGGCGCATCGTCGGGACGTGGGGCAACCACGACCTGATCGAGAACGCGTTCCGCATGCGCGAGTACAAGCCCAGCGACGAGCTCGAGATCGGACCCTTCCGGATCAGCTTTCGGGCCGTGCCCCACTTCACCGAGACGTTCGCGATGAACATCCACTCGAACGGCGCCGGGCGGCGCCTCGTCTACGGCGCGGACTGCAGCCCGACCGACGCTCTCTCCGACTTCGCCCACGGCGCCGAGCTGATGCTCATCGAGGCCACCCTGCCGCGCCCCGAGCGCACGGGGATGCGTGGCCACCTCACGCCCGAGGAGGCCGGCACCCACGGTCGCGGCGCCAAGCGGCTCGTGCTCGTGCACATCTCCGACGAGCTCGACGCCGACTGGGCACGCGACGAGGCTGCCAAGGCCTTCGGAGGCGAGGTCGACGTCGCGCGCGAGGGCGCCGTCTACGAGATCTGATAGCCGAGCGCGTCCGCCACGAGCCCTCGGCCGCGATGCAGCCGGCTCATGATCGTCCCCTCCCGCGTGCGCAGCGCTCGGGCGGCCTCCCGGTAGCTGAGCCCGGCGAGGTCGACCGCGGCCACCGCCTCGCGGTACGGCTCGGGAAGCGCCGAGACCGCCGCCAGCACCTCGGACTGCTCGGCGGCCGCCTGGGGTGTTCCTGCCGAGCGCCGCTCCGGCAGCTGGTCATGTTCCTCGAGCTCGACGGTCCGCGGGCGCCGCACCTCGGTCCGGTAGCGCGAGTTGAAGGTGTTCCTCAGCACCCGCATCAGATAGCCGAGGTCGTCGTCGGAGCGCAGGAAGCGGGGCTTGCGCAGTACGTGGACGTAGGTCTCCTGCACGAGGTCCTCGGCGTCCGCGTGCGAGCCGCACATGCCCACCGCCGCGCGGTAGAGACGATCGATGTGGTCGCCGAGGCGTTCCGGCTCGAGCTCTCGCAGAGGCTCCTCGTTCACGGGCGCGCCCGCCAAAGTACTCCGATCCCGGCTGCGGGCTACTCCGATGGGGCCGCGGGCTTCCAGCTGGCCAGCTCCAGCAGCTTCTCGAGCTCCGCACCGGATCCGGACAGCACGCAGCTGCGTCCATCCGTCCGCCGCCAGGTCACCACCAGGCGGCCGTCCCCCGCCTTATGGTCGAAGCGGGTCCCGGCCACCTCGGCCTGCTTCCAGTCCGCCGGCCAAGGAATCGACTTCCCGTCGACGATCGAGTAGGCCAGCTCGCGGCCCTCCTTCTCGTAGAAGACCGTGACCACCCGGCGCCCGTCGAGCTCGTCGACCCGCCGGCCCGTGGCGCGCCAGCCGAATGCCTTCGCCCAGTCGGGGAACGGGCTCGCCGCGCCCGGCGGCGGGGCGGTGGCCGGCAGCCGCCCGATCTCGGCCGCCTCGACGACGGTCGGCCCGCCGGCGCCGCCGGGGAGCACGAGCAGGAGCGCGAGCACGAGGGCCGCAGCGGCGCCCGCGAAGGCGCCCGACAGCGCCACCCGCCGCCGGCGAGCGGGGCGGCGCGCTCGCTCGCGCTCGGCCTCGATGCGCGCGCGCAGCCGCGGCGGCGCCACGAGCTCGATCGACTCGAGCGCGGCGAGCGCAAACCGTTCGCGGTCGCTGTCCCCGGGCACCTCCATGTCATGTCTGACGCTCCGAGTGGCTCCGATATTCCCGCCGGTGCGCCAGGGCCGACAGTCGCAGCACGGCCTCGGCGGGATCGATGCCGGCGTGCCTCATGACGTCGAGCACGATGCGCTCGCCCGCGCTCACCTCGCGCTGCAGCTCGTCCGGACCGAGCAGCACGCCGGCCTCCACGTCGAGCGCCTCGGCGATCTTCAGGTACACGTAGAACGGCGCGTTCGCCCAGCCGCGCTCGAGCCGCGAGAAGTAGCCACCGCTGTAACCGTCGCCGTCGGGCTTGGGCACCCTCCGGGCGAGCTCCTTGAGCGTCCAGCGCCGATCCTGCCGCAGCCGCCGGATCCGGTCGCCCACGACCACGCCCCACTCGACGTAGTACGGCGCGCTCCAGCGCGGCCCGTCCCGGTTCCTGAAGGCGCTCACGTGGATCTGATTGCGTCCCATGCGGCCACCGTGCCAGCCGCCCTGCACGTCCTCAAGCGTGACTCGCGGAAACGAACACCATTGTGTCTGGGAGCAAACGCGGCGTGTCCTCCACGCAACCTCGTTGTCGTAAACGCGAGGCTCGTTCGAGCGAGTGCGCCGGGCCGGCCGGGCAACACATCACCCGCGCGCGGCGCGGCGACTATCCTCGGGCGCCGTGACCCAACAGCGCGACCTGTTCGCGAACTTCGAGCGCATGCGGCGCGAGATCGACGAGCTCTTCGGGGACGTGTTCGAGCGCCAGACCGGGCTGCGCGGGCGCGGCTTCTCACCGTCGGTCGACGTCTTCTACGCCGACGAGCCGCCCCGGGCGGTGGTCAAGGCGGACCTTGCCGGGATCGACATCGCTGATGTCGCGCTCGAGATCCGCGGGCGCCAGCTGCTGATCGCAGGCGAGCGCCGCCCCGCCGAGGCGCGCGGGCGCCTCTACCAGCAGATCGAGATCGAGCACGGGCCGTTCAGGCGGCTCGTTGAGCTCGGGGCTGACGTGGCGGCCGACCAGGCGAAGGCGTCGTACGAGGACGGCATCCTCGAGGTCGAGATTCCGCTGGCCCGGCCGGACCAGGGCGTCCGGCGCGTGCCGATCGACGAACCGCAGCCGTGAGCATCCACATCCCCTCATCGGAGGGCGAGGCGGCGACGGCGGAGGTTCGCACCAACCTGCCGGACACGCTGCCGATCCTCCCGCTGCGCGACAGCGTGCCGTTCCCCGAGACCCTCACGCCGCTCGCCATCGGCCAGCACCGCTCGATCCAGCTCGTGAACGACGTGCTGGCCGGGAACCGCATGCTCGCCATGGTGGCCGCGAAGGACCCGGAGGACGAGGAGCCGGGTCCGGACGACATCTACCGCGTCGGCGTGGCGGGCGTGGTGGCGCGCATGCTGAAGGTGCCCGACGGCACCCTTCGCATCCTCGTGCACGGCGCGCAGCGGATCGAGGTCGGCGAGTTCGTGAGTGCCGAGCCCTACCTGGTCGCGCACATCAAGGAGGCGTTCGACGAGATCCGTCCGTCGGCGGAGCTCGAGGCGCTCCACCGAAACGTCCAGGCCACCTTCTCGCGCATCATCGAGGAGCTGCCCTACCTGCCGGAGGAGCTCCAGGTGGCCGTGGCCAACCTGGACGACCCGGCCGAGCTGGCGCACATGATCGCGGGCGCGCTGCGTATCAAGACCGATGAGAAGCAGGCGCTGCTCGAGGAGCGCAGCGTGCTCAAGCGGCTGCGCATGCTCTCCGAGGTGCTCGCGCGCGAGCTCGAGCTGGTGGAGATCGGGACCAGGATCCAGTCCCAGGTCCAGTCCGAGATGGACAAGGGCCAGCGCGAGTGGTTCCTGCGCCAGCAGCTCAAGGCCATCCAGGAGGAGCTCGGCGAGGTCGACGAGCAGGAGGCCGAGGCCACCGAGCTGCGCGAGCAGCTCGAGCAGGCCGGGCTGCCCGAGCACGCCTGGAAGCAGGCCGAGCGCGAGCTCGGACGCTTCGAGAAGCTTCCGCCACAGGCCGCCGAGCACGGCGTGATCCGGACCTACCTGGAGTGGCTGGCATCGTTGCCCTGGTCGAGCTCCACCGAGGACAGCTACGACCTCGGCCACGCCCGCGCGGTGCTCGACCGCGACCACTACGACATCGATCGCGTGAAGGACCGGATCCTCGAGTTCCTCGCGGTTCGCAAGCTCAAGCCGGACGCGCGCTCGTCGATCCTCTGCTTCGTCGGGCCGCCGGGCGTGGGAAAGACCTCGCTGGGCCGCTCGATCGCGGGGGCGATGGGGCGCCGGTTCGAGCGCATCTCGGTGGGCGGCGTGCGCGACGAGTCAGAGATCCGGGGGCACCGGCGCACCTACATCGGCGCCATGCCGGGCACGATCGTGCGCGCGCTGCGCGACGCCGGCTCGAACAACCCGGTATTCATGATCGACGAGATCGACAAGATGGGCGCCGACTTCCGCGGCGACCCCGCCAGCGCGATGCTCGAGGTGCTCGACCCGGAGCAGAACTCGACCTTCCGCGACCACTACCTCGACCTGCCCTTCGACCTCTCGGGCTGCTTCTTCATCTGCACCGCGAACCAGCTCGACACGATCCCGCCGGCGCTGCGCGACCGAATGGAGATGATCGAGCTCTCCGGCTACACCCACGAGGAGAAACGCGAGATCGCCCAGCGCTACCTTGTGCCGCGCCAGATGGAGCACAACGGCGTGGGGCGCTCGAAGATCGAGTTCACGCCTGAGGCGCTCGACGCGATCATCGACGGCTACACGCGCGAGGCCGGGGTGCGCTCGCTGGAGCGCGAGATCGGGTCGATCTGCCGCAAGGTCGCCCGGGAGTTCGCGGAGGAAACGCGGAGGTCGAAGCGCACGATCCGCCCGCGCGTGGTGCGCGAGCTGCTCGGCAAGCCGCGCTTCGAGGCGGACGTGCAGGAGCGCACCGACGAGCCGGGCGTGGCGATCGGCCTCGCCTGGACCCCGGTCGGCGGCGACGTGCTCTACGTCGAGGCCACCTCGTTCCCGGGCGAGGGCAAGCTCCAGGTCACGGGCCAGCTCGGCGACGTGATGAAGGAGTCAGCGGCGGCCGCGCTCTCGTATGTCAAGTCGCTCGACGACGGCGTGCCGGAGGGCTACTTCCGCGAGCACGACCTGCACCTGCACGTCCCGGCCGGGGCGATCCCGAAGGACGGCCCGAGCGCAGGGATCACGATGGCCACGGCGCTCGCCTCCCGCGCCACCGGCCGCCCGGTGCGCTCGGATACCGCGATGACCGGGGAGGTCACCCTCACCGGCAAGGTGCTGCCGATCGGCGGTCTGAAGGAGAAGGCGCTGGCGGCCCAGCGTGCGGGTATCAACCGGTTGATCGTGCCGCGCCGCAACGAGAACGACATCGACGACATTCCCGCGCACCTGCGCCGGAAGATGAAGTTCGTGCTCGTGGACGACGTCGGCGAGGTGCTGGAAGCGGCGCTCCGCAAGCCACGTCGGCGTTAGGCTGCCCGAGCCGGGTATGGTGTTCCCCACCAAAGGCGGATCGAGGAGAGCAATGGCATCGAAGAAGAAGAAGGCCGAAAAGGCCGGAGCCGGAGCGGTCGCCGCCGGCAAGGCGATCCGCTCCAACGAGTACGTGCAGCGTCTGGTCAACGACCCGGAGCTGCGCGAGAACCTCAAGGGTGCGTTCGAGTCCGGGCGCAAGGCCTACGCGCGGATGAACGGCAAGGGCCCGGTCAAGGCCGTGACCGAGGACAAGAAGACGCAGCGCGAGCTGCGGGACGCCGCGAACTCGCTGAAGGAGGTCGCCGACTCGCTGCGCGGCAAGAAGCGGAAGAAGCGGCGCAAGAGCCGCGTGCTGCTGATCGGCATCGTCGGGGCGGTTGTGGCGCTCGCCGCGAGCGAGGGCCTGCGCAAGAAGGTCCTCGACGCGCTGTTCGGCGCGGAGGAGGAGTTCGAGTACACCTCGAGCACCACTCCGGAACCGGAAAGCTCGAGTCCGAGCGAACCGGTCGGAACCACTTGACCCAGGGGGGCGCCGCGAGGCGCCCCCTCTCGTTGGGCCACCTCGCATCTGGTTGGCCGGCCAGCTAGGATCCCGGCCCAGGGATGGAGGCCTCTGTCGACCTACCGCGCCGGCTCGAGGGCGACAAGGCTCAGCGCATCATCGCCGCCATGCGCGCCAGCGTGGGAGCGCGCGGAGCGGCAGCGTCGACGTTCGACCACGTGGCGCGTGAGGCCGGCGTCTCGCGCGGTCTCCTCCACTACTACTTCGGCTCGAAGGAGCGCCTGCTGGTCGAGGTGGTGCGCCACGACTGCGAAGTGCGAAACGAGGCGATGGACGAGCGTCTCGCCCACGCCCATTCGATCGACGAGATCGTTGACGCGCTCGTGGTCGGGCTCAACGAGTTCCTCGAGGACGACGCCGGCGGCCAGGCGGTGATCTACGAGATGCTCTCCGCCTCACGCCACTCGGAGGAGATCCGGGCGGAGCTCGCCGAGCTCTACAGGCAGTGGCGCGAGCGACTCGCGGGCTGGCTGCGCCAGAAGGAACGCGACGGCGTCGTGAGCCTGAAGGCCGACCCCGAGGCCGTGGCCTCGATCCTGTTCGCCCTCGGCGACGGCTTCGGCATCCAGGTGCTCTCCGATCCGGACTGGGATCGCCAGGGCTCGTTCGAGCTCGGCGTGGCAAGTGCCCGCCGGCTGCTCGGCGACGACTAGTCCTTCTTCGAAGTCGTCTTCGAGTCGCCGGAGTCCTTCGACTTCGACTCCGAGGAGGGCTTCGAGTCGGAGCCCGTCTCCGAGGTGGAGCCATGCTTCTTCTTGCCATAGTCGGTGTTGTAGAAGCCGGAGCCCTTGAAGTGCACCGCCACCGGGTGGAACACGCGCTGCACGGGCGCCTCGCAGGTCGAGCAGCTCGAGATCGGATCGTCGGTCATGCGCTGCATCACCTCGAACGTGTGGCCTCTCTCGCAGCGGTACTCGTAGATGGGC